>Ga0194132_10000807_pt1 | contig 63429 bp, 52 predicted proteins | sample TA2KigOf80mmetaG_FD_148612 | JGI IMG/M metagenome (GOLD analysis project Ga0194132, IMG submission 148612) | Freshwater microbial communities from Lake Tanganyika, Tanzania - TA2015054 Kigoma Offshore 80m | ecosystem: Environmental > Aquatic > Freshwater > Lake | place: Tanzania: Lake...
GCCAAGCAGGCCCAGAAGCCGTCGTCCAGGCCGAAGCCGTGAGCCACGCCCAGGGCGCCACCCGCCGTACCGACGGTCCGTCCAGATTCCCGCGGTCTTACATGAGCGGCGACACTCGAGCGAGACGGGCTGGTCGGGACCGATGCGCTTCGAGAGGCGGTAGGCATCGATGGTGAAGCTGTGCGCGATGTCTTCGGTCCGCAACTCGATCTTGACGAGGTTTCCTTCGTCGACCTCGATGCGGCTTGGGGTGAATGCGTACCGGCGGGCGATCAGGCTGACGCTCTGCAGGCCCTGCGCACAGAGCCCGGGCCGAGCCGAACCAGGAGCTCCAGGTGAGACGGAGAGGGTCACCAGGACCAGAGCCGCGGCACCCGTCCGGGCGGGCAGGCCGTCCATGCCTGCGATTGTAGTCGCGTTCCGTTGCTTGAGCTGGTTTGCGCGAATCCTCGCTGCCAGGCTGCGCACGCCTCGAGGCGACCGCTAGCGTTTGGGCTCTCCCTCCGCCTGCAGCAGCGCCTTCCGGCTCAGTCGGATCTTGCCCGTCGGATCGATGTTGATGACTTTCACGAGGACCTGCTCGCCTTCCTTCAGCTCGTCTCGCACATCCTTCACCCGGTGGGTGGCGATCTCGGAGACGTGCAGCAACCCGTCGGTGCCGGGCATGATCTCCACGAACGCGCCAAAGTCGGTGATCCGCTGCACCTTGCCGAGGTAAGTCTTGTTGAGCTCCGGTGTCGCGGTCAGCTCCTGGATGATGGAGATGGCCTTCTGGGCCGACGTTTCGTCGGCCGACGCGACGTTGACCCGCCCGTCGTCTTCGACGTCGATCTTCACTCCCGTGCGCTCGATGATGCTCCGGATCATCTTGCCGCCGGGGCCGATGACGTCGCGGATCTTGTCGACCGGAATGCGGATGGACACGATGCGCGGTGCGAAGGCCGAGATGGACTGCCGAGGCGCGCCGAGCGCGTCCTGCATCTTCTCGAGGATGTGCAGCCGGCCTCGACGCGCCTGCTCGAGCGACTGGCGCATCACCTCGGTCGTGATGCCCCCAACCTTGATATCCATCTGCAGTGCCGTGATCCCGGTGCTCGTGCCGGCGACCTTGAAGTCCATGTCGCCGTAGTGGTCTTCGGCTCCGGCGATGTCGCTCAAGACCGCATAGTGGCCGGTCTGCTCGTCCATGACCAGGCCCATCGCGATCCCCGCGACTGGCGCTTTGAGCGGCACGCCCGCGTCCATCATCGACAACGAGCCGCCGCACACTGACGCCATCGAGGACGAGCCGTTCGACTCGAGAATGTCCGACACCAGCCGGACGGTGTAGGGGAACTGTTCCTCCGCGGGAATCATCGGCGCGAGGGCTCGTTCGGCCAGCGCACCGTGTCCGACTTCCCGGCGACCGGGGCCGCGCAGAAACGCCACCTCACCCACCGAGAACGGCGGGAAGTTGTAGTGGAGCATGAAGCTCTTCCACGTTTCGCCTTCGAAGCTCTCGATCTTCTGGGCGTCTTCGGCGGTGCCGAGCGTGCAGGTCACGAGCGCTTGGGTTTCACCGCGGGTGAAGACTGCCGAGCCGTGGGTCCTGGGGAGGACGCTCGTCTCGATCCAAATGGGCCGCACTTCGTCGAACTTGCGACCATCGAGCCGGACGCCGTGCGTCAGCACCTCCTCACGCAGCACGCGCTCCTTCAGCTCCTTGAAGATGTGCTTCGCATCGACGCGCCGCTCGACCTCGCCCTCGGGAATGGTCGCGACGAGCTCCTCGAGCAGCTCGTCCACGCGGTCGTAGTTCTCGAGCTTGCCGCGAATGCGCATCGCCTCGGTCAGCGGCACCAGGACCCTTTCTTCGACTTCGCGGTAGAAGTCGTGCCCGATCGCCTTCTTCGCGACGGTCAGCTTCTGCTTCCCGCCGGCTCGGGCGAGATCGTCGATGGCGGCGACGATCTCTTTGATCGCCGCGTGCGCCGCCTCGAGCGCCTCCACGACCTGCGTCTCGGTAACTTCTTTGGCCCCCGCTTCGACCATCACCAGGCCGTCGCGGCTCCCGGCGACGATCAGATCGAGCAGGCCGCGCTTCCGCTGCTCGAACGTGGGATTGATGACGTATTGCCCGTCGACCAGACCCACGCGGACCCCGGCGACCGTCTTCTCGAGCGGGATCTCCGAGAGCGCCAGTGCGGCCGACGCGCCGGTGATCGCGAGCACGTCGGTGTCGTTCTCCGAGTCAGCGGACAGCACGAGCGCGATGACCTGCGTCTCATAGCGCCATCCCGACGGGAACAGCGGTCGAATCGGGCGATCGATCACCCGGCTGGTGAGGACTTCCTTCTCGGCCGCTTTGCCTTCGCGCTTGAAGAAGCCGCCAGGGATTCGGCCCGAGGCATAGGCGTACTCACGGTAGTCGACCGTCAGCGGCAGGAAGTCGATCCCCTCGCGCGCGTTCGCCGCGCGACAGGCGGTGACGAGCACGACCGAATCTCCGAAGCGGACCAGCACGGAGCCGCCGGCCTGTTTCGCCAGCTTGCCGGTCTCGAGGGTCAGTGTGCGTGCGCCAATGGGAATTTCGCGTGTGTGCATAGGGTGACGGCTCAGGTCGGAGGTCGACGGCAGGCGCCCGCGCTCGGGCTTCCTGCGCCCCGCGGCGGGGCAGATTGCTACTTCCGGATGTTCAAGCGCTTGATGAGATCGGCGTATCGCTGCTCGTCCTTCGTCCGGAGATAGTCGAGCAGCCGCCGCCGACGGCCGACGAGCATCAAGAGGCCGCGCCGCGAATGATGGTCCTTGACGTGCGTCTTGAAGTGGTCGGTGAGATAGGTGATCCGCTCGCTCAGAATCGCAACCTGGACCTCCGGTGAGCCGGTGTCCGCGTCGTGCGTCCTGTAGGAATCGATCAGCGCGGTCTTGCGATCTTTGGTCAGCCCCACCGCAACATCCTCCACGAACGGTCCAGGCACCTCGAATCCCGTCCTGCGGGGGGCCCCATCCCCTGGCGCAGACGCCCGACCGAACGCGGCGGAGCGCGTCCGAGGTGATACCGCCGTCAGTCAGAAAATCTCTTACTCGAACAAGCTCAAGATGTTACTTCAGGACAACGGAGGGATGCAAAAGGCCGGAGGCCGTCGGAGAGCCGATTCCCAGAAGGGCGCCGTCCGGCCCCAGCAGTCGGATGGGCTGCGATCCTCCAGTCCCGCCGACGAAGCCGGGGCGTCCAGGCCTTCGCTCGGTGGCCTCGATGCACGCGTCTGGGCCCACGTCCCGACCGTGTTCGATCAACCGGACGCCGTCCGCCGTGACGGTTATCGCGGGCAGCCCCGTCAGGACACCCGAAAGAGGCGTGACGGCCTTGCGTGCCGCCTCCCGGGAGGACGTGAGCGCCTCAAGCGAGTGGGCGTCCCCGAGCGAGAATTCGCCGCTCCGCGTCCGACGAAGCGACGCCAAGTGCGCGCCGGTCCCGAGACGCTCGCCCAGATCGAACGCCAGCGACCGCACGTAGAACCCGTCCGAGCAGGCGATCCGCAGGCTGACGGCTGCGTCGGTGTAGCCGACGAGCGCGATCTCGTGGACGGAAACCGCGACGGCCGCGGGTGGCTCCGGTTGAACTCCACTCGCGACCTGACGTCGTGCGACCGCGTAGCTGCGCTCGCCGCCGATCTTCTTGGCCGAGAAGGCTGGCGGCCTCTGGAGCATCGTGCCCACGAATGACGCGAGCGCCGCCTCGACCTCCGCCCGGGACGGCAGCGGCCCTTGATGAGGCTCTCCGAGCGGCTCGCCCTGGGCGTCATAGGTGTCGGTCGAGACGCCGAGATGGACAACGGCGTCATAGGCCTTTCGGTCAACGGCGAGGAACCGTACAAGTCGCGTCGCCCGACCGATGACCAGCACCAAGACGCCACTGGCCGCCGGGTCGAGCGTCCCCGTGTGGCCGATGCGTCGTTCGCCGAGGGTGCGGCGCATCATCGCCACGACGTCGTGCGACGTGGGGCCCACGGGCTTGTCGACGACTAGAACGCCCTCGGTGGCCCGTCGATCGTCGGTCACACCGCCCTCGGTCCGCTGGCCGCCTCGGGCTCGGGACTCGTCCGCGCGTCTGTGATGGCTGCGCTCACACGCTCGACGAACACCCGTTTCAAGGTAGCCAGGTCTCCCGTCATGGTGCAGCCGGCCGCATTGCGGTGCCCGCCCCCGCCGAGCGACCGGGCGATGGCGCCGATGTCGATCGCGCCCTTCGACCGCATGCTCACGCGGTACTCCTGGTCGGTCTGGTGTTTGAAGAAGACGACGGCCTGGATCGCCTTCACGGTGAGCGGCTCATTGATCAGCCCGTCGGTGTCGTCGTAGGTGCCGCCCGCGACGTCGGCCATGGCCTGGTCCAGATAGAGCACGGCGACCTCTCCCTCCGCGCCGAGCTCCATCCCTCCCAACACCGCCGCAAAGAGCCGGATGCGCGCCACCGAGTTGCTGTCGTAGACCTGGCGCGCAATCGCCACCGGATCGACGCCTGCCGCGAGCGCCGTGCGGCAGATGTTGAAGGTCCGGGGTGAGATGCTCGAATAATGAAACGACCCCGTGTCGGTCAGGATGGCGACATAGATGTGCGTGGCAATCTCGGGTGTCAACGGCACGCCGAGCGCGACCACCAGGTCGAAGACCATCTCGCCGCACGCGGCGGCGCTGCCGTCGAACCAGTTGATGTGGCCGTACTCGCTGTTGCCCGGATGGTGGTCGATGTTGATGACGAGCGCCTGGTCGAGCCCAGCCACCCCCGTTCGGGAGAGATCGCCGCACTCCATGATGATGGCGACGTCGAACGGCCCGTCGACGCGATCGGCGATCTCGATCTCGGCCACACCAGGGAAGGCCCTGAGCGGCTCGGGTGCCAGATCCTTGTTGACCAGGCGCACGTCCTTGCCGAGGGCGCGAAGGGCATAGGCCATCGCCAGTTGGGAGCCGATGGCGTCGCCGTCGGGTCGTGCGTGCGAGGACAAGACGAACCGCTGGCGTTCGCGGATGGCGTCCACGATCGCGGTAATCTCAGCGCTCTCCATGGTTCCGACCAGTAGGATCGTCCGGGTCGTCCGCGCGTGCGGCGTCCGCGTCCTTCTCGTGCAGCTCGGTCAGGATGCGCTCGATCCGATCCTGGCCCGCAATCGACTCGTCGTACTCGAACACGAGCTCGGGTGCCCGCTTGAGTCGGAGCCGAGCGCCGATCTGCCGCCGGAGAAACGGCGCCGCGCGCTGCAGCGCACGCGCTGTGGCCGTGCGCCCCTTCTCGTCGCCGAGGACCGTGTAACGGACCCGGGCGAGCTGCAGGTCGGGACTCACGTGGACCGCTGTGAGGGTCACGAAGCCGATGCCGGGATCGTGGACCTCACGGGCCAAGAGGGACGCCAGCTCGCTGCGAAGCTGATCGGCCACGCGCTCGGGCCGGGAGCCTTGGGACATGGCGGCTACGTCAGAAACTCGATTTCGGTGCGGGTGACGAGCCCCGGCTCGATGCGGTCAATCTCGTCGGCGGCCGCGGCGAGCTCGCGATCGGCGTGCTGCTGATCGGGGCTCACCGTGACGACGGCCAGGCCGGCGCGCTGCCACCGATCGTGGAACTCGACCTCGGACACGGCGACGTTGAACTTCTTCAGCCGATCCTTGATCCGACGCAGCACCATCCGCTTGTCCTTGAGCGAGCGTGCCCCGGGTACGTGCAGTTCGACGGTCAGCAGTCCCACGGTCATGTCTGGTTGGGACGGTCGAGTCAGCCGACGCGCGTCGACCGCGCGCCGGTGAAGACGGGCCTCACGCAGGTGTCGCGATGCGCTCCATCACGAAGACTTCGATGACATCTCCGACCTTGATGTCGTTGAAGCGCTCGAAGCCGATGCCGCACTCGAATCCGGACTTCACTTCGCTCACATCGTCTTTGAACCGGCGAAGCGAGGCGATCTTCCCCTCGAAGACGACGACGTGGTCGCGGAGGAGCCGCGCCTGCGTGTCGCCGGCACGCGTGATGCGGCCCTCGACGACCATGCAGCCCGCCACGGTCCCGAACTTCGGCACGCGGAAGACTTCGCGGACATCGGCCGCACCGACGCGCACTTCCTTGAACGTCGGCTCGAGCAGGCCCGTCATGGCCTTCTTCATCTCGTCGGTGACGTTGTAGATGACCGAGTGGAGGCGCACGTCCACTCGCTCGCGATCGGCTATGTCCTGCGCGTTGCGATCGGGTCGGACGTTGAAGCCGATGACGATCGCGTTCGACGCCGACGCCAGCAGGACATCCGACTCGTTGATGGCGCCGACGCCGGCGTGGATGATCCGAATCTTGACCTTCTCGTCGCTCAGCTTCGTGAGCGTCTCGGCCAACACCTCGGCCGACCCCTGCACGTCGGCCTTGATGATGATCGGCAGCTCCTTCACGCTGCCTTTGGCGATCTGGGCCTGGAGCGACTCGAGCGTGAGGCGCCCACCCTTGGCACCGAGCGCCCGGTTCTTCGCCTGCTCCTCGCGGAAGGCGGCGATCTGACGTGCCTTGGCCGCGTCGGCGACCTGGAACACGTCTCCGGGTTGGGGAAGTCCCGTGAGGCCGAGGACCTCGACCGGCGTCGACGGCCCAGCCGTCTTGGTCGGACGGCCCCGATCGTCGATGAGTGCTCGCACGCGGCCCACAATCGGACCGGCGATGAAGGTGTCGCCCACCGAGAGCGTGCCGTCCTGGACCAGCACCGTCGCCACCGGACCCCGCCCCTTGTCGAGCTTCGCTTCGAGTACCGTGCCCGAGGCATGCCGCTTGGGGTTGGCTTTGAGCTCGCCGATCTCGCTGACGAGCAGCACCATCTCGAGCAGGAGGTCGAGGTTCTGCTTCTTCTTGGCCGAAACCTCGACGGTGACGGTCTTGCCGCCCCACTCCTCGGGCATCAGGTCGAGCTCGGTCAGCTCGCGCTTTACGCGCTCCGTGTTGGCGTTCGGCTTGTCGATCTTGTTGATTGCCACGATGATCGGGACGGCGGCCGCTCGGGCGTGATCAATCGCCTCTCGCGTCTGCGGCATCACGCCATCGTCGGCAGCGACGACGAGGATCACGATGTCGGTGACCTTGGCACCTCGCGCGCGCATCAGCGTGAAGGCCTCGTGGCCTGGTGTGTCGAGGAACACGATGTCGCGGTTGTTGATCGTGACGTGATAGGCCCCGATGTGCTGCGTGATGCCACCGGCCTCGCGCTCCGCGACACGAGCTTCGCGAATGCCGTCGAGCAAGCTCGTCTTCCCGTGATCGACGTGGCCCATCACCGTGACGACGGGGGCGCGGGGGATGAGGTCGGTTGGGTTGACGGCCTCAGTATCGCTCTGCAGCAGCTCCTCCTCGAAGCTGCGCATCTCCACGTCGGCGCCGAACTCCCGGGCCAACATCGTGGCGGTCTCGGTGTCGAGCGTCGAGTTGATGGTCATCATCAGCCGCTTCATGAGCAGCTTTCCCAGCACGTCCTTGACCCGCACGTCGAGCTTGTCGGCCAGGTCCTTGACGGTCATGCCTTCAGCGAGCGTGATGGTGCGGGTGATGGCCGGGGCCGCGGCGGGCTCGACCGGCAACGGCCGGGCCGCCGGGTCTCTTCGCGGACCAGCCGCGGGACGCGCGCCGGACCAGCCCGGCCGCCCCGGTGGCCTCGACGGCATACCGGGCCGGGACGGGTACGGCGATGGCCGGGCGGCGCCGCCCGGCGAAGAGGGCCTGAGGGGCTGCGACGGCAGAGGACGCGGACCACCCGGCGTTTGTCGCGGCGGCAGCGACCCAGGGTAAGACGGCCGCGTGGACGGCACTGGCGGCCGGACGCCAGGCGATGCACTCGGTGCACCAAGGCCTGCGTGACGAACCCCCGGCGCGGCGCCACCAGCCGCGGCCTGTCCTGTCGCTCCCGCGCCGGGCCTGGACGAGACGGCCGGTGACGGACGCGGCACCTGTGGCCGTGACACAGCCCGCGGCGCGGAGTGTGTCGGAAGCGGCGGCGTCGGCGTCGTCGGTCGCTGCTCTTCGATGCGGAGACGAAGCGTGGGTGGCACCACCCGACCCAGCGGCGGTGCTTTGGCCGCAGCAGTGGGGGGGGTGGGAGCTTCCGCCGCGAAAGGACGGGGCTCGACCTGTGGAGGCTCGACGACCGACTCCACGGGAGGTTCTTCGACGACCTCCGCGGGCGGTGGCGGCGGGACCTCGACCGACACAGGTTCCGGGTGTTCTTCGATCGGCCCCTCCACCGTGGAGGCTCGTGGGGGCTCAGCTACGAGCGGTTCGCCGGTCTCCGCAAACGGCTCAGGCACAGGAGCGACGGGTTTGACCGTCTTGACCAATCGAGGCGGGGGCAGAGGTGCCGCGGTGGTCTTGGGCGGCTCGGGCGCCTTCTTGGCCGGCGCCGGCTTCTTGGCCGTCTTGTGCGCGGGCGTCTCGGCAAAAATGTCGCCCGTCGGCAGCACGATATTGCGTTGCCGCGAGAGGCGGTCCACGAACTGCCGAGCCACCACCTCTTCGATGGTGCTCGACGCGCTCTTCACTTCGATGCCGTGATCGCGCTTGAGCAGCGCCGAGACTTCCTGACTCGTCGTCCCAAGCAGCTCAGCGACCCGGTAAATCCGAACAGTTGCCAACGGTGACCTCGGTTAACTCGTGGTAATGCAACAGCCGCCGCGAGTCGCGGCGCGGCTCTCAAGCGTCCTGTGTGACCGACTCGCCCTCGGCCGGTGCCGATTCGCCCCGCGCCGCGGCGAGAATCTTCTCGGCCGTGCGTTCGCCGATCCCTTGAATCTCCGACAGCTGCGCGATGGTGGCCTGCGCCACGGCATCGGGCGAAGAAAACCCCGCCTCCACGAGTCGGCGGATGGTCTTGTCTCCGATCCCGGGCAGCGCGTACGCGGGGGTCGTCTCCGCTTCGCCGGTCTCGGTCTCGGCCTCGGCGCCCTCTGCGCGCGCCGCCGATTCGAGACCTTCCAGTTGTGCCTCCACCTCCCGGCGCTTCTCTTCCTCGCTCTTGATGTCGATGCGCCAGCCGGTCAGTTTCGCGGCCAGACGCACGTTTTGACCTTTCTTGCCGATGGCCAGCGACAGCTGCTTGTCCTCGACCACGACTTCCATCACCCGCTCGCGATCGTCCACGATGGCGACGCGCTGCGCCCTGGCCGGGCTGAGCGCGTTGGTCACGAAGGCCACCGGATCCTCGGACCACTCGACGATGTCGATCTTCTCGCCGCGTAGCTCACGGATGATCGACTGGACCCGGGTGCCTTTCATGCCGACGCAGGCGCCAACCGGATCGACGTCGCGTTCGCGCGAGTACACGGCGACCTTGGCGCGATCGCCGGCCTCCCGGACGGCCCCACGGATCATCACGGTGCCGTCGTAGATCTCGGGCACTTCCTGCTCGAACAGTTTGATGAGTAGCGCAGGGTCGGTGCGCGAGAGGACAATCTGGGGCCCCTTCGCGCTCCGATTGACGCCCTTGATCACGGCCCGGACGCGGTCGCCTGGGCTGTAGCTCTCGGCCCGCGACTGCTCTTTGCGGGGGATCACGGCTTCGATGCGTCCGATTTCGACGATGATGTCCCCATTCTCGAAGCGCTTGACGGTGGCGTTTTTGACGTCGCCAATCTGCTGGTTGTACTCGGCGAAGATGTTCTCGCGCTCGGCCTCTCGAACCTTCTGGAAGATGACCTGCTTAGCCGTCTGCGCCGCGATGCGTCCCAGGACTTCGGTGGCCTTTGGGAACTCCATCTCATCGCCGACCTCGATGCTGTTGGCCACCTCGTCGCCGTAGAGCTGCCGGTACATCTCTCGCGCTTCGGAGATGGCGATCTCGGTTGCCGGGCTCGTGACCTCCTCGACCACCTGCTTGACGGCGAAGAGATCGACTTGACCGGTCTCCATGTTGAAGCGAGTCTTCAGGTTCTCGCCGGTCTTGTAGTACTTCCGCGAGGCCGTGGCGACGGCTTCTTCGATGGCGCTGATGACGACATCGGGCTCGATGCCTTTCTCCTTCGCCAGCGCTTCGATGGTCTGCTGCAACGGATTCGCTGACATTGATCACCCCGGGGGCCCCTGCCCCCCGGTCTTGGCTTCGCGGGACTCTCGAGGCCCCGCTCCGCTGATTACTCCGGGGGCCCCTGCCCCAGCAAAAAGCTCCGGCCTTCGAGCTGCCTCAGGCCCGAGCCTTCAGAACTCCACTTCCAAGTTCGACCGCGTGATGCGTTCGAGCGGCACCACATGCTGTCGTCCATCGTCGGCGAGGACGATCACGCGGCCGGCGTCTACCCCTTGCAGTCGCCCCTTGAAGAACGACTGTCCGTCGATCTGCTCCCGGACGACGATCTTGGCGCGACGGCCCGTGAACCGCCGGTAGTCGTCTTCACCTCGGAGCGGCCGATCGAGACCAGGCGACGAGACCTCCAGGACGAAACCGACCGGCACGACGTCCTCCACGTCGAGCATCGCGCTCAGGTCGCGACTGACCTGCGCGCAGTCCTCGACGCTGACGCTCTCCTCGGCGGTCGCCGAAGGGCCAGGGCGATCGACCTGCACCCGCAGCACATAGCCACCGGCTTCGCGACGGAACTGAACGTCGAAGATCTCGAGACCGAAGGTCGCGACGACCCGGGTCGCAATCTCACGGACGCGCCGCGCCACATCGGCGTTCTGCGACACCCTGAACGCTCCGAAAACTCGGCCCTAAACGAAAAAAGTGGGCACTCGCCCACTTCAGTCTCCAACCGAAGCTTCCGAATTCGAAAGTATAGCACAGAGCTCATCGTCCGAAACCGGGCGGGCGACGAGGTCGTAGTCGGTAGCCCCGACGATCTCGGCGGCGACGAGCCCGCCGATCGGAAGCGCGCTCGGATCGACGTCGGTCAGATACACCGAGGCGTCGATCTCCGGCGCCTGCGAAGCGAGCCGGCCCTTCCACGCAAGCTCGTGCTCGCCCGTGGGACCGTCCACCCGCACGGCGACGCGTTCGCCGACGCGCCGGCGGTTGCGTCGCTGGACGAGCTGCCGCTGCAGCCGCATGAGCTGGTTCCGCCGTGCCTGCTTGGCCTGAGAAGACACGGTGTCGCCGAGCCGGTAGGCCGAGGTCCCTTCCTCATGCGAGTAGGTGAACACCCCAACGTGATCGAACTCGTGTTCGCGAATGAACGCACGGAGCTCCTCGACATCGGTTTCGGTCTCGCCCGGGAAGCCGACGATGAAGGTGGTCCGGAGGGCGACGCCCGGCACCTGCTTGCGAATGCGCCCGAGCAGCCGATCGTAGGTGTGGCGCGTGCCTGGGCGCTTCATCCGCTTGAGCACGTCGTTCGAGGCGTGCTGGAGCGGCAGGTCGATGTACTTGCAGACCTTGTCGCACTCCGCCATCGCGGCCAGCGTGGCATCGTCGATGGTCGTGGGGTAGAGGTACAGGAGACGGATCCACTCGAGGCCGGCCACCTCGTTCAAGCGCCGGAGCAGACGCGCGAGGGCTCCGCGTTCCTGACGGTCGATGCCGTAGAAGGTCGTATCCTGCGAGACGAGCAGCAGTTCTTTGACCCCCCGGGCCGCCAAGGTGTGCGCCTCGCGCACGATCGAGTCGGCCGGTCGGCTTCGGTACGCGCCGCGCAGCGTCGGGATGATGCAGAAAGCGCACGCGTAATCGCAGCCCTCGGCGATCTTCACATAGGCGTAATGCTTCGGCGTGGCGAGGAGGCGCGGGGTGTCGGCGTCGTAGAGATACGCCGGTCGTTCGCGGAGCGCCGCTGGTGGCACGTGCCCGCGCTCGCGTACGTCCAGTTCTGCGGGTGACCGGTGGAAGGTGAGTGGCGCAGCGCCTGTGCGAACCGGTCCGGGCCCGATGGCCTCCACGATCCGTGGCACCTCGCCCGTCCCGAGGACGGCATCGATCTCGGGGATCTCGGCACGCAGCTCGTCGCGGTATCGCTCGGCCAGGCACCCGGTGACGATCAGCCGCCGGCACGCGCCCTCGGTTTTGTGACGAGCCAGCTCCAGGATCGTGTCGATCGATTCCCGCTTGGCCGCGTCGATGAAGGCACACGTGTTGACGACGAGCACGTCGGCCGACGCCGCATCCTGCGTCAGCTCGTGCCCCGCCTGCTGCGCGAGCCCGAGCATGACTTCGGAATCGACGAGGTTCTTCGGACAACCGAGCGAGATGAGCCCAAGCTTCATGATCAGGGATACAGACGGTAGAGCATACGCGGGTACGGAATGGTTTCTCGCACGTGCTCGAGCCCGCAGATCCAGGCCACGACGCGCTCGATGCCCATGCCGAAGCCGCCGTGGGGGACCGAGCCGTACCGGCGGAGGTCCACGTACCACTCGAAGGCGTCCTTCGGTAGCTGGTGCTCCTCGATGCGCGACAGCAGGAGGTCGAGGTCGGCGAGTCGCTCGCCGCCCCCGATGATCTCACCGTAGCCCTCCGGGGCCAGGACATCGACGCCCAGCGCAAGCTCGGGCCGCGACGGATCGGGCTTCATGTAGAAAGCCTTGATCGCGGCCGGGAACCGATGGACCATCACCGGCCGATCGAAGAGCTGCGCGAGGGCGGTCTCGTCTGGACCGCCGAAGTCGCCGCCCCACTGGATGGGGAGGCCTTGCGCTTGGAGCCGCGACACGGCGTCGTCGTAGGTGATCCGCGGGAAGGGTGCTTGCACGGCTTCGAGCTTCGTCGTATCGCGCTCGAGCGCCTTCAATTCATGGCGGCGCTTGTCCAGCACTCGGTGGACCACCGAGACGACCACCTCCTCGGCCAGTCGCATCACGTCGTCGAGATCGGCATAGGCCATCTCGGGCTCGACCATCCAGAATTCGGTCAGATGGCGCCGCGTCTTCGATTTCTCCGCCCGGAATGTCGGACCGAAGCAGTAGACGCGGCCAAGCGCCATCGCGTTGGCCTCGTTGTAGAGCTGCCCGCTCTGCGTCAAGTACGCCGTTTGGTCGTCGAAGTACTGCGCCGGGAAGAGCGTCGTCGTGCCCTCACAGGCCGCCGGCGTGAAGATCGGCGTGTCCGCCAGGATGAAGCCGCGCGAGTTGAAGAAGTCGCGGACGGCGTCGATGATCTCGTGGCGCACGCGCAGAATCGACTGCTGGCGCTCGGTCCGGATCCACAGGTGGCGACGGTCGAGCAAGTAGTCGACCCCGTGCTCCTTGGGCGTGATGGGGTAGTCGTGCGAGGCGCCGACGATCTCCAGACGGCTGACGTCGAGCTCGTAGCCGCTGGGAGCCCGCTTGTCGGCGCGCACCGACCCGGTGACGGTCAGGGCGGTCTCTTGGGATAGATGGTCCGCAGCGCTGAAGACCGCGTCGCCCACGGCCGCCTTCGACATCACGGCCTGGATGAACCCGGTGCCGTCGCGCACGATGAGGAAGTGAATCTTGCCGCTCGAGCGCCTGTTGTGCAGCCACCCCTTGAGCGTGACCTCCTGGCCGACGTGCTCGCCGATGTTCTCGATGTAGACATGCATGTGCGGTGGCTCTCGCCGCGCGGCGCGCTCGGCGCGCAGACGACTTACAAGTCAGAACGATGCCGAAAGCACGAAAGCGGAAGTCCTAGGCCGCCAGGAGCCCTTCCATCCGCTGGCGCACCCGCCCGGCCCGCCGCAGGACCCCCGTGTCGCTGCCGCCGTCGACCTCGAACACGATCACTCCATCGTAGCCGACCTTCTGCAGCGCGGTCAGCGCCCCGGGCCAGTCGATGGAGCCCTCGAACGGCAACAGGTGCTCGTCACGCCGTCCGCGGTTGTCGTGGACATGCGCGGCGACCAGATGCTCGGAGACGGTCTCGATCGTCTCGACCAGATCGCCGTGCAGATGCGCGTGCCCGAAGTCGAGGCAGATGCCGACCGGCGCCGTATCGAGCAGCTCGTCGACGAAATGCACGAGCGAGGCGGGCGCCGACAGCTCGTTGGCCAGAATCTCGATCGCCAGCGTGACGCCGAGCGGCTCGGCACGCAGATACAGCTCTTCCACGCTGCGGCGCGCCGCGTCGCGGCTGTTCTGACCGGGCATCGACTGCGGCCCGCGCGGCAGGCCGAGATGCACGACGAGCACGCGAAACGGGATGCGTCGCGCGATGTGCAGCGCGCGCTCCGCCTCGCCGATGGCCAGGCGTCGATCGGCCGCGTCGGGGCTCGCGAGCGTGAACGTCGCTCCGGCGCCTTGGGGACGGCCGCCGAGCCTTGCGTCGCCTTCCGTGAGCGCCGCCCGGACGCTGTGGAGCTCGAGGCGGGCCTCGGCCAGCCACTGCTGCAGGTCGGCCACCACCGCGGGGTTGTGGTAGTCCAGGTGGGTCCGCATCGCCAGAAGCTCGAGGCGGGAGAACCCGTGAGCGCCGACCTCCATGAGATGGTCGCGCGTAAGGCGATGACGCTGCCAGAGGTAGGTCGAAATCCCAAATTGTCCGTGCGCCACGAGTCCTGATCTCGACGCCCCGCGCATGTCGAACGTCGCACGAGGCGCTGCTCCGTATCTTACCTGTTCGGTCGCCGCTCCCCGGAACGCCCCACGCCGGCCCCTCGGTTGAGCCTCGATCGCGGTCATCCACGCAATCGCCTCGACGCGACGACGCGCCAGCGGTTGTGACGGCTCGGGCCGGTTCTACGCGAGCTCGTCGATGTGCGCTGCAAGCAGCGTCCGCAAACGGGCGAAGCGAGGATAGCGAGCCAGGGTGCGCCTGAGGTACTCGAGCGTCCGAGGGATGTACTGGATGTACACGGGGTTCTGCCGGCTCACCGTCTGGAACCCGAACGTGCCGAGCGCTTTCAGGTTGCGCTGCACCGCCATCAGGTCGAAGCGGCGTCGGAATCCTTCCGGATCCGGCTGCCCCTTGAGCGCCAGGAAGTCCGCGATGAGATCGTCGAGCTGCTCGTCGCCGAGATCGACGTACGAATCGCGAAGCAGCGAGACCAGATCGTAGGTGTCCGGCCCGAGCCGCGCGTCCTGGAAGTCGATGATGTAGAGCCGGCCCTCGCAGAGCATCAAGTTTCGGCTGTGATAGTCGCGATGACACACGACGCGAGGCTCCGCGGCCAGCTCCTTGGCGAGGGCGGCCCATTCCGCCCCGAGCGCGCTCCGCTCGGCCATCGTCAGGGTCGCCCCACGATAGCCTTCGAGGAAATGTCGGACGAAGAAGTCCAGCTCCCACGTGAGCTTCGCCTCGTCGAAGGCGATGCCGTACGGCAGGTATCGCTCGGAGGTGAGCTCGGTGCCGCGACGCTGGAGCCGCTCGATGAGAGCGACGGCCTCCCGATAGAGCGCGGCGTGTTGCGCGGGACTGGCGGCTCCGAGGTGCGCCTGCAGGGTCACGTCGCCCAGGTCCTGCAACGCGACAATGCCGTGGGCGTCGGAGTGCCCGACGATCGCCGGAACTGGGAGCGGCACCAACGCGAAGAGCTCGCGTACGTTGGCGAACGAAAGCTCGGCGAAGTGAATCGGCTCCGCATGGACCGCGAGCACGATCGAGGGCGCGCCCGACCGCAGCACGCGGACGTATCGTCGATCCGAGGCGTCACCGGTCAACGGCACGATATGGGTGACCGAGGACGTCAGCTGCTCAGCCTCGAGGAAGCCATCGATGCGCGCGGCGAGCGTCGCGGCCGGCGGCGCTCCGGTCGTCTGCGGCGGCGTGGCGCTCATGCGGGAACGCCGACCTCGTCGAATGACGTGACCGCGACCCGCCCTTGGGTGCGCCACAGAATCGCCCGCCGGTACCGTGCCCCAGACGTGATCCGAACAGCGTCCGTCACGATGCAGTCCTCCACATCACACCCAGGCTCCACGACCACATCGTCCCACAGAATGCTCCGGCGGACCTGCGCGTCTGGGCTGATCACGGTGGCGCGTCCCACTCCGAGCAAGCCCTCCGGGCGTTGTCGCCCGGCCGGCGCGCCAGTCGTCTCTCGCGCAAGCGCGATCGACGTCTGCCAATAGTCGGCGACCGTTCCGATATCCCAGAAGCGGGCCGTGGAGACGACGCCGCGAATGCTGCCAGGCCGCGTCGCGATGAGCTCGTCGTAGAGGCCTCCAATCGTGGCAGCGACCGTACCGGTCTGGATGCTGAGGAACGCCTCGGGTGACGCCATTTGGACCCCGATGAAGTGAAACGAGCCGACCGCGCTCGGGCCGCGTCGCGGGAAGCCGGTGACCGCCCCATGCGCGTCCAGGCTGATCCCCCCGTAGCGCTCCGGGTGCAGGTTCGGCACGAGCGCGAGGGTCACGAGCGCGTCGCCCGCGAAGTGGGCGGCCGAGAGGTCGGCGAGATCCAGGTCGGTCAACGTGTCGCCGTTGACGATGAGAAATGGTCCGGGGTCGAGGAGCGGCAGCGCGGCCCGCGGGCCCCCTCCGCTTCCGAGGACCCGCTCGCCTTCCCATGAGTACCGGATCCTCACTCCAAGATCACGACCATCGCCAAGCGCTCCGGTGATCGACATTGGTAGCGCGTGCAGATTGACGACCAAGGACGACACCCGATGACTGGCGAGCCACCTGGCAATGCGGCCAATGAGCGGCTGCCCACCGACCGGAACGGCGGCTTTCGCCCGGACGGAGGTCAACGGCCGGAGCCGCGTGCCCAGGCCAGCGGCCAGCACGACTGCCTGGGCCGGAACGTGCGGCGTGTCGGTCATGTCACCCGAACGCGGTACGACAGTCCACCGAGCGTGGGTTTTCCGTCGGGGGACATGGGGACCTCGACGTCCTTCGAGAAGATGAGGACCTTGAACGTGCTGCCGAGCCCGCCAGGGAGTACCAGGGTCTTGAGCGTAAGTCGCCGCTTGAGATCCGGGCCGACCCCGGCACCGGGTCCGAGCTGCGTGCGGCCGATGAGGCCCATCAGGAAGTAGGTCTGGTCGAGTAGCCCCACGAGGCTGAGCCCCGCCTGTGTTCCGGCTCGGCCGACGCTTGTGAAATCGACGTGGGCGGTGAGGTCGACCTCGCCCGGATGGTCGAGCCACGCCGGCTGGGCGGCACGGGCTTCGGGGCCTGCACTCGTGTGGCGCCGGGCGGCTGTCAGCGTTCCGCCAGCGTGACCCGCTGAGTAGAGCTCCTGAGCCTCATGGCCGTAGTCGACGAGGATCACGAAGCCGCGCGTGAGGCGCTCCGCGAGGTCGGCGATCCAGTCGACGGCCTGCAAGTTCACCTCGGCGCGCCACCCGGGCTCGAGGACGATGGCGAGATCTTCGAAATACGAGGCCAGGCGAGGCGTGGAGAGAGGACCCTCGATGGTGCGCAGAGTGGTTCCGTCCGACTCGACGTACATCTCGCGAAGACCACTCTCACGCATGACGACCTGATGAACCGGCAGCGCGTCGAGCAGCTCGTTGGCGAACACGACACCCTCGAATCGGATTGGAAGCGCGGCCGATGACGTCGTCATCCGGTCTGCGACGTCCGCCAGCACGGTGGCGTGTGCTGCTCGCGCCGGCGCGCTTCGCTCGACGAGGTGGGCACGAAGGCGGCCGTAGAGCGTCGGGTGCGCGGTGCGGGCCGCACGCAGCACGTCCGCCGTCAACCGCCCGTTGCCGGCGCCGACCTCGACCAGATCGACGGCCCCGTCGCGAGCCACGAGGTCGGCCATTTCGGCAATCTGGGTTTCGAGGAGCTCTCCGAAGAGCGACCCCACGTCGACGCTGGTGAAGAAATCCCCCTCTCGGCCCGATCGCACGGACGCCCGGGCGTAGTAGCCGAGGTCGGGATGGTACAAGGCGAGGTCCATGAACGCGGCCACCGTCAAGGGGCCGCGTTCACGGACGAGTACGGCGAGCGGAGGCTTCGTGGCGGGAGAAGCCTGCACGGACGCGCGGTCGCTACTCCTTGCGTACCGTCACGAACACTTCACCGCCGTCGCGCCAGACCAGGATCTGTGCGATGCGCCCCGCCTGCACGGACTGCAGCACCCGACCGGCTTCGGCGGCACTCGACACAGACTGGCGATTGACCGACAGAATCACGTCGCCCGGGCGGAGGACGCCGGCCGACGGACCGTTCGGATCTACGTCGGTGACGACCGCGCCGGTCTGGCCCGACGGCATCTGGAGCCGCCGTGCGGTCTGCGGCGTCAGGTTGCCCAATGAGAGCCCGAAGCTGTCACTGCCGGTGTCGTTCGGCTCGCTCGGTTCACCGCGCCTCGACTGCCGGCCAGATTGCTCGGCCTCGAGGTCCAGCTCGTCGACTGTCACGTTGACCGTGCGTTCTTTCCGGTCCCGCATCACCTTCACGCTCACCGAGCTTCCTGGCTTGGTCGATGTGACGTTGCTCTGCAGCTCGTTGGTGCTGTTGATCGGGCGCCCGTTGAACTCAACGATGACATCGCCCGGTTCCACGCCGGCTTTCTCGGCGGCGCCGCCAGGCGCAACGCTCGAGACGATGGCCCCCGCGCGCTTCTTGAGCCCGAACTCCTCGAACCCCTCACGCGGAACAGCGGTAATGGTGACCCCAATCTTGCCGCGGACCACCTTCCCCGAGTGAAGTTGTGGCAGAAGATTGCGGATCGTGTTGATCGGGACGGCGAACCCGATCCCGATGTTCCCCTCGGCCCGGCCGTTGCTGATGATGGCCGTGTTCATCCCGACCACTTCGCCGCGAATGTTGAGGAGCGGCCCGCCGGAGTTGCCCGGGTTGATCGCTGCATCGGTCTGCAACATCTCGCTCGACCGGCCGTCCGAGACCGGGAACGGGCGTTCGGTCGCGCTGATGACGCCCACGGTGACGGTGTGCCGGAACCCGAACGGGTTGCCGATTGCCATGACCCAGTCGCCCGCCGCCATCTGCGACGAGTCGCCGAACTTCGCTTCGGGGAGCGTGTGGTTCGGTTTCGTGGTGAGCTGGATGAGGGCCGAGTCGGTCAACGGGTCGCGCCCAATGAGCTTGGCCTCGTAGAGCTGGTCGACGTCTTCCCCATACAACGACACCTCGATCTTGCTCGCGCCCTCGACCACATGGTTGTTGGTCAGGATGAGCCCATCCCTGCTGATGATGAAGCCTGTGCCAGCTGCCACGGTCGTCTGTTCGCGCCGTCGACGATTGCGCTGCGAGTCACGGCGCGAGTCGGGCTCATCGTCGCGCTCGCCCCCGCCAGGCTGCCCGAAGAACCGGCGGAAGAAATCGTCGGGCACGCCGCCGCCAAAGAACTCCGACAGGTCCTGCGAGCGCTGTCGCGTCTCAGTCCGGATGTTGACCACCATCGGCGACTGCGCCTTGGCGACGTTGCGGAACGTTTGAGCGTCAATCGCACCAGTCACCGGGGCGCTGTTCATCGGCGGAACGGCCAAGCTCTGCGCCGCCGAGGGGGGCGACAGATCGAGCCGCGAGGCGATGATCATGCCGACGATGGCCGATGAGACGGCGATGAGCAAGGCATAGAACAACGTCGTCTTTCGCGTGGACATCGAGCCTCCTAAATTTGAACCGACGTGGGGCGTTGCCCCACCCCCCGCGTTCGGCGGGGCGCGCCGTGCGCGCCGCCGTCACGCAGTGGTTGCGACGAGCACGAGAGTCCGACCGGGCGCCTCATCACGGACACGCGCTACGCCGCTCCGAGCGCCAGGATTTCCATCTGCAGAGGACCCGTGACGGTGGCGTCGCGTGTCCCCATGACCACGTTGATCTCCGTCCGCACCCCGAAATCGGCGAAGTACACACCCGGCTCTATCGTAAAGCCGCTGCCGGGCATGAGGCGCCGGTCGTCGTGCGTCTCGTAGTCATCCATATTGACACCGTTTCCATGGACCGACTCGCCGAGACTGTGTCCCGTCCGATGCAGGATCTGCTCACCGTACCCTGCGTCGCGAATCACCGTGGCTGCGGCCCGGTCGACCTCCCAGCCCCGGATCTCCCGGCCCGTCCGAGCCGCCGTCTGCACCAGGTCGACCGCGGCGTCTCGACCGCGGCGAATCGCCTCGAACGCCTGAGCGAACCGGGCGGGCACCTGGTGGCCGGTGTAGCCGACCCAGGTGATGTCGGCGAAGACCGAGCCCGGTCGGTCGTTCTTGGCCCAGAGATCGAGGAGGACCAGCTCGTCGCGACCAATCGCACGCGTGCGGTCGCGGGTGGGCATGTAGTGGGGGTCGCCGGCGTTCTCGGCCGCAGCCACGATGGGGTCCGAGTCGCTCACGAGGCCTTCTGCCGCGAACCAGCCCGTCATCAGCTGTTGAATCTCGAACTCGGTGACGCGGCCAGACCCGGTCCGAGACCGGATGGCGTCGAAGGCGCGGTCCTTCACCCGGTAGAGCTTCTCCGAGGCCTCGTGGTGGGACCGGATCGCGGCTTCGTCCCACACTGCAGCGAAGCGTTGCACGAGGTCGCCAGACGACACCACCTCGGTGCCAAACGCCCTGATGAGCTCGACCGTGCCCGCATCGACCTGCGCGATGTAGGGGATTGCGCACTGCGGCGAGTACTCCATCGCGATGCGTCGCGCGCCGTGCAACAGGTGCCCGAGCTGCCGCTCGAGCTGTTCCCGGCCGGCATAGAGCGCCGATCGCCCCGGCAGATGTGCCAGGGCGCGTGATTCAATGGCGTGGACCAGGGCCCGCGGCTCTCCGTGCGACGGGATGAAGTAGTACCAGCGTCGTGTCGCGAGGTGCCCACCTTGTTGATCGACCGCGGTCAGCTCGGTGGCAATCGGATTTGACCCTCGAAAGCTGTACAGCAGCCAGCCGTCCAGCCGTTCCTCGGCGAGCGCCGCCTGGACGGCGGCGATGTCCAGGCGAGTCGCGCGGGTCGATGTCACATCCACAGCAGACATCGTGTCCAGTATAGCGCCCGGGGGCTCTGGCCGCGGTGGTGTCGAGCCGCCGAAGGCGAGACTGTCGCTTGACCTTCCTGGCGGATGCTTATAATCGAATCTTGGGTCGCCGTCACGCCGGAGGCCTGCTGCATCGAGAGGAGCCCATGATCAACCGTTGCCTTGCGATCGCTGCACCGCTCGTCGTGATCTCGGTCGTGGCCCATGCCGTGCTCCGGGGGCAGGCCACGCCTGCCCAGGACCCCGCGACCGCGCAGGCTCAACCCCCGACCTTCAAGGCGCAGGTCGAATACGTCGAGGTCGACGTCATCGTGACCGATGCGCAGGGGCGTCCGGTGGCCGGCCTCACGAAAGACGATTTCCAGGTCTCCGAGGACGGCAAGCGGCAGACGATTACGAACTTCGCGGTGGTCGACATCCCGGTCGAGCGTCCCGACAGGCCCCTCTTTCAACCCGATCCGATCGAGCCCGATGTGGCGAGCAACGAGCGGCCGTTCGACGGACGCGTGTACGTGATGGTCCTCGACGATTATCACACCCACGCGCTCCGCACGCAGCTTGTGAAGAACGCCGCCAAGCAGTTCATCCAGCGCAGTCTCGGCGCCAACGATCTGATGGCCATTGTGACGACAGGGGGGCGGAACTCGGCCAGCCAGGAATTCACGAGCAACCGGCGGATGCTCATCGCGGCCGTGGACAAGTTCATCGGACAGAAGCTCGACTCGCCCACGCTGGCGCGTAACGATCAGTACTTCCGCACGGGCGCACAGGGCTTCCCCAACAATCGCGTCGACGATCCCTTCGACATGGAGCGGGCGCAGTATGCGCAGTCGACCCTGCGCACTTTGCAGCGGGTGTCCGAGTGGTTCGGCGGCGTTCGCGGCCGTCGCAAGACGCTGCTCTTCGTGAGCGAGGGCATCGACTACGACATCACCGATATGATTCGTCCCATCGGCGCGCCGGTCGGGCGGGCGGGTGCGGTGCTCGACGACATGCGGGAGGCGATCGCCGCCGCCGCGCGTTCGAACGTCAGCATCTACGCCATCGATCCACGCGGCCTCACGATGATGGCCGACGACGCCATCACGGTCGAGTCGTTCGCCGGTTCCGAGAATCCCGCGCTCCGGATCGGGCAGGGCTCGTTGAACAACGAGCTGCAGCTCTCTCAAATGAGCCTCCGCACGCTCGCCGACGAGACCGGTGGGTTCGCGGCGGTCAACACCAACCAGTTCACCGACGCCTTCCGCCGGATCGTCAATGAGAACAGCTCGTATTACGTGCTGGCGTACTACCCGCCGTCGACCAAGCGCGACGGCAAGTTTCACAAGATCGAGGTGAAGACCACGCGCCCCGGCCTGACCGTCCGGTCGCGCCGCGGCTACCAGGCGCCGCGCGGCAAGGCGCCCGCCCCCGCGCCGGTGACCCCAGGGAAAGCGTCGGCGGAGGTCATGAGCGCGCTCGGCAGCCCGATTCAGGTGAGCGGAATCGGGCTGCGAATGTTCGCCGTCCCCTTCAAGGGCGCTGCCCCCAAGGCGTCGGTGCTCGTGGGCATCGAGGTGCGCGGCAAGGATCTCAGCCTCGCCGAGGGCGGCAAGATCGAGTTCTCCTATTACGCGCTCGACCCCAACGGCAAGTCCCACGCCGGGGCCACCGACACGCTGACGACGAACCTCAAGCCCGAGACCAAGGCGCGCATCGCGCAGACCGGGTTTCGAACCGTGAGTCGTTTGGAGCTCGCGCCGGGTCGCTACGTGGTGCGCGCGGCGACGCATGACGTGACGACGGGGACGACCGGCTCGGTCTCCTACGATCTCGAGGTGCCCGACTTCTCGAAGATGCCGTTCAGCATGAGCGGCCTGGTCATGACCTCGCTCTCGGGCGCCGACATGGCGACCCTGAAGGTCGACGAATCGCTCAAAGGGGTGCTCCCCGCGCCACCAATCGCGACGCGATCGTTCCCCCAGAACGACGAGATCGCGCTCTTCGCCGAGATTTACGACAACGCCGCTGGCACACCGCACAGAGTCGACATCGTCACCACCGTGCAGACCGACGATGGGCGTGTGTTGTTCAAGGCGGAGGAGGAGCGGTCGTCGAGTGAGCTTCAGGGCGCGAAGGGCGGCTACGGCTACGCCGTCCGGATTCCGCTGAACGACGTGGCGCCGGGCGCCTACGTGCTCAACCTCCAGGCGAAGTCTCGCTTGGGCAACGACGTGGGCGTCGGTCGGCAGGTGCGGATCCACGTGACTCCGCCGGTGGCCCGCAGACAGTAGGGGAGTGCCTGTGCTGCGTCTGGCGGCCGTCGCCCTCCTGGTTTCCGGCGTGTCGGGCCTCCAGCCGTCGCTGGCGGTCCGCGACGTGGACCGGGGCGATCACAGCAACATCGACGAACGACGTGAGGTGGCGGTTCGGACGACCGCGGAGTGGACGACGCTCTGGCAGCAGCACACGCCAGACCGCCGCCGCCCGGCGGTCGATTTTCCGCGCGAGATGGTCGTCGGCGTCTTCCTGGGGAGCCGACCGACGGCAGGCTTCAGTGCCGAGGTGGCCAGCGTCTCGATCGTGGAGGGTGCGCTGGTCGTGCGCTATCGGGAGAAGCGGCCGACGGGCGGCGGCGTGACGGCCCAGGTCATCACGTCGCCCTTCCACCTCGTGGTCGTGCCCGCGCGGCCCGGTACGGTCCGGTTCGAGCGGATTCCCTAGCGCTTTCGCGCGGCGCCCTTGGCGGGTGGCGTCGGCGCGTTCGGATCTTCGAGCTTCTCGACGCGCGCCGGCTTCACCGTGCCGTTGGCGTGCGAGAAGTTGTAGTTGTTCGCGTTCATCGCGGGGTTGAAGGGCGTCTCGATGACGACGGTCTGCACTTCTCCCGGCTGGAGCAGCCCGTTGATGGTGCCTTTGCCGCCGGTGACGACCGTCCCAGCTTTGTCGTACCACGTCTCGGACACCGTGAGCCGGGGAACCGGCCCGACCGACGCGTTCCGCACAAGGATGCGCGTCACCACCATGTTCTTCTCGCGCTTGGTCACCGGCTTGGTGAACTCGATCACCGCCTCGCCCTTGAGGGGCGGCGTGAACTTCTTGCCGGCCAGCACCTGCTTCATCGGCGGTGCCGTGGCACCTTGAGCCGCGAGATCGATTCCGCTTCCCACCAGCGCCACGACGACACCAGCCAGGGCCGCGCCGAAGACGTTCTGCGCGCGTGTCATACCATCCTCCACACTCGAAGATCGGCCATCACCAACGGCGATCGCCCCGAACCTGCTCGTGGTCGACTCTCACTCAAGGCCGGCCCGAGGCGGCAGCACGTCCACGTGCCGAGCGACTCGGGTTGCGGCGCCCGACCGGGTGCCGGCCGGGATGGAGCACGTCAAGAGCGGCCGATTATAGCAAAGGCGGCTACATCTCGCCGTTCCAGTCCTCCGGCTCGGGGTTCACCGAACGGAAGATTTCCATGTGCCACTTGCCGCCGCCCCAGGGCTCGACGACTTCCGCGGCCACGACGTCGACGAGCAGCTCCGAGAACAGGCGACCCTCGGGATCGCCATCGAGATGATACGCGGGCTCGTCCCACGCGAAACTGGGGTAGAGCATCAGCGTCAAGAACAGATCATAGCCGTCGTCGACGACGATCAGCTGACCGCAGGGTCGTTTCTGCGTGGAGTGATAGATGAGGTATTTCTCCGCGCTGTGCGCGCGGATGTAGCGTTTCAGCGCGAACTCACGCGCGACGATTTCCTCGACCGCGATCTTCTTGTCCCAGCAGTCGCGGCAGTATTTCTCCTCGCCCCGCGGCTCCGACACTTCCTTGGCGCCGCAGAGTGCGCACCGCGATTTGACCACGACCTTGCGAGACATACCCACAATCTACAATTTGCGCCCGGGAATGTCCAAGGCGGCGGCCTGCGCGGCCGGACGGCGCTCGCAGGTGGCGCTCACGGGACCTCCACGTGCCGGGCAATCGCCGGTGCGTACATCCGTTCCGCGTACTCCTTGACCATCCGGCGCGCCGAAAAACGCGGCGTCACCGACCGAATCGACTCGCGGACGACGCTCAGCCAGCGCCGCGGGATCCCGTGTGCGTCGCGCTCGTAGAACATCGGGACGATTTGGTCTTCGAGCAGCGTGTAGAGAGCCGCGGCGTCGGCCGCGTCGACCAGGTCGAGATTGTCGCCGGTCTGGCCACCGTCGATCGTCCAACCGTTCTGTCCCGTGTGGCCCTCGGCCCACCAGCCGTCACCGATGCTCACGTGGGGCACGCCGTTCAGGGCCGCCTTCATCCCGCTCGTGCCGCTCGCCTCGAGCGGCTTGCGCGGCGTGTTCAGCCAGATGTCGCAGCCCTGCACGAGGTAGTGCGCGACGTGCAGGTCATAGTCGTCGACAAACGCCACGCGGCCGCCGAAGAAGGGATCGAGCGCGCGCTTGTAGATGCGCTGCAGGTGGTGCTTCCCGACGTCGTCGGCCGGATGCGCTTTGCCGGCGAAGATGATCTGTACGGGACGATCGGTGTTCGTCAAGATGCGCGCCAACCGCTCCGCGTCGGTGAAGATGAGCTCCGACCGCTTGTAGCTCGCGAAGCGCCGCGCAAAACCGATGGTGAGCGCCTCCGGATCGAGCAGCGTGCCCGCGGCGACCACGCGCGGCGTGCCGACGCGCTCGATCGTCCAGCGCTGGCGCGCGCGCTCGCGCACGAACGCGAAGAGATAGTGGCGGAGGCCTTGGCGCACCGCCCAAAGCTCATCGTCCGGGATGGCGAGGACCGCGTCCCACAGCCCGGGCTCGTCGTGTGACTCCCGCCAGGTAGGGCCGACGAACCGATCGAAGAGCCCCGCCATGTCCTGCGAGATCCAGGTCGGTACGTGCACGCCGTTGGTGACCGAAGTGACCGGGCGCTCGGCTTCGGGGACACTCGGCCACATCGGACCCCACATCCCGCGGGTGACCGTACCATGTAGCTGGCTGACGGCGTTGATCGCTCCGGCCGAGCGCATGGCCAGGGCCGTCATGTTGAACTGCGGTCCGGCACCGTTGTCATGGGAGCCGAGCGCCAGGAAGCGATCGCGGTGCGCGCCGAGCGTGCCCCAACACCCGGCCAGATGCTTCTCGACCAGGTTGAAAGGAAATGCATCGTGTCCGGCGGGGACCGGCGTGTGCGTCGTGAAGATCGTCGTGCGGCGGATCTCCTCGAGGGCTTCGTCGAAGGACGTGCCCGTCTCGATCGCGTCGCGGATGCGCTGCAGGACGACGAACGCCGCGTGCCCCTCGTTCAGGTGGAAGACCGACGGCTCCGCCTTGAGGGCCCTGAGAGCGCGGACGCCGCCGATGCCGAGCACGATCTCCTGCTGAACGCGCGTCTCACGGTCACCGCCGTAGAGTCGCGCCGAGAGCTCCCGGTCCCAGGGGGCGTTCTCCTCGAGATCCGTGTCAAGCAGGTACAGCGTCGAGCGTCCCAGTCGGACGCGCCAGACCGCGACGAGCACCGTGCGATCGTCGAGCGGCACGGCCGTGACACACGGCTGTCCGTCCGCGGTCGTGGCCGGCTCGATCGCGGTCTCGGGCCAGCTCAAGCGCTCGTAGACCTCCTCTTGCCAGCCGTCCGCCGACACATGCTGATGGAAGTAGCCCTGTGGGTACATGAACCCGACGCCGATGAGCGGGACGCCGAGGTCGCTCGCCTCCTTGCAGTGATCGCCCGCCAGCACCCCCAGGCCTCCGGCGTAGATGGGTAGTGACTGATGAAGCGCGAACTCGGCCGAGAAGTACGCGATGGTTCGGCCGGTCAGATGCGGAAAGCGCCGCGACCACCACGTGTCGTGTGCCGACCGCGCCCGATCGAGGTCGGCGATGGCCCGGGTGTAGACCTCCATGAAGGCCGGATTCGTCGCTGCCGCTTCGAGCTTCCCCAGCGATACCTTCCAGAGCATCTGGACGGGATTGTGGGCCGTGGCCTTCCACAGCGCGTAGTCGAGACGACGGAAGACCTGGCGCGCATCCGAATGCCAGCTCCACCAGAGGTCGACGGCCAGCTCGGGCAAGCGGCTGAGCGCGTCGGGAAAGGGCGGGCGTGTCGAGTACCTGTTCATCATCACTCTCGCGCGGTCGCACCACACGGACGACCCGACTCATCCAGCCCCACCGTGTCGCGACGACCACTCACCTGGCGCTGCTGCTGTGAGTGGCCCGAGGTATGGATGTGCCTGAGGAGAGAAATCGTAGTCGCCGCCACGAACGAGCGTCAAACGTGACCGCGGCCGACAGCGGGGCGATCCCCTCGGTCGAGACCACGAGCCAGCGGGTACAGCCTGGTACAATCCGGCCCCGATGCGCCTCATGCTGCGGGTCGCGGCCGCCTCGTTGGCCCAGCTGCTGGCGTTGTCCCCGGTCTTCGCCCAGGATCCACCACCCAAGCTGCCGCTCATCGTGCTCGATCTGCGAGGCAGCGTTCCGAGTTTCCCTCGCGAGGAGCAGCTTGCGGCGAGCCGTGGCCTGCAGATGACGGAGCTGCCTGGCCGCGGTCTCGGCGCCGATCTCGGCCTGCATCTGCGGGTCTTCACCTGGAGAGCCGTGACCGTGGGCCTTGGCGGCCAGATCACGCTCGCCCGGGCGACGGTCTCGGGCTCGACACAAGGCGGCGCCATCAGGCGGGCCGTCACCGAGACGTTCGTCTCGGCCACACCTCAGCTGTCCTTCAACTTCGGCGACGGGGACGGGTGGAGCTATATCAGCGGCGGCCTCGGTACCTCGCAGTGGCAAGTGGTTCCCGCTGGCGCCGAACCGACCTCGGCGGATGTCGAGCGACTGAGAAGCGTCAACTACGGCGGCGGCGCACGCTGGTTCATCAAGTCTCACGTGGCGTTCACCTTCGACGTGCGGTTCCACCAGGTGGACCCCGGCGCGCCCCGCATCGGGTTCCCTGGAGGGCCGCGGTCGACCTTCATCGTCATGGGGGCTGGCATCTCGCTCAAGTAGGCCCGACCTGATGGTTCGCGCTCTGCAGAGCTCTGCACTCCGGCTGGTGAGGTCCCCATTGAAACCTCCGTCCATCGAATCACGTAAAGGAAAGTAGATGGGCTGGCGGCCGCGGAAGCTTCCGTCCCGTCGCGTGACGCGGTGGGTTGGCTTTTGGATCGTGACGGTCGGAGGGTCGCTCGTGGGCGTGCTCGTCGCGATTCCCTTCCTCGTCCGCGGCATGGTGCGCGCGCTCGAGCTCATGGTGAGCGGGAGCGTATGGCTCGCGACGTCGGTTGGCAGCGGTGCGGACACGTGGACCATCGTCGGCACGATCGGCCGTGCTGTGGGGCTGGCGCTGGTGACACCGAAGGCGTTGGGCGTGTCAGGAGCACTGTTGCTCGTCGGGGCTGCGGCGCTTGCGGGGCTCAGGCAGCTCCTGGACTCGGAGGAGCGCGCCGCCGCGCATGACCCGAACAGAGAGGAGTCACGTCAATGACGATATCGAATCCGGCGAGCAACCGCGTCGCGCCGAAGTGGCTGGCCGCCGCGTTCGTCTGGCTCGCGCTCACCGGCGCATCCTCGGTGGCTTCGACCGCAGCGGCGCAACCCGCCGACGCCTCGATCGCCACGCTCCGACAGCAGGTCGAGCGGCGGTTCGAGATTCTGCCGCTCCAGAGCGGCGTCGCCCTTCGTCCGCGCGGGCGCACCGACGTGCGATCGGTCGAGGTGACCGACGGCGCCATCGCGGTGGATGGTCAATCGGTGACCGGCGCCGAGCTGCGAGGCCGCCTTGGCGCGGACGCGGACCTCGTGCTGCAGATCTCGTATCTCGACACAAACGGGCGACGAACGTTGGCTGGTGCGGCGGCGACGCCCGCGGCCGCTCCGCCCGCAGCACCGACTCCGCCCGCGCCCTCGGCACCGGCTGCTCCCGCCCGAGAGGCGGCGACGCCGGAGCCGCCAGCCCCTCCGGAGCCGCCGGAACGGCCTCGCCGCAAGCGAGGCGAGCGGAGCGGGAACGATCGCGTGCGGTTCGGAGGCAGCATCGACGTGAAAGAGGGCGAGACGGTCTCCGGTGACGTGGTCGCGATCGGCGGTTCGATCGATGTCGACGGCCACGTGACCGGCGACGTCGTCGCCGTGGGAGGAAGCATCGATCTCGGGCCGGCCGCGGTGGTCGAAGGGGATACCGTGGCGGTCGGCGGGGGCCTGCATCGAGCCGACGGAGCACGAGTGGAGGGGGAGGTCGTCGAGGTGGGAATCGGCGCGCTGGACTGGAACAAATGGCGCCGCTCGCGAGGCGCGGACGAATTCTCGTGGCGTCCCTTCTCGTTGGTATCGACGCTCGTGCGGGTGGCTGTCTTGGGGGTCTTCGTGACGCTCGTGCTGATGTTCGCCCGCGACTACGTCGAGCGCGTCCAGCAGCGTGCAGTGGCCGAGCCGATCAAGGCAGGCGCGGTAGGCTTGCTCGTGCAAGCCCTCTTCGTGCCTCTCCTCATTGTCACGATCGTCCTCTTCGTCGTGACCATCATCGGGATTCCGCTCCTGTTGCTCATCCCGTTCGGCATCCTGGCGCTCATGGGGTTCGCGCTGGTCGGGTTCACGGCGGTGGCCTCTCGCGTCGGGTGGTGGCTCACGACGCGCTTCGGCTGGACCGGGTACAGCCACTACGTCACGACGTTGATTGGCGTGGTAGCCATTGCGTCCCCCATCATTTTGGCCCGCCTGATCGGCCTCGGTGGCGGACCGCTGGCCTTGATGAGCGCAGGGCTCCTCGGGCTCGGGTTCCTCTGCGAGTACCTGGCGTGGACGATCGGGATCGGGGCCGTCGCGCTCCTGCGGTTCGACAAGCCGGCGCCGTCCGCGCCGACCGCCATGGCGCCCGTCCCAGCTTGAACCGCACGTGGTGCTCCGCGAGGTGATCGCAGGGCTGAAGCAGGCGCCATCAGACGCGGCGCAGCGCTTCAGCCCTGCGACGCGCCCGGCCACACACGTGGCATCCGGCGTCAGCCGGACCAGGGCGAGCGGTCGTGCTCCTCACCGATCACGGACCGCTGATTTGTGAGAGCTGTTTGCTCATCGCTCAATGCGTGAGCGCGTACAGGACGACATTGATGCCAATGGCGTACCCGGCCGGCGAGAAGCGGTCGAAATACTCCTGACTTTCGCCTTCGCGCTCCCAGGTGTCGGCCACATCGGTGTTGTGCGTCATGAGGACCATGAGCCGGCCTTGTGCGTCCTCGATGCCGCGATAGTGGACCGGCGCGCTGTCCGCACCCCGCTCGAGGACACGGCCCCCGCTCTGGTACCAAAACTGGATCGAGGACACCTGGAGGAAGTCCTTCACGTGATAGAGCGTGTGCATGATCGGGTGCGCAATCGGCACATCGATGATCGGGTAGCGGCCCGGTGGGAGCACGCGTGCGATCTGCGTGACCCACTGTGTCCAGGCGGCGCTGCCCCAGAAGTCGTCGACCCACAAGAAGCCGCCCTTCTCGAAGAACGCCCGGAGCGCCTCGACGTCGGCGTCGGAGAATTCGACCGTCCCCACGTCCTCCATGAAGAGCATCGGGCAGCGGAAGAGCAGCGGATCGCTCAGTGGGACGACGACCGTGTTCGGCTGGCGATCCTCGTTGAGGCGCACGTGCACGGTGGTGAGCTCCGCCAGCCGTACTGAAAAGTTGTTGTCGGCTCCCGGGTAGTCGGTCGCCCACCCTTGCCCGCCCATCTCCCGATAGCGGCTTCGGTACATGCCACGGCAGTAGACGAACGATCCGTCGAAGTCTGCGAGCGTGGCGATCTTGGGCGGCGTGCGCGTGAAGCGTCCGCGCCCGACCCAGATCCGCTGCGCGGACACCGCCGCCGTTCCGAGGAGCGCGAGCAGACCGAGGGCGACCAACGCCGTGCGTCTCGGTCGATCGGCAGAGGCCACAGACGACCGCGGCATGGCGGATCAGTGGGTCATCGCGTAGAGGACGACGTTCACGCCGATGGCGTACCCGGCGGGTGAGAACCGGTCGAAGTATTCCCGATTCTCGCCCTCGCGCTCCCACGTGTCCGCGATATCGGTGTTGTGGGTCATCAAGACGATGAGGCGCCCGTTGGCGTCCTCGATCCCGCGGAAGTGGACCTCAGCGCTATCGGCGCCTCGCTCGGAGGTGCGCCGCCGGCCCGATCGATACCAGAAGTTGATCGACGGCACCTGCGGAATCTCCTTGACGTCGTAGAGCGAGTGCATGACGGGATGCGTCAGCGGGATGTCGAAGATCGGGTACTGCGAGCGGGGCAGCACGTTCGCCAGTTGCCGCTCCCAGACGTCCCACGCGCGAGAACCCCAGAAGTCGTCGACCCAGAGGAAGCCGCCCTTCTCGAAGAAGAGCCGCAGGTTGCGCTCTTCCTCGGGACTGAATCCCGCCGTACCGACATCCTCCATGAAGAGGATCGGACAGCGATAGAGCAGCGGATCGCTCAACGCGACGACGACGAAGTTGGGCTGACGGAACTCGTCGAGCTTTACGTCTACGCGCGTGAGCTCGGCGAGGCGGACCGAGAAGTTATTGTCGGCTCCCGGGTAGTCGGTCCACCATCCCATCCCGCCGTCCTCGTACCGCACCGATTCGTAGAAGCCGCGGCAGTAGAGGAACGTCCCGTCGAAGTCCGAGAGTTTGGCCCACTTCGGCGCCATCCGCGAGAAGCTGCCGGCACCGCCAGGGCCGACCCAGATGCGTTGCCCGTAGGCGAGGGTCGCCACGGCGAGCACCAGCACGACGAGTGCTATTTCTCGTCCACGCCGTCGAACACCGTCCACCCGCAACTGAGCCACGCCCTTACATGTTCCTCTGTCCGAATCATGACATCGCCGTCGCACCGGAGCAACTGCTGAGTGGGTGCAGGCGTCGATGTCAGGGTGACGGGTCGGAAGAAGCCGCACCGAGATCCCGGCACGGCTGTCCGCTTACGTCGCGTAAGTGCTTGACGCGATCGATAAGGCTTCTTAGGATGCCATCATGTCCGAGTCCTCGTCTGCCGCAGGTTCGTCTTCTCGTCCTCCTCTGGTCGTGCGCGCGGCTGAATGGGTGGGTCGCACCCTGGGACAGTGGCGTCGCGATCGGCTCGAGCGGCGGGATGCCGCCTATATCCGGACCTGGAAGGCGGCCTGGACCAACGGTTGTGAGGCAAGGTGGCGCGGCGGCTCGCGCGACGAGGTGCCTCACAAGAACGGGCCGCAGCGCGATGCCTGGCTGGCGGGTTGGAACTGGGCCGATATTCAGCCCGATCGCCGCGACGCCTCTCGACCTTCCTCGATGGCCCACAGTCGCCGCCGGTCCACCGACCCGGACATCGGATCCGCCGTTTGACTGGCGGCACGACGCAGGGGGCGGCGCGGCTGCCCCAGCCTCCACCACGGGGACGAAGTTGAATTCCCCGCTGACCCGCCGTATCGTGAAGCTTCTGGGCGCTCAGCCCCCGCGCTGAGCTGATGCGGAGGACTCAAAAACCATGGCCGGAACGAAGCTCGTCGGACAGAACTACCAAACGCCCGACATCGTGGCGAAAGTCACGGGCAAGGCCAAGTACTCCGAGGACTTCAAAGCCGACGGCATGCTCTTCGTGAAGACGCTCTGTAGCCCGATGCCGCATTGCCGCGTGAAGCGCGTCGACGCGACCGCGGCGCTCGCGATGCCGGGCGTCAAAGCCATCCTGCGAGCCGACGAGCTCCCCGCGCCAGCCGACATCGTCACCGACCTCGGTCACACCATCAAGGCGAACCCGCGCGGCGAGAAGGCGCTCACCGACGAGCCCCTGTACTTCGGTGAACCGATTCTCGCCGTGGCGGCTGTCGACGAGCTCACCGCAGCGGAGGCGATCGAGAAGATTCGGATCGAGCTCGAGCCGCTGCCGCACTGCGTCGATCCGCTGGTCAGCCTTCGGCCGGGCGGTCCCAATGCCCGGATCGAGGGCAATATCTGGGTCCGTCCTCCCGCACGGCCCGGACAGCCACCCCCGATGATCGCGGTCGGCGAGCTCAAGTGGAGCGAGGGTGATTTCAGAGAATACGAAGACGGCAAGCTCCCAATGGGCAAGCCGACCGACGAGTGGACCTTCGGCGATCTCGACGCCGGGTTCCAGGAAGCGGCGCTCGTGCTCGACGAGACGTTCGTCACGCCGACGACGAGTCATCAGACGCTCGAACCGAGGTCGGTGCTGGCCTATTGGCAGAATGGCAAGCTGCACGTCCACGCCGGCACGCAGAGCACGATCCAGACGGTCGACTCGATCGCCCGCTGGATGCGGATGGACAAGCAAGACATCGTCTTCGTGAGCGAATACACCGGCGGTGGTTTCGGCAGCAAGGCGACCGGCACAATCAACATCATGATTCCGGCGCTGCTCTCGAAGAAGACCGGGATGCCGGTGATGCAGCGAATCACGCGAGAGGAGGAGCACAGCCTCGGCGGATCCCGCCCCAGTATCCACGGCCGCGCGAAGGTCGGCTTCGCCAGAGACGGGCGGATCACCGCCCTCGATCTCTATCTCGTGTGCGACCACGGTCCGTACGAGCAAGGCGACGAGAACGGGATCGCGGCGGGCATCGTGTCACTGCTGTACCAGCCCAAGGCGATGCGCATGCGAGGGGCGGCTGTTCTCACCAACACACCGCCTCGCCGCGCGCAGAGTCAGCCGGGGGGCATGCAGGGCATCACGATCATCGAGCCCATTCTCGCGAAGGCTGCACGCCAGCTCGGAATCGACCAGGTCGACATCCGCAAGATCAACGCCCCGGAGAGCAAAGGAACGTTCGGGCCTGTCGGGCCCAAGGGGCAGCGGGGGTACGCGACGAGCGCGTTCGTCAAGGAGGCGCTCGACAAGGGCCGCCAGCTGTTCAGCTGGGACGAGCGGATGGCGCGCAGCGGCAGGCGTGTCGGCACCAAGGTGCGCGGCACGGGCGTGGCGGTGAGCGCGTTCTTTGCGGGGTCGACCGGCTTCGACTGCCTCTTCGTCATCCGGCCCGACGGCAAGATGCAGGTCAATACAGGCATCGGCAACCTCGGCACCGAAGCGTTCAGTGACGTGCACCGCGTTGCCGCCGAGATGATGGGAATGCCCTGGGAGAAGGTCGAGATCGTGTGGGGCAGCAACGCCAAGCATCTCGCGTGGAGTTGCGTCTCGGGCGGCAGCCAGACACTGCACGCCCATACCCGGGCGGCGCACGCCGCGGCCACGAGCGCGATCGCGAAGGTGCGAGAGATTGCCGCCGGGACGCTCGGCGGACGACCCGAACAGTACACGGTGGCAGACGAGCGCGTTTCGGGCGGCAGGCGGAGCATGACGCTCGCCGAGGTCGCCAGGAAGGCCATCGAGCTCGGTGGCAAGTACGACGGGCACGAGGTGCCAGAAGACGTGAACGCGGTGACCAAGGCGGCCGCGGCTGGTCTCGCTGGCTTGGGATTGATGGGCGTCGCACGTGACAACTACAAGCGTGACGGCGTCACGCACTCCTTCGTGGCGGCGTTTGCCGAGGTCGAGGTCGATGTCGAGACCGGCGCCTACAAGCTGGTCGACTATCTGGCTGTGGGCGACGTCGGCACGGTGATTCATCCGCGCTCGCTCGGAGGCCAGCTCCTCGGCCGGTCGATGCTCGGGATGGGGCACGCGCTTGGCCAGAAGTGGGTGTACGACCAGCACTACGGCGTGCCGCTCGCCACGCGCTTCTACACCAATCGCCCGCCGACGATTCTCGACGTGCCGACCGAGATGAAGTGGGCGGCCGTCGAGATCCCCGATCCGGAGTCGCCCGTCGGGGCCAAAGGGATCGGTGAGACTCCTGTGGCGGCCGGGTGCTGTGCGATCTTGAATGCGCTGTCGGCCGCGGTCGGTGACGAGATCTATCGGCGCGCGCCGGTCAACGCGGACACGATTCTCACGTCGCTCGAAAACGGCCGGCCGGTGCTCGAAGGCCTGACGGCGCACATCTGAACGACGGGCTCCGCCCCACGGCCCGGCTCGGTCGCTGACGGGGCCCCTACGCCCCGTGCCGCTCGCCCGCGGGGGCGCTGTACGCTCCGCCGTCCTGCGGCGGTCATACACGTGAACAGGACTTCCTGCGTGCCGCATAACGGGCCTGGCCTGGGAATCTGCGCGGCCGCGTCGTTCTCCGCGGGTGCTGTGCATGCACGCGCACGAGCGTGCACGCGGCGAACAGCCGCGCTGAGCCTCGGCCGATACATGCCACGGGCGCAGTTGGTGCGTCCGCCCCGAATCGCCGTGGTGAACGCTCGACGACTCCTCTGGGCCGTGACATGGGTCGGCTTCCTGGCGGCCGCAGTCTCGGTCGTGCGCGCACAGACGCGGCCGGCCGATGGCGCTCCGCCGAGCCCGCTCGAGCAGGCACTCATCGACCACACGTGCCGCCCGAAGGGCGGGGTGCCGCCGCCTCCCGACGATCCCGTCCATCAGACGTGCCTGAGCACACAGCTCGAGGATCTGCGAGCCACCTTCGGGCGCGATCTGAAGCGCTTGACGGGCGGAGACCGTGCGAAGGTGGATGCGCGCTGCACACCGCTGCAGACATCCCGCGGCCCCGACGCCTACGTGGCCTGTCTCAGCGGTGAGCTCGCCGCGTTGCGCACGCGCCGCAAGAAAGCGGGTGCTCCTGCGCGCGCCGATGTGCCTCCGTCTGTGACTGGAGTGGCACCACCGGCCGCCGAGGTTCCACTCGCACCGGTCGAACCCGTCGCGCCGGGCGGGCCGACAGAGCCGTCTGAACCGTCCGGCGCCCTGTCTTCATCTGCGACCGGCAGGTGGAGGATCGTCGCAGCCGTGATCGCCGGTCTCGCCGTCGTGGGTTGGCTCGCGATCACCAGACGGCGAACGAGCACCGCGCAGTGTCACGAGTGCGGCGCGACGCTTCTCGAGCGCGGCACGCTGTGCGCGGCGTGTCGCCACCAGCTGGCGGAATCTCGCCGCCTGGCGGCTGCCGAGTCCACTTCGGACGCGCGGACGGTCGAGTCCGCGGGTGCGAGTGCCGTTGTGACGGCCCTTCACGCGGAAGGCCACCGCTCATCGGCGCCTCTTTCTCCCGCGCCGTTGCCTTCCCCCGTCGTGGACGAGTCGCGCGCTCAAGAAGAGGAGCGTGCCCGGCTCCAGGCCGAGGAGGCGCACGCGGAGCAGGCACGACGATCGGAGGAATCGCGACGGGCGGAGGAGCGGCGCAAGCGCCAGGAGGAGATCTATCAGTTGAGCACGGCGCACGATGCGCCGGCTGACGTGTTCGATCCGTACCTGGTGCTCGGAATCGCGCGCACGGCGTCCCCCCACGAGATTCAATCCGCCTACGAAGCGGCCGTGCAGAAGTACTCGCCCGACGAGGTCGCGCATCTCGGGGCAGAGCTGAGAGATCACTTCAAGGCCAAGGCCCAGGCCGTGGACCGCGCGTATCGGCTGCTCGCCACGTCCCGAACGACGCCCATCGCGGTGGCCTGATTCGACGCCCGCGGCGGCTCGGCATGTCAAGGGCACGATCAGTACAATGGGCGAGCGCCTGTTCGATGCGTTCGAGGTGGTCCGAGAGGGCGACGTGAAGAAGATTCTGAAGAGACTTGTCGCGGCAGGGTTCATCGTGGGGTTGGTCTTGGCCCTCGCGGGATTCGTGCTCTACCGGGGCTTCGGTGTTCGCATCGCCATGGACGGCAGCGGCCGGCCGGGCTTTGTGATGCGGGCCCCCGATTACGAGGCACTCGAGGCCGATCGCGCCCGTCAGCGCGCGGCGCTCCCTCCGGAGCCTGTCCCCGCGCCCGCTCCGGCCCGTGTTGATCCTCCCAGTCCTGCCGAGCCTCTCGCCCCTGCCAGGCCTGCCGTTTCTCCCAGTCCCACCAATCCGCTCGAGCCTGCCAGTCCTCCCAGCCCTCCCAGTCCCACCCGTCCTCCCAGTTCCGGCGAAGTGTGGAGCGACTTTCGGGGCTCGGGCCGTGACGGCCGGTACACGCGACAGCCGATCCGCACCGAGTGGCCTTCTGACGGCTTGCGTCGGTTGTGGAGGCAGCCCGTTGGCCCGGGTTACGCCTCGTTCGTGGCGGCCGAGGGGCGGATCTTCACGATCGAGCAACGCCGCACGCAGGAAGTGGTCGCAGCGTACGACCTCGAGACGGGACGTGAGCTCTGGACCAATGCGTGGGACGGTGCGTTCACCGAGGCGTTGGGTGGTGAGGGTCCGCGCGCGACGCCGACCTATCACCGGGGTCGGCTGTTTGCGCTCGGCGCGCTTGGCGAGCTCCGCTGCCTCAACGCGCGAAGTGGCGCGGTGATCTGGCGTCGCAACATCCTCAGCGATGCGGGCGTCGAGAATCTCATCTGGGGCATGTCCGCCGCGCCTCTCATCGTCGACGACACGGTGGTCGTGTTACCGGGCGGACCGGCGGGGAAGTCGGTCGCGGCCTACAGCCAGCAATCCGGGGAGATCGTCTGGACCTCGCTCGACGATCCAGCGTCCTACACCTCGCCCATGCTGGTCGAGCTCGCGGGGGTGCGGCAGTTGCTCATCGTCACGGCCACGCGCGTGGTGGGCCTGCCTCCAGGCGGTGGTCAGGTGCTCTGGGAGCAGCCTTGGGAGACCTACAACGGCATCAACGTGGCGCAGCCGCTCCTGCTCGGGAACGACCGCTTCCTCATGTCCGCAGGGTACAGCCATGGTGCCATGGTGCTCGAGGTGAAGCGGGACGGCGACGGTCTGAAGGCCGAGACCGTATGGCAGAACAACCGCATGAAGAACAAGTTCACGAGCTCGGTTCTGCACGACGGGTTCATCTACGGTCTCGACGAGGCGATCCTGGCGTGCGTGGACGCGGCGACGGGTGAGGTCAAGTGGAAGGGCGGTCGCTACGGGTACGGACAAGTGCTGCTCGCCGGCGACCGGCTGATCGTGTTGACCGAAGACGGTGACGTCGTTCAGGTGAAGGCGACGCCGTCCGCTCACCAGGAAGTCGCCCGGTTCGAGGCCATCGATGGCAAGACCTGGAATCACCCCATCATCGTCGACGGCCGTCTGGTCGTGCGAAACATCAAGGAGATGGCCGCGTTCGACATCCGGGCCCAGTAGGGAAGCCCTCCCAACCTGAACTGCGATAGCCGGGCAAAATCGCGATAAGTAGCACCTGGCGTCCATCGGTGTCCGGGAGCTTCGACAACGAGCCAGCGAGCTCCTGCGTCGCGTCGAACAGGGGGAAACGATCGAAGTCACCGATCGGGGCCGTCGGGTGGCGATTCTGTCGCCGCCACCCGTAGGGAGTTCCCTTGATCGGTTGCGTGCTCTGGATGACATCGAACCAGGGAAGGGGGATTTCGAGGGGCTGCCCGAACCGCTCGTCCTCGCGCCGGCAACCGAACGCCCGTCCGCTGCGCTCAGTCGTCTTCGCAAGCACGAGCGCTGAGCCGTGGCGAGCCGGTGACGTCCCCGGCCTCGTGATGACCTTCCAGCAGCTCTGGCCAGCCTAGCTTTCGTGGAGGCCGGGGCGCCGAATCTTCGCGATATCGCCGAGTGTTCCGAGTCGGATGGGGGCGTTCTCGAGACCTTGGGCGGTGTCCTCCGCCGAGGCCTCTTCCTGCGGCGCCAGCGTCAGCGCGAGCCGGCGTCTTTCGGGATCGACCGACAGCACCGTTGCCTCGACCTTCTGACCGACGCTGACCACCTCGCGCGGGTGCGAGATGCGCTTCTCGGCGCCGAGCTCGCTCACGTGCGCCAGGCCTTCGACGCCCGGCGCAACCTCGACGAAGGCGCCGAAGTTCTGCAGCCGTGTGATGGTTCCCGAGACTCGTGAACCGGGCGTGAGCCGTTCGACCGCTTCGGGCCAGGGGTCGGTCGCGAGCGCTTTCAGCGACAGCGCGATGCGCTCTCCTTTGTCGGCCGGGGTGATCGAGAGCACGGCCACCTCGACGTCCTGCCCGATGTGCAGGACATCTTCGGGCTTGGCGACGCGCGTGAACCCGAGCTCGGAGACGTGCAGCATTCCCTCGAGGCCGCCGAGATCGACGAAGGCGCCGAACGGCTTGAAGCCCACCACCGTTCCGCGCAGGACGGCGCCGACCTTCAGCTGCTCTCGCGTCTTGGCGGCCAGCGCCGCGCGTTCTTCTTCGAGCAGTGCGCGACGGCTGAGCACCAGGTTCGCGTGGCGGCCCGGCTCGAACTTCGTGACGCGGAAGCTGAGACGTTGTCCGACGAACATGTCGAGCTTTTCGACAAAGCGCGTGTCGATCTGAGAGGCAGGGCAGAAGCCGCGGATGCCGGAGACCATGACCGACAGGCCCCCCTTCACGACCTCCGTCACAAGGCCTTCGACCGGGAGGCCCAACGTCGCGGCGGTGCTGAGCTCGGTCTCGACGTCGGTTGCCTCGCGGCCGCGGGTGCGCCGCGCGATCTTCATCCGCAGCGTAAAGACGCCGCCCTCGTTACCGGCGATGCGCGCGGTGATCTCGTCGCCCACCTTCACTTGGAGCTCGCCTTCGTGCTCAACCTGGCCGCGGTCGAGCGAGCCTTCGGCCTTGCCGCCGAGATCCACGAAGACCGTGTCGCGCCCGATCGACACGATCCGCCCGGAGACCTCATCGCCCACCTGCGACCGCGCCCGTCCGCGAGCCACACTCGCCCGCTCGGACGCTTCGAAGAGCGCCGCGAAATCCTCTTCGTCGGACATCTTGGGAAGACTCTATCGCAAGTCGCCCGCGCCTATTTCGCCGGCTTGCGCGCGCGCCCGGACCAGTGGATCGCTCGAATGCGCCAGCCCGCAGGCTCACGTGTGAGCACCATCAGCTCCGCACTGATGGTATCGACGCTGCGGCCTCGAAACGTGCCGGTGAACTCGGCGCTGGACGTGGCCCAGGCGGTCTGGCCGTTGAGGACGACACGGATGTCGCTGCGTTTGCTGGTCACCGCCTTCTCGAACTCGATGTCCGCGGGGAGGTGATGCTTCTCATACTCGTCTCGCGTTTCGAACCCTCCCGCCTCGAGCATCAGCGCATCGTCCGCGATGAGCCGCATCACCCCGGCCGCGTCTCCAGCACGGAGTTGTGAATGGAACTCGTGGACGACCGCCGTGACGGCAGCCGCGTCAGTCGTCGTAGGCTGCGCGCCAGCGGGGGCTCCCGACAGGAGGAGCAACAATACGCAACATACCGTGAGTCGCATGGGTGTCGTCTCTCGCGTGTTAAGTGTAGTTGATTGAGGTGATGGTCAACGCCTGAGCCTACGGTGGGAATCGGCCCTGTGCACGCCGCAGCTCATCAGTACCAGCCCGAGCTGTGATCAGCAGTCGGCGATCAGCCTCAGCCAGCGCTCGAACCGAGCGCTGAACGCCGGGAGCTGACAGACAAGCCGAGACACGCTGCACGGAACCCTGCGCTCAGTGGGATATCGCCCTCGTCCTCGCCATTTCGAAGGACGCTCCTCACCTCCTGTAAGGAATCTCTCTGAACGGCGGCAGGCCGGCGGCTTCGATGATGGCCACCAGGCCCGCGCGGCTGTGGAACTCCTTGTGGTCACGATCGATCACCACGGTGTTCGGATAGAGCGGCGCGAGCCGGCGGAACTCGGCATCGATCAATTGGAAGCGCCGCACCATCTGCTCGGCGCTCTCGAAGGGCCGCCTGCGCAGCCGGATGTGCTTCTCGATGGTGTCGGTGCTCGAGGTGAGCACGATCACCTTGTCCGGATTCCAGCCGTCTCCCAGCGCGAGAACTTGATGGAGCTCGTCGTGAGACTCCCGTGGGTACTCGGCGATGTGGGCCTCGAGCGTGATCCGCGCGCCCTCGAAGAAGATGACGCGATCCGGTCGGTCGTGCCCGGCGGCGTCCCGATAGTTGGCGTCGTAGAGCGCGGCGAAGTAGGCCGTCACCCCGACCGGATTGCGCCCGGCCTCGATATCTTCGAGCACGCGCGGATCCCAGACACCCTCTTCGCCTTCGCCGTAGGCGCCGTTGTGGTAGAGATCGCCAAGCTGCCGCACCAGGGTACTCTTACCGATGCCCGGGCCCCCGACGATGGCGACACGCATGCGCCGGAATGATATCCGGTTGCCACGCCGACAACCGTCTGTGAGACCACAGACATGACTGACACGAAAACTCGCACGGCTCGAGCCCTGCGTCACAAAGATCCGACGTCGAGACAGCCAGGAGGGAAGAACAAGAAAACGCCGGCGCGCGGTCCGCTTCGGTCGATGCGCGTCAGTTCGGGTTTTCGGCAGTTCGTGCTCGACCAGCTCGCGGATGTCCCGGCACTCTCGGCGCGCGCGATGTTCGGGGGGGTCGGACTCTACGCGCACCGGCTCTTCTTCGGAATCCTCGCGGCCGATGTCCTGTACTTGAAGGTAGACGAGGGCAACCGGCCTGACTACGAGGCGGCTGGCTCGGCGCCGTTCAAACCGTACGCGGACCGGCCGATGACGATGTCGTACTACAACGTGCCTGTGGCGGTTCTCGAAGACGCCACGACGCTCTGCCAGTGGGCTGCTCGTTCGATCGGTGCGGTTCGTGGCGCCGGAGGTGGACACTCGAGCGGGCGCCGAAAACACGCGCGTGCACCACGTGTCAAGCGGCCGAAGTCACCTGCCCACTCGAGCGGGCGAGCCAAACGTAGGTGACGACGGCCGCAACCAAACTGGTGAGCGTCCCACCGATCGTTTGGGAGGCGTAGTAGACGAGGACGCCGACGATCCAGGCCGTGGTGCCCGGGATTGACCAACCGCGGTTCGCCGCGTAGGGACCGTGGATATCGTAGAGATCAGGCACGCGCACGGTCTTGCGGAGCACGAAGAAACGCGCGAGGAGCACGCCACCCACGGGTACCAGTACCCCGGCAAGCAGCAGCATGAAGTTCGCGAACTGCTCGATCCAGCGGTTCGAGAGCAGGCTCAGGACGGCACCCACGCCGCCAATGATCCAGACGATGGTCGCGTCGCTCGAGACCGGTCGCAGGCTCTTCAGCGCCAGCGCCGACATGTAGATGTTGACGAAGTTGGTCGTGAGCGTGGCGAGCGTCAAGAGGACCGCGCCCCATCCGCCGAGACCGACGGCGATGACCATGGCACCCGGATCACTCGAGCCGGCAGCCGCCGCAGCGACAAGACCGAGTGGCATGAACCAGAGGGACGTCAGCGCCAGCCCCAGGAAGGCCGCCACGCTCGCCGCACGGGCCGACCGCACGAAGCGCGGGTAGTCGGCGAACATCAGGAGCCACGAGATCTGATAGCCGGCCACGATGTCCAGTCCGCGGACCAGGTCAGCGGTCGGAGCCGCTGCGGCCGGACGCGTGGGCCAGGGCGTCCAGACGCACGCGATTGTGAAAACGACGCCCGAGAGGAGTAACAGCGGAACCGCCACACGGTCGACCAGCGCCGCAAGACGCGGACCGCCGAGCACGATGAGCGTGGCCGTCAGTCCCAGCGCGGCGGCCCAGAGGCCTTGGCTTCCGACGTGGGTCAGCTTCACCACCAGCGAGGCGGCGATCACGTTGTTCAGGGCAATCCACGCGAAGTTGGTGGTAAAGAGGATGACCGCGAGCGCCCGGGCCCCTGACGTGCCGAGCGCGGCACGTGCCGCGACGATCGACGGAGTGCCGAGCCTCGTGCCGATCGGGGCCAAAGCCGCCACGAGACCCGCTCCGCCGAGCGCACCCACGACGATGACCCCGAGCGCCATCCACAGGTCGAGAGCGGCAGGCACGCTCGCTCCAACCTGTAGTGTGGTCGCGACGATGTTCGCGCCGACGAAGATGAGGAAGAGGTCGAAGGGGCGTCCGGTCTGGTCGTTGGCAGAGATAGGCGACAGGTCGACGGCGCGCATGCCCCAAGAGGGTAGCGCGAACGCGCAGAGCCATGCCCTTCGGAGGTCAGGAGTGTTCGGCAGATCGGGCCGATTCGCCCCTCAAGCGGCTTCGCGGATCGGAAAAGGCCTTCGTGCCGAGTGTCGGTGACTACCTTGGGCCCCACCTCGTCCACACGAGGTTTCGGCGGCTTCGGGAGGCTTTTCGGTCTGGCGCATGTCGGCCTGCCTCGAAGGTTTTCGATCGAAACGGCCCGATCTCCCGCTCTCACTTCGATAGGAGCCGGTGTCCGAAGAAGCATGGCCTGAACCGGTTGCCCGAGCGAGAAGGAGCTGAAGCTGACCGCTGCACGCTGATAGCCACGTCGTGGAAGCGGGGTGCTAGAGTCCCCCCGTGCCCGAGTCCTATTTCACCCACCTCGAATGCTCGGTTCCCTGCGGCGTGCCGCCTCTCGACAAGACCAATCGGCACCACCTGTGTCGCTGCGGGGCTCCGCTCTTGGCGAGGTACGACCTCGATCGCGCCCGGACCTGGGTACGCGCATCCCTTCGCGACCGCGCACCCACCATGTGGCGCTACCAGGAGCTGTTGCCGCTCTTGCCCGGCGAGCAGCCGGTCACCCTCGGCGAAGGCTTCACGCCGCTCGTGCACGCCCGGCGGCTCGGCGCGCGGCTCGGGCTCGAGCGTCTGTACGTCAAGGACGAGTCGCTGAACCCCACGCAGTCGTTCAAGGCACGCGGACAATCAGCCGCCATCACCCGAGCCCGGGGCTTGGGAGCGAAGACCATCTCGGTGCCGTCCGCCGGCAACGCCGGCAACGCGGCGGCCGCCTATGCCGCCTGCGCGGGGCTCGCCGCACAAGTGTTCCTACCACGAGACGTCAAGCCGCCTTTCGTACGCGAGTGCCAGCTGTACGGCGCGACCGTCACGCTGGTCGACGGCCTCATCACCGACGCCGCGCGCGTCGCCGCCGAGCGGGGCAGTCCGCTCGGTTGGTACGACGTGTCGACGCTCAAGGAGCCATACCGCATCGAAGGGAAGAAGACGATGGCGTACGAGCTGGCGGAGCAGATGGACTGGCGGTACCCGGACTGGATCATCTATCCAACGGGCGGTGGCACCGGGCTGGTTGGCATGTGGAAGGCATTCGACGAGCTCGAGCAGATTGGATGGGTTGCGCCACATCGCCGTCCGCGCATGGTCTCGGTCCAAGCCGAGGGGTGCGCGCCTATCGTCCGCGCGTTCCGCGAAGGCGAGGACAAGGCCGAGCCGTGGGTTGGCGCGGCGACTGTGGCCGACGGTCTGCGTGTGCCGCGTGCGATCGGCGACTTCCTGATCCTGCGGGCGGTGCGCGAGAGCGGAGGCACAGCGCTTGCGGTGTCGGACGCCGCGATGATAGACGGAATGCTCGAGCTCGGTGCATACGAGGGCATCAGCGCGGCCCCGGAAGGTGGCGCCTCGCTCGCGGCGGTCGAAGCGCTCGTGTCGAGCGGAACCATCGGGGCGACCGACTCGGTCGTGCTCTTCAACACCGGCGGCGCGCTGAAGTATCTTGACGCTCTCCGTTCGTCCTGACACACAATAGCGCTGAATCGCCATGCGGCTGATACCGGGAATCGGGTACTCGATTGGTGACCGCATCCCGGCGGCGTGCACGGCGCGCGCGACCGGGTGAGGGCCCCGGATCACGAAAGACCGGAGCGGGGTGTCGGGGCCCCGCGAGCGGCGGAGCCGGGGTTGGGAAACCCGACGAATTCGTCGGAGGGCGGTTGATGCGCGATGTGCATCGCAGAACGTGGGTGGCGGGCGCGATCGCGGCCGTGATCACGGTGGCCGTGAGTGCCCCGGCGCGTGGTGCGCAGGAGCCAAAGGCGTCAGTCTCGAGCGGCCGGATCGCGCTGCCTGCCTCCGGCGAGACGACCGCGCACGCCTTCCTCGTGGTCGAGAACCCCACCATGTACGACTTCTATGTCGTCTCGGCGATGACCGACGTCGCCGGAGCCGTGGAGATTCGCCGCGCAGGGAAAGACGTGCCCGTGAGCGAAGCGACGGTGCCCGCCTATGGGCAGCTCAAGATGGATCAGAAGGGTGTCCACCTGCTCCTGAAGGATCTGAAGAAGCCGCTCAACGAGAACGACAAGGTCGAGATCACCGTCGTGACCGAAGTGGGCACGAAGCTGAGCGTGGAAGCGGTGGTGAAGAAGGAATAGCGCCCGTGGCGATACGACGATTCTCGCGCGCTCGTGTGGCAGCGGCCTGCATCCTCGCGGCGACCGGCACGCTCGTCGTGGGCCAGGGTCGGCCGGGCGGCTCCGATCGCGGCGCGCCGGCGGGCGAGTGGCGGTACATCGGCGGCGATGCGGCGCACACGCGATACTTGCCGCTCGACCAGATCACCGCTGAAAATTTCGAGAAGCTCGAGGTCGCCTGGGTCTGGCGCGGCGACAACTTCGGGCCATCGGTCGACTACGTCCTCCGCGCGACGCCGCTCTACGTCGACGGCATTCTTTTCACCGTCGCCGGCAGCCGGCGGACCGTCGTGGCGATTGATCCCGCCACGGGTGAGACGCTCTGGACCTACCGGGAGCCGCACACCGTCCGATTCGATCGCGGTATGCGGAACAATTACGGCAAGGGTGTCGCGTCCGGGGAGATCGGCGGACGCAAGGTCATTTTCTATACGTCACCGGCGTTCTTCCTCCACGCGCTCGACGCGAAGTCAGGCGAGCACGTCGAGAACTGGGGCACCAGGGTGCCTCTGCCCGGGTTCCCCAAGAGCGGCGTCGTCGACATGCTGCCCGATCTCGTGAAGGACTGGGGGCCCTGGCTCGAATCCGGCTACAAGTACGACCCGAACCACGGCATCCCGCGCGAGCTGGGCAATCTGTCGACCTCCTCGCCGCCGATCGTCGTAAACGGCGTGGTCGTCGTGGGCAATGTTCACGAGCAGGGGTACTACCAGACGCGCATCGAGAACATTCCGGGCGACATCCTGGGATACGACGCGCGGACGGGGAAGCATCTCTGGAAGTTCCACGTCATTCCAAGACCCGGCGAGTACGGGCACGACACGTGGAAGAACGACGCCTGGATCAGGACCGGCGACGTTTCGTCGTGGGCGCCGATGTCGGCCGATCCGACGCGCGGCATCGTCTACATCCCCACCAACCCACCGACGATTGACTTCTTCGGCGGCTTCCGTCCCGGCGACAACCTCTTCGGCACGAGCATCTTGGCGCTCGACGCGAAGACCGGGAAACGTGTGTGGCACTTCCAGACGGTCCACCACGACATCTGGAACTTCGACAATCCCCAGGCGCCCGTGCTGCTCGACGTGAACGTGAACGGGCAGCGGACGCCGATTGTCGTCGAGACCACCAAGCAGGGGTTCGCTTATACGTTCAATCGGGTAACCGGCAAGCCCGTCTGGCCGATCGAAGAGCGTCCGGTCGCGCCGTCCGATCTCCCAGGTGAGATCCTGTCGCCGACGCAGCCGTTCCCGACCAAGCCAAAGGCGTTCGAAATCCAGGAACTGACCGAAGACAACCTGATCGACTTTACGCCCGAGCTCCGCAAGGAAGCGATCGAGACGCTGAAGAACTACAAAGTGGGTCCGCTCTTCAATCCGCCCATTCAAGTTGGCCATCCGTCGGGCAAGCGCTCGTTCGTGAGCTGCCCGTCGGGCGCGAGCAATATCTTTGGTCCGACGGTCGCCGATCCCGAGATCGGCGTGCTCTATGTCGCCACCGAGCGATCGTGTCGCGCCGAAAACCTCGTCCCAGGCGCCAAGATGGACGAGCCCGACGATCCGAAGACGACGGGGAAGACCCTGTCGCAGTGGGTCGTGGCGAACCGCGGGGACCTTCGCGGACCGCAGGGCCTGCCGATCTGGAAGCCGCCCTACAGCCGCATCGTCGCCATCGACATGAACACGGGCGAGTTCCTCTGGGAACAGCCGAACGGCGATACGCCAGCGCGGATCAGGAATCACCCGGCGCTCAAGGGCTTGAACATCCCGAATACCGGTCAGATGAGCCACGCCGTGATGATGACGACCAAGACGCTGCTCATCACGGCGCCGGGTGGGGATCCCGTGCTCTACGCCGTGGACAAGCGGACGGGCAAGCGCCTCGGCACCATCAAGCTGCCGGCCCCCGGCCAGTACGGCATGATGGGATACCTGCACGAGGGCAAGCAGTACATCGTCGTTCAAGTGATGGGCACGACCTATCCAGGCTCACTGGCCGCGCTTCGGCTGCCGGTCCAACACGCGGGCGAGAAGCACTAACCCGAATGGCGACGACGCTGCGCGGAAGCCGGAATGACCAGAGTGTAGTGGGCGTCGTGCGAACAGCAACCGAGGTGGCCACAGCTCGCGATCGAGCCGCGCCCGATGGTGTCGCTCCTCGCGCCTTGCCAGTCGGGCGCCTAGCCGCCCCCGATGCGACGCGAGGGTTTCACCACGGGCTGCTCGCGCTCGGGCTCGCATTCGTGGTCTCGGGGACGGTCGTCGTGCGGGCGGCGTCGCAGGAGCCGGCTCGCGCCGAGGGTGGACGGTCCGTCCTGGACGGCGTGTTCACGACCGAACAGGCCTCGCGTGGCGAGCAGACGTTCAAGCAGGCCTGCACCGCGTGTCACACGTTGGACAAGATGACCGGCAACCGGTTCCGCGCGAAGTGGGCCGAGGGATCGGTTGGCGACGTGTTCGACTTCATGTCGAATGCGATGCCAGAAGGCGATCCGGGCAGCCTCATGCCGGCCGAATACGCGAGTATTGTTGCGTTCTTCCTGCGGGCGAGCGGCTATCCAGCCGGCGAACGAGAGCTGCCGACGGACAAAGCCGAACTCGCTCAGCTGCGGATCGTGCCGTTGCCGAAGTAACCGGCGCGCGAGGGGCGCGCCGACCACCGGTGCGACAGGGCAGCTCTTCCAGAGAGGTTCCCCTCGCTGTTGCACGAAGATTTACAATAGTGCACACATCGGCCCGCTCGGGATCCCCCAAGCTCGTCGGTACCGGAGGTTTCTTTGGCAGTGGTCGACTCTGCTGCACTCCACCTCGAGGCTGCTGCCAAGGCTGCGGCCGATGGGGATGCGGTTGCAGCGCAGATTTCCCTTCGTCAGGCGCTCCTCGTCCAGGAGACGACCCTCGGTCCGTCACATGGCGACCTGGCCGCGACCCTGAACAATCTCGCCGTCGTCTGCGAGTGGCTGAACGAGTCTGCCGACGCCGAAAGATTCTATCGACGGTCCTACGAGGTGGCGTTGTCGGCCTTCGAGCCGGATCATCCACAGGTCGCGACGAGTCGTCGGAACCTGGAAGACTTCTGCCGCACCCGTGGGATCCCCTTCGACGAGCCCGCTGCCGCGCCGGTTGCGCATGTCGCGCCGACGCGCGTCGAAGCCGCGCGCGAGGAGGTTGTGGCGACAAAGGCGAGCCCGGCACCCCAAACCGCGGCCCCCCGGTGGAGCCGGAATGACACCCGCAGGTGGGCGACAGTGGGCATGATCGCCGCCGCTTCGTTGGTCGCGATTCTTGCGGGGAACATCCTGCGTGGATGGAGCGCGCGGAGCGTGCCGCCAGACGTCTCGGCGGCAGGCACGAGTCGCGAGCCACGCTCGCACCCGCCGCAGATGACCGAACGTTCAGCGACGCAAACCACCGCTGAACCGACAACGTTGAAGGTCGATGACGCGGTCGCTGACAGGGGCGGTGTGGATCGACCCTTGCCCGAAACCCCGGTGGCTGTCCCGCCTGCTCCCGCAACGGCAACGGGCCGGCGCGAGGAGCCGACCCCGCACCAACTCGCCGCCGGCGATGCCCAGTCGGGCACGGCGTCCGAGCTCAAAGTCTCCTCGGTTCAGCTGTGTCGCGAGCTCTCCAGGGGACCCGGACCGTGGACGTGCAGTGGCGTCGGCGAGCCGCTCTCCGGTGGAATCGTCTTCTTCTACACACGCGTCGCTTCGCCGTCTGCCGCCGACATTCAACACGACTGGTACCAGGACGAGCGACTGATCCAGAGCGTCACGCTTCGCATCGCCGCCAACGCTCATGAGGGGTACCGGACGTATAGTCAACGGACCGTTGCGCCTGCGTCGGGTGCCTGGCGGGTCGAGCTTCGGGCGGGCGGCACGCTCCTCAGCGAAGAGCGCTTCATGGTCCACTGATGTCTGATATCGACGATCTCGAGCTCACACCGTCGGCGCCGCTTGCGAGCCATCACGAGACGGTCCGACGATCTAGGCCGACCGCGGTCCTCGCGGTGGGCGCGGCCGCGCTCGTCGGGATCGGTGCCTGGCTGGGGTACTGGGCGTCTCAGCGGTTCACGCCGACCACACCTGCGGCCATCGCCGACGCGCCGGCTGCGACGCCCGCGGCACCGCCCACCGCCGCGACACGACTCGAGGGCGAGGCCATCACGCTGCCGCCGCTCTCGGACACCGATCCGCTCGTGCGCACGCTGGTCGGGCGCCTCTCGTCGCACCCCAAGGTGTTGGCGTGGCTGGCGACTGACCGCCTCATTGCGAATTTCACGGTCGTGACGCTCAACATCGCCGAGGGACGGTCGCCAGCCAAGCCATTGGCGATGCTGGCCCCCAGCGGGAAGTTTCGCGTCAAGACCGTTGGTCGGCAGACCCTCATCGATCCCGCGAGCTATCAGCGGTACGACGATCTGGCGGCCGCGATCGGCGCGCTCGACGCGACGTCGACGGCCCGCCTCTACTTGACGCTGAAGCCGCGGATTGCGGACGCGTACCGCGAGCTGGGGCATCCGGACGGCAACTTCGATCCCGTCCTCGAACGGGCGCTCGGCGCACTCCTCGCGGTATCGCCCATCGACGGCGATGTCGCCCTCCAGCAGAAGATCGTGACCTATGGGTTCGCCGATCCTGCGCGTGAGGCGCTGCCGCCAGCGGCCCGACAGATGCTCCGACTCGGCCCCGCCAACATGCGGACCGTCCAGGCCAAGCTCCGTGAGGTCGCGGCCTTGCTCGGCCTGAGCCCAACCGCGCCCCCAGGTCCGCGCCGTAGCTGATCGCGGCGCCCGACGTGAAGGGGCGAGCACGCGAACAGCGGTGGGTCCGCTACTGCCCCGCGGACTTCTCGGACGATGGCGGGACGATGCCCTTGAGCCGCATGTAGGTGACGAGGTTGCCGTAGTGCTCGTAGCTGTGCGCGGTATTGAACGCAATCACTCCGAGACGTGTCGTGGGACGACCGCCGAAGAACTTGACCACCTCGGCGCCCTTCGCATCGTCCAGGCTCGCGATGACCTTGTCGCAGTATGCGATCGAGTCGTTCAACGCTTTGGACAGATCCGCTTTCGTGGTCATCGACTTCTCGATGCCGCCCTGCGGCGCCTTCTCGCCGGCCGCGATCGCGCAGATGTTGAACTGTGCGTCGCTGATGTGGCCGATGAGCTGCCCGAGCGAGCGGACTTCAGGCGTCGGCTTGAAGGCATAGAGATCCTCGGACACCTTCTCCGCGGTCCGGCTCAGATTGACCTTGAGGCCGTCGTAGGTGGCCTTGAGTGACGCCTGCATCGGATTGGCCGGTGTCTGCGCGAAGGAGAACGACGAAGACAGCAAGACGAAGAATGCCGCCAGTAACATGCGCATCATGAGTGAACCCTCCCTGTTGGACGTGGTTGACTGCGGTCGGCGGCGAGGGGCGGTCATCGACCGCCCTGGCCGCCAGCGAGCGATGATCACCTATCGTTTCGAGGCGCGCGCCGCCCTCGGCAGCGCAAAGACATAGAGCGCCGCCCCGCCGAGACTTGCTCGGTTGCTTCCCGGGATCGCGATGTACTGCACGCCGTCGATGGCGTAGGTAACGGGAAAGCCCTGGACGGCGGTCATCAGACGTGTCTGGAAGAGCACCTTGCCGCTCGCCGCATCGTTGATGAACACGTAGCCCTCGGTGTCGGCGCTTACGACGAGGCCACCGCCGGTGGTCAGCGCTGCCGCGCCCGGCGAGCTCTCGGTCGAGTGGCGCCAGAGCACCTTGCCGCTCTTGATGTCCAACGCGACCATGTGGCCCCGATGATTCGGGCTGGCCGGGTGCGGGAAGCCGGCTGTCGGCCGCCACCCGGTCCATTTCGGGCTGCGGTAGTAATAGAAGTTGCCGACATTGTTGGGGTCGACCTCACCGAACGAGGCCTCGGTGCACGACGGATGGATCGGGACGTAGATCGCGCGCGTCTCCGGATGGTAGGCCGTCGAGCGCCAGTTGCGAACGCCGATCGCCGTCGGGCAGTACTTGAGCGGCTGATTCAGCTTCGGGACCATGCCGTCCTGATACTGGACCTTCCCGGTCGTCGGATCGAACTCGACGAGCGTCTGGTAGCCGAGATCGTGTCCCGCGCGGAATTTGCCGGTCTTGCGATCGAGCTCCCAGAGGATGCCCATCTTGCCCATCTTGAAGAGCGACTGTCGCCCGTCGTAGTCGACGAGTACGTTCTCGAAGGCATCGTCGACGTCGTGCGTCTCGCCCGGTGTGAACTGGTAGTACCAGACGATCTTGCCCGTATCGGCATCGAGGGCGAGGGTGCAGTTAGTGTAGAGCGTGTCGCCGTCGGTCTTGCGTGAGACCCGAGCCCAGGGCTTGGCCTGCGCGGTCGACCAGTAGAGAAGATTGAGCTTCGGATCGTAGCTCCCGGTGATCCAGACGTCGCTGCCCGCCCGCCGGTTGAGCGGCAGGTCGCCCCAGGTCTCACCGCCGGGCTCGCCTGGGCGCGCGACGGTGGACGTCCGCCACAGCTCCTTGCCCGTCGCCGGATCGTGCGCCGAGATGAAGCAGATGTCGTCCTTGTAGCGCTCGCACCCAGTGATGCCCGCGATGATCTTGCCCTTCGCGATGAGCGCGCCCGTGGTGTAGCGGTAGCCGAGCTTGTAGTCGGCCGTCGCCACGTCCCACACGACCTTCCCCGACTTCGCCTCCAGCGCGACGATGTGCGCGTGGTTGGTCGTGACGATGATCTTGTCGTCGTAGATGGCGAGCGTCCGCATGCGGCTCGAGAAGACATCATCAGGGTTGTGCTCGAACTTCGCCTGATAGCGCCAGAGCTCGTCGCCAGTGAGACCGTCGAACGCCTGCACGATCCCGTAGGGCTGCGGGACGTAGAGCACGCCCTGATAGACGAGTGGCGTCGGCTGCATGCTGCTGCCGGCCCCGAGCGGACGCGTCCAGACGAGCTGCAGCTGATCCACGTTCCCCTTGTTGATCTGGTCGAGGGGGCTGTAGCCCCAGCCGTCGTAGGTGCGGCGCCAGTTGATCCAGTCGGCCGTGTCGGGGTTGACCAGCATGGCGTCGGTGACCGGCTTGAAGCTCTTGTACCGCGTGGCCAGCGCCTTGGCCTGCGCCCCGGCCGCGCGGTCATCGGGCACGTCCTGGGTGGAAGGGGCGGTGCCGCCGCGCTGCGCGTCGAGCGTGAGCCCGGCCGCGATCGCGACCGACACGCTGAGGCCCAGCCAGATCAATCGCCGTGGCGTCTTGGCCATGCAGGTAGTCCTCATTTTCTCTGGCACAGTTTACCTGGTCGCTCCCTGAGCCGCACGCGGGGTCACCGCGCCACTCGCCCGACGGCCGTCGCGGCCGGGGGCGCGCGCGCTTGACAATCCTCGGATGCGAGCCATACTCGGCACGAGCCGCTCGGCCCGTCCTGGAGATGACGATGAAAGCGCCAATCTCGATGTGTGGCCTCGTGCTTGCGCTGCTCGGCCTGATGGCCGTCGGCCGGGCGCAGGAAGGTCCGATCGCCGGCCTGCCGGTGCCGCCGCTCGGTCCTGGACCGTTCGAATTCCAGGCGGCCGAGAAGCAGAAAATTCGGGTGACAGTGCTCACTCGGGGGTTGGCCCATCCCTGGAGCCTGGCCTTTCTTCCAAACGGGGACATGCTCGTCACCGAGCGACCCGGACGGCTGCGCCTGGTGCGAAGCGGCGGTGCGCTCGAGCCGACGCCAATCGCAGGTGTCCCTCGTGTGCGCGGCGAAGGGAACGGCGGCCTCATGGACATCGCGCTCCATCCGAGGTTCGCCGAGAACAAGCTCGTCTACTTCACCTACACCAAGCCGGTCGACAAGGGGTACGGCGCGCCGACGCTGGCGCGCGGCAAGCTCGAGGGGCTCGCGCTGGCCGAGGTGAAAGACCTGCTCGTGCCCGAGGCGTATCCCGGCAACTCTGCCCTGAACGGGCGCCTCACCTTTGGCCGCGACGGCATGATCTACCTGTCCACGGGCGGCAACATCGGGAAGGTCGCACAAGATCCGAAGAGCCTGCGCGGCAAGATTCTGCGCCTCACAGACGAGGGGGGGGTCCCCAAGGACAATCCGTTTGTCGGGAATCCCGGGTACCGGCCGGAGATCTTCACGCTCGGCCATCGCAATACGCTCGCGCTCATCACGCATCCGGTCACCGGCGAGCTGTGGCAGAACGAGAATGGTCCAAACGGCGGCGACGAGATCAACATCATCCAGCGCGGACGGAACTACGGCTGGCCGCTCCTGAGCTTCGGGCGCGACTATCCGGGAGCACGCATCTCCGATCATCCAACCCGTGAGGGCTTCGAATCGCCGCTGCTCGTCTGGATCCCAGCCATCGCTGCGGCGGGCATGACGGTTTACACGGGCGACCGCTTCCCGCTGTGGAAGGGGAATGTCTTCGTCGGCTCGCTCCGCATGGGAGGGATTCCCGGCACGGGCCACCTCCAACGCGTTGTCTTCAACGCCAAGACAGAGGAGCTGCGTCGCGAGCTGTTGCTGACGGAGCTGCGGCAGCGGATTCGGGAAGTTCGTCAGGGGCCGGACGGCCTCCTCTACCTGCTCACCGACGATGATGACGGCGCGCTTCTGAGGATCGAGCCGGCTTGATGTATTCAGGCGGAGCACTGCCTCAACGCCGGCTCAGTCGCCCCTCCACTTGACCGAGCTCGGGGTGCCTCGAGCGAGGTCGAAGGCGGGGCTTGAGCCATGGCTCGATCCGGGGTCCCTTCCCGATCGGCGGGCGCGTCATGCGAGCCGCCGGTGTGCGGCCCGGAAGCCCCCTCCTGCCGGACAATCGCCAGAAGTTGGCCTGTCGCCTACGCTTTCCGGAAACGCCGCCCAAGAGAAGGCGGCTGGGCGCAGGCGCTGTTGCCCCAGATGCTTCGTCTTTTGTCGTTCGAGCGCCGTGTTGTCCCCTCGAACTTGGGCTAGACTGGCCAAGGATTTGACCATTTCTAGGACTGTCTTTCCGGCGAGTGCCTAGCAACGCTGGCCCGGAGTGACGGTGGGGAGGGGGAACCCGGAGTTCGGCGAGACCTCTCTCCGACTGGGATCTCTGTCGCCGCGGCTAGTCAAGTTTGAAACGCTTGCTACCGATACATCACGATCAGGCACCCTCGCCCGCGCGAGAACGACACACCTGAAGGAGCGGCACATGGCACTGACGAGTCGTTTGACGGCATTGATCCGAGTCCCCACTCTCACAGCCGTAGCGCTCGGCATCCTCCTGCACGGTCAGCCCGCTGCCGGCCAGGGCGGCAAGACCGCCAAGCCAGCCCCGGCGAAGGCTTCATCGCCGGTCGACAAGGTGATCGAGCTCACGAAGAGTGGCCTCAGTGAAGACCTGATTCTGCGCGCGATCACCCGCGACAAGCTCACCGCGGAGCTGTCGTCGGATGACATGATCAAGTTGAAGAAGGCCGGAGTCTCCGACAAGGTGATTGCCGCCATGGAGCCTGGTGCGGCAGCCCCCGCCGCGGCCGCGGCGCCGGCTGCGCCAGAGCCGGCGACGGCGCCTCTAGCGGCGGAACCCGCGGCCAGCGCCGCTCCCGCCTCGAGCGCGACCACGACGACGCGCAGCGCAGTGGACTCGCGAAGTGCACAGAAGCGGGCCGCGGTCGACGAGTTCGAGTGGGGATCGGTGCAGACGGTTTCGGCCGCCATCTTCGGCACCAATGTCGATATTGGCAAGGGGATCCGTTCCATGCTGACGACCCGCGTCCAGCAGGGCGGCAAGGTTCGCGTGGTCGAGCGAGCGAAGGTCGACACGGTCTTGCGCGAGCAGGATTTCGGCGCGAGCGGCCGCGTCAAGAAGGGGAGCAACCCGCGCATCGGCCAAGTGCTGGGGGCCGACATCTACGTGATGGGCGACATCGTCGCGTTCGGCCGCGACGACCGGAAGAAAGGCGTGTCCCTCGGCACCCTGGGCTTGCGTGGGCCGCTCGGCGGCGTGCGCGTCGGGGGGTCCGAGGGCAAGGCGGTCGTGGTGATCAACTACCGGATCGTCGACGCGGAGACGAGCGAAGTGATCGACTCCGGCGAAGCGCGCGGCGAGAGCAAGCGCTCGAGCAAGGGCATCGGTGGTTTCTTCGGCACGGGCGGACGAGTCGCCGGCGGCAGCGTCGACATGACGAGCACCAATTTCGGGGAAACGATCATCGGCGAAGCCACCATCGAGGCCGTCGATCAGATTGCCAAAGCCATCAACGACAAGGCGACGAGCATGCCCGCGCGTCAGGTGGACATCGAGGCGCGTGTCGCCGATGTCAGCGGCAAGACGATCACGATTACGGCGGGCTCGAACGAAGGCGTCCAGGTGGGCGATCGGTTCGATGTGCTGAAGATCCTCAACGAGATTCGCGACCCCGTCACGAAGGAAGTGCTGGATCTGAACGTCGAGAAGATGGGCGAACTGACCATCACCAACGTCCGCGAGCGCATCGCGACCGGCAACTACATCGGAACGCCCGTGACGCCGCAGAACAGCCTCGTTCGCAAGCAGAACTGACCGCTGAACGCTACTTGAAGAGCAGCGTCTGGGGGAACTGGGCGTACCAGCCGAACCAGAACGCTCGCTGAGCGCTCACGCGCGGCGCTCGTGCCGTCTCGTCGCCGGCGAGAACGAGCGCGTCCTCGTTGATCTGCCACGACCGACCAGAGGCATCCACGATCGTCGGACCAGGCCGCTGGTCGGGGAACGTCGCCGAGGTTCGGTAGACGCGGTTCGCCCCGCCGGGCGACGTCACGACGACGTACCGATCGCCGGCCGCCTCGAACGAAAAGACCCGCCGCGAACGCAGGAGACGCGTGTCGAGCGCCACCGGAACGACGGCGCCAGGCGTGTCGCGCGGCTGGAGCGACAGGACCAGCACTTCCGATTTGTTTCGAAGGCGACCGTCCCGCTGGGAGACGGGAAACATCAGCTCGTCGGTCGCGAAGTACTCCCGATAGGCCGCGCCTTCCCCATAGTCGCGTCGATGTCCGGTGTCGAGCGACAGCACGGTTGTGTTCGGATGAAGCGTCCGCCACTCCTTCCACGTGGTCGTCACCGCGGGCCTGGACCGCAGTCTGACGCCTTTGCCGACCAGAGGCCCGACGACGGGAACGCCCTCGAATGTGTTCCACAACGAGTTGGTGTCCTCGTCGAACATCAGCTTGTTCGATCGGTAGAGCAGGCCGCTCGTGCCCATGCGGTAGTGTGTACCGCCCGCCACGCTCTCGTACGGAATCACCGTGCCGCAGAGCGTGCAATAGACAATCGTCAGCTCGACGCCGCCGACCTTGTCGACCGCCATCTCGTGCCACGCGAGAATCCGTTTGGGATACGCGCGCGCCTCGCCGTCGACCACGATGCCGAAGACGATGTGCGAGTCCTTGAGGTAGCCCGCATCTCGAACCGGCAGCACCTTGGGATAGCGAAGCGGTGGAATACCGTTCACCGTGACACCGCCCCAGTCGATTTCATCGAGGCGGATCGTCGCCTTGGCTCGATCGGGGAAGAACAGCCCCATGCGTCGATCGATCCGGCGGTAGAGTGCGGCCTTGAAGGCGGCAAACTCGGGATGAGGCTCGTCGGGAAGCGACCAGGCGTATCGACGCCAGGCCTCGAGGTCGTCGCCGAGCCGCTGACCGGTCTGCTGCTCGAGAAACGCAATGAGTCGCCGTCGAACCGGCGAGCCGCGATCCCCCACGAGGTCATCCTCGAGGCTGCGACGGTTGCCACCCGCCGCCTCGTCCCTTTGAGCGAACCCAGCCGGCGGGCCGTCGACGACCATGCGTTGCGGCGGCCTCATGAATCGGACGAGGTCGACGATAAGCGCGGCGTACGAGGGCTTCCAGGCTCGAGCGAGATCGGCCAGGGCCGCACGGCCAACCCGGTCGTCGGGCGAGGCCGCGTCGAAGAACCGATCGGGAGACGGTACCGGCGGCTCGGCGACGAGTGACGAGGTTCCACCTCGTGTGATGGCGAATGCGACCGCGAGCGCGAGACGTGTTGTTTGGGACAGCACAACCCTAGTCCACCCCGGCCGGCGGGGCTCATGAGGCGACGCTCGAAGGTGCGGCAGGCCCGGCGCGGCCTCACCGTCGCGCTCCAGTATCGCACCCTATAATCGATCGATGCGCGCTCCATGCTCCGGGGGCCGAGGTGCCAGCTGTCGATCCGCGGTCGTGGCCAGTCTGTTTGCCGTCACGGCGAGCTTCTCGGTGACTGCCGGGGACTGGCCCCAGTTTCGAGGGCCGTCCGGCCAGGGTCTCGCCACGGAACGGGGACTCCCGCTTACCTGGAGCGAATCGACGAACATCCAGTGGAAATCGGCCGTGCCGGGTCGCGGCTGGTCGTCACCGGTCGTGGCGGGCGAGCGGGTGTGGGTGACGTCGGGCGTGCCAGAGGACGGCGGCGTGTCGCTCCGGGCGCTCGCCTACGACATCGCTACAGGCCGGCAGATCATCAGCACCGAAGTCTTCCGCATGAGCCGAACGGCGCTCTTGAACGCCAAGAACAGCCATGCCTCGCCGACGCCGATTGTCGAAGGCGATCGCGTGTATGTCCACTTCGGTGCCGAGGGCACTGCGGCGCTCACGACGACCGGCGAGGTCGTGTGGCGGGCGCGTCATTCGTACGAGTCGCAACACGGTGGAGGCGGATCGCCGGCACTCTATCGCGACCTGCTCATTTTCAGCGGCGACGGCCACGACGCGGCGTTCGTCGTCGCGCTCGACACGAGGACGGGGCACGTGCGCTGGAAGACCGAGCGGCGGAAGCCGTTCCATCAGGCGTACTCGACGCCGCTCGTCATCCGCGTGGGTGCTCGCGATCAAATCTTGAGCGTGGGGGCGTTCCGCGCCGCCGCCTACGACCCTGGCACGGGGAAGGAGCTGTGGCGCGTCAGCTACGGTGATGGATTCTCGAACGTGCCCAGGCCGGTCTTCGGGCACGGGCTCGTCTTCATCGCCACCGGATTCCAGGAGCCGTCGCTCCTCGCCGTGCGGCCTGACGGCGCGGGCGACGTCACGGGGAGTCATGTGGCGTGGACGCTGCGTCGTGCGGCGCCTCACACGCCGTCCCCGGTGCTCGTGGATGACGAGCTGTACACGGTCAGCGATCTCGGCGTCGCGACGTGCCTGAACGCCGTGACGGGAGAGCCCTACTGGCGAGAGCGCCTCGGCGGCAGCTACTCCGCGTCGCCGGTTTTCGCCGACGGTCGCATCTACTTCCAGAGCGAGGACGGACAGACGACGGTCATCAAGCCGGGGCGCGAGTTCGTGAAGCTCGGGACGAGCCAGGTCGACGGCCAGACCTTCGCCTCGATGGCCGTGGCTCGAGGATCGTTCTTCATCCGTTCCGCGACCCACCTCTATCGGATCGGGTCGAGCGCCGAGCGTTAGCGCCCCGGTCTGCCGCACCCTGACACGTCAATGGACTTCACGCTCTCGTCCGATCAACAAATTCTCAAGCGCGCCGTGCGCGAGTTTGCGGAAGCCGAGATTCGCCCGCATGTGCTCGAGTGGGACGAGGCGCAGCACTTTCCCCACGAGATCGTGCCGAAGCTCGCCGCGCTCGGGCTGATGGGCATCGAGTTTCCGGAGGAGTACGGCGGCGCCGGGATGGCCGCCGTCGACTACTGCATCTGCATCGAGGAGCTGGCGCGCGTCTGTCCGGCCGTGGCGCTCTCGGTGGCCGCCCACAACGGCTTGTGCGCGGCGCACATCGCGGCGGTCGGGACGCCGGAGCAGAAGCGTACGTACTTGACGCCCCTGGCGCGCGGCGACTGGATCGGCGCATGGGCGCTGACCGAGTCCACGTCGGGCAGCGACGCGCTGAGCATGCGGACGACGGCGACCTTCGACGGGTCGCACTGGGTGCTCAACGGGTCGAAGGTCTTCTGTACGCATGGTACTGTCGGCCACGTGGTCGTCGTGATGGCGGTCACCGACCGGACGAAGAGCAGCAAGGGCGTGTCGGCGTTCATCGTGCCCCGGGGGACTCCAGGGCTCGAGGCCGGAAAGAAAGAGAACAAGCTCGGCATGCGGGCCAGCGATACGAGCGAGGTGCGCCTGGTGGACTGTCGCGTGCCGCCGTCGCAGCTGCTCGGGGCCGAAGGGCAGGGGTTCGTCGACACGATGGCGGTGCTCGACCGCGGGCGGATCGGCATCGCCGCGCTGTCGGTGGGTCTCGCGCAGGGCGCCCACGAAGCCGCGCTCACGTACGCGCGTCAGCGGGTCGCGTTCGGAAAGTCGATCGCGTCCTATCAGGGCATCCAGTGGAAGCTGGCCGACGCCGCAACCGAGATCGAGGCGGCGCGGCTCCTGACCTACCGCGCGGCGTGCGCGAAGGACGCCGGCGAGCCGCTCACCCTGGTGGCCTCGATGGCCAAGCTCTATGCGAGCGAGACCGCCGTGCGCGTCGCCGAAGCCGGCGTGCAGATCCACGGCGGCTACGGCTTCGTGAAGGATTATCCGGCCGAGAAGTTCTATCGCGACGTGAAGCTGCTCACGATCGGCGAGGGTACGAGCGAGATTCAGCGGCTCATCATCGCGCGTCAACTGACCTCGTGACGCCGGACGAGCGCAGTGCGGCGGGCGCGTGACGACGGCGCGCACGGCGCGGCCGCGAAGAAGCGCGGCGTGGGCGCCCCCGAGCGACTGAGCCGGGGTTCGGGGCGAAGCCCCGCTTCGTTAGGGCATGCCGTCGTGCTCTTTCGAGCCGCGCGGGCGGCTCTGCGCGACCGTGAGGAACGCATCGGCTGCGTGCGAACGCAGCGCGTCGCGCCAAACCAGGAGCACGCGTCCCACGCGCGACAGCCCGGTGACGTGCAGCTCCGCGAGCCGGCGGTCTGCGAGCTCGGCGACCGCACAGCGGCGTGGGAGGAGTGCGACGCCCAGCCCCATCTCGACGGCGCGCTTGATCGCGTCGAGGCTCGGGAGCGACAGCCGGATGTGGAGCGTGATATGTCGCCGCTCGAAGAGCTGCAGCACGCGGTCGCGCTGCGGCGACGGATCGTTGTGGGCCACGATCGGCCACTCGGCCACCTGCTCGAGCGAGACACGTCCGACCGGAGCCAACGGATGCCCAGGCGGGACGAGGAGGACGAGCTCGTCGGTGCCGATGGTCAGCATGCGAAGACCGGCCTCCGAGGGTTGAAAGGTGAGCACGCCGAAGTCCAGGCTGCCCTGCTGGATCTCGACCGGAATCTGGCGGGCCGGCACGCGCCGCACGTCCACGCTCACATCCGGCCACTTGGCGCGGAAGGCCGTGACGAGCGGCAGCACCATGTGGATGGCCCCCTCGTTGGTGCCAACCAGCACCCGACCGCGTCTGAGATCCCGCAGCTCGCGCACGGCCGACTCCGACTCCTCCATCAGGCGAAGCAGACGGGCCCCGTAGTTCTGGAGCACCAGCCCTGCCTCGGTCGGCGTAGGGCTCTTGGACGAGCGATCGAAGAGCACCTCGCCGAGCGCGTGCTCGAGCCGTCGCACGGCCTGGCTGACGGCCGGTTGCGTCAAGTGCACTTTGGCCGCCGCACGCGAGAAGCTTCGCTCCTGGACGACCGTCAGGAAGATTCTGAGCGCCGACAGATCGATCATGACCGCTCGAACGTTATCATGGGGGCCCCGAACCGCCGTGCGGGTCGTCCGCGCGTCAGGAATCGAGCTCCCACGGCGTCGGTCGTGGGAGCTCCGGGCTCGATCGTCGGGGGGCTCGCGTCCGGCAGCGGCCGCTCAACAATGAAGTACCTCACGTTCTCGCTTCCCTCGGATCCGCAACTGCGGTTGGGCATCCTGCACCACGATCATGTGATCGAGCTCGATCAGCTGATGGCGGGCGACGACCGGTGGCCCAGACGCCTGCAGATGCTCGACTTCCTCCGCCGCGGTCCCGCCCTTTGGCGCGAGGCAGCCGATGTGGCGCGCACGCGGCTCGCCCAGGCCCCGCCCGGCGTGGGACGCGACGCCGTGCGCTGGCACGCGCCGATTCCGCGGCCCGCGAAGAACGTCTTTTGCCTGGGCCTGAACTACCTGAGACATCTGCGCGAGTCGGCCGCCGTGCGCAACCGTCCCGCTGATGTTCCGCCGGTGCCCGTGATCTTCACCAAGCCGCCCACCAGCGTGACCGGGCCCTACGACGACATCCCCTTGGAGACAGCAGTCACCTCCGAGCTCGACTATGAGGTCGAGCTCGGAGTGATCATCGGGAAACCCGGCAAGAACATCCCTCGCGCTCGCGCCATGGAGTACGTGTTCGGCTACACGTGCATCAACGATGTCTCCGCCCGTGATTTGCAGAGGCAGCACATCCAGTGGTTCAAGGGGAAGAGCCTCGACGGCGCCTGTCCGATGGGACCGGTCATCGTGTCAGCCGACGAGTTCGGAGATCCACAGGCCAAACGCCTGCGCCTGTGCTTGAACGGCGACCTCAGGCAAGACGCGACCACGGCGGACATGATTTTCCCAGTCGACGTCATCATCGAGCAGCTGTCGCGGGGCATGACGCTGGAGGCCGGCGATGTGATCGCGACGGGAACTCCCGAGGGCGTCGGCATGGGACGCACGCCCCAGGAGTTCATGCAGGACGGCGACCTCGTCGAGACTGAAATCGAGGGCATCGGCACCATGCGCAATCGTGTGGTCGCCCACCACTGAACCCGTGACCCGTCATCGCCAACCGCACAGAGGCAGGATCCGGGCGTTGGCCCTCGGCTCGCTCGTCGTGGTCGGCGCATCCGCGTGTGAGTCGCGGTCTCCCGAGCCCCAGCCAGGCACCTCGCGCGATCGCCCCAACACGCCCCCGACCAACGACGCCACAGCGACTCAGGGCCTGCCGCCCGTAGACGAGGTGATCTGGGACCGATTGGGGGCATGGCACGGGAAGAGTCACATGCAGACCGAATCGTTCACCGGAACGACCGGCGCACTGCGGGTCACGTGGGCGACCAAGAACCCCACCGCGCCCGACGGCGGCTCGTTTCGCCTGACGATCCACAGCGCGATCAGCGGCCGTCCCCTCGACGTGGCGGTCGATCAGAAAGGACCGGGTGCCGACGTGGCGTACGTGAACGAGGATCCCCGGGTGTTCTACGCCGTCGTGGACGCCTCGGGTCTCGAATGGTCGTTTAGCGTGGACGAGCCGATCGGCACGAGGAGGGGTGCACGCGGTGCGGGACGATGAAACGGCCGCCTCGCGTCTTCCGAGCGAGATGGCCCGATCTGCGGTCCGTTTTGTCGATTGCGAGCGGCGTCGGGCTCCAAAGGAGCGTGAGCGATGAAGTATCGGTTGCTGGCAGATACGGGCGTGTTCGTGTCCGAGCTGTGCCTCGGGGCGATGACCTTCGGCGGCCGTGGCGGGATGTGGGACGTCATCGGCGGCCTCGACCAGTCCACGGTCGACGCCCTGGTGCACCGGAGCCTCGATCTCGGCGTGAACTTCATTGATACCGCGGACGTCTACTCCGGTGGCGAATCGGAATCGATGCTGGGGCGGGCGATCGTGGGCCGCCGCTCGCAGATCGTGCTCGCCACCAAAGTGCGTGGGCGCGTGGGGAAGGGTCCGAACGACGTCGGGCTCTCGCGCCTGCATATCATTGACGCGGTGCACGCGAGCCTGAAACGGCTCAACACCGATTACATCGATCTGTATCAGGTACACCGGTTCGATGCGTTGACCCACCTCGAGGATACCCTGCGCGCCCTCGACGACCTCGTCCGGACGGGCAAGGTCCGGTACATCGGCTGCTCGAATTTCGCGGCTTGGCAGCTGATGAAGGCGCAGGCTTTGTCGACAACGCACGGCCTGGAGCGCTTCCGCTGTACGCAGTCCTACTACTCGCTTGCCGGGCGCGAGCTCGAGCGCGAGATGATCCCGCTGTTGCTCGACCAGCAGCTCGGGCTGCTCGTGTGGAGTCCGCTCGCCGGTGGCTACCTGTCCGGCAAGTTCGATCGGGATGGGAAGAACGCCGACGGCCGCCGGGCCAATTTCGACTTTCCTCCGATCGACAAGGACAGGGCGTTCACCATCGTCCAGGCGATGCGGCGCGTGTCCGAGCATCACCGGGTGAGCGTCTCGCGGGTGGGCCTGGCGTGGCTGCTCACGCGACCGGCCGTCACGAGCGTGATCATCGGGGCGCGTCGAATGGAGCAGCTCGACGACAATCTTCTGGCATGCGATCTCACGCTCGCGCCAGAAGATCTGCAGGCGCTGGACGAGGTCAGCCGGTTGACGCCCGAGTACCCGGCCTGGATGGAGTCGCTGTCCTCCGATCGACTTCCCGGACAGGAGCGCACCTTCCAGCGCCGCTCGTAAGCTCTGGGTGACGCGCGTGCCCAGCGCCGTCCGGGTGAAGCCGGACGCCAGATCCTCGAGGTCGGCCGTTGGCGTCCGTGACCAGGCGGATCGTCTTTACGCTCGAGACGGTGAGAGAACTTCCCTTCGATGCCGTCGTCACACTGGTGCGCGCCTCCTGACGGATGGGATCAGTGCTGTCGGGCGGAGCACGCCCGCGTTCCTCACGGGCCCTCAGTCGAGGTTCCGGCCGAGCACGTCTTGCAGCTGTTCGGCGGTAGCCCAGCTGTGCACGCGCAGCTTCTCGACGTGCGGCGGGCGGACGTCGATCGTCTCGCTGCGCGCCACGGCCAAAACGGGACGCCCAACGGC
>Ga0194132_10000810_pt1 | contig 63336 bp, 57 predicted proteins | sample TA2KigOf80mmetaG_FD_148612 | JGI IMG/M metagenome (GOLD analysis project Ga0194132, IMG submission 148612) | Freshwater microbial communities from Lake Tanganyika, Tanzania - TA2015054 Kigoma Offshore 80m | ecosystem: Environmental > Aquatic > Freshwater > Lake | place: Tanzania: Lake...
TCAGAAGGTCATAACCAACAATGGCATAATTCCTTTCATTACACCTTGTACCCAGGAATGATGCAGCCTGCTGAAAAGCATGGCTGCCATAAAAATCATCTGCATTGATGACGGCAAAAGGTTCCTTTACTGCATCCACCGCACACAATACAGCATGGGCAGTGCCCCAGGGTTTTGTTCTTCCCTGAGGTAGGGTAAAGCCTGCGGTAAATGATGCCAGTTCCTGGCAAACATATTCTGTGGCTATCTTTCCTTTCAGCCTGGGCTCAAATATCGTTTTGAAGTTTTCTGCAAACTCTTCCCGGATGATAAAAACCACTTTGCCAAACCCGCAGCGGATAGCATCATAAATAGAATAATCCATGATGGTCTCGCCTGAAGGGCCAAAGCCTTCCACCTGTTTCATACTGCCATACCGGGAAGCCATACCGGCTGCCAGTATCACTAAAGTTGGTTTTGCCATAAACTCATTTAAAAAAATGCGGGACGAAATTAAAGTAAATTCGCCAAGCCCATTGGTCTATTTTCCATGCAGGATATAAATCTCAATGCAATAACAACAGACAGGCTGACACATGCATGTTTCACCGAAAATGCAGTTGAAGCATCTATGCTGCGGTTGGATAAAATCCATCCGCTCATTTCCGGTAATAAGTGGTTTAAGCTCCGTTATTACCTCGAAGAAGCGAAACAGCAGCATAAAAAAAAGATAGTGACATTCGGAGGCGCCTGGTCAAACCATATCATGGCCACGGCTGCAGCCTGCAGGCTGCATCAACTGGAGTGCACAGGAATTATCCGGGGTGAAAAGCCGCCTGTATTATCACAAACCCTGCAGCAGGCCGCATCCCTCGGCATGCAACTGGTATTTATCAGCAGGGAAAAATTTTCCGATAGTTACATTCCTGATGAATTGAAAACTGACAATAATTATATTATTCCACAAGGAGGTTATGGAGAACCGGGAGCCAAAGGAGCTGCAGGTATTCTCAGAATGGCTGATAAAAAAAATACACACACCCATGTCTGTTGTGCTGCAGGCACAGGCACCATGCTGGCAGGGTTGGTACATGCGGCATCCCCGGAGCAGAAAGTGATCGGCATCAGTGTACTTAAAAACAATTATCAGCTGGAGAAAGACGTGGCAGGTTTGCTTAAGGAACCAGATCAGCGTTTTTCTGTTCTGCATGATTATCATTTTGGAGGTTATGCGAAATGCAGTACAACGCTTATACAGTTCATGAACGGCTGGTACCGGCAAACCAATATTCCGCTGGATTTTGTTTATACAGCCAAATTGTGTTTTGCGGCAATGGATCTTGCAGGAAAAAAATATTTTCCTGGGGGCAGCCGCATCCTGCTTATCCACAGCGGCGGATTAACCGGTAACGCATCACTCAAAAAGGGAACGTTAATATTTTAGGATTCTGCCACCCCTCCCCTATCTTTGTTATCATTGAAATAAGAATCCAATCCTGCATCCGTTTACAGAATATGAAAAAACTGATCCTGTGCATTTTTCTGGCAAACCTTATTGGTGTAAAATCATTTTTTGCACAGGATACACTTCCTAAATTCTCACTTATCAATGCCGGTAATAACCGGGTTATCATCGGTTGGGTAAATAAATTCGAGAACGTAAAACAGATCAGCATTCAGCGATCCTTTGACAGTCTTACGGGTTATAAATCCATTCTTACAGTTGCCGATCCATTATCTCCCCAAAACGGTTACCTGGATGCCAAAGCTCCGAATGATCGTATGTTTTACCGGATTTACATGATGCTCGATAAAGGCATGTACCTGTTCAGCGAAGCGAAACGGCCGGTAAAAGACACTCTTAAAGTGTCCCGAAGAACCATTCCCGGTTTGCCCGGTAATAACCCCGATATTCAGGATGGCGTGCCGATGCCCGACTCCATCGGAAAGGCCAAACCGGTGGTGATTCAACTGAACGGGTTTCCCGGTGCCGTTGATTCGGTGGCGGTACCCAATCCCGTTACTATGAAGAACAAAACAAACACCTTTGTTCCCTCGTTGTATGTGTATACCTGCCGCGATGGTTATGTGTGCATCCGGCTGCCCGATTCGGAAAAACCAAAAAAATATTCCATCAGATTTTTTGAAAACGAAACGCTGCTGTTCGAACTGAAAGAGATAAAAGAAAAGGAATTTAAGCTGGATAAACCCAACTTTTACCATGCCGGCTGGTTCTGGTTTGAATTATATGAGGACGATAAACTGCTGGAGAAACACAAATTCTATTTAGAGAAAGATTTCTGATACCAGTTCTGCATCGAAAACCCTTTCAAAATTCTTCCTTATTGTTTCTTTTGCTTCTTCCATATCCGCCGGGAGCCCCAGTTCTTTTTCAAGCGATGTTACCTGCTTATTGCTGATGCCGCAGGGAATAATATGATTGAAGTAGGAAAGATCGGTGTTTACATTAAAGGCAAAACCATGCATGGTGATCCAACGGCTGCACCGAACGCCGATAGCGCATATCTTTCTTTCTTTGCCTTGCACATCCGGATCTATCCATACGCCGGTTTCGCCGGCCGAACGGTGGCCCTTTATTCCATAATCAGCCAAAGTTAAAATGATGACTTCTTCAATGTTCCGCAGGTATTTGCCTATATCCGTGCCGAATTTCTCCAGGTCAAGAACAGGATACCCCACTACCTGGCCCGCCCCGTGAAAAGTAATATCGCCACCCCGGTTGGTGTGAAAAAACCGGATATTCTTTTCTTTTAGCGCTTCATCACTCAACAGCACATTTTCTTTGTTGCCGCTTTTGCCCAGAGTATACACAGGCGGATGCTCCACAAAGAGAAGATAATGCAGCGTCGGGAGTCCGGAGTCAGGTGCAGTTGACAGCGTTTCTTCACTATTTACTGCCGGCTCACGACTATAGGTTGATGATTTTCTTCGCACATTCTCCCGCAACAACGTTTCCTGGTAATCCCATGCTGCCCGGTATTCCATCAGCCCAAGGTCCCTGAATATGATCTTTTCTTTTTCCATGACAAGCTGCAAATGTACCAACAAACCACGGCTTTGTTTCAGCCGGCGATACCGTACACCTTACCTTTGCGGCCATGCAAGAAGACCTGCAAAACAACAGTTCCGGCCTTCAGGATAATAATGATGAACTCTATGAACGGTTCAGCATCACCATTGATAAAGGACAGGAGCCGCTGCGTATTGACAAATTTCTGATGCGGCGGCTGGAAAATGCAACCCGTAACAAACTGCAGCAGGATATCAATACCGGTATGGTGCTGGTTAACGGTAAAGAAGTTCGGCCCAATTATAAAGTGAAACCGGGTGACAGCATTATCATTTATTCAGACATGAGCCCGGAAGAAACGGATGTGGTTCCCGAAAAAATTGAACTGAACATTGTTTACGAAGATGAACACCTGATGACCATTAATAAACCGGCAGGTAGGGTGGTGCACCCCGGCAGCGGAAACTATTCCGGTACCCTTCTTAATGGCGTGGCCTGGCATCTGCAGCAGCAGAACCCCGCCGTATCGGAGGAAACACTGCCCCGGTTCGGGCTGGTGCACCGGATTGATAAAAACACCAGCGGGCTGCTGGTACTGGCTAAAACGGATATGGCCATGCGGCAACTGGCGAAACAGTTTTTTGACCATACTGTAAAAAGGCAGTATGTGGCGCTGGTATGGGGCGATATGGAAAACGATAAAGGCACCATCATCGCCCATGTGGGCCGGCACCAGCGTTTCCGGAAATTATTTGAAGCCTACCCTGAGGGCGAACATGGTAAGGAAGCCATTACTCATTACCGGGTTTTGGAACGTTTTGGCTATGTTACTTTAGTGGAATGTGTGCTGGAAACCGGCCGCACCCACCAGATACGGGTGCACATGAAGCATATCGGGCATCCGCTTTTCAACGACGATTTTTATGGCGGAGATAAAATTGTAAAAGGCACGGTGTATTCCAAATACAAACAGTTTATTGACAACTGTTTTGCCATCTGCCCGCGGCAGGCCCTTCATGCCAAAACGCTTGGACTGGTGCATCCGGCAACCGGCAAAGAAATTTTCTTTGATACCGAATTGCCTGATGATATGAAACAGGTTACAGAGCGCTGGCGCAATTACTGCAGTTCAGCGGGTAAAATCAAATAGCGTGGCTGTAAATATTCCCCTCTCTCTTTTTTTAAACACCACATCCCAGTTGCCCGAGTAGCGCAGCAGCTTTGGAACAAGATAATCGCCAAATTTCGTCATCTGCACTTCCATGTGCACATTAAAATCATACACACCGGCATCATAACTCATATTGTAGTTTCGGGCCATTACTTCCATGGTTTTGGTATTGAACCAGGTGGTCATGCCGTCAATAACAATGGCATTTCTTTCACTGCCGCTGAGGTCTTCTTTTGCTTTTACAGTAAATACGTAACAGGATTGCCCTTCGTAATCATCATAGTCAATACTGAAATCATATAGTTCGGCCCGGCCGGGATCAAAGATGTCAATCTTGTCTCCGATAAAAGGGATTCCGGGTATTTTTTTGCCGGGGTTGAAAAAAAGCATCTTCAGTTGTTCTTTGTGTCTGGCCATGCCGCTTTTTGACCGGGGTTTGAAATCAATCCCTTTGACAATATTATTCTCCCCGCACACTTTTCCGCTGGTAAAAAACAAACCGGCATACAGTTCGGCGGTATAATAATTATAGCCGCCGTCATCATCATAAAAATTACCGCTCTGTGTTTCATCCAGCACCTGCATACTGCGGCAGCCGTCAGTACGTAATTGTTTTGTTTTGCTTTGAAGGGAAGCTTTTGTATTGCCCTTTTTATCCCTGATACGGATATCGTTCCAGGCAGTAAAGCCCAGCACATGCAGGTTCCGGAAGGCTTTGTAAAAGGTGGTATCTTTTTTCACCTGATTCATAAAACGGGCTACATTCAGGTCGCTGCGGATCATTACTTCGGAAAGAGTCACCATTCTGGCCAGCCGTTCATTATCCAGTGAGTCTTCCTGGCAAAACAGGCACCGGGGTGCAACCAGGAGGGCAGCCGCAATCATCTGTTTCAGGTTCATACTGCAAATTACCGGATGTAATTCAACCAAAAATTTACATGGAAAATGCCTTGAAATCTAAGGGGGATACCCTATTTTTATCGGCTAATCAAAACACCTTAATGATGAAAAAGATTGTACCTGTTATACTGGGATTGCTGATGCTTACGGCTGCAAAAGCCCAGGATGCTGCAGCGATGAAAAAGCATTATCTGCGCACCTATGACAATGCCATTAAATACAACGATATCAATGTGGCCATAAATGCCCTGCATGGTTAGATAGCGGTGCCGGGTTGTCTTTGAGTTGAGACGGCTGGGGCGGGGCATTTCTTACCGGCGCTTCTGTTGCTGGCGCATTGCCCCAGCTTACATCGGCAGGAAGCCTGAACTGTTCAGGTACCTCTGGTGCGGGTTTGGGAGCCTCTTCTTTTTTTGCAACAATGGCCTGTTCCGTAACCACCGGAGCAGGTTTGCTGTACCCGTCATTTTCAAATTTTGGCTGGGCCGGTTGTGTTTTTGCAGGAACAGGTTTTGCATCAGGATCCATTGATGTTCCCTTAATATTTACCTGAACCTCAGGCGCCGGTTGGCTGGTGGCTGCTCCTTTGGGGAAAGGAACAGGCTCGGCTTTAGCTACAGCGGCAGGTTTTGGTTCTGCATTTTTTACAACAGCTGCTTCCTGTATTACTTCCGGCTCCACTGAAGAACCTTGTACATTCAGGTTGCGTTGTGGCTGAACGGGATTAGCAGACTGAACACCATCGTTCCGGCCATCTGTATTTGCTTTTGCAAGATTTTGGTTTTGAACAGCAGCCGCCTGTTTTGCTTTCAAAGCATCCTCGGAATCCTTTTTTCCCTTGTATGCTTTTTGTGTAATACGACAAGCTAAAAGTTAAATGGTTATAAATGCCACTAGGAACGGGGGAATGGCCGTTGACAGGATAATGGCGGCTTCCTAATGTGAAAACTTAACGAGTGGGTTTAAAAGGGGTCGGGAATATTAAATTAGAACTATAATCCGGAACACCAAATTAATTTTGATGATTTTTTGGAAAGGGGAAAATACCACTTTGGGGTTATCGGGTATTTAAGGTGTTCTGTACCGTAAGTAAGCCGAATGATGCCTTATCCGGGAAAAAGCATTTTATAATCTACGTTCACTTTCCCTTTCGAAATATCATTCAGTTTGCCCTTCATCAGTTTTCTTTTCAGCGGGGAGATATGGTCAATGAACAATTTCCCCTGGATATGATCATATTCATGGAGGATAACCCGGGCTGACAGTCCCGAAAATGTAGTTACCTGTTCCTGAAACTGCTCATCCCGGTATTGCAGGGTTACCGTTTCCTGCCGGTAAATATCCTCCCTGATTTTTGGGATGCTGAGGCAACCTTCGTTATACAGCCATTCATCCCCGTTCAGTTCCTTAATACGGGCATTAATGAAAACGGCTTTTGTACCGGTATCACCCGGGTACTCATTTTTTCCCTCCTCGTCCATGTTGCGGAACATCTGCTCTGTATCCACAATAAACAGGCGGATATCCCGGTTTACCTGCGGGGCCGCAAGGCCCACTCCATTGCTGGCATACAGGGTTTCCCACATATCTGCAATCAGTTTATCCAGCCCCGGATCATCTGCTTTAATATCTTTTGCCCGTTTCCTTAAAACAGGGTGCCCGTATGCAACGATCGGTAAAATCATCCGGCAAAATTACCCCGGCGAAACTGATTAACCAACCTGCCTTCAGAATAAAATGATTAACCGGAACCTCTCAGGTATTCCTGCAGCATAATCGTGGCGGCAATTTCATCAACAAGTGCCTTGTTGCGGCGCTGCATTTTCTTCATCCCCATTTCCAGCATGGCGTCTCTGGCCATTTTGGAAGTGTATCGTTCATCAACCTTTTGAACAGGTATTCGAGGGAAATGTTTCCGCAGTTCTCTGATACATTTTTCCACAAGGGCAGTGGCATGGGTGGCCGAATCATCCCAGTTAACGGGCCAGCCGATCAGGATCAGCTCTACCTGTTCTTTTGCAAAATAATCTTTCAGAAAAGGAATCAGTTCTTTGGGGTGAACAGTGGTAAGCCCGGTGGCAATGATCTGCAGCGGGTCGGTAACAGCGATGCCGGTGCGTTTGAGGCCGTAGTCTATGCAGAGGATCCTTGGCATGTTTCAAAGTTGAAAATGTTCATGGTTCATGGTTCATGGTCAGGCGGCCTGTGAACCATGAACTATCAACTATGAACCAAAAAACAAATCAGCAATAACAAAGATGGCGAAAACTACCGAGGCAACGCCATTGGCAGTTATGAACACCAGATTAACTCTTTTCAGATCATTTGGCTTTACAATAATGTGCTGATAAACCAGCATACTGAGAAATACAACAGTGCCAGCCCAGTACAACCAGCCGAAGTTTCCATAAAAGCCGGCATACACAATCGCTGCTGCACTTAATACATGCAGCAATTCAGATATCCGTAAAGCTTTTGTTTTCCCCAGCCAGGCAGGAACGGAATACAGTTTGTTTTCTTTGTCAAATTCTTCATCCTGCAAAGCATAGATAATGTCAAAACCGCTGACCCAAAACAAAACAGCCAGTGAAAAAAGAACAGGTAAAAAAGAAAAAACTCCGGTAACAGCGAGGTAAGCCCCCATCGGCGCTAATGACAAACCGAGGCCCAATACCAGGTGACAAAGCGGGGTAAAACGTTTGGTATAGCTATATCCCAAAACAACCAATAAAGCCACCGGTGATAAATAAAAACAAAGTTTGTTGATGAAGAAAGTACTGGCAATAAAAAACAGGCAATTGATAATTGTAAACCACAACACACTATTGGCCTTAATAACTCCTGCCGGGATCTCTCTTATGGCTGTTCTCGGGTTCTTTGCATCAAAACTTCTGTCGAGGTACCGGTTGAAAGCCATAGCGGCGCTGCGGGCAAAAATCATGCAGAGGATGACGAGAAGAAATTTTATACCCAATGCGTTCCAGTCAAACTGCGGAGGAAAAATCTTTTTGTGCCCCCCCGGAACAATTGAAGTGTATTCAACCATTCCGATAAAAAATCCAATCAACGCAAACGGCATAGCGAAGATGGTATGGGAGAATTTTATGAGGCTTAGATAGCTTTTGACCTTACTCATGCTTTTTTATTGGACACTGAAACACAGAAACACAGAGAAATCAGTGCCTCAGTGTTTCACCCGATAGCTATCGGGTGGCATTTTTATTCAATACGGTTACGAACCAATTCCCATAAAACGACACCGGCAGCGGTTGCAATATTCAGCGAATGTTTCATTCCCAACTGTGGAATTTCAATACAGCCATCGCAGAGAAGAATAGTGCTTTGCTCCACTCCCGTCACTTCATTTCCAAAAACTACGGCGATCTTTTCATCCGGTTCGAAACCGATGGCATTGAGTTTATAACTGTTCTCCGTCTGCTCGGCAGCATAAATATTAAACCCGGCTGTTCTTAATTCAGCAATGGCCTCAGCTGAGGTTTTAAAATATTTCCAGCTCACCGTTTCCTCGGCGCCCAGCGCTGTTTTTTTTATCTCTTTATGTGGTGGCTTAGCCGAGTAACCAACTATATAAATGGCTTCGATCAAAAAAGCATCAGCCGTGCGGAACACACTGCCCACATTATAGGCGCTGCGGATGTTTTCCAGCACCACAATAACGGGAAATTTCTCAGACTCTTTGAACACCTTCACCGACTTGCGGTCCAGTTCGGCCATGCTCAGTTTTCGCATCGGGCAAAAGTAATTCACAATCAGCAGATGGCTTTCGGTATCGGGTGCAAAGCCGTTATATTTGTCTTTCATGGCTAAAACAGCAAGCAGCGACACCCCGATGATGCAGCAGCACCGGGCCATCAAACAAAAGTACCCGGATGCCATCCTGCTTTTTCGTGTCGGCGATTTTTACGAAACCTTCGGACAGGATGCCATTACAGCCTCACAAATTCTCGGCATTACCCTCACCAGAAGAAATAACGGCGCCGCCGCATCTTCTGAACTGGCCGGGTTTCCGCATCATGCCCTGGATACTTACCTGCACAAGCTGGTAAAAGCCGGTCACCGGGTGGCCATCTGCGATCAGCTGGAAGACCCCAAACTGGCCAAAGGCATTGTAAAAAGAGGGGTGACCGATATGGTAACGCCGGGCACCACCGCGAATGCTAAACTGCTGGAACACCACAGCAATAATTTTCTGGCAGCTGTACATTTTGCCGATGCTGATGCCCGGCAGGAACAATACGGCCTGGCTTTCCTCGATATTTCCACCGGTGAATTTTTAATCGCTGAAGGCGACAGAGAGTATGCTGATAAACTATTACAAAGTTTTAAACCGGCCGAGGTGGTATTTGAGCGCCGCCAGCAAAAAAAATTCAAAGAGTATTTCAGCAGCAAAGTGTACACCTACACACTGGATGAGTGGATATTTGATACTGCCTATGCAGAAGATATCCTGCTGAAACATTTCCAGACCCACTCACTCAAAGGATTTGGCGTTGATGAACTGAAATACGGCCTTACCGCCGCCGGCGCCATTATTCATTATTTAAAAGACACGGAACATCCCAACCTGCAGCATATTGCTTCGCTACAGCGCATTGACCGGGATGATTTTTTGTGGTTGGACCGGTTTACAATTAAGAATTTAGAATTAATAAGTAATAATGCAGAAAGCAGCCCTACTCTTCTCAGCGTTATGGACAATACGGTATCTCCTATGGGAGCAAGACTTCTTAAAAGATGGATCGTATTTCCCTTAAAGGATATACAGAAAATAAACGAAAGGCTGGATACGGTGGAATACCTGATCAAAGAAACGGACCTGCGCAACAGGATTTCACAGCATACCCGGCAATGCGGCGATATGGAAAGACTGGTGTCAAGGATACCGATGAAAAAGATCAGTCCCCGGGAAGTGCTGCAGCTGGCCAGGGGATTGAAACAGGTTCATACCATAAAAGAGCTTTGTCTTACATCCTCCAATGAATATTTAAAACGGCTGGGTGATACACTGAACCCCTGCCCGTATATCGCTGATAAAATTTTTAAGGAGATCGTTGACAACCCGCCCGCCCTCGCCTCCAAAGGCGGCATGATGAACAGCGGCGTAAGTCCTGAACTGGATGAACTGCGCAGGATAGCCTTCAGCGGGAAAGAATACCTGACGCAGTTACAGTTAAAAGAAGCTGAGAGGACCGGTATCCCCTCGCTGAAAATCGGTTTCAATAATGTGTTTGGTTATTACCTGGAAGTAACCCATGCACATAAAGATAAAGTGCCTGCTGACTGGATGCGCAAACAAACCCTTACCAATGCTGAACGCTACATTACTCCTGAATTAAAAGAGTACGAGGAAAAAATTACCGGCGCTGAAGAAAAGATTTTACGGATTGAACTGGAATTGTATGAAGCGCTGCTGAATGAACTGCATGACTACCTGGCCCCGGTGCAAACCAACGGCAACCTGCTGGCCATTATGGACTGTCTTTGCTGTTTTGCACATAATGCCATGCATTACCGCTACAAAAAACCGCAACTGCACACCGGTGATGAATGGATGGTTAAGGACGGCCGCCACCCGGTGATCGAAAGAAACCTGCCTGCGGGTGAAAGCTATATTGGTAATGATGTGGAACTGAACAAAACCGGACAACAGATCATCATACTTACCGGACCCAACATGAGCGGTAAATCGGCCCTGCTCCGCCAAACCGCCCTCATCACCCTGATGGCGCACATGGGAAGTTTTGTGCCGGCTGCAGAGGCCAGCATTTCACTGACCGATAAAATCTTCACCCGGGTGGGTGCATCGGATAATTTATCCGGCGGCGAATCCACCTTTATGGTGGAGATGAATGAAACGGCCAGTATCATCAATAATATCACCCCCCGCAGTTTGATATTACTGGATGAAATCGGCAGGGGAACTTCTACCTACGATGGCATTTCCATTGCCTGGAGCATTGCCGAACATCTGCATAATTCTCCGCACCAGCCAAAAACATTGTTTGCCACCCATTATCATGAACTGAACGAACTGGAAGAGAAACTGCCAGGGGTGAAGAATTTTCATATTACCAATAAAGAGGCCGGAAACAGGATCATCTTCCTCCGTAAACTGGCCCGTGGCGGCAGCACGCACAGCTTCGGCATCCATGTGGCCAAAATGGCCGGCATGCCCGGCTCCCTGACAGAAAGGGCCACGGTGATACTGCAAGAGCTGGAAATAAGAAGTCAGACCCCGATAGGAATCGGGGCTGAAGTCGGAACGCCTCATACCGGAACCGTGCTTAAGAATCTGGCTGGGGCCAAACTACAGCTGTCCATTTTTGATGCACACAGCGAAACCTTTGAAGAGATTCGCAAACTGCTGGAAGGTATCGATATAAACCGGCTGACCCCGGTGGAGGCACTGCTCAAACTGCAGGAGATCAAAAGCAAATTTAAATAGGTGAATTGTGAATAGTCAAAGTTTAGCTTATGAAGGGCCGTCTTCTGACTAATTTAACCCCATTTGACATATTTTACCCCTTTGACTTATATGACTTATTTGACCCTCTTGACTTTTTCCCCCATTTCTAACAGCTTACTCACAGGGTTTTATGACCAGTTTTAAAAATCTTGCCAATTCAAAAAACTTCTTATTTTTACCTGAAATAGACCAAAATATGAGACTGCTTCAATTTGCTGTTTTACCATTTTTTGTGGTTGCCCTTGGCTCTGTACTTCTTTTGAGTTCCTGCGAACCGGATGCCGAACAAAAAAGGGTGACCGATTATCAGAAAAATGATATTATTATGAGTGGTGCACAGGAAACCCCTCCTGTTCCTTCCACCGCTATCGGTAAAATGAATGTATATTATACCAGAGAAACAAGAACCCTTACCTATTCGGTATCCTGGTCAGGGCTTACCGGTCCGGTTATAGCCATGCATATTCATGGTCTGGCGCCAACAGGTTATGCTGTCGGTGTTGTGCAAACATTTACTATCGCCAACATTGTGAGATGCCCTGCTTCCCCCACCACGGCCTGCGGAAGCTATTCAGGAACCTTCCAGGTAGATGGTTTTGTGGTAAGAGAAGCGGACCTGCTGAATGGTATGTATTATATAAATATCCATACCGCTGCCTATCCGGGCGGCGAGATCAGGGGACAGATCAGGTTTCAATAACTATCCGGCTTCGCCCAGAGTTTAACTGATAAATGAAAGGCCTCTTTAACCGAGGCCTTTTTATTTTACCTCAAACCAAACAGGTTTTGTTTCGTCGAAGTTGCCGTTGTAATTAATAAACAATTCTTCACCTGCTTTGATATCCCTGACGGCCTTAATGTAAATCTTCCCGTTTTCAAAATCCATTTCGTATTCACAGTTGCTTTTATAGGAGTGATTGTAAAGAGGCACATAGCCCAGCGCCATGCAGCATTCTTCTTTGCTCTCACCCCATTCAAAAATATAACCCTGCAGCAGTGTCTGGTCCAGGTGTTTCCTGTTACCGGCACTCATCACAATCACCGGCGCTGCTTCTACCAACGATCCGGCTGCCATATCCTGAGATGTAAATACACCACGGCCCATCGGGCCGGCGGAAGCAACAAACAGACAGGGAAGGATCATAGCCATTTGGAATTACGATTTACGAAGTAAAAAAATCTCTGCAAAATAAATTCCTTACAAATCAAAAATCATTTCCTGCTTCCTGCTTCTTGTCCCCCAGTTCGTACTTTTGATGCATGTTGCCCGAACTGGAACAACCCACCCTGCAGGAACAATTTCAGCAGGTCATTCAAACGGAAGATAAACTGGCCATCCGTACATTTCTGGATGACCAGAATATCAGCGATGTGGCTGCGCTTGTGGATGAATATCCGGAATACGAAGACGGCATCATCGCCCATATGTCCATCCACCGGGCGGCCAGTGTTTTTAAGATACTTGACCTGGCCATACAGAAAAGGATTATCCATGAACTGCCTCCCAACACCACCGCGACCCTGCTGAATGAACTGCCTGCGGATGACCGTACCGATTTTTTGGAAGAACTGCCCAGCAATGTGGTGAGGGAGCTCATTAAACTGCTGGAACCGGATGAAAGAAAAATCACCCTGTCGCTTTTGGGCTACCCTGAAAACAGCATTGGCCGGCTGATGACGCCCGATTATGTATATGTATACCCCTGGAATACGATTGAGGAGGTATTTGCCACCATCCGCAAATACGGAAAAGACAGCGAGACCATCAATGTAATTTATATTATCAATGAAAAAGGGGAATTGCTGGATGATATCCGCATCCGGGAATTCATTCTGAACCCCCCGGATAAAAAAGTGGAAGAACTGATGGATGACCGTTTTGTGGCCCTGCATCCTGAAGACGACCAGGAAACCGCCAGTGAGGTATTTAAAATGAACAACCGGGTGGCCCTGCCCGTAGTAAGCGGCAGCAACCAGTTGCTGGGCATTGTTACCATTGACGACATTCTCTGGGTGGCCGAAGAAGAATTCAGCGAAGACATGCAGAAAATGGGCGGTACTGCTGCACTGGAAGAGCCTTACCTCGATGTACCCCTGATTAAACTCTATAAGAAAAGGATCATCTGGCTCATCATCCTTTTTATCGGCGAAACACTCACCATCATTGCCATGTCTAATTTTCAGAAAACGCTGGAACAGGTGCTGGTGCTGTCCACTTTTATTCCCCTGATCATCTCCAGCGGGGGCAACAGCGGTTCGCAGGCCGCCACCCTCATTATTCAGGCGCTGGCATTGGGTGAGGTAACAGTAAAAGACTGGTGGCGCATTGCCCGCAGGGAAATAATATCAGGCTTGTTGATGGGAATTACACTCGGAATCGTCGGCTACTTCATCATATTCGGGGGGCACCGGATCTTCGGCCTGTTCGGGGAGCATTATATCCGCATCGGTTTTGCTATTGGCACTGCCATTGTTGGTGTGGTGGTGTGGGGCACCATCATGGGTTCCATGCTGCCGCTGCTGCTGAAAAAACTGGGGGCCGACCCAGCCGCTTCCTCCACTCCTTTTATTGCCACACTGGTAGATGTAACGGGGCTGTTGATCTATTTTGGAACAGCCTTTCTGATGCTGAAAGGAGTTTTGTTATGACAGATATCTATCGCCGGAACTTCCCGGTATAAATAAAATTTGCGGTTTTATGCCGGTTTATTTAAGGATGTTTTAAAATTAATATTTTTGTTCCTTGCTGAAAAACAGCAGACTAAAAGACCATCGATATGTGCGGAATAGTTGGATACACCGGCCCCAGGGAAGCTTACCCCATCATCATTAAAGGGCTGAAACGTCTTGAGTACCGCGGTTACGACAGTACCGGCGTGGCCCTTCATAACAGCGATGGCCTCAAAATTTTTAAAAAGAAAGGAAAGGTGGCCGAACTGGAAGATGCCATCATTGGAAAAAACCTGCATGCCACTGTAGGCATCGGCCATACCCGCTGGGCCACCCATGGTGAACCAAGCGACCGCAATGCCCATCCCCATCGCTCTGCCGGCGGAAAACTGGCCATGATCCACAACGGCATTATTGAAAACTATATCCAGCTGAAGCAGGAGCTTACCAATAAAGGCTACATTTTTACCAGCGAAACCGATACCGAAGTACTGCTGAATTTCATTGAAGAGATAAGAAAAAATAACCAGTGCTACCTGGAAGAAGCAGTGAGGGTGGCTTTAAAACGGGTGACCGGCGCCTATGTGATACTCATACTGGATGAAGACAACCCCGATACCATTATCGCCGCCCGCAAAGGCAGCCCGCTGGTGATCGGCGTGGCTAAAGGCGAACATTTTCTGGGCTCTGATGCTTCACCCATGCTGGAATATACCAAGGAAGTAGTGTATGTAAACGATTATGAACTGGCCATAGTAAAACCGGACCAGCTCATTCTGAAAAATCTTGGCAACGAAAAAATAACCCCCTACGTACAGAAGCTTGACCTGGAACTGGCCGCCATTGAAAAAGGCGGCTACGACCATTTTATGCTGAAAGAAATTTTTGAACAGCCGCAAACCATATACGACTGCCTGCGGGGGAGACTGGATGCCGAAGCCGGCACCATCACCATGAGTGGTATTCAGCAGTATACCGAACAGATTGTAAATGCCAACCGCATCATCATGGTAGCCTGCGGCACCAGCTGGCATGCCGGCCTGGTGGCCGAATATATCTTTGAAGAGCTCTGCCGCATCAATGTAGAAGTGGAATATGCTTCAGAGTTCCGCTACCGCAACCCGGTGATCAATAAAGGTGATGTCATCATCGCCATTTCGCAAAGCGGGGAAACAGCCGATACCCTGGTTGCTATTGAAAATGCCAAACAAAAAGGGGCAATCATTCTGGGAGTGGTAAATGTGGTAGGCTCATCCATTGCCCGTACCAGTCATGGCGGGGCTTATACCCATGCAGGGCCTGAGATTGGAGTGGCGTCTACCAAAGCCTTCACTGCCCAGCTCGCCGTACTTACCATGATTGCACTGAAGATAGGCTACATCAAAGGCACCATCAGCGAAGAACGGTACCGCCACCTGCTGAACGAATTGCAGCAGATACCCGAAAAAGCGGCCTGGACCTTAAAACATAGTGGCAAGATAAAAGAGCTGGCAGAAAAATATAAAGATGCCCGTGATTTTCTCTACCTGGGCCGTGGTTATAATTTCCCCGTTGCACTGGAAGGCGCTTTAAAGCTGAAAGAAATTTCCTACCTACATGCCGAAGGCTATCCGGCTGCTGAAATGAAACATGGCCCCATCGCCCTGGTGGAAAAAACACTGCCGGTGGTATTTGTGGCTACAAGAGATGCCTGGCATGAAAAAGTGATCAGCAACATGCAGGAGATAAAAGCCAGGAAGGGAAAAGTAGTTGCTGTTATCACCGAAGGGGATAAAACTTCAGAACAACTTTCTGATGATGTGATGATCGTACCCGAAGCGGATGAAATTGTCGCCCCGATGCTGAGTGTGGTGCCCCTGCAGCTGCTGGCCTACTATATCGGTGTGGCCAAAGGATACGATGTGGACAAGCCGAGGAACCTGGCGAAGAGTGTAACGGTGGAATAATTCCGCCTTAAAAGGCAGCAGATGATTATCCCTGCTTTAGTAGGGGAAATAAGAAGATCTGAACATCGGCTTTAGCCCCGAACAACCAGAACCCCATGCTTTAGCATGGGGAACAGGAAGAACTGAACAAGGGCTTTAGCCCTGAACTCTAAGACAACGTATGAACCACATCAGCAAACAACCGCTCTCCTCCCTTGGCTACGGCTTTATTGACCCGCAATACATCCCCAAAGGAAAAGACGAATACTACCTGCGCAACCGGCAGAACCGTAACGGCATGCGCTACCGCAAGCTGACCGCCGCCGAGATCAGGATACTGGAGAAAAACGATAACAGTTCCGACAACTGGAACAAGGTGCTGGTGGCCGAAGCATTTGATCCCCGCCTGGTGAAACGCTGCTCCTTCTTCGGGCTGGTACGCATCGGCAGGCTGGAACCTTTCTTTCATGAGTTCAATAACCTGCGGATGCCGGCAGGACTCTGCAACAGCACCATCATCAGCTGCGATATCGGCAACAATGTCGTAATTGATAATGTAAATTTCATGAGCCACTGCATCACCGGCGATGATGTGATGCTGGTGAACATCAATGAACTGTCCACAACGGATCATTCCAAGTTTGGCAACGGTGTGGTGAAGCAGGGTGAAAAAGAATCCGTCCGCATCTGGCTGGAAATATGCAATGAAAACGCCGGCCGCAGTGTACTGCCCTTTAACGGTATGCAGGCCGCTGATGCATGGCTCTGGAGCAAATACCGGAATGATGAAAAACTGCTGCAGTGCTTCAAGGAATTTACCAATACCAAATACGATACCCGCCGAGGCTATTATGGCAAGATCGGCGACCGAACCGTTATCAAAAACTGCAAGATCATCAAAGATGTGTGGATCGGCAGTGATGCATACCTGAAAGGCGCCAATAAACTCAAGAACCTTACCATCAACTCAGGCCCCCATGCCCAATCACAGATTGGCGAAGGCTGTGAACTGGTGAACGGCATCATTGGTTTTGGCTGCCGCATTTTCTACGGAGTAAAAGCAGTCAGGTTTGTGATGGGTTCCAACTCCCAGTTGAAATACGGCGCCCGCCTCATCAACTCTTACCTTGGCGATAACAGCACCATCTCCTGCTGCGAGGTACTGAACTCCCTTATCTTCCCGGCGTATGAGCAGCACCACAACAATTCATTTCTCTGCGCAGCCACGGTACTCGGACAAAGCAATATGGCTGCCGGCGCCACCATCGGCTCCAATCACAATTCAAGAGGGGCCGACGGGGAAATTGTAGCCGGCCGCGGCTTCTGGCCGGGACTTTGCGTAAGCCTCAGGCATAATTCCAAATTTGCATCGTTCACTTTAATAGCCAAAGGCGATTTCCCGGCCGAGCTGAACATACCCATCCCCTTTGCACTGGTAAGCCATGATGTGGCCAGGGATCGTTTACTGGTAATACCGGGTTACTGGTTCCTGTACAATATGTATGCACTGGTAAGAAATGTAACCAAATACACCAGCCGCGATAAAAGAACCGACAAGTCCATTGTCTTTGAATACGGTTTCCTGGCGCCCGACAGTGTGAACGAAATGTTTGACGCTTTACAACTGTTTAAAAAATTTACCGCAAAGGCATGGGCAATAAAGTACAGGAAAAAACTTTCAGAAAAAGAACTGGCCGAAACCGGCAAGTCCGTGCTTGAAAACAGGTCTGCCGAAATAAATAAACTTGAAATACCGGCAGAAGGTTTTGAAAACAGTAACCGTAAAGTGCTTTTGCAAAAAATTCCGGAGGCGTATCGCTTATTCAAAGAAATGATCATTTACTATGGCATCACGGAACTGGTGCAGATGATTGAACGCCGCAAAATCAGCACATGGACCAAATTGCAGCAGGCCCTGCCGGGAAAAACTGAACGAACGGTATGGAAAAATGCCGGCGGGCTGCTGATAACGGAGTCTGCCGTGCAAACCCTTGTAAAAAATATCCGCTCCGGAAAGATCTGTGACTGGGATGCGGTGCATGAATACTACATCAAAAAAAGCAGGGATTATCCCAACGATAAATTCCGCCATGCGTGGGCATCACTGCTGGAAGTGCTGAACACCTCCCCTTCCGGGTTTACCAAAAAATTATTCATTCAGCTGCTGCTGCAGTCAGTGGCCACAAAGGAACGGATGACGGGGGCCATTTATGATTCAAGGGCCAAGGATTACAGCAATCCCTTCCGGCAAATGGTGTACGAAACAGAAGAGGAAATGGAAAAAGTGCTGGGTAAACTCAGTGATAACAGCTTTATCAACCAGCAGCAGGAAGAAACCGCCGCTTACCGCAGCCGGATCAGTTTACTCATAAAACAATTCGGCGGCTGATTTTATGCGGTATCTCTCATCAAATGAAGTAACCATTGGCAACCAAGTGTGGATGGCTGAGAACCTGAATGTAGACAAATTCCGCAATGGCGACCCTATACCGCATGCTAAAACAGCTGAAGAATGGACAAAAGCAGGACAAAACAAGCAACCGGCTTGGTGTTATTATGATAATAACCCAGCAAATGGCGCCAAATATGGTGGATTATACAATTGGTATGCGGTAAACGATCCCCGTGGTTTAGCGCCAAGAGGCTGGCATATACCATCAGATGATGAGTGGACTGTACTTACAGATTATTTAGGCGGAGAAGATGTTGCCGGTACAAAAATGAAAAGCACCAGCGGTTGGGAGGAAAATGGCAACGGCACCAACAGCAGCGGCTTTAATGGTCTTCCGGGCGGTCTCCGTGGCGGCAATGGCTCGTTCAGCAGCGTTGGTAAGTTCGGTGGCTGGTGGAGTTCTACGGTGGGCAGTACGAGCCTTGCCTGCCTGGGCCCGCCCCCTGTTTTACTACTATGGCTTTGTCTTCAGGAGCTACGACAATAAGGCTAAAGGGTTGTCTGTTCGCTGCCTCAGGGATTCAATGGAAACGAGCCCTCGGAAAACAGCCGGGGGCTTTATTTTACAATATGCAACTGGATTTATTTTCTTACATTGATTATCCGCAACTAACAGAGGAATTGTTTAGCGCCTATTTTGACTGTCGTATAAACAAACGGAATACATTAAGAGCATCTCTAAAAACTGTCATTTTTTTCAAGAAAAATCAGAAACTTATTTTTGATGCATTTTTTGTTTGAGTATTGGCAAATCGGCGCAAAAAATGCAATTTTCACAACGTATTTTAAGTTTTCCGTTTGTCCTTTTTCAGGAATGGGCACACTGATCCCATCAACTTCTTAATTCAACTTTAAGTTGAACCAGTCTGAAAAGATTATACGTACGATTCATTAACCCTATGCTGGCTGCATTCCTTTTAAAGCTACGACAGCATAAATACATTTCATTCATACTGTTTGTCATGAAGGCAAAGATGTGTTCAACCCTCGCCCTTGTTTTTGATTTCTTCCTATTGCTTTGTTGCTGGCGTTTTGTTAAGGGTTTGCCACGGTACCCTTTTTCATGAATACAGCTGTTGATCCCTAATGGCTTCCTGAAAAATTCAAAATCAATATGATGAGCCAATTGTTCCAATGGATCCTGCTTTTTACTCAGCTTCTCCAACCGAATTTGTTCATCAAATAATCCTCTTATTTTTGACATATGCAGTGTTTCTATCTAAGACAACTGGTTCCCCAAAAACATTGCTTCATACCTTAGGTTTTTAGAGATGCCCTCAACATAATAACCTGTGTTCTTACTTTTCCAAACTAAACAGGCTGTCCACAAACTCATGCTTGTTAAACACCAGCAAATCCTGCATTTTCTCACCCACCCCAATAAACTTCACCGGTATTTTAAACTGATTAGCAATTGCTAAAACAACACCACCCTTTGCAGTCCCATCTAGTTTGGTAATGGCTAATGCAGTTACATCAGTTGCCGCTGTAAAATGTTTTGCCTGTTCCAGTGCATTCTGCCCGGTACTGCCATCCAGCACCAGTAACACTTCATGCGGTGCATCGGGTATTGTTTTTTGAACCACTCTTTTGATCTTACTCAGCTCATCCATCAGGTGTGCTTTGTTGTGCAGGCGGCCTGCTGTATCAATAAGTACAACATCACTGCTTCTGGATAAAGCGCTTTGTACGGTATCAAACGCAACAGCTGCCGGATCACTTCCCATGGCCTGTTTTACAATGGGCACACCTACCCTTTCACTCCAGATAGCAAGCTGGTCAACTGCCGCTGCCCTGAAGGTATCAGCAGCACCCAGCAAAACATTTTTGCCCGCCTGTTTAAAATTATAAGCCAGTTTGCCAATGGTAGTGGTTTTGCCAACCCCATTCACCCCTACCACCAAAATGATATAGGGTTTTGAAGGAAGTTCAGAATCAAATGCATAACTATTGAAAGACGGTGCATCCACCAGCAGGGTTTCAATTTCTTCCTGAAGAATTTTATTGAGCTCCGACGAGTTCATATACTTATCCTTCGCCACCCGTTGCTCTATCTGCTCAATAATTTTTACGGTGGTCTCAATACCCACATCAGCGCTTACCAGCGCTTCTTCCAGGTTATCCAGTACTTCATCATCTACGGTGCTTTTACCTGAAATGGCCCGGCTGATTTTTTCAAAAAAACCCTGTTTGGTTTTTTTCAGTCCTTCATCCAGGCTTTCCTTTTCTTTTTTGCCGAACAGTTTATTGAAGAATCCCATAATTACAGTCAGTTATAAGTCAACAAAGCCATACAAGTCAAACAGAAGGAAAAACAACTGCCCGAAAAATCATTACTAAATTCATGAAACAAATCTGACCGATATGACTTATATGACCTGGATACATTAAAAAATAAAAGCCATTCGCAACCACGAACAGCTTTCTGAATTACGTTAGAAACCAACCTTACCTCTGCGCCAGAAATTCCTTCACCTTGTCCTTATGCACCATTTGCTCTTTAAAGGTATAGGCGCCGGATTTGGGGCTGCGGACAGCTTTAATCACTTTGGTATAATTCTTTGCTTCAGCGGCCTGTTTGGAGTCTTTCTTAATCGCCGTTTTTGCTGCTGTTGCCATAATTACTTGATTTCTTTATGAACAGTTACTTTTTTCAGAATGGGGTTGTACTTCTTCAACTCCAGACGTTCGGGGTTGTTCTTCTTGTTTTTTACCGTGATATAACGGCTGGTGCCGGGCTGACCACTGTTCTTGTGCTCAGTGCATTCCAGAATTACCTGTACACGATTGCCTTTCTTTGCCATGACTTATAATTTTTTCTTTTATTCCTTATTAACCCTGAGCAAAGCCAAAGGGTTAGATGTGCTGACCCTGAGCCCTCAGTTCTTTAACTACAGTGTAAAGACCTCTTTTATTGATGGTGCGGATAGCATCGGTAGTCAGCTTTAATGTTATCCATTTATCTTCTTCAGCAAGATAAAAACGCTTCTTCTGCAGATTGGGCAGAAACCGGCGCTTGGTTTTGATGTTGGAGTGCGACACTTTGTGCCCACCCACCGGCATCTTACCCGTAACCTGACAAACTCTGGCCATAATTGATACAAAATTTTGGACAGCAAAGGTAGGGGATTGATTTCAGATTTATGATCGCAGATTTTAGATTTTTTTACCCGTTTTCCACAAATATCAATTTGTTTTAGTAATTGGTTTTCAAGGCTAAAAAAGCATTTTTTGACCTGTAAATTTCCAACCAAAGTTCAATAATGAACTCCGGGTATCACAATCGGGCGGTTTTGCCCAATTCCCTCTTTTCGGATAACTTCGCCCCTCCAATCAAAAATCTGAAATCTAAAATCCAAAATACAAATGGCTTACGATGTAGTGGTTCTCGGAAGCGGCCCCGGTGGTTATGTGGCGGCTATCCGTGCCTCGCAGCTTGGTTTCAAAACAGCAATCATTGAAAAAGAAAACCTTGGCGGCATCTGTCTTAACTGGGGCTGTATACCCACCAAGGCCCTGCTGAAAAGCGCCCAGGTATATGAATATATCAAACATGCCAAGGAATTCGGTATTGAGGCCAGCGGCACACCCCAGTTTGATTCGGTTATCAAAAGAAGCCGAGGTGTGGCCGACAAAATGAGCCGGGGCGTTCAGTTTTTAATGAAGAAAAACAAGATTGATGTGATTATGGGGTTTGGTAAACTGGTAACCAAAGGCAAACTGGAAGTAGTGGATAAAGATGGTAAAAACCAGGTCGTGGAAGCTAAACATATCATCATTGCCACCGGCGGGCGCAGCCGTGAACTTCCTTCTATGAAGATTGACGGCAAAAAGATCATCGGCTACCGCGAAGCCATGGTGTTGCCGCAATTGCCAAAAAGCATAATTGTTGTGGGCAGCGGCGCCATTGGTGCTGAGTTTGCCTATTTCTACAACAGTATGGGCACTAAAGTCACCGTTGTTGAATTTATGCCCCGCATTGTTCCGGTAGAAGATGAGGATATCTCCAAAGAACTGGAAAAACACTACAAAAAAAGCGGCATCACCGTCATGACCAGCAGTGAAGTGACAAAAGTAGACCCTTCGGGTGCAGGTGTAAAAGCAACCGTGAAGTCTGCCGGTGGTGAAACAGTGCTGGAGGCTGATATTCTGCTGAGTGCCGTAGGTATTGCCGCCAATATTGAAAGTATTGGACTGGAAACACTGGGTGTTAAAACAGATAAGGGAAAAATTCTTGTTGACAAATACGGACAAACCAATATACCCGGCATTTATGCTATCGGAGACTGTTCACCGGGTCAGGCGCTTGCCCATGTGGCCAGCAAAGAAGGTATTGTTTGCGTGGAAGCCATTGCCTACAATGAAAACAAATACCACCATCAGCCGGAGCCGATTGATTACAATAATATTCCCAGTTGTACTTATTGCGTTCCGGAGATTGCATCAGTGGGGTACACGGAAAAACAGGCCAAAGAAGCGGGTTATGAAGTACGGGTAGGTAAGTTTCCGCTGAGTGCAAGCGGCAGGGCATCCGCTGCCGGGCACCCGGAAGGGTTTATCAAAGTTATCTTTGATGCCAAATACGGCGAATGGCTGGGCACCCACATGATTGGCTATAATGTTACAGAGATGATTGCGGAAACCGTTACGGCCCGCAAATTAGAGACCACTTACCATGAAGTGCTGAATGCCATCCACCCCCACCCCACTATCAGCGAAAGTGTGAAAGACGCCATTGAAGTGGCCTACGGTGAAGCTATACATATATAAACGTCATACAACTAAATTTTAAATAGTAAAAAAGACTACTTCCAGACTAGTAGTCTTTTTTTATTTTCATTTCATGAAGTGGAAATGGAGAATACCTTTTCTTTCGGTCATCGCAGTCATTCATGCTGTTTATTATATCTGTCAACTTCAGGTTTCGGACAGACAGGGTGCGTACGTCGCCATTGAAGCAATGGTTACCGGATATACGGTTATAGCAGGTATCTCTGCCATTACTATTGACCTGCTCCTCATTCGGTTCAACAGGAATAACCCAAGCTTTTATTTTATAGAGTTACTGGCTTTATTAACAGGGATTGTAATTTTTTACGGATAAAGAAAACCCCGGAGTTATCCGGGGCCTTTTGCTTGCCGTCCGATTATTATTTGGTTGCGACTACTGCTTTATAAACTTCAGCTTCAAAGACTCTCCATCGTCTTTTTTCGCTGCAAGAAAGAACATGCCTGCCTGCAATTTTGTTATATCAATTCGCTGGGCTTTGGCAGTAATCACTACTGTCATCAACGTTTGCCCCTGCAGATTTAAAATTCTTACAGTTTTCCCAATCCAGCGGATGTCGTATGCGAAGTCAAGTGTCAACTGACTGCTGGCAGGGTTGGGATACAGTTGCGGGTGCAGCCACCGGGGGTCTTCTTCGGGCAGAGGTATTGCATTGATCAGCGGGGGGTTCAGTCCGGTTGATATAAGCAGTTTATTCCTGGCTCCTCCCGGTGCAAACAAGGCCCTCATCCTTGCTTTCTGCCCCAGCGTAAACATATTCATACAACCGTCATTGGTCAGGTCCATATAGTTCATATACATATCGCCATAAGGGCCATTGTCACAGGTTACATTAATTACATTCGGGCATTCAATATTAAAGCCGGCTTGTTTGGGTGTGTCGGCCACACCATCATCGCCGCAATAATGGTCGCCCCACAAATGCCGTAACCCCAGCCAGTGAGCTACTTCATGCACAGCCGTTTTACCCAGTTCATAACCGGGCAAAGTGTTTATCGTCCCAAATGCACCAAAACCAATTACCACGCCGTATTTACCAGCTGCCTCGCCCGGTAAACTGGCATAACCGGCTACCCGGTTCAGGTTACACACCCATATATTTAAATAACTGTTGGGATCCCATGCATCATCATCCATTTCAGCTGAAAACTTCATCTTATCATCTGCTTCCCATTCTTTCATGGGAGTATACTTTCGGATACTACCGGTGGTTGAACGTCTTTGGGGGTCTGATATGGCCAGTTGAAATTCGAACCGGCAGTCAGCAGCCAGTGCCCTGAAATAAGAAGGGGTATTAACTGTATCAGCATTACGCCGGCGGAAGCACTGGTTCAGCGCCGTAAGCTGGCTCATCACCTGCTCAACGGTTATTTTTTCTGAAGAAAGATGATACAGGTTATGTATTACCACCGGTATTTTAACAACGGCTTCCTCCGCTCCTTCACCACGAAGAAATTGCCCGGAGCCTGTCTGCTGGTTAATAAATGATTCAATACGGCTGAAATTGTCAGCCAGCGCTGTATTTTCTTTTAATCTTTTCTGCTGATACGGATACGAGGAGCAGCTCTTTTGTGCAGCCAGTTGACTGTGGATAGCCAAAGCCCCGGTAAGAAGAAATAAACCCGCCTTCATAGTTTCCAAATCTTTTTGAGTTACGGCATGGCATTATTATAAAGCCATGAGTTGTTCATGCGGGATTGGATAAGAATACAACTACTGGGCAACGGCTTCGCAGCCTGAACACTACGCTAAAGCTTCGTAGTTAAAAAAAGATAAAAGGAAACTTAATTGAGGCGTTTCAGGGATACGATTCATTCCCGATGGCAATCGGGAGGAATTTTTCGAACAAGGCTTGAATCAGATGTAAATATAATTCTTTTAATGGATTGTGCAAGAGCCGGTTGTATCGTATTTTTACCATTTCCAAACATATCCCGCTAAAATGTTTAACAGCCCGGTAAATATGCAGCACTTATTTTTGTCCGAAATCAAATCTCTGATGAAAAAATTTGTTCCTGCCCTGGTGCTTATCGGATTTTTTGCCTGTAAAAACAAGGAAAACGGAGATGGCCCTGATCCCCGCCCTGATGGCCCCCGGATAATGAATTATTCTGTCATTGCTGCTTACCCTCATGATACCTCATCCTATACACAGGGTCTTGTAATATATAATGGTGAACTGTATGAAGGCACCGGCAACTACGGCAAATCCACACTGAAAAAATTGGATTTGAAAACCGGCAAACCATTGAAAGAAATTCCGCTCGACAAAGCCTTCTTTGGCGAGGGCATAACCATCCTAAACGATACAGTGTACCAGCTTACCTGGAAAGAGAATAAAGCGTTTGCATACTCGCTGAACGATTTTAAGAAAGTAAAAGAGTTTACGATTAATCACCAGGGGTGGGGTCTGACTACTGATGGCAAATTGCTTATTGCCAGTGATGGCTCCAGTACCCTGTATTATTACGAACCTTCTTCCTTTAAATTACTGAAGGCACAGGATGTAACAGAAGGTGGCAGTCTTTCCTATAACCTGAATGAGCTGGAGTTTATTGACGGATTCATCTATGCCAATCAATATGAGTACTCTTACATCTTTAAAATTGACCCTTCAAACGGTTCCATTGTTGCCAAAGCAGATCTGAACCCGCTGACCATCCAGGCTAAAAACAAATATTCAGGTGCAGAAGTGCTCAATGGGATCGCTTATGATGCAGCGGCAAAGAAGATATATGTTACAGGCAAGTGGTGGCCGGAACTGTATGAAGTACAGTTCAGTCAGTAATTATTTACTGATAATATAGATCACCGAACTGCAGTATCTTGCATCTGACCATGCTTTCAAATTTGACCGCAAGCCATTTAGAAAAGAGGTTACCAGGTTTGTCTTCCCGCTCTTGTACTTACTGCTTAACATAGAAATATAAAAACTGTCATACCACATAGGTTTATATTGTTGTATCCGCAATCCATGTTTTTCCATCAGTACCTGCATGGATGCTGGGGAAAAATGATATAAATGTCTCGGTACATCATAAGCCGCCCAATACTCGTTATAGATAGCTGCATCCTTTGACGTATAGTTGGGTACTGCTATAAATAAGCAGCCATCTTTTTTCAGCACTGATTTTAACTGAGTCATATAATCGTGCAGGTCATGCACATGCTCCAGCACATGCCACAGGGTGATGGCATCGAAGCTTTCTCCCGGAAACCTGAAGAATTCAGCTGCATCTTCCAATTGGGTTTTCAGTTTTTCCGCTGCTATCTTTCTTGCACCTTCATCCGGTTCAAGCCCTGTTACTTTCCAACCATGCGTTCTCATTTCATGCATAAAAGCGCCGGTACCGCTTCCAAGATCAAGTAAACTGCCTGTTTGCAACCCGGTAACCCGCTGAACGAGTTTTCTTTTCTGCTTCAATGTTCTTTTCCTTACTGACTGATACAGGCGGTTAATAAACCCTCTGGAAGTATCAGAATGTGAGATATAGTTTTCTGAGTTGTAATAAGGGTTTATCGAATTTGCATCAGGCGCTTCCTGAGTAAACCGCAGGGTGCAGCCGCTGCATTCCCAAAGAGCAAAACTATCATTGCTTATGGTATAATCCTTCACTGATAAAACCGGCTGAATGGCAGGTGAACCGCAAACGGGGCAGTTTGTATAATGAATGGTCGAACTCATGGAAATTTTTCAGCGGGAGGTCAACAAAGTAAACAGAAAATGATCAAATCACGGAAGTTCTTTGTAAGCAGCAGATGGTGGATCGCCGGGTACCAGTCGTTTGCTGTTGGCAGTGGCACCCAAATCCACTCCTTTCACAGAGAAATACCAGCCAATAAAAATTACGGCCAGTAAACCGGTTACCAGTGCATAAGCCCACCAGTAAGATTTTTTTTCTTCCGGTTTTGCCAGTATTTTCTCCATTTCGGCCGAGGTCTTTTCCTCTTCTCCTACCCTCACAGTATGCTCGGCTTTTTCCCGCAGTACTTTAACAGCCGGAACAGGTTGCTCTGTAATCGCAGGGTCATATGGCTGAAATTTGATCTCACCCGCCAGGCCTTTTTTAAGGGTACCTACTCCGCTCCAACTGATGGTATCGCCTTTGTCAACCTGTTTCTTCACCTCAAATACAAAATCGTTGAAGCGGATCACTGCATCCATTTGTGAAATACCCAGTGCAGTTCCCAGCCAGTTAAAAAAATTACCGGATGGGATGAGCGCAGAAGGCTGCAAAACCAGTGAATACACAGGGGGAAGTATCTGTTTATTGGGAAAATCCGTCAGTGCAGGTTTTCTTTCTATCATAAAAGTGCCGATGCCCGGCAGGGAAAGCTTTCTGTATTGAAGAAGGTATTGATACAATTCCGGGTACATCATCAGTTCTTTTGGTCGAACGAAAATACGATTCCGCCGACAAAATTGAACCCATATACCGGGTACTGGTTCCAGCGCTGGTAGGTTTTGTTGAAGATATTATTGAATTGTGTCCAGAGATTGATGTTTTTAGTTACGCTGAATTCAAGTCCTGCATTCAGGTCCATGGCCCCGTCCAGTTTACCAGGGCTGCCGTCTTTCTTTTTATAATGCGGGCCGCTCCAGGCAAAAAGGTCGCCTTTTAACCAAAGGTCCTTTATGATCTGCATTCGCATAGCCGTTTTCAGCTCCAGCGGAAGCAAACCCCATGCTTTGGCGTTATCTCTTAAGCCAGTGAACTGGTTGAACTGCAAACCCGATGTTAGGGAGAATTTTTCATGGAATGTTACGCCGATCTCAGCGCCAAAGTTCACTACATTGATGCGGCTTTCATTCACCACACGGAATGATTTACCTCCCAGGCCGGTGGTAGTATCATTTACAAATAAAGGCTGATTGTTGATTTTATTGAAAGCTGCTTTCGCCGCATAAGTAAAATGGTCCCCCACAGAACCTTTAAATCCGGCAAAGCGCTCCTCTATCCATGAGTTTTTAAATGTTTCGGGTATCCACAGCCAGGGATTTTGTGATGCGAGGTACATGTAGGTTGTTTTTCTTACATAACCTGTCCAGCCTGCCTGGAAAGTAAAACGGCTGTCACTGCTGCTGATATCGACCAGCACATTGGGAAACATTTTAAAGGTCTTATTGTCCCACGAAGGCCGGATACCTGCCTGTACATTGATATTTTTTGTTTTGTACAATACGGAGGGAGAAATAAAGTACATGGTGTTGTTGATAGCTGATTTATTTTTCGGTGACACCCTTGTCAGGTCAAAGGTCACTCCGAGGTTCACGGCAAATTCCTTCCCGATGGTTTTTTCCAGCGGCAGATTCACCACAGTATTGCTTTCTGAGTTATCATGGTTATCACCGAAGACATCAATCATTACTTCCGGTGAATAGGTTAATCCGAACGATGTTTTATGAATATTGTGAAAACCTAACCGCCCGCCGATAGTTTGAAAATTCTGTTTTAATGAATCGGGCTGAAATACCAAAGTCTGAGGTTCGTATCCGTATTTATAAGTTCTGTCCTGCTTCATCCCGATGCCGGCATTCCACTCCAGGTTATTGCCCGATTTAAAAAAACCGGTCATCCGAACATTCGTGCTGGAAAACTTCTGGTAATCTCTTTTGCCATCTGATCCCACATAACGGGCATAGATATTTAAACCGGCTGTTTTACCATCACCGAAAGAAATACCGGCCTGTACAAACGGAGTTCTTAAACTTCCAAAGCCGGCCTTTACGTAACTGCTGTTATCAAAAACTCCGCTGGTATCAATGTCAAGTGCTAACGGCTTTAAAGTACCCGGCTGGTAAGCAAATAATAAGTTTGGGTTGGGAATATCATAACTGAGCCTGGTTTTAGCCGTATCCACCGGCGCCGGCGAAGCGCCGAAATTGATCTTAGCCGTTTGCTTCAGCACCGGTTTAAAAGTTGAAACAATATCAATGCCCCCTTTACCTGCTGTATCTTTCTGTGCAAAAGAAGCCGTTGCGGATAAAAAACCCATTCCTGCAAATAAAAATCTGTATATCGTTTTTTTCATTGTTGTTTTACTTAGTTGCCAACCTTGCTTGATCTGCCTTCCTCTTCTGTAACCCTGTTCAGTTTAGCCTGTGCCTCGTACTTCAGTTCTGCATCTGTTGTATTGTCTACCACACTCTGCAAAGTAGCTTTGGCATTGAAATAGTCCTTTTGCCTGAAATAAATATCGCCAAGCAGTATATAGGCTTTTGTTATCCAGTAATCATAGGAGCCCGACTTGTTGATGGTTTCAAAAGCCGCCTTCTCAGATTCTGTCAGTTTGTTCAGCTGGAACCAGCAGTTGGCAATCTCATACCTTGCTTCGGCTGCCAGGGCAGCTTTGTTTAGTTGTACCACTGATTTCAAACTGCTGATAGCTTCATTATACTCTCCGGCTGCCTGATATGATTTAGCTATTACCATATTGGCCAGCGTTTTATCATCAGCGCTGCTGCCTTTGGCGGCCGTCAGTTCTTTGGCATTTTCAGATGCCTCTGTCCATTTTTGCTGGTTATACTGGCAGCGCAGCAAACCCCTCATCGCTTCCAGTTTCAGCTCCTGGCTGGAGGTGATCTGTTTTAACTGCAGGTAAAAATTCTCAGCCCTTGCATAGTTCTTCAGTTCAAAATAGTTGATCCTTGCGGCCGACAGTACCGACCGTTCGGCAAATGGATTGGGCGCCTCTGCCGCAACCGCTTCATACGCTGCTACTGCATTAACCCAGTCTTTTTTAGCATTGTAAATCTCTGCCCGGTTAAAATTAGCTTCCACCACATGTGCCCCGTTCGGGAACCGCTGTATATAACTGTTATAGGCCAAGAGGGCTTCATTCAGTTTCTGGTCATCGTAAAGTTTTTCAGCAGCAGCCCAGGTTAGTTCATCCTCTGTATTTGTACTTAATGGCTTCCCGATCTGCCGCATGTAGGCAGCGTATTCATCTGGTTTGCCGTCCTCAACATAAATGGTCTTGATATTGTCAAGGGCATCTTCCGCTTCAACAGAATTGGAGCACTTTTCCACAATTGTCTTGAACTGCCGCAAGGCCTCATCGTTATTATCAATATTATAATAGGCTGTACCAAGCTTCAGGTAAGCCTGCGGAACAAGGCTGAAGTTTTCCTTGTTTTCAGCAACAACTTTCAGGTACGGAATGGCCTCCCTGAATTTTTCATTGCCCATATACGTATTGGCAATCTCCATATTGGCTTCAATGGCAAGCGGTGATTTGGGAAATTTCCGGATCATGGTGTTCATTCCATTAATCTTGTCCGTGGCGCTTTTCACACCCGCCAGCATGGCTATCTGAAAAGTGGCATAATCTTCCGCCGGCCATGACAGTTTTATCGCATTATCGTACATGGACCTTGCCCGGTCATAATTCTTCATCATAAAATGATTATCGGCCGTACGCATATAGGCATCCTGCGAAAAAGCATCGGTATTCAATGCCGGGGCTTTGATAAGCGGTTCAAAAAAGGTAACGGATACTTTATAGTTCTCCTTACGCAGATAGGAGTAGCCAAGATTGTATCGGGCATTGACGGGATTGGCCTCCCCGGCTACGGGTGCACCCGCATCCATGTAAGCATGAAAATATTTGATCGCTGTATCTATCTGATTATTCCGGTAGCCAAGCTCTCCTTTCCAGAAATTAGCAAAAGGCAACACCGTTCTGCTGTATGGATCATAAATCACCTTAGTAAGCAGTGCATCCGCCTCATCTAATCTTCCGTCATTGATCATTTCGGTCGCCCTTCCAAATAAAATCCTCGGGTAAACCCTTTTTGAAGTTTCTGAAGGGTTCTTCAGGCTTTCCAGCATGGCCTGTGCATCCTTATAATTATTGGTATTGGCCAGCACATCAATCATCAGTTCCTTGGCCTCGGTATTATATTTTGAACCGGGATAATCCGTAATAAATGAATTCAGGCTGTTCAGTGCTTCATCCTGGAAACCGAGCTCATACGATAGTTTGGCATATTGGTATTTGGAAATCTCTTTTTGCTCCGGATTGCTGCTGGTGGATGAGCAAACCAGAAAAGCATTGCGGGCATTGCCTTTTTGTCCTGTTTTCAGGTAAGCATCTCCCAGAAGGTATATGGCATGCTGGCTGAGTGAATCATCCTTGCCGCTTAATTGTTTGAAACCGTCAATTGCCCTGTTATAGTTCTTTGCATGGTAATAGGAGTAGGATAATTCGTACAGGTCTTCCCTCCTCACTTTTTTGGAACGGCCCACATAATCCTCCAGGTAAGGCAATGCTTTGCCGTACTCCTTCTTTTCAAAATAAGCATGACCGATCAGTTGCTTTAGTTCCAGGTCATAGTATTGGGAGCTGCTGCCGGTTTGTAATTTATTCTGGATATAAGTGATCACTTCATCCTTTTTTCCCTGTATGTAGTAGATCTGTGCTATGTAATAGGGAACAACCGTTCCGTAATTTTTTTCATTCTCCACGGTCTTGAATGCCTCCAGCGCCTCACTATACTGCCTGTCCCGGAAGGCCAGGAAGCCGTAATAATAATTTGCATCAATATAATTAGGATCATCCTTAATGCTTCGGATACTGTTGAACAAGGGTTTTGCATCATTAAAACGCTGCAGGGCAAAATAGGAATACCCCTGGTGGAATTTCATATCAGCAATCTCCCGGTTGCTGAGGTTGGCAATATTGGCCCCTCCGTACAAACGGGCGGCATCCCCAAATCTTTCTTTGCGGAAATAATATTCGCCCAAATGAAAATTCATCATCTGTACCCGCGGATTGTTTTTTTGCACTTCAATGAACTCCAGCGCCACATCTTCCGCCCGGTCCTCATTCTGCTTCAGTGCGCAAACGGTGGTGTAGTATGCTATCTCCTGTACGGTAACCGGAATGTTGGCCTTATTGGTCTCCCTTACATCCTGCTTCAGTTCTTTGAACAGCGGATAAGCCAGGCTGTACTGCTCTTTTTGAAAGTACTTTTTGGCTTCCTTGAATTTTGCTTCGGGATCAGTATAAAAAGCGGTCTGCTGGGCAAATACGGAGAGGCTGAGGAAGATGGCCGGTACCAGTAAACTATGATTCTTCATTAAGATAATCCTTTAAACCCTATGGTGGTTAACGTTGCGAATATTCGAATTATTTCGGCTTATCCCAAACATCATTCCAAACAAGTGTGGAAAAGTGCTGTATGAAGAATGCTTTAACATTTTGTTGTTGATTTGGCAGCTTCACAATGAATAAACATGCTGATATTGCCCGGATAAAAGCAAAACGTATCTTTTGAGTATTATTGCAACCTTATATGTTTACTTCTGAAACACAAGTACGGGTGCGCTATGCCGAGACCGACCAGATGGGTGTGGTGTACCACAGCAATTTCTTTCCTTATTTTGAAGCGGCAAGAGCGGAGTCCATCCGGCAATTAGGCTTTACCTATGCTGATATGGAAAGGATGGGCGTCATTATGCCCGTGGTAGATGTACACTGCCGCTACCTGCGCCCCGCCCGTTATGATGACCTGCTAACCATTAAAACCTTCCTGAAGGAGTTGCCGGTTCATCATAAAATTGAATTTCATCATGAAGTGTACAATGAAGCCGGCGAGTTGCTGGCAGCAGCCCGGATAATCCTGTATTTTATGGAGGCCGGCGGCTTGAAACGAGCTACCATGCCTGCACAACTGCTGGAGAAACTGCAACCCTATTTTAACTAAATTTAGCGGATGGAACATTTTGAGGAACCTGCTAGAGAAATGCATAATGAAAACCCTTCGGCCCCAGCTGCAGAGGTTTTTATCTATCCGCCTAAATACCGGAAGCAGGAAAACCCTTCCAATATCTGGCTCCGCTCATTGATCAGTCTTGGTTTTTACCTGCTCATCGGGTATTATATCTTTCCAAGTTATAAAATCCTTCTGCTCATCACCGCTATTGTAATGATACATGAGCTGGGGCATTTCATTGCCATGAAGTTTTTCCGGTACAGCGACCTTGGGATTTTCTTTATACCGCTTCTGGGAGCCTATGTTTCGGGAACGAAAAGAGAAGTGTCGCAAAAAGAATCGGCAATTATTCTTTTAGCGGGCCCATTGCCCGGAATCATCCTCGGAATTATCTTTTACTGGCTCCGGCAAAGCAGTCCTGACGAAGGAGGCATTTCCGGAATTTCTTATGACACCATTTCTCTGCTGTTTATTATCCTGAATCTTTTTAATCTGCTGCCTGTTTATCCACTGGATGGCGGGCAGTTGCTGAACCGTGTTTTTTTCAATGAAAACAACTGGCTCAGCAAAATATTTATTTTTCTATCGGCCGGTTTTTTAATCTGGTTCGCCCTGTATGGTGGTCAACGGCCCTTGTACATACTGCTGATTTTACCGGCCATGATGCTCCTGCGTCTGCTGGGCGATCAAAAGATGACAGCTATTGAAAAACGGATTGAAAAAGAAGGCATCCATACCGATTGCGAATATGAAAACCTTTCTGATGAAAATTACTGGAAAATCAGGAATATACTGATACAGGATTATCCTCCCTTCAGGGATGTGCCGGCAACGCCGCCTTATGAATACCATGAAAAAGAAGAACGGATCATGACGACCATCCAAAGCCTGCTGCACCGCCATCTGATACAGGATGTTTCTATACCAGGAAAGATTTTTATTTTTCTTCTCTGGGCCGCCGCTATCGCTTCTCCATGGCTCCTGAACATGGATATGGCTATATTCAGCCGTCTTGGATTGTAGAGGGACCGGGGCAGCTTCGGTATATTTCTTATCTTACTTCATAAAAACCTATTATGAAAATTCTGATTTTTCCGGTACTGCTGGTTTGCTTCATGGCTTGTAATTCCACTGATAAGAAAACCCAGAATTCCTCTAATACAGACACAACGAGTCCGCCGCCGCCCGCAACCAATCCGCCGGGAGTGGAAATGATTCCTGCCGGCCCGGATATTATAAGCCTTGGGGATATAAGACTGGGACTATCCTATAGCGAATTAGTTAAACTTATTGGTGAACCAGACAGCAAATCAAAAGCCATCGAATGGGAAGCTGACGGCCTTTTGCATGAGGACCGGACATGGGAAAGCAAAGGGCTTGTGTTAAATATGGCATCTGAAATAAATGCACCGGCATCACTGGCTGTTTTTTCCATTACGGCAAAAGCCCCTGCACTTTTAAAACAAAAGCCGGTATGGGCATCGGCAGCAGTTATGCAGAAGTACAGGAAGCTTATAAGAATGATATTAATAAAGAAGAAAGCAGCAAGGATCAACTCACAATTGGCTCCATATATGGCGGTATCATCTTCACTTTTAAAAATGATAAGGTTGAAACCGTTTTTCTTGGCGCCGCAGCAGAATAGCCTCACTCCCTACCCCCTCTCATTGGGAGAGGGGCTTACAACCCTAAAGAAGAAAAACTTTGTTATGCCCGGTGATGGTCAGCCCGCCAGTTCTGAACAGCCATCTTGATCTCTTTTTGCGAGAGTTTTTCATCCACAGCTCTTTTCGCCAATGCAGGAAATTCTTCATCGCTGGCAAACCGGAGGCCAATGATCTGCCCCATCCGCAGCTGCTTATCCAGCGGCTTGCCTGTAAGAATATAATGCCGGAAATTTTCTTCTGCACGGATGGCCCTGTCCTGTGCTTTTAAGGCAAAGACCCTTGCATACCAAAGTATCAGTATGATCAGGAAGAATACAACAACCAATAATGCTGCTGAATAATGGTTTCCTGCATCGTGGTGGTTCAATAAATTAATAATGCTACCTACTACTCCGGCAAATGCCAGTAAAAAAGCTATTCCATGATATAATGGAATAATCCGGATGTGATTTTTAAAATTCTGTTCTGTCATAAAAATTAGTTTATTGTTTTTTGTTTCTTTTCAAGATCCTGAAAGTAGGGTATTTTCCTCTTTTTGGGCTGTGCATTGGAAAGTCCCTCTTTCGGAGGGATTTAGGATGGCCTTACTTCAACTCATCCAGCACTTTATACATCTTATTGACTACTCCAGAAGTTTTGCCATTATAGTTATTCACTAAGAATGAAAAGATATATTCTTTCCCATTAGTGGCTTTATGATAGCCACAAAATCCTTTTACATCACGGATGGTGCCGCTTTTCATTTTCATGCCGTTGTATTCAGGCAAAGCATCATAGAAATATGGGAACCAGTCTTTGGTCTTTGCATATTTTAATATCTCAACCTGTGCATGAGTGGTTACCCGGTTTTGGGGTGAAAGCCCTGAGCCATCATAGATATTCAGTTCATCTTTATCAATGCCTTTGCCTTTCCAGAATTTTTTGACGATAGAAATCCCGCTGTCGGTAGAACCAAAGCCCTGTTTTTCGTAAGCAAAAGTTTTTATTAATGCTTCTCCATACAGGTTGATACTTTTTTTATTGAACCAGTAGATGATGGAATCGAGGGAGGGGGAATAGTGAATTGTGATAACTGAATAGTTTTTAGGGTTCATGTCAAGCAGGCTGAAATTGTTTGGCGAAACAAAAACAGATTTGTGAACTCTATCAGACTTAATACCCAATGAAATACTAAGTTCCAAAAAGGCATTAGTGACTGCATCTGGATCAGATACTGATATTTTAAAAGATTTTTCGTCAACCGGAATCGTTCCGGCTATTAACGGGTTTTTCATCCCCTGGTAGATATAAGCGTAAGCATTATCACCGGTTCCTTTTGGAGCAGCTTTCAATTCATTAAAATAATTTAGATTGCTACCTAAAATTTTAACTTCACTGCCAACCTCGCTGCCGGATTGCAGTTCAATGTCAAATTGATTCTCCTTCCAGTTTAATATATCAGCAGGCGCTCCATAATAATTGCCAATATCCTGCCATATCCATCCGTCTGGAATAGATTTATGCGAGTAATCATTGTAGTTTCCGGTCAATATACCCGTAACAATTCTGATACCTGTCTTATTTAATGCTACAGCCCATTTTCTTTTTATGGCTGAATCTGTAGCATTTGCATATCGCCAACTTCCAAAAGCTGGATCGCCAGAAGCTTTTATATATAAATTGCCTTGTAAAGTATCTGTCTTAATATTACCTGTGTATCCCAATTCTGTTTTATACCTATAATCCTTCCCCAGCAACTCAAAAGCCGTAACAGCCGTAATAATTTTTTGTGTTGAAGCAGGCGCCAGCCCGATCTGGGAGTTCTGATCAAATACAACTTTGCCTGTTTTAGCATCTATTACATACAAGGAGCTGATGGCATGTTTCAGTTGCTCATCTTTTTCAAATGCTGTAAATGCTTTTTGCAACCTTTGCGTAACTGTTTGTGCTGATATACCAGTGACCAGCACCCAGCAACAAGCAACAAGGAAAACTTTTTTCATAGTGCAGTGGTTATAACTTTGAGGTCAAATTACTTTATTTCGCTCTAATCATTTCTGAAATGAGTTTGAATTCTGTATACGCCTCCATCATCACCATCGGCGATGAACTGCTGATCGGCCAGACGATTGATACCAATTCGGCTTTTATAGCACGGGAACTGAATAAGATCGGTGTATGGGTGCGGCGCAGGATAGCCGTAGGCGATGTGTACGATGAAATCTGGAATGCTTTGGATGAGGAAACCTGGGAGTCGGATATTATTATCCTCACCGGCGGTTTGGGCCCGACAGCCGATGATATAACAAAACCTTTGCTATGCAAATATCTTGGGGGAAAGCTTGTGGTGAATGAAGAGGTACTGGCACATGTAAAATATCTATTTGAAAAAGTGTTTAAAAGACCGGGGCCAATACTTGAAAGCAACCTGAAACAGGCTGAAGTGCCGGATAACTGTATTGTACTTCATAATAAAAGAGGAACGGCGCCGGGAATGTGGTTCCGCACCCCCACCCCCCGCAGGGAAGCCTCCCCAAACCCCTCACAAGGAGGGGCTTTAGAACCCGAAAGATTGAAATTTGATTATAGTTTCGTAACGAGTGACCCCATTATTTATAGTTTGCTTAAAGATTTTGTTACCGAACACCGAAAAAATCCAACTGAAGCGGAAAAAATTTTATGGGAAATTGTAAGGAGAAGAAAGATGGCAGGATTCAAATTCAGAAGGCAGCATATTATCTCAAACTACATAGCAGATTTCGTATGTCTTTCAGAAAAATTAATAATAGAAGTTGACGGTCTGTATCACCAACTACCCGAAAATAAAATTAGTGATAAAGAAAGAACAAAAGATTTGAACAGGCTGGGATATCAGGTTATCCGCTTTACTAATGAACAAGTATTACATGAGACTGATGAAGTAATCAATACGATTGTTGCTCGAGTAAAAGAGAGAAATACTGAACTGCCGGAATCTAAAGTCCCCCCTTGCGGGGGATTTAGGGGGGCTGTATTCATCTCTCTCCCCGGCGTACCCCATGAAATGAAAGGCCTGTTGATGGAAGAGGTCATACCCAGGCTTCAAAAAGAATTTAAACTGCCCGCTATTGTTCATAAAACCGCTTTTACTGCAGGCCAGGGCGAATCCATGCTTGCCGAACTGCTGAAAGATTTTGAACCGGGATTGCCCCCACATATTAAACTGGCCTACCTACCCAACTACGGTATGGTGAAGCTCCGGCTTACGGCAAGAGGTGAGAAAAAAGAAGAAGTTGAAAAAGAAATACAGCCATATTTCAGTAAGCTGCAGGAACTGGTAAAAGAATACCTTGTCACCAACGAAGATGAAGGACTGGAAACTGTAATTGGAAAAATCCTGAAAGCAAAAAACAAAACCATGGGCACTGCAGAAAGTTGTACAGGTGGTTATATTGCCCATCTTATCACAGCTGTAGCAGGTTCATCTGCATATTATAAAGGAAGTGTAATAAGCTATGCAAACGAAGTAAAGGAAAATATATTGGGAGTAAAAAAGCAAACATTGCAGACTGCGGGCGCTGTAAGCAAAGAAACAGTTACCGAAATGGTGAGCGGAGCCCTTGCCCGGTTGCAATGCGATTATGCCCTTGCTGTTTCGGGCATCATGGGTCCTGATGGCGGAACGGATGAAAAGCCGGCGGGTACTGTTTGGATCGCTGCAGGAAACAAGGATACTGTGCAAACCCTGAAGCTCAATCTCCGTTTTGACCGAAAACGAAATATTGAAATGACTGCGGCCAATGCCCTGAATCTTTTCCGCAAGTTTATCTTGTCAGCACCATGAGTTTCAGAATTCAGTGGAGATTATCCGGAAAACTTTACCTTTGGCCCGAACGATTGTAAACCTGTTTAAATGCCATGCCTTAACAGGCATCTCAATCGAAAATCTGACCCCGGTAATTATCGGGACTAAAATCTAAACTCGTCATATGGCTTTAGTTGATTTAGTAATGCCAAAACTGGGCGAAAGTATTATGGAAGCCACTGTACTGAAATGGCTGAAGCAACCCGGAGACTCCGTAAAAATGGACGAAACAGTGCTCGAAATTGCTACAGACAAAGTGGACAGCGAAGTGCCCAGCACAGCCGCCGGAGTGATTGAAGAGATATTGTATAAAGTAAATGACGTAGTGCCTGTTGGCACGGTAATAGCCAGGATCAGAACCGGTGCGGCCGAAAGTACTTCATCAAAGCCTGTGTTTTTTGCGCCTGTTAAAGAAACAATTTCTCAACCTGTACAAGAAGCCGTAGTTGTTGAGTCATCACAACCTCAAACCTCAAACCCGATAGCTATCGGGTTCAAACCTCAAACATCCAACGGTTCTTCCAACCGCTTTTATTCCCCCCTTGTTCTCAATATCGCTGCCAGCGAAGGCATAAGCATGACCGAACTGGAATCGATTCCCGGCACGGGCAATGAGGGAAGGGTTACAAAAAAAGATATACTGCAATATGTAAGCGGAAGAAAGACCGGTGGTCAGAGGGCGGGAATCAGAACTGCAACTGCAGAAATGGTCATCCCTCTTGCAAAAGTGGAGCCCGGCAGACAAACAACTAACGACCAGCAACTAACGACCTACACGGGCAATGTAGAGATCATCGAGATGGACCGGATGCGCAAGCTGATTGCCGAACATATGGTACGCAGCAAGCATACCAGCCCGCATGTAACCAGTTTTACCGAAGCGGATGTTACCAACCTGGTTTTGTGGCGGGATAAAGTGAAAAAAGAATTTGAAAAAAGAGAAGGGACAAAAATCACTTTTACCCCCCTGTTCATTGAGGCTATCGTACGTTGCATCAAAAAATTCCCGCTGATCAACTGTTCGCTGGATGGCGACAGGATCATTGTGAAGAAAGACATCCATATCGGCATGGCTACCGCCCTGCCCAGCGGCAACCTGATTGTCCCTGTAATTAAAAATGCCGACCAGCTTAATCTTGTCGGCCTTACCAAACAGGTAAATATGCTGGCTGATAATGCCCGAAATGGTAAACTGAAGGCTGATGATACGCAGGGCGGCACTTTTACGCTGACCAACGTCGGCACATTCGGCAGCCTGATGGGCACACCCATCATCAATCAGCCGCAGGTGGCTATTCTCGCTGTTGGTGCCATTAAGAAAAGGCCGGTGGTAGTGGAAACCCCGGCAGGCGACAGTATTGCCATCCGCCACATGATGTACCTGAGCATGAGCTACGACCATCGTATTGTGGATGGCAGCCTGGGTGCAACATTCTTAACGGCAGTGGCGAAAGAACTGGAGAATTTTAACGGAGACAGGGAGTATTAAATAACCAAAATATTTTTTGACTCAGGTAAATTCCCGGTTTTTATTTTGACTGCGCCCCGTACTTCTCATTCTTAAACTCATAACGGCTCCTCTTTCTTTTCAGGATAAAAAGATTGTCATATTCACTGTCTTTCAAATCCCCGGGCACTACGGTTTTACCGGCAAGCTTATTGACAATATCATCCACCGTGTTGGAATGGCCAACGATCAGCACATCGCCTTTTTGAATTCTTTTTATCTGCAGAATCAATGCCTCCAGCGAATCCGGTTTGCTGCTGTAAAGCTGAACCGGCATACCAAGATATAATTCCTTCAGCGGACGGGCGGTGGAAATGGTACGCACAGTATGGGTTGAGAAAATATATTTTATGTTTTCGCTGCTGAGCACTTCCTTCAGCTTTAATGCCCTCTCCTGTCCCGCCGGGCTCAGCGGGGGGTCTGTAAAAGGCTTCATGGTGGCCATGTCAATGCCGGTTTCTTTTTCTGCATGGCGAACGATATAGATGGTATTACTGCAGGAGAAAAATACCGGCAGGAAGAGGAGTGACAGGTAACGCATACAGGTTTTTTTAACAGGATAAAAATAAACCGCAATTGCATTCATTCCGTCTTTTTTGTACATTAGTTGAACTAAACCCGTTAAGCTATGAAGAATTTGTCCGAAACCTGGTTCGCCGAAGGCCGTATTGATTTTGAACTGAAAAAATATACCCTGCTTGCCTACCTGCAGGAGGTGAACAAATACTTTAACGAGAATAAGCTGTATCCTCAGCTGGCCGATATCATTTTTCATTATCACAACATCATCGCCTTCAGGGAAAATAAAAAATACCTGCAGGAGCATTTTCCTAGAAAACTGACTGGGGTACAGCTGGAAAAACTGCAGATACTGTATAAGCAGATGCTCGAAGATGATGAACTCATGCAGGAACTGGAAGATATCATTCACTATGCGGCATCAAGAATAAAACGAACCATCAGCAGCGGAACGGAGATATACGAATTTGTGGAAGAAAAAATTGATATAACCCCCGTAGGGATTATCCCGCTTGATATACATGAGGGCTACTTCTTTTTAAGCAGCGGTAATACGAAACACACTTCTGTTTACCATTACCGCCTTTCTATTTTTGAAAAGCATGATGAGAAATACCGGAGCATGAGAATCTTATTTATTGACGACCGGACAAGAAGTTTCAGCACTACCTATGAACACATCAAAGCCGAGCTTATCAGGAAACACAAACACCTGCCTAACCCGGCGGTTTATTCTATTGAAACTTCTTTAAGTATCCCGGTTGAAGAAACATTACTGCCGGTGGCAAAGAGAAGCCTGGTGAAGTTTATAAGCGCAGCAGCGTAATGTAATAGTCATGCCGGGCCAGACCCGGCATCTCTCAATACAATGTATTTAATAAAGACCCCGGATCAAATCCGGGGTGACAAATTCCTTAATCAACTATCTCCAGCCCCCAATCCTTTCCCTTTTTTACTGCCGGTACACCTTCGGTAATCCATCTGGCAGGTTTTTCACCTTTCAGCATATAATCAAAAAACTGCTGCATGCGGATATGGTAATCCCGCATATCCTGCCGCTGGGTGAGGCCATGGCCCTGTCCATTATAATTGAAGAGCCATACTTTTTTATTCAGTCTTCTTAACGCTGTAAATAACTCAATACCCTGATACCAGGGCACAGCACCATCCGCATCGTTGTGCATTATCACTACAGGAGCAGTTACTTTATCCAGATGAAACAAAGGTGAATTCTTTATGTACCATTCAGGTTTTTCCCACAACGTAGCGCCAATTCGGCTCTGCGCCTTTTCATATTGCCATTGACGGTTTACGCCGCTCTCCCATCGGATGCCTCCATAGGCGCTGGTCATGTTGGCAACAGGCGCCCCGGCCCATACAGCTTTAAAGAGTTTTGTCATGGTGGCCAGTTGTGCAGCCTGGTAACCGCCCCAGCTATGACCTTGTATCCCGATGCTTGTACTGTCAACCCAACCTTTCTTTACCAATGCCCTGGAGCCACTTACGATGTAATCAAAAGCACTTTGTCCCGGGTAACCAATCTTATATTCAAGATCCGGCATAAAGATGATGTAGCCGTTGCTGACAAAATAAGGTACGTTGATAGCGCTGCGGATGGGCGCCGGTTCTTTGTAATCATGTAAAGCATCGCTGAGTTTTTCATAGAAATAAACAATCATTGGGTATTTTTTCTTCGGATCAAAATTTTCGGGTTTGTAAACGATGCCGGTTGCGTCTTTGCCATTATAGGCTTTCCATTTAAAAAGTTCCGCCGTGCCCCAGAGATAGTTTGATTGCTGGGGGTTGATTGTGGAAAGTTTAATGCCATCAGTTCCTTCATCTGTCATGTACCAGTGGTAAAGATCAGGAGGTTTGCCATAGGACTCCATTGTAAAAATGTAGTTCTCTGAATTCCTAGATTTCATTAACTGAGATATAAGGTAGCCATCATCTGAATGCAATGGCAAGAGTTCTTTGTGAATCCCTTCATTATTTCTGTATTTGGCTCTCCAGAGACCTGCATGTTTGTTCAATTCATTAAAGGAGGAGAATATCAATTGCTGACCATCCCGTATAAACTTTTCCTCAGGATCAGTCTGGATATATCTGTACCGGAGCCTTTTGCCCCGCTCTCCAATGATATAAACCGGATCTTTATTTGTAACCGGATGAACTTTCCAGATACCATACCGGTCATAAATTAAAACATGATGATCACCTTCCTCCCATTTTACTATCCCATAATTCGCCGGTTCATCCGGTGTATCCCAGTCTTCCTGGCACAACGGCGCTTTTATTTTTTCAGAAATGTTTCTTGATGTTCTTCCGTCCCAAACAAAATAATTCCTCGCTTTCCGGTCATACCACATAATATACTTTCCTGTTGAGGACGGGTACACCTGCCCGTGCAGGTTTTCTTTCACCCGTTTTTTTTGTCCTGTATTTATATCAATGGCATAAATATCCTTCCGGGTTGTTCCCAGCCACTGGCTTTCTATCCTTTTTCGAAAATCAGATACGCCTACAAACGTATCGCCGTCGCCTTCGTTTGTTTGCATCACCTGAGGAATTTCTTTACTGCCTAACTGTTTGATGGTTTTTGTTTCAATGTTATATACAGCCAAAAAATTTTCTTCACGGGCCGCTTTTAATCTTGCTGGTAAGTTTTGTACCGTTTGCAGGTAATCATCCTTATAATGCCAGATATCCAGCTTTGGCATATCTATTTCTATAATCGTTGTGTCTTTCGGTACGGGTACAGGCGCCACTCCGAAAAACAATCTTTTGCCGCTTTTACTGAAACTTACATTGCCATACTCGCTTACTGTCATTCCAATTTTCATACCAACTGAATTTTTATCCACCAGCATTTCAGCGCTGTCCATACCCGCTTTAAAAAACCAGAGTTTATAATACTTCACCAGGTCTTTTGTCCCGAAAGCTATCGGGATTGCATCCCTCTCAGCTACATAGGCCACCTGCGAGCCATCATCCGTCATGGCAAAATTTTTATATTCGTTTCCTCCTTTGCTGAGCGTAACGGATTCCCCTTTTTTCAGGTCGTATAACACTACTTTTTTTGTGCTCAGCGAGTCTGAAGGATTCTTTGCCTGTTCCATGAGCAGTTTATCACCTGTTTTGGAAAAATAGTATTCCAGCACTTTGGCAAACACCACTTCTTTACCCGATGTCAGTTCTCTTACCACCAGGTCATTGGCCGGTTCGGGAGCAGCGCCGGCTGCATCGTCACCTTCTGCATCGGCCGCTATATCATCGTATGTGTAATCTTCATATTCTCCCACTTCATCCTTTATTTTCTTCTTTTTTTGCGGTATAGATTCAATCAGTTTTTGCAATGAATCAATGACACGGTTCAGGCTATCGGTTACCCGGCCGGCTGCTTTTATATCCGTTGTTTTGGGTTTTGCAGGAGGTTCAGGTTGTTTTTCCAGCTGGTAAGCCACCCATCCAAATGATTTTTGTGGCGCTTTGTAATTCTTTACCATTTCTTTTTTCCAAGCTTCTTCTTTACCCAATTCCACTATAGCCAGTGAATCTTTGGGTATATCCTCCAGCTTCTTCTTTTTAATTTTTGCTTCTCTTGTGTCCTTAAACGGGGGCTTTATTTTAAATACCACATACCGGCTGTCTTCTGTAATTACAGCCGTATACCCCCTGGATATTGTTTTTTTGTATTTGGCATCGGATGATTGTATCACCAGTTCATTGTCACCCACCTGCGGGTCAATGGTATACACCACCCATTTGCCATCATTGCTGATCATCCTTTCACCGATATGCTGCCAGCCGTCGTACACAGTGTGATCCAGCGGTTTTTTTTGCGCCTCTGCATAACAAACAATCAATAACAAAATGAAATTGGCGGCAACCCTCTTCATACAGGAGATTTTAATTTTTCTAAGATAGGGAATATAAGGAAAAGGTATCAGCGTTTTATGCCGGTTATTAAGCCGTATTGCCAGAGGCCTTTTTTCATTCCTTTGTACTGATAGCTGCAGGCCCTGATATTTTTCTTTTGTATTTCGGTTGCCGGTTTTGAGAACCGGATCTTCTTCCAAAAAAGGTAAAGACTGGCCAGGTAATAAACCCGGTTAAGCCTTCGGGACGAATGAGATACTTCTTTGGAAATATCCCGGTACTTAACTGATGTAAAACCACTTTCCAGCAAAAATTGCTGAAACCGCTCCGGTGTCTCCAGGTAATTTACCTGCCAGCCTTCCAGCCATTTTCTGATAAAGGGGTGTTTATTATTCCCGAATACAGACACAAAGCCATCTGCCACCACAAGCCTTCCACCGGGCTTCAGCAGGCGGAAGGCTTCCTTTATGAATTCTTCTTTACTGTCAGCATAGCAAATGCTTTCACAGCCCCACACCACATCAAAACTTTCATCAGGAAAATCTGTTGCGGAATAATTCATTATTTTAAACTCGGCCAGGTCATTCAGGTCATTCTTTTTTGCATTGACCGAAGCCTGCTGCGCTTGTCTTTCACTCAAAGTAATACCGGTAACCCGGCAACCCAGGAGAGAAGCCAAAAAAATACTGCTGCCCCCTACTCCGCAGCCGGCATCCAGCACCCGGTCAGATGGTTTGATGTCAGCCGCCGTCATCATAACTTCATTCATCCTAATCAATGATTCCGGAAAGTTTTTTACATACTCATCCCAATAACCATAGTGAATGGCAAGGCTGTTGTTCAGGTCCCATGAATCCTTATAGGCATTTTCGGTATCCCGGTAATAATCAATAATCCGCTTATGATATTCAGAGGGCTGCATGTGGTTTGTTTTTTCTTTCTTCCCGCAGCAACATCAGCACATGAATTATGAGGGCGGCGGCAATCATGGCAAAGCCGATAAAAAACCATTTGCTGAGCAATTCATTTTCCCTGTAAACAATAAAGGCTAGCAAAATTCCATATACCGGCTCCATGTTGAAAGTGAGGTTTACTGTAAAGGCAGATAATCTTTTTAATGCGTAAGCAGTGAACTGAAATGCAATAACCGAGCAAAGCCATGACAGAACCAGCAGCCACATCCAGTCATCCGCATCAGGAAAAATGTAAGCTGTTGGAAATTGCTGCAAGTAGACTGGCATTACAGCCGAAAGGGTTATCAGCCCGCCAGTAAGCTGGTAAGTGAGCAGGGTTTCGGGATTGATGCGTTTTACAAATTGCTTCAGCAGAATTATGACTATGGAAATGAAAACGGCCGACAAAATTCCCAGAATAATCCCTTTTTTGTATTGCGGGTCAAAATGAAAGATCAGGTATATACCTGTCATTACTACAAGCCCCAGCATCACTTCAACCCACTTAAACCTCACCCGGAGAAGAATTGGTTCCAGCAGTGTTGTAAAAAAACCTATAGCCGAAAAACAAACCAATGCAACCGAGACATTGGCATACTTTATTGAGCCATAAAAAGCAACCCAATGTAACGCTGCCAAAAAACCAATGCCCGACAGTTTCAATATATCTTTTACAGGTATCTTTTTTATTTTTTTTGTTATGGTGAATAGCACCCACATAGTGGCTGAGGTGATGAGTAATCGGTACCATACCAGCAGCCCTTCGTTGAGATCAATCAGCCTTCCAAGAATTCCGGTAAACCCCGCGAGAAATACAGCAATGTGCAGTTGAATAAAGGCCTTTTTCATCGGCCTGCAAACTAAAGAAAAGATAGAAACAGGGAATTGTTATTTACTTTCCGCCAACATTTCGTTTGAAGAAATCGTTTTAACAACGGTTGTGCCATTTTCCGCATTTCTTACCCCTTTGCGGTAATTGGTAAACCAGCTTTCCCAGCGAAGCTTAAGGACACCAAGAATACCTTCTTTTACAATATCCTTGTTCATTTTTGACATACCATATACCCTGTCCTTAAAAACGATAGGTATTTCTATTAATTTAAATCCCAGTTTCCATGCAGTAAACTTCATGGCAATCTGGAATGCATAGCCAACAAAGGGAATTTTGTCCAGATTAATGGTTTCCAGTACTTCTTTTTTGTAACACATAAAACCGGCTGTAGGGTCCTTTACGGGCAACCAGGTAATCATCCAGGTATAAAGAGATGCTCCTTTTGAAAGGACTATCCGGTTTTTGGGCCAGTTTACAACACCCCCGCCTTTTATATAGCGGGAACCAATGGCAAGATCGGCCCCTCTGTATTTGCAGGCATCATACAGTTTCGGAAGGTCTGCCGGGTTATGTGAACAATCAGCATCAATTTCAAAAATGAACTGATAACCATTTGCCAGCGCCCACTTAAAGCCGTGGATGTAAGCAGTGCCCAGGCCCAGTTTCCCTTTTCTTTCTTCGATAAAAAGCTGACCGGCAAATTTTGCCTGCAGTTCTTTTACAAGTCGGGCAGTGCCGTCCGGGGAGCTGTCATCCACCACGAGTACATGAAACCCTTCGTTCAGGCCGAAAATGGCATGAAGGATGCTGCTGATGTTTTCCTTCTCATTATAGGTTGGTATGACGACTAACTTTTCCAGATGTTTCTGTACTGGTGAAACCCGAATTTACAATAAATCAGCACAAGCCATGTTAAAAATTGTTCACCTGCCCGTTTGCCTTACAGGCGGGCAAATATGTCTCAGCTTTTCTTTAACAAAGTACGGGTGTAGATTTCGGTGAGCTTTTGCTTGGTGTGCTGGGGGAAATCGCCTTTCATCATCCAGTCGTAATACTGTGGTTCAGCCTTCAGCACATCGGCCACAGGGCGGCCTTTGTATTTGCCAAAATTGAAGACTTCTGTCCCGTTTTCCATAACAAACCGCCGGGCAAAGTCAACCACCTGGTCCTCTCCGAGTATTTTGAGTATGGACTCAACCGAGTTTCCCAGCTCCGGATATTTTCCCAGTTGGGCTTGTAGTATTTCGTATGTGGCCGATGCGTCAATTTCGGCGCTGTGCGCCCCATTCAATGTTTTATTGCAATAAAATTTATATGCTGCGCCCAGTGTACGGGGTTCCATTTTGTGAAAAATATTCTGCACATCCAGGAGCTTTCGGTTTTTCATGTCGAAATCCACCTGGGCCCTCAAAAATTCTTCCATGAGCAATGGTATATCAAACCGGTTGGAGTTATAACCCGCCAGATCGCATCCATCCAGCATTTGCTTCAGTTCCTGCGCCACCTGTTTAAAAACAGGGGCATCTTTTACCATTTCATCGGTAATACCATGTACATCACTGGCTCCTTTGGGAATTGACATTTCCGGGTTAATCAGTTTTCTCTTAATGCTTTTTGTTCCATCAGTAAGGATCTTTACAATCGCAATCTCTACAATCCGGTCAGTACCCAGGTTTACACCGGTGGTTTCAAGATCAATAAAGGCCAGGGGTTTCTTCAGTTGAAACATCGGGGTCAGTAATTACACTTAGCTATAAAATTAAACCCGCCCCCGCTCAGGTTGCGGCGGGCAAGGCGGTAAAGTTAATGGATTGCTATAGTTAACAAAATCAATTTTTTATCTAAATCTTGCCTGAAATCAAGATAGTCAACGAATTATACTATGTAATTCTACCCTTATCTTTTGTAATTTTTCGCTGGCCTGTTAAACCAAGCTGACTATCTTTACATTGGTGTAATAACGAGGGTTTTTTATCGTTTAAACAATCAAATATCCACCAATATGAAAAATAAGTTACTCATCGCTTTAGCGCTTCTCACACTTGTTGTGTTTGTTGCCTCTTGTGCCAGCCAGAAATATGGTTGTCCGGGCAATCCGTCTGCCAACACCAAATTCAAGGGCTGATTTATTGCACAGGTTTGCCGGTTCTTTTTCTGAACAGTCTTAACCGGCGGCGTTCCTTTGATTGTTTATCGGTCGTCAAATAAACTGAGTGCAGTTCTATTTCCTGCTGTTTCCCCTTCAGCTGAAACCGGCCCATCATATCCGTTTTTAAATAGCCCGGCATCTCTGTTTGATGTAATACCCAATCGGATGTAAGCAGGTCCGATTCCATTTCATGGCATTTACCCAGCATTCTTGCGGTGGTATTCAGCACATCGCCATGATATGCAATTTCAGATTTGTATTTTCCTACTTCAGAAACCACCACTGTTCCTCCGTGAACTGCTGCCTTGAATACAGGTATCCGGCCATATCTTTTAAAATAATAAGCCCGGTAGCGGCGAATCTGTTTTTGCACGGCAAAATAACACCGGAGGCAAGTCCAGGATTCTCTAATCAGCTTATGGTCATCAACAAGCAGGATGGTTATTTTTCCCATACGGATCTTGGGTGGGTTAGGTTCGATAAGGTTTTTCCCGGATATAAATTACGTAAAAAAACTAATCGGGCATTGCAAATGAACTATTTATAGGGTATAATATGATAAGAAAATAAAAGAATTAAGTAAATCTACTTAGTAAATATTTATCATTAAAAAACTATTTGACTAAAGTCATCAACAGAAAAAATTCAGCTGATCGAACCGGATATACAAAAAAGCCGCCATCGTCCCGTTTAAAGCGGTACGATGGCGGCCGATAGTGGAGGCGAGGAGAATCGAACTCCTGTCCAAACATATTCTTCAAAAGCTTTCTACATGTTTATCCTGTTTTATTGTGTCAGAAACCAACTGGAAATCCACCTTCGCTTAAGCTACGGCGGATGAACGGGCAACCGATTGATTTCTTAGCTGCATAGTCTTAAACAGCCAGCACAGCCTTTGGCTGGAGCAGCCGTATTTTTTGTTGATTGGGCGGGACTTCTGGCTACGGCCTGCCTTCGGTCCGGCCATAATGACTACTTAATCACTGATTAGGCAGCCATGGCATACTGAGTATTGCCATTTATGGTTTACGTATTCAGATTTAACTGCTAATTACGCAACGCAGTACATGCTTATACTTTCAAAGATCTATGCTGTCAAAACCGAACGCCCCCTTTTGGAGTCGTTAGTCATGAGTCGATAGTCATTGGTACTGACCCGAGACTATAAACTATGAACTATAAACTACCAACTTACTTCCCCCAGCCAAACCAGTCATTACCATTGGCATAAAGCATCAAACCCAGCAGTAATACCATTCCGGCTATTTGTGCATATTCCAGAAATTTTTCGTTTGGCTTTCTTCTTGTGATCATTTCATATAAGGTAAACATTACATGCCCGCCATCCAATGCCGGGATGGGCAACAGGTTCATAAAAGCCAGCACAATGGAAAGAAAAGCTGTAATTCTCCAAAATGCTTCCCAATCCCAGCCATGCTTTGGAAAAATTGAACCTATCGCTTTAAATCCCCCCACGCCTTTATACCCGCCTGTTTTAGGGTTTAATATTTTTTTGAACTGGTCAATATAAAACTTCAGCTCGGTTCCCGCCTTTCTTACCCCGGCAGGAAATGCTGAAATGAAACTGTATTTGGTCACATTCAATTTAAGCCAGCCAAGACTGTCCATTTGCTGGTAGCCCATGGCCCCATAAGGCACAAAGCCAATTTTACCCTCCTCATTTACAGGCACAGTAAGAGTTGTTTCCTGTCCGTCTCTAATTATCGTTAACAGTGCTTGCTGACTTTTTCTCCTGTTAAGCTCATTTTGCAATTCATCAAAAAATTCAAATCTCGTTGAGTCAATCCCAACTATTTGATCGTTCTTCCTGAGCCCGGCTTTATATGCCTTTGACGTATCATCAAGATAGAAAACGATAGCAGGCCGGCGGGGTTCCACAAAACCGCTTATTTCCTTATTTCTGTTTTCAACCAGCTGCCCGATCAAATCAACCGGAAGATCCAGTTTAATCTCCTCATCATTCCTGAGGATGGTCATATTGCTGCCAAGCAGGATTTTCCGTCTTAATCTTTCATAGTCTTCGATGGGTTCGCTATCTACAGACAAAATCTTGTCTCCATTCCTGATACCAATTTTATACAAGGTGCTGTCCACTACATGCACTCCATATTTCATGGAAGCAGTCGGAATCTTTTTTTCACCCCAAATCATCAGGATAAATGCATAAATAATAAATGCAACAATGATGTTCATAATCACACCGCCCAGCATGACAATCAGGCGCTGCCAGGCCGGTTTACTTCTGAATTCCCATTCCTTCGGGGGCTGTTTCATAGCTTCTTTGTCCATGCTCTCATCAATCATCCCCGATATCTTTACATAACCGCCCAAAGGAAGCCAGCCAATACCGTAAACAGTATCGCCTATTTTCTTTTTCACCAGCGCAAACCAGGGATCAAAGAACAAAAAGAATTTTTCCACCCGGCATTTGAACCAGCGGGCTGTGATATAGTGACCAAACTCATGCAGTATGACAAGGATAGACAATGCCAGCAGCAATTGTCCGACCTGTAATCCGACGTTTGGCCAGTTTATAGCAAGTAGATTCATATTGATTATCAAAAAAAAATCTAAACCCATGGCAGATTTAGAATTGGTGTTTACAGTTTGATGATGTCGGCCGCAAAGGTACGGGCCTTGCCATCGCTTTCAAAATATTCCTCCAGCGTGGGTTGCTGAACAAAGGGGATGGTCTCCATCGTTCTTTCAATTACATCGGTCATATCCAGAAAGTTGATGCGGTTGCGGAGAAAAGCAAATACGGCTATTTCGTTGGCAGCATTCATCACACAGGGGAGGTTACCGCCCCGGTTCAGCGCTTCGGTGGCCAGCGCCAGGTTCCTGAATGTTTTAACATCGGGCTCCTCAAAAGTCAGCATGTTTACTTTTTTAAAATCATACCGGGGAAAATCATTTCTTAAGCGTTTGGGGAATGCAAGGGCATACTGGATCGGCAGTTTCATATCCGGCAGACCCATTTGTGCCTTAATGCTTCCGTCCTCAAACTGTACCATGCTGTGAATAATGCTTTGGGGATGAATGACCACCTGTACCTGCTCCGGCCGCAGGTTAAAAAGCCATTTTGCTTCTATCATCTCAAGCCCTTTATTCATCAGCGTGGCTGAATCAATTGAAATCTTTGCCCCCATCGTCCAGTTAGGATGCTGCAGCGCATGCTCCCTTTTTACATTCACCAGGTAATTGGGCTTTCGGCCGATAAATGGCCCGCCGGATGCTGTAAGAATTATTTTTTCAATCCGGTTTCTCATTTCACCCACCAGGCATTGAAAAATTGCTGAATGTTCCGAGTCAACAGGAATAATGGGTACTCTTTTTTCAATTGCCTTCTTCATCACTATATCACCCGCCACCACCAGGGTTTCTTTATTGGCCAGCCCGATGGCCTTTCCGTTTTCAATTGCCCTAAGGGTTGGTTTCAGGCCGGCATAACCCACAATGGCGGCCAGCATCATATCATAGCAATCAATAGCAGCAGCTTCTTCCAGTGCTTTTTCTCCTGCAAATACTTTTATATCAGCAGATGCCAGCGCTTTTTTCACACTCTGGTATTTATTTTCGTCCCCAATCACCACCAGGTTGGGATTGAACCTCAGCGCCTGCTGAACCAGGAGTTCATTATTGCTTTGAGCAGTAAGTATCTCTACCGAGAACTTATCCGGATTGGCCGCAATCACATCCAGCGCCTGTGTACCGATGGACCCGGTGGAGCCGAATATAGCGATACGCTTTAAACTCCCGCCTCCTGTCTTTGCCAAATCTTCTGCAGGCAGGCCTGAAGGGGAATCAAAAGGTCTTCCGGTATTTGTAATTTCACTCATTGGATCAGAAAGCTGGTATCAGGCTGTTTGCAGGTCAACTGCCCATTTTTTTAACTCATCTGCAATTTTTCTGTCATTACTTAATCTGGGAACCTTGTTTTGCCCCCCGAGTTTACCGACTGACTTCATATAATCAATAAAGCCGTTCTTTCGTACCGGCGTTATCTTCAGTGACTGCAAAATATTACCGGCAATCAGGTCGTCATAGTATACATTTTTCCGCCGCAGGTAATGGTCCAGTTTCTCAGCGAATAAAAAAAGACTGTGCGGCAGGTTTTCAAACTCCACAAACCACTCATGGTACGATTTTCCTTCATCGCTGCTTACAAAAGGCGCCACAGTAAACTCGGTGATATGCACATCCTCTTCCTCAGCTGCTTTTAATATACTGGCTTCCACCTCTTCACCAATAACATGCTCACCGAAAGCTGATATGAAGTGTTTGGTTCTGCCGGTAACTACCAGGCGATAAGGGTTCACAGAAACAAACCTTACCGTATCGCCGATATTATAGCCCCATAAACCTGCATTGCTGTTGATAATAAGAGCATAATTCTCTCCTGCCTTCACATCCTTTAAAGATAGCCTGGCAGGGTTTTCATTAAATATCTCCCCTGCGGGAACAAATTCATAGAAGATACCGCTGTTGGTGTTCAGCAATAATCCTTCTGCGTTTTGTGAATCCTGGAAAGCAAGAAAACCTTCACTGGCAGGGAACAGTTCAATCGTATCCACTTTCCGGCCAATGCTTTCAAGGAGTTTTGCCTTGTATGGTTCAAAATTCACCCCACCCTGCACCATCACACTGAAATTGGGGAATAACTCTCCTACATTCTTACCACTTCTTTTCATCAGCTCATCAAAATACATCTGCACCCAGGGCGGTATGCCGCTGATCAATGTCATATTTTTATCAATGGTTTCATCCACTATTTTCTGCAGCTTGGTTTCCCAGTCTTCAATACAGTTGGTTTCGTAAGATGGCAGCTGATTACTGCGGAGATACTTCGGCACATGGTGGTTAACTATTCCGCTCAGCCTGCCGGTGGGTATACCCCCCACCCTTTCCAGTTCAGGCGATCCTGAAAGGAATATAAGTTTGCCGTCAGCGAATTTGGTATTGCCCGTTTCAGCCATATAGCAAAGCAGGGCATTGCGGGCTGTGTTGGTATGATTGGGGATGGAATCCTTGGTAATCGGTATATACTTGGTGCCGCTGGTAGTTCCGGAAGTTTTAGCGAAATAAATAGGTCTTCCTTTCCACAGGATATTATGCCTGCCTTCTTTAATCTTGTCAATCCAGGGCCGCATTTCTTCATAATCCATCAGTTTTACGGCCTGTCTGAATTCATCATAAGTATTCACTTTATCCAGTCCGGCACTTTTTCCCAACTCAGTATTCCGCCCGGTTTTCACCAGCATTTTCAGGATATTATCCTGATCTGAAAGGGCAGTGCCCATACCTTTGCGGATGCCTTTATATATATAGGAAGCGAACGGTTTCGCTAAAAAAGACTTGATTTTCATACTCAATGAAACAAAACTCCCGGAGGGGTTACAAATATAACGGAACCCCGGGCAATCGGGGTTATTTAATGTTCATAATTCTTTGATTCCCCGTTTGCAGGTACCATTTTTAACCTTACCTTTGCCGCCCCAACTTCGTCCCGAATGCTTTCGGGACTTCGTTGGTCAACACTAAATTTTAAGAATATGCTAGCTGTAATAAAAGTAGCCGGACAACAGTATAAAGTGGAAAAAGACCAGACCCTGTATGTTCCCCGCCTGGAGGGAAATGCCGGTGATAAAGTGGAACTGGAAGTGCTGCTGGTGGATGCAGACGGTAAACTGTCCGTTGGCGCCGGTCTAAAATCGAAAGTAAAGGCGGAAATACTGGACCAGGTAAAAGGCGATACCGTGATTGCGTACAAACAAAAAAGAAGAAAAGGGTTCCGTAAAAAGAAAGGCCATCGCACTGAGTATACAAAAATTAAAGTGACTTCGATAAAATAACAAGAAACAAAACACAAACTCCGTTGCTGACAGGAGTTGTGATTTGTATTCCGGAATTTAAATAAAATAATTATGGCACATAAAAAAGGTGAAGGCAGTGTAAAGAACAACCGTGACTCACAAAGCAAGCGCCTTGGTGTAAAAATCTTCGGCGGCCAGCCTGCCATCTCCGGCAACATCATTGTTCGGCAGCGTGGCACTGTTTATCATCCCGGTAAAAATGTGGGTGTAGGAAAAGATTACACACTGTTTGCATTAAGCGATGGTGTAGTTGAATTCAAGAAAGGAAGAAACAACAGAACCTACGTTTCAGTGATAGAAACCGGTGCATAAGCCAATCAGCTGTTCAGAATTTTGTGGAAAAAAAATTTGGGTAGTATAAAATAATTATTATTTTTACTGTCGTTAACCCATTTTTACTAAACCCTAAATTCTAAAAAATGGCTACAAAGAAAAAAGCTGCTAAGAAAAAAGCTGCTCCTAAGAAGAAAGCTGCTAAGAAAAAGAAATAAGTTTCGACAAGTTTCTTAAATGAAATAGAAAGTCCCGGTTTAGTTCGGGACTTTTTTTTGTCCCTACTGACCTCCCCTGAAGGGGAGAAACCATATACCGCCTGTTTCAGTAGAACCTGTATGGATAAAAGCTGATTGGCCACTCATAAAGTATCCGCTCCATTCAATTTCATATCCTGAACATTGACCGAAGTAGCAGATAAAAATTTAAATTAGAGGTATGGATAATTCCGCCATAGCCGGCAATTTTGACCTGCTAGCCAAACTGATGGATATTAACGGGGAAAATTCCTTTAAAACAAAAACCTACTCCATTGCAGCTTTCAATATTGAAAAGCTGCCCATGCCGCTAAAAGATACTCCAAAGGATAAACTTTTTACCATAAAAGGCATAGGCGACAGTGTGGGAAAGAAGATTATTGAGATGCTTGACACTGGCCAATTGGCTGTTCTGAATGAGTATATCCAAAAAACCCCGCCCGGCGTAATTGAAATGCTTAGCATTAAAGGAATCGGGCCAAAAAAAATTCATACCATCTGGAAAGAGATGGGTATTGAGTCCATCGGTGAACTGCAGTATGCCTGCAACGAGAACCGCCTCACCCTTTTCAAGGGATTTGGCGAAAAAACACAGCAGAATGTACTGGAGTCCATTGAATTTTATTTTCAGAGCCAGGGGCACTTTCTGTATGCGCAGCTCGATGAAATTTTTCCCCAGGTAGAGGGCTATCTGAAAAAAATATTCTCTCAGGACAAAGTAAGGGTTACAGGTAATTACCGCCGGCAGGCGCTGACCATTGAAGAGCTGGAATTTGTTGTTTTGGAAACCAATGATGTAATCAAACCAAAATTTCAGACGGCCCAGCCGCCTGAACTTCTGGAAGAAAAACCCCGCACCCTTTTATACAAATTAAAAAATGGTTTAAAACTGCGGTTGTACACCGGGAGCACAAACCGTGCCGGAGAATTATTTAATACCACCGGCAGCGCTGAATTTATTGAGGCATTTAATAAAGCTTTCCCCAATCTGAAATACAAGGGTGATGAAACAGAAGATGATGAGATCATCTTCAGCAGGGCCGGAATTGAATACATACAGCCATGTATGAGAGAACCAGCCGCTGTAATTGATAAAGCAAAGAAGAAGCAGTTACCACAACTTATACAACCGGAAGATATCCGGTCAATCATCCACAGCCACAGCAACTGGAGTGATGGCAGCAATACCCTTGAAGAAATGGCAGACGAATGTATTAAAAGAGGATACGAATACCTTGTCATCTCCGACCACTCCCAAACGGCGGGATATGCCAATGGTTTGAAAGAAGACCGCATCCGGGCGCAGCACAAACAAATTGACGAACTGAACAACCAACTCAAACCGTTTAAAATCTTCAAGAGCATTGAAAGCGATATTTTGAATGATGGCAGCCTGGATTACCCCGACTCCGTATTAAAAACATTTGACCTGGTGCTTGCCTCCGTGCACAGCAACCTGAAGATGACAGAAGAAAAAGCCATGGCCCGCCTGATCAAAGCGATTGAGAACCCTTTTACCCGCATTCTCGGCCACATGACAGGGCGTCTGCTGCTAAGCCGTAACGGCTACCCGGTTGACCATAAAAAAATCATTGAAGCCTGTGCTGCCAATAAAGTGGTGATGGAAATAAATGCACATCCCCGCAGGTTGGATATGGACTGGAAATGGATTAGCTATGCAATGGAAAAGGGTGTGCTCCTGTCTATTGATCCGGATGCACACTTCCTCTCCGGTTATGATGATGTGAAATACGGTGTGCTGGCCGCACAAAAAGGGGGACTGACCAAAGAATGGAACCTGAGCAGTTTTGGGTTGAAGGAATTTGAGGAGTGGATCAAACTGAAATAATATTGAATATCGAATAAAGAATGCAGAATGGCGAAATTATCAGCATGCTACTTTTCTCCTTCATGATCAGAATTCATTGTTCTTCAGTTCTTCTGTTCCCCATTCGCTACCACCCTATCCTATAATCCTCCCCGGCCTCACCCTCTTATCCCCCTCCTTCAGAGAGGGACGGTACTGCAGAATAAATCCAAACTGTATAACTACCACATCAGCTATCTGCTACTATCAGCATTTACCATCCAATCCCATAGTCCTCTCCATGATTAGATGAGCCTCCCCAAAAACTTCCATGCTTCCAGTCAAAGTAAATGGCATTGATGGGGCCGCTGGTGCGGTTGCCGGTAGTTACTTTATAACCCATATTTTTCAGTTCATTCCTTACTGTTTCCGGTGTGCTGTTGCCCACTAATATTGCACCTGGCCTTGGTTTTCGGTCTTCCATCTTTGTTCCGCCCAATGAAAGCCAAAGCTGATTGCTATTCACATTAGCTGCTTCACAGGCCTGTTGCACCGTCATACCAAACTCCACCATGTTCAGGAAGAATTGCAGCAGGTTCTGGTCCTGTGTATCGCCGCCCTGAACGGCAAAGGATAAATAGGGTTTCCCATCTTTCATAGCCAATGTTGGTGTTAATGTCACCCTCGGTCTTTTGCCCGGTTCAATCACATTGTATGGGTTTAAGGATGCATCCAGCACAAAACTCTGCAGGCGCTGGCTCATACCCACACCGGTATTGCCGGCGATACAGGCAGGCAGCCAGCCGCCGCTGGGAGTAATAGACACCACCCAGCCTTCTTTGTCGGCTGCCTCAACAGAGGTAGTACCACGCCACATCCTGTCTATGTATGCGGCCCCCTCTAAATCTCCCCCGTTAGGGGAGACTTTACCATCCCACAAGCCCCATAGCTCTGCATTTCCTGCAACAACTTCATCAGTTTTAATTTGCGAAGAATACGCTACAGAAGTTGAATCATGTGCCGGAACAAAATTCCGGTTGCCATCTCCTGATCTGTTCCAGTTCCTCAGCAGTTCGGTATAAGGATTTGTTTTGCCTTCAAAAGGATAAGGATCGCCGGGAGCAATCAGGGGGTCGTTCTTATCCTGGTTAATTTGCGCTGCTCTCAGTTTTGCATATTCTTTATTCAACAAACCTTTAATGGGTTCCTGCGGAGCGAAATAAGGATCGCCATAATAAAAATCCCTGTCGGCAAAAGCCAGGTTCATCGTCTGGTAAATGGTATGGATATACTTTGAACTGTTATACCCCATTTTTTTCAGATCAAAATTCTCCAGTATGTTCAGTGATTGAAGCAGCATCGGGCCTTGTGTCCATTGCTGCAGTTTGTACACATCAATACCTTTATAATTTACAGAAAGAGGTTCTTCTTCCAGCACTTTCCATTTTGAAAGGTCCTCCATTGTAATTAATCCGCCCTGTTCCCGGCAACCCCTTACAAATTCCGCGGCAATATCCCCTTTGTAAAATCTGTCGTATGCTGCCATAATAGCTTCCTTTCTGCTTTTCTTTTTCTTCAGCGCTTCCCGTTCGGCTTCCACCATTTTGCTGAGTGAGACCAGCAGGTCTTTCTGTACAAAAATTTCTCCGGCTTCCGGGGCTTCTCTTTTTTCACCAAGATGAGGCAGAAAAACTTTGGCGCTATAGGGCCATTGTTTAATCCTTTCTTTCCCTCTTTCCATGGCATTGGCGGTTTGTGCCTCAATAGGATAACCGGTTGCCAGTTCTATAGCCGGTTTTAGCACCTGTTCCAGACTCATCGTTCCGTAATTCGCTAGCATATAACACAAACCACCCGGAGTGCCTGGAGTAACAGCAGCCAGCGGCCCGTACTCAGGCGGAAAAGCGTAGCCTTTGCTTTTAAAGAATTCAACCGTAGCGCCAGTGGGGGCAATTCCCAGTGCATTTATCGCAATTACTTTTTTTGTTTTGGGATTATATATGAGTGCCTGCGTCTCCCCTCCCCAGCTCAGCACATCCCACATAGTGCAGGTGGCCGCCAGCATGGCGCAGGCTGCGTCCACAGCATTGCCACCCTGCTGAAAAATCATGGCGCCTGCTGTAGCTGCCAGTGGTTTACCTGTAATGGCCATCCAGTTTTTACCGTGCAGGGGTGGTTTTTGTGTTGGCTGTGCATAAACGGTAAATACTGCGATAAGAAAACTGAAGAGAACTGCAATCTTTCTCATACCGGAAATTTATGCTTAAAGATAATGAGCCTCCTGAACAGGAATACTGATTGGCCAAAGGCGCTTGTACCTCTTTAAGCTGAAGCTAAGGGAAGCAACACATAAAAAGTAGTGCCCCTGCCCTGTTGCCGGGTCTTCATTATATAGCGGCCGGCCTGTAGCATCAAACACATAAAGCCGGGTATCATACTTGTTCAGGTAGCCGGTGTAGCTTTCTGTAATAATACTGTCTCTTATTCTTTTTCCTTCTTTGGTATTGTAAACCCGGTGAAAATTATCCAGTAAAAAATCATTATCCAGATAGGTAATGGCAATATTCATCAGCCTTTCGCTTGACGGATCTGTTTGCAGGGCGATCTTTTCTGCCATCCTTTTTCTTCTCTCCCACTCCGCTTTCCTGTTTTCATTAAGCATGATAACAGCGATGGATACGGAAAAAACAAATATCCGGGAAAGGATGGCGGCAATATTGATTCTGATCCGGCTGAATATCACTCCCTGCCTGCTGATGAGCCAGGTATACACCAGCAGCCATACCAGTACGGGTAAATAAAACAACACTCCAGGGTGGCCTGAACGGGCAGTAAGATGAAGCAGGCCTGTAAAGCCGATGGCAAACCAGATAATAATCTTTTGGCGGGCAAAGAGGGGGAAAATAAGCCGGAAGAGCAACTGGGTGAAATAATAATACGACAGCGATAAACAGGCCAGTACCACAAATTCAGCCACCGTAAAAAAATGCAGGGAAAAGAAATTAGCAACATCAAATGATATTTTTGAATCAGCCACCATGCTCCTGATAACGGAAGCAAGAATAAAAGTGGAGGACACAAGCAACAGCAGTGCAGCAATTCCGGTTATCCATTTCCATTTGCCTGTCAGCCCTTCAGCCAGGTTATCCTTTTCATGCAGTTTTGACCAGGCAAAAAGAACGATCCAGCAAAAAACAACCGCATTGATGAGCAAATCACCCAGCGACCGCTGCACCGGGTTTGATCCATACCATACGGGGTTAAACAGTTCAAACTGCCGGAGGTTTAATACCGAAGGGAAAAAGTAACTGGCAAGCCGCAGTAAAAGAAGCAGCAATATCAGCAGGGCTATGGCTTTCCAGGGGCCTTTATTCCGGGAGGTGTATTCAGCCTGCAAATGGATAAAGAGCAAAAAAAACAACAACCCTCCAAAACGAAGTATAAGGGTGAGAAGATTATTATAAGGAACGGCGCCGGAGGCTTTTTTATCGAGGTAAAGAAGTATTTTACCCGATGGGGATTAAACCGGGTACTCTGTAACCTGTTTTGCTATCAATACCCTTTTATCAGCAATTTTGCTGTGTGCAAATGATTCAGGCAGGTAATCTGTTTCAATAAAAAATTTTGATTTTACCAGCCCCATGGCGCAGGCAATGGAACTATCGGCCGGCAAAGTTTTTCTGATCACATAATAAGCGCCGTTGGATAATTGAAGGAAATAATCGCCATCCGGCCCGGACAGTATTTCAGGAGGGGGGGGGTAATCAGCTGCTCACTCCAGAAGGTCATTTCCGGTCCGGCAAACCGGATGTTCCTGTAAAGAAATATTCCATAAGACTTTGCTGCAAGCTGGTCGAACTCTTCTTTAGTTTCCTGCCGGTCAGCAATCGGCTTATAAGGGCAGTATCCGCTAACATATCTTCAAAATCCTTTTGCTGCCGGGCCAGGTGCCTTCCCAGCTTATTCATTTCCTGGGTTACGGATGAACGGTTGCTGTAGAGTGTATTGAATATAAACGAAAGAGCGAATAAAAGAATCGCTGCAATCAGTATGATATACTTCCCGGAATAAATATTTCGGAGTAGCGGCTTCACAAATCTGGGCGCTATTGTTTAATGTTATTCCAGATGGCATCCATTTCCTGCAGGCTCATCTCGCTGAGGTTTTTCCCGTTTTTGAGTGCCTCTTCTTCCATCCTGGTAAACCGGTGAATGAACTTTTTATTGGTCCGTTCCAGAGCATTTTCAGCATCCAACTGCAAAAACCGTGCATAATTGATAAAGGAAAAAATCACATCTCCAAACTCTTCTTCCGTTTTTAAGGGGTCGCCGGCGGCAACGGCCGCTTTCAGCTCTGCCATCTCTTCTTCAACTTTTTCCCATACCTGCTCTTTGTTTTCCCATTCAAAACCGGTTTGTTTGGCTTTTTCCTGCAGGCGCATCGCTTTTACCATGGCAGGCAATGAAACAGGCACTCCGCCCAGAACCGATGCTTTGCCTTCTTTAAGTTTCAGTTTTTCCCAGTTGCTTTTTACATCTTCCGCATCATTCACCTTTACATCACCGTAAATATGCGGGTGACGGGCCACCAGTTTGCCGCAAATGCCATTGATTACTTCGTACAGGGTAAACTTAGCCTGCTCTGTGCCGATTTTCGCATAGAAGACAATATGCAGTAACAAATCGCCTAATTCTTCCCTGATACCCTGCCAGTCTTCTTCTGTAATGGCATCAGCCAGTTCATAGGTCTCCTCAATGGTCAGTTGCCGCAGTGAGGCGATGGTCTGTTTTTTGTCCCAGGGGCATTGTGCCCTCAGTTCATCCATGATGGTTACAAGCCGCAAAAAAGCATCACCGGTTTTTCTGTCCATAATTATCACAGGTTAAATGGTAAAAGTTGAAAAGAAGTAGAAGATGGCCAACAGCACCAGCATCATCAGTATAGAGAACAATGATACAATTAAAAATTTGACAATAGTTTTCCATCTGCCCTGCCCGTAAAAAACCCGCATGGCTTTATAGAGATAAAAAAACAGCAGCAGGTAAAGCAGCGCAGTGAGGTAAGCAATCTCATCCACCTTCACCATATCCTGCAACTTGCTTATCATGAAAATCAGCAGCAGCAGGATAAGCGAAAACACATACAGGTGAATGGTAAAAATGCCGTGGTCCGCATAATAAAACTGCCGGCGGCGGATATATACAAGTTTCAGTATAAGGGCAAACAGGGGAAGTGAAACAAAAAGCATATAAGGAAGCCGGTGCAGTATATTGTCAGCAAGTTTTTTTACGGCCTCATCCGGGTTTTCCCGGTATTTTTCATTGATCTCAATCTCTTTTTTCATCAGCCGCCGCATAAACCATCCGTCCCTTTGAGAAGGTGGCAGTGACTGCTGAACGGAATCATACTCAGCCATACTTTTAAACGTTCTGTCGAAAAAACCGATTGTGAAATGCTGAGCAGTAAGGTCCTTCACTTCTTTTTCAGTAATGGTGCGGGCAGTGTCTTTTGCAATCGCCAGTTTTGCCTTCAGCAGGCTGTTGCCCGTATCCTTCTTCAGGGTGTCCTCCGGTTGTTTGATATAGGAGTTTCTTTCTTCCCCCTGCAGAGGTTTGCTCATATTAATGGAAATGTCGGCGGAGGGGGTAAAAAAAAGGAAGAAAAGAAGGAAAAACATGGCCGAGGTAAATACATACATCTTAATGGGGTGCAGGTAGCTGGCCCGGCGGCCTTTGATATATTCCTTCGATAAAAAACCCGGTTTAAAAATGAGCCGCTTTATAGTACTGAAAAAATTGCCGTCGAAGTTGGTAATATCATACACAAAATGCTTCGCTATGTGCCAGAAAGTTTCATGCGGCACCACATTTTTCTGGCCGCAGTTATGACAATAGGGCCCCCGCACAACCGTGCCGCAATTCAGGCAATCCTTTTCCCTGCGCTGTGGAATATGGGACAATGAAAATTTTTCTTAAAAATACTACTCCCAGATACAATGAAGCCAATTTTCTTTGTTTTTTGCGTTTTTATAAAAGTTCTCCCGGCCTGCAGTACAGGGATGTACAAAAAATACAGGATGGCTTTCTTTTCCGTTACTGAACATTTCAGGTAACTTTGAACGAAAACAATATCACCCGGATGAAAATACCACTATTGGCCCTCGCCTTTTTAACTTCCTTTAACCTGCAGGCGCAATACTATTACAATGACATAGTCGCAACGCATGAAGCCAACAGCCAGATGCAGGCTTACCTGAACAGTCAGGTGAAAATGATTACAGCCACCGGGTATGATGCAAACAACGTAAAAGCCACTGATTTTGCAGAGGCGAAGGAAATAAGTGAAAAGGGCAGGCTGCTGAAAGTAAGCACCCGCAACAGCGGCGATTACAGCGTTTATTACAACAGGTACGATGAAAAGGGCAGGATTATCAGCACAACAGATTCATCATCTGAACTGATCCGGAATATCATCACTTATCAGTACAATGATGCAGGCAGAATTACCAGTATCACGACGGTATTGAAAGATTCTGTCAGTGAATTCAGTAAAACAGATGAGCACCTGTGGAAGTATGATGCAGCCGGGAAGCCTGAAAAAATGTGGCGTATTATCAATGGCGCCGACAGTATTGAGATCAGGTTTGTGGCGGAT
>Ga0194132_10000812_pt1 | contig 63319 bp, 44 predicted proteins | sample TA2KigOf80mmetaG_FD_148612 | JGI IMG/M metagenome (GOLD analysis project Ga0194132, IMG submission 148612) | Freshwater microbial communities from Lake Tanganyika, Tanzania - TA2015054 Kigoma Offshore 80m | ecosystem: Environmental > Aquatic > Freshwater > Lake | place: Tanzania: Lake...
TATCGGCACCGCAGTGCTCGGTCTGGCCGTGCCCGTCGGCACCTTCAGCCTCGACGCCATCAACGGCCCCGTGATCATCGCGGGCGCCGAAACCGGCGAGACCAACGGCGATCTCATCGCGATTTCCGATGTTGCAACCTCCGCGGCAGTCGGTGACACCGCCGACCTGACCGACACGACCTTGGTCGGGGCCGCGCCGGTGACGATCACCTACGGCACGGTCGAAGTCTTCTACTACGAGATGACCGATCTCGCCGACACGCTGGACATCGCAGCGACGGCGCTCGGCACGAGCTACATCATCGGCGGCGACGGCGGTTCCGACACCGTCACCATCGGCAATGACACCGTTGACTTCAGCGTCAACGCCAACGGTTCGCTGGCCAGCGACGGCGGCTCGCTCGATGCCATCAACGGTCCAATCACATTCATCGCTGATTCCGTCAACGGTCCGGTGGGCGCCAATGATATCTTGAACGTCGACGATTCCGGCACCGCGGCACTGGCGGCCACTCCCGCCTCGGTTTCCAATATCGGCGCGGTCACCATCACGCTGCCCGTTGGTGTGACAATCACCGGCGACACTACGGAGCTGCTGGGCTTCGCGCCCGCGGCAATCCGGTACACGCATCTCGGCACCGGCGGCACCTTCGGCATCGGCGTGGCCGGCAATCGCCTCGAACAGCTCAACGTGTTCACGTCGACCGGCGCTGATTCGGTCAACGTGAATGCGACGACGGCCACCGGTACGACGCGCATCGACATGCACACCGGCAATGACTTCAACACGATGACGATCAACGGCGATGCGCTCAGCGCCAACAACATTTTCCACGGCTCGGCCGGAAACGATCAGTTCATCCTGAACATCGCCGCGCACCTGGGCCAGACGGCGGTCTTCCCGATCACCTCGGTCGAGATCTGGGGCGACGATCCCAACGGCGACAGCGCGAACCGCGACCGTCTGATCATCAACGACAACAACGCCGGCTTTGCCCGCGATCTGAACTGGGACTACCTCGACGTGGCCGGCCTGATTCCGACCGCCTCGATCGATGTCCGCGCCCAGAGCGCCGGCAACGGCCTGGCCGGCGCCAACAGCGCGGCCATGCCGCTCAATGTCCGGTCGATGGAAACGATCCTGTTCAACAGCACCGGCACGAATGACCTGGTGCGCGTCACCGGCACCGCGGCCGACGACATCCTGACCGTGGCCCACGTGCCCGACACGGCCGCTGTCGCCGGCAACGGCTTCATCGGCATCGATGGCCTGTTGTCGGACAGCGCCGCCTTCGTATTCCTGAACGGCAACCCGTACCTCAATTCGCCAGGCGCGACTGCGCCCGCGGATTCGCTGGCCGAGAACTACCCCGGCTTGGCGGGCGGCGGCACGGGACCGGACCTGCTCATCGACGGCATCAACCCGGCGTTCGGCATCCGGCTGGACGGCGAAGGCACCGGCACCGTCGGCAATTGCGCGGTCGTGCAAACCGCCAGCGAGCTCGATGTGACGGTGAACGGCGGCACCAACAATTACTGGGGCCTGGGCGCCGGCGTTTTGATGACGGGCTTCGGCAATGAAGACGCCTACGACATCATCAACATCAACAATGCGACGAGCGGCGCCAACCGCGTGACCACGGTCAACAACAGCGAAGGCGCCTTGTTGCCGGTCGAGCTCATCAACGTTGCCAGCTTCGTCAACAACGCGCCGATTCCGAATCGTCCCGGCCTGGTCGTCAATGCCGGCGATGAAGATCTGCAATCGCTGCCGGCGCTTTATCGCGGCGACGGCATTGCCGACGACATCTTCGCCACGCCGCACACGCTGTTCAATATCCAGGTCAACGGCAACCTGCCGCCGCTGGGTCCGGTCGATGCGGACGGCCTGCCCCTGGGCGATCGGCTCACGCAAACGTCGCCGACTTCGTTCAGCTTGTGGTCCGACAAGGCCACGCCACCCAACGTCAGCGTCTTCGCCGGCAACAACCCGTTCGGCATCTTCTACAGCTCGATCGAGCGGCTTGTGCTCATTCCCGGCAACGGCGTCATCAACCTGATCGGCGATCAGAACAATCCGGCCATCGACCAGACCGACAACTTCATCGTCGTCGGCCGCAACATCGACAGCGGCGGCTCGTTGGACGGCGGCTTCCAGGAAGCGTTCATCATCATCAACGGCAGTGCGCCGATTCTGGTCGATCAAATGCAGGTCTTGAATGTCTACGGCTACGACATCCAGGGCCAGAACCTGAACAACCCGAACGTCAACGTCACCGACACGCCGGCGACCGGCGCGACGGCCGACGACATCGACACGCTGGAAATCACGGCGTGGGCCGACAACGCGGGCGGCCCGGGCGCCAACCAGCCGCGCGGCTGGGGCGTGCACGTCAACTACAACGAAGGTTCGCCGGCCGCCATTGACGGCGACCAGAGCGATCTGCTCATCGTCAACACCGTGGGCACCGACGGCGTCACCGGTTTGCCGATTCCCGGCGCCGATCCGGTCAGTGAGAACATCGTCATTCAGCCGAGCGGTCCGGAAGACGGCGAAGTGCGCGTCACCAACGCGGTCGACGGCTCGATGATCGTGACGATCAGCTACATCGACAACCTCGACATCATCGTCAACGACGGCGACGGCCATGTCAGCGACACGGATACGCTGACGCTGCGCGGCACCGATCCGGACGCGCCCAACACCAGCGGCCTGGAAGATTTCTTTGTTGACCTGACCGCTGCCGGCACGCCGGCTGCGCCGATGGTCCGCGTCGAGGATAGTCAGGGCGGCTCGCTCTACAACCTGCGCAGCTTCACAAACTTCAATCAGCTCAACATCCAGGGCTTGGGCGGCAGCGACTATGTCCGCATCATCGGCCGTAACGACGGCAGCGTGACGATCAATGTGGACGGCGGCTTGCCGGCCGGCGGCGGGCCCTTCGACGTTGATTCCGTCGAACTGCGAGGCGTCCTTAACGCCGATGATGTATTCCGCATCGTTCCCGGCGCATCAATTGACAGCGGCCGCGCCGAGGCGACGCGCTCCGGCGCCACGGCGGCGACCATTGTCAACTTCATCGGTACGGAACGTGTCTCAGTGGATGGCGGCGGCGGCACGGGGACCGATACGCTGATCGTCGACGGGACCGCAGGCAGCGACACGGTTGCTCTGACGGCAGCGTTTCCCCTGGCCGGCAACATCGATTCCAGCTTCGGACCGGGCATCTCCTTCTTCTCCCTGGGCTCGACCAGCAGCGACATCACGCTCAACGGCCTGGGCGGCGATGATGCGTTTGCCATCACCCATCGCTCCGGCTGGGGCATTGACGACGTGAACATCAACGGCGGCGCACCCAATGCCAGCGACAGCTTCCAACTCTTGACGCACGACCCGGCCACGCTGGTGGACGACACGATCACTTACACGCCCAACGCCATCAACGGCGGCCAGATCGATGTGACCTCCGGCGCGGCCACGACCAACTACATCCTCGACAACGTCGAATCGGCGTTCGTGGACGCCTCGACCAACGACGGCCCGGACATCCTCAACATCACCACCATCAACTCCGTCGTCACGCCCGGCTTCGCACCCGGTTCCGGCACGGTCCAACCGTATGACATCGGTGGCGCGCCGCTGTTGCCGCTCAGCTACGCGCGCGTCGAGCAGGTGGTTCTCGCCGACGGTCCGCTCAACGGCACCGCGGTCATTCAGGGCGCCGACGCAGACGATACGATCACCGTGGAGGCCAACGGCGACGTCCGCGTGACCAACACGCTTGGCTTCGCCAACACGGTCAATGTCGCTGGCTACAACCGCATCGTCATCAACTCGCTGGGCGGCGACGACCGCATCACGATCAACGCCAACGCCGGCCTGTTCGCGGGCGGCATCGGCGTCATCGGCGGCGACAACGGCGGCGGCAGCGACAGCCTCACCGTCAACGGCACGACCGCGAACGACACCATCGACGTCAATCTGCCCGCCAGCAACATCACCGGCATCGTCGGCGGCAACGTCGATTTCACCGGCGTCGAGCACCTCACCGTCAACGGCAACGGCACCCTGGCCGGCGACGCGATCAGCGTCACCGGCCTCGGCTCGGTCACCGGCCTGGCCAGCGTCGTCCTGAACGGCAACGGCAATGCCGGCGACACCATGTCGGTCAGCGGCACCACCGGCGCCGACAACCTGAACTTCAACCCGACCGACGCCGGCTCCGGCCAGGTCACGCGCACCGACACGGGGACGACGGTCAACTACACCGGCATCGCGCTCGGTTCCTTCACGATCGCCGGCGGCACGGGCGGCTTCGATGTGTTGAACGTCCTCGGCACGGCCGGGGCTGACACCGTTACGTCGACCTCGACTACGATTACGCGCGACGGCACCGTTACGATTGGCGTCGGCATCGACCGGCTCGATATCACCACTCTCGGCAACAACGACACCGTCACGCTTACCGGCCTGACGCTTCCGATGATCGTCGACGCCGGTGCGGGCAATGACACGGTCAACGGCTCGGCCATGACGGTCGGATTCACGGCGCTTGGCGGCGCCGGCGACGATTCTTTGACCGGTGGCGCGGGCAATGACCGCCTCGAAGGCAACGACGGACTCGACACGCTCAGCGGCGGCGGCGGCAACGACATTTTGCTGGGTGGGGCTGGTTCCGATCAACTCAATCCAGGCACCGGCAACGATGTGCTCGACGGCGGCGACGATCCGGATCAAATCATCTTCAGTGCAACTACTACGGCAACCGTGCGCGAATCGGGTGATTCGAAAGTGCGCATCGACCACGATGCCAACCTCGCTATCGGGAACGACATTGAAAACATCACCTTTTCCACCATCGCAACTTTGACCGTGGACGACCTCGCGGACACTTCCGTTACGAAGGTAGGTGCGACCCTGAACGTGAACGGCACGTTGACAGTAAACGGGTCGGTGGGGAACGACGCCATCAATGTCGCGCTAGAAACGGCGGGTATTCCCGGTCCTTTCCCGCTTCCTGTGGTGGGCACACGTTGGGGTTCGGTAGAAACCGCGGTGCTCGGCAACGGCACGTTGGTATTGAACGGTCTCAATGGCAACGACACGATTCAAGTGAATCCGAATGCCGTCACCGGCGCGGGGTTCACCTTCTCCCAGGTCACGCTCTCCGGCGGGGACGGCGACGATTTCCTCTCCGCCGACGCCATCCTCATCGGCGGCGCCGGCAACGATACGCTCCAGGGCGGCGCAGGCGTTGATTCCTACCAAGGCGGCGCAGGCGAGGACACCTTCATCGTCAGCGGCGGCGCCGATACCTACGACGGCGGCGATGACTTCGACACCATCGTCTTCCGCGGAACCTCCGGCAACGATACCTTCATCGTCAACCAATCCGCTGCAACCACGCTCGACTCCACCGTCAACGGCACGACGAAAACCGACACGCTGGTGGTCGATGGCGGCGGCGTGCGAACCGTCGAAGCCGTCCGCATCGAAGCTGGCTCAGGCGCCGATCTCATTAGCGCCAACTGGCTCGACACGCTCGGCATCGACGCCGTCGTTAACAGTCTCCGCTTCGACGTCGTCGGCGGCCCCGACTTCACGCAAGATCGTCTCGCCGTCACCGACGGCGGCCTCGGCGATCTGACGTTGATTCGCCAGGGCGCTTCGCCGAATACCGGAACCGTAACGATCGGTCCGGGAAATGCTGAACCGCTCGAATTGACGTATGAGCAAGTCGAGCGTGTCGACGTCACGGGTCTCAATCCGATCACCGGACGAACGGGGACCGATCAAGCAGGCCGCGTCGTGGTGTTCCACAACGATCCATTCGAGTTCAACGACAGCCGGCTCAATTCCGGTCAGCTCGCTCGCGTCGGCCAGAATCCGAATAGCCCGACTATCGATCCAGGCGGCATCGCGGCGCCATTTGGATTGAACGGCGATGAGGACTGGTATGAGTTCCGCCCGCCGGCGACCAACGTGTACCAGGTCAAGATTCTTTTCGATCGCGTGCCGACGCTGACGAACGGTCGGCCCGGATTGCCGGGCAACGGCGACCTGTCGCTAGACATCTACGGCGCCGACGGGAACCTGATTACCAGTGGCGTTCCGGATCCCGATGGGAACAACTTGATCGCGATATTCGGCGCAACGAACAATCCGCTCAACCTGGCCGCACTCGAACCATTCGAGCGAATTTTTGTACGCGTCAAGGGCGCGGGCAATCAGCCGAGCGTTTCGATCAACACGTATGACTTCGACAACTTGTCCGGCGCGGGCAGCGGTATCCCGGGCGTGAGTCTCGTGGACACGATCGGCCCGCAGGTGATGGGCGTTCGCATTCCGGATGACCTGGCGACCGCGGCGGACGAATCACAGTATCCGCTGTTTGCGCCGAAGCCGACGCTTGGCCCGACGCCTTTGGTGCAGAGTCTGGAAATCAGTTTTATCGACCTCCCGCCACGAGCCGCTGGATTCCTTTATCCTGCACTCGATCCGGCCCAGTTCAATGGCGACACGACCGGGGCCCAGCAGGTAACGGCAATCGCCCGCGGCCTGTTCTCGGTGGTGGGCGACCGCATCGGCAACGTGCCGATCGTTGCCGTAAGCCTGAGCGAGACCAACCCGGCCGCGAATGCGATTGCGACCGCGCTCGTAACGATTTATTTCGATACGACCAATCCGCTGTTCCAAGGCGGCTTGCCCGACGATCGCTATACGCTCACCATCCTCGACGGACTCACCGATCCCGCGGGCAATCGGCTCGACGGCGAAAGCAACGCCGCTCAGCCCAACGCCGCGCCCAACTTCCCCTCCGGCAACGGGCAAGCCGGCGGCAACTTCGTCGCTCGCTTCACCGTTAACAGCCGACCGCACATCGGCGTCTACGGCAACGGGACGCAGCAACTCGATATCAACGGCAACGGACTCTGGGATCCGCTGAACGCCGACACCGTCAATGCCGACAAGGCTTTTTCACTCGGCCGATACACGGACCATATCTTCGCCGGCGATTTTGCGGGCATTGGGTTGAACGGGAACGGATTCGACAAGCTCGGAGCGTACGGCGGCGTCAACGGCCGATTCCGGTTCCTCCTGGCCACCGGCGGCGTCGTGGATAATGTCCTCACGATTTATCCGACGTTGCAGATCAACGGATTGCCGTTGGCCTACAACTTCAACCCAGCGATCAATGCGGACGAGATTGCCGTCTTTGATGGCAAGGGTAATTGGTACATCGATTATGCTCATCAAAACAACATCGGCGGCTCGGGCACCGTGGTCATCAGCAACGGTCTGCGGGGCTTCCCGGTCGTGGGCGACTTCGATGGCGATGGCAGGTTTGACCTCGGCACCTATCAGCCCGACACCAACACCTGGCAGTTCGACTTGAACGCGCTTGCCAGTCCCGGCCTCGACGCCACGCTGACCGGTGGCATTAGCGGAGTTGAGAGCATGACGTTCGGCGGGATCATGGAACGCCCCGTTGCCGCCGACATGAACCACGACGGCATCACTGACATCGGCCTCTATGTGCCGACGGCCAACCAGGTGACCGGCCGCGGCGCCGATTGGTACTTCCTCGAATCACCTGGCCCCGGCACGAACCCGGCGCCGTTTTTCGGCACGCTCAACGCCCTGAGCCACCAGTTCAATCCGGGACCGTTCTCGCAGGATCAGTTCTACAGCTACGGCAATGGCTTCCAACTCCCGATCGTCGGCGTATGGGATCCGCCGGCGCCGGCGGCGCCGCCCGTCGTCAAGCTCGCCACAGGATCGTTCACCGACGTTTCGGTTTCGGCACGCGTCGAAAGCGTGCCCGCGGACAGCGCAACCGGTCTCGTCGCTCGACGAAGCGCCGACGGCAAGAATCAGTATTGGGCCGGCATTGTATTCTCGGGCAGTACCGCAAACGCGCAGATTCGAATGCTGAAGAACGGCGCCTGGCAGACCTTGGCGAGCACTCCCATCGCCAGGCCGATGGGCCCCTTCACGCTGAAACTTGATGTAGTAGGATCGACGCTGGAGTTGTCGCTCAATGGAACGTCGATCGCGTCCGCGGTCAGTGCATTCCTTCAAGGCGCCGGCGGCGCCGGCAGCTACTCCGACGCCGGCACCGTCATTTGGCCCAGCGTCGCCACGGCCGTGAAACGCCCAATCGTGACGATGCCTTTCGTGGACGGGTTCAGCCAGGCCGACGGCAAGCTGCTGTCCGCGTCGTGGAATCAATGGACCGGAAACTTCCGAACCAAGGGCGGCGCGGCCATCGGACAACTGGCCGTCAACCTCTCCACCGTTCACAGCGCCGCCCAGACCGACAGCTACCAGAGTGTGGATGTCACCACGCTTCCGGCGCGCGGATTCGCCGGCCTCGTCGCACGCTACAACTCGGTCTCCGATACGATGTATCGCGCCGGCTTGACTGCGGTTTACAATGCGACAACCCGGAAGACGACCTACCAAGTTCAGATTTGGAAAAAGCTCGCCAGGAAATGGACGCTGCTGGCCTCCAAGAATGTCACGACCGGCGCCGGCACGCTCACCTTCGCCTCGGTCGGCAGTTCGCAGCAGCTTTACATCAACGGTACGCTCGTCTTGGCCGCGGGCGATACTTCGCTCAAGACCGGCGGCGTCGGAATCTACGGCACGCAAGGCGCCTCGCTCGAAATGTATTCCGCTCGCTCGCCAGTTTTCACCACCACCGGCCTGCCGTTCTCCGATTCGTTCAATGGCGGTTCCATGCCGGGCGCCAACTGGTATGCCGTCTCCGGCGGTTTCGGTGTCTCGGGCAATCGGCTCGTCGGCGTCGGCGCCGCCAACGTGCTGACCGTGTACGGCGCCAGCCAGCTCAACGTCTCGGTTCAGGCGCAGATCGCGGCCGTTCAAGCGGGCCGCGACGCCGGTGTGCTGGCACGGTACAACGCGCTATCGGGCAATACCTATTGGGCGGGCATCGTCGCGACTCATAACGCTGCCACCAACAAGACCACCTACACCGCTCAGATCAAACGTCGGATCAACGGAACGTGGACGGTCTTGTTCAGCAAGGTCGGCGTGCAGCCAGGCGCCGTGCGATTCGATGTCAACGGCAATCAGCTGACATTGTCGCTGAACGGCGTTCAACTTGGGTCCGTCCGCGACTCGATGATCGGCGCTGCCGGCGCAGTCGGCGTCTCCGGCGGAACGGGCAGCCAGTACGCCAGCTTCTCCGCCGGATAGCAACAAGTCCGAAAGCACGGAGCCGCGCACGAAACAAGGAACGATTCCTTGTCTGGTGCGCGGCTCTTTTTATTGGACGAATCTTGATCGCTCACGTCAACTCGACGAGGGCCCGCATCTCATCGGTGCCTGGCGATCGGCCGATGACTTTGCCGGTGATCTCCCAGCCATTGCTCTGCTCATGAAACCCCGTGACTTGAACACGCACGGACCAGCTAGATTGGTCGGCCGATTTGCCGCGGAACGCTAGGATCTTGCCCGGGGCGAGCGGCCAAATGCGTGACACGTTGAGCTTTTTGATGACGAAATCCATCGTTCGGCCCGAAACCGTTTCGACATGCAAGAACACGTTTTGAAGTACGCGGGATTCCGGCTGCGTATTCGCCGTTGCGTCCGCGTCGGTTTCGGCGGGTTCGGGCTCGTCTTCTGGGGGTTTTTCCGTCGACAAAACATGCTGTGTCGAAGTCAGCAGCCGCTGCAATTCGTCGTCACTGAGCTCGCTGACGAATTTGCAGCCGAGCATCCAGGCGCCGTTGCCCGCGGAACGAACATGCATGACCTTGACGAAAACAACGGTGGGTTCGCGAACGCCGTCGCCGGGCAATTCGATGGCGAGAGCGGAGCCTTTTTCGAAACGTCGTTGCAGGAGCAGCCGGATCCCTCCGATCGAGATGTCGCTTATCGTCGCCGGCCAGCGCATCTCTTTCATCTCCACCACGGACGCGGGTTGGCAGGTGGTCGGGACCGAGCATTCGGAGCGCGGATAGACGCGACAATCGGCGATGGGCCTTTCCACCGGGGGATTGTGCGGCGCGGGAAGAACTTGGGACGTCATGATGCATCCAGATGGGCCAGGGGCGTACCGTTGTAAAAAAGGCTAGATTACTTTTCGTGTTTGTCAAACTGGCCGGTGGCCGCACATCGAATCACGTCGTCGCGGCGAGGGCAGCTCGGATTTGACTTTCCGGCATCGGTGAACTATCTTTCAGATAACACGCTGCCCGTCCATGGCGTCGCTTTCTTCCGGATCCATCCCCATGCCGAACGAAGAACAACCGGCATTCGCCGTTGACAAGGCGTTGCTGCACGATGCCGATTTGCGCGACCATCCCCACCATCTGTGCGTCGACACCGGCGTGCTGCGCTTAGCGATCAAGCCGGAATTCCGGGGCCACAAAGCGATGCTCGTCGATGTGTCGGCGGGAGGGATTGGATTTCTCCTTGAAGTCCCGCTTGAACCGGGCACCATGCTGACGTTCGAGTTGAAAGGCTCCGGTGAAATGGGCCCCGTGTCGCGCGTGGCGCGCGTGCGGCACAGTCGGCCGCATCCATGCCCGCCGAACGCTCCGTGGTTGCCGCCGACTCCCGTGCTGAGCCGATTTTTTCGTCAACTCTTCGGCCAAGCCGATCCAGCGCCCGAAAAAGAAGCTTGGCTCATCGGTTGCATGTTCGACCGCCCCATGAGTGACGCAGAGATCGCCCAACTGCTCAATGAGCTGCAACCGCCGCAAGAAAGCTGACGTCGGAGGTCGGATGTCAGAGATCAGAAATCAGGCGTCAGTAGTCGAGAGGCCAATACGACTCGATCGCGTGTGCGCATCGTCCCTCAACGAACAGACACCTTCCGGCTGACCCCTGTCCCCTGACCTCTGATGAAATCCCGCACTTTCCAATCGCGCCTTCACCTGGTAAGTTAGCGATTGCGAAACGAATCCCAGCAAACAAACGCACAGTCAAACCTCGGCATGACCCCCACCGCGAACGGTCCGTTTCTGGTCAATCGCCGCGACGATGGCTACGGCGACGTGATCCCCCTCATCGCGGGACAGCGTTACACGTTGGGCCGAGCCAACACCAACCGCATCGTTCTCAAAGACGAGCTGGCAAGCCGCGACCACGCCGAAGTCTATTTCGCCGAGGAACGCTGGCGGCTGCGCGATCTGAAGAGCTTGAACGGCACTCGGGTTAACGCCATGCCGCTCGACGCCGAATGGGAACTTAACGCCGGTGACGAGGTACAGATCGGCAAAACGCGCTACTTGTTCGTCAACACCATCGAGGAGTTGCCGCAGATTCCGTTGCCATCGGTCAACGAAACCGTTTCGATCAAGAAGCGGCTGTCGAGTTCACGGTTTCTTACGCCGAATCCCGATGAAGTACCCGATGTTCCCGAGGAAGGTTCGAGCCGCGTCCGTCTGGGGCGCGATCTGATGCAGCTTTATCGCCTGAGTTTGTCGATGGGGGCCGCGACAAATTACCACGATTTGGCCGAGACCGTGCTCGACGGGCTTTTGGCCGCGGTGTCGGCCGAGGTCGGCGCAATCCTCACGATCAAAGAGGGGCGCGAGACAGAGATCACCTCCGTGCGGCCCGATGGCCCGGCCAAACGCCTTTACTCGCCCGTCTCCGAGTTCGTCACGCACGAGGTCATGAGCGGCCGCGAAGCAATTCTTGCCGAGGATGTTTCGCGCAATCGCTACCTGAGCCAGCGCGACAGCATCACGCAACTCGGCGCCACGAGCCTGATCTGCGCCCCGGTCATTCACCAGGACAAGGTGCTTGCGCTAATCCACCTGTACTGCACCGATCCGCACAAGTCGTTCTCCAACGATAACCTCGAATTCACCATCGCGGTCGCCAAGCATTTCGCCCTGGTCATGAACCAGATGCTGAGGCAAGATTCGCTTTCTGCCGAGAATCGTTCCTTGCGCGAGCATCTGCAAGTTGAAAGCGAACTGGTCGGCGGGAGCCCGGCGATCAAGACCATTCTTGAGCAAATCGGCCGCGTCGCGCCGACAAATGCCACCGTGCTCATTCGCGGCGAGAGCGGCTCGGGCAAGGAGCTTGTCGCACGGGCGATTCACTTTTCCAGTCCGCGTCGCGATGGCCCGTTCATCTGCCTGAATTGCGCCGCCATTACAGAGACGCTCTTGGAGAGCGAGCTCTTCGGCCATGAACGCGGGGCGTTCACCGGCGCCACCGAAAAGAAGATCGGCAAGTTCGAGGCTGCCGACCACGGCACCATCTTTCTCGATGAAATCGGCGAAATGGCGTACAACACACAGGCCAAACTCTTGCGCGTGCTCGAAGGGCATCCGTTCGAGCGCGTCGGCGGCAGCACGCCGATCCGCACAGACGTTCGCGTTGTTGCCGCCACCAATCAGCCGATGGAGCAGAACATCAAAGAGGGCAAGTTTCGCCGCGATCTGTTTTATCGCCTTCAGGTCGTGGAAATTCACGTGCCGACGTTGCGCGAGCGCCGCAGCGACGTGCCGATTCTCGCCGAGCATTTTCTCAAGCGTTTCGCGCGCGAGACGGGGCGCAAGATACGCGGCTTCACGCCGGCCGCCCTTCAAAAGATGGAGCAGTATGATTGGCCGGGCAACGTCCGCGAAATCCGCAACGTCATCGAACGCGCCGTCGCCTTGAGCCGCGCCGCCTACCTCGACGTGACCGACATCCTCCTGTCATCGCTCGAACCCCCCGGAGCCGTCTCCGCGATCGGGCAAACGTACGAGGCGCTTTCCCTGGATGAGCTGGAGAAACGCCACATCCTGCAAACGCTCGAGCATACCGGTTGGAACAAGAGCGCGGCCGCTACCATTCTGCAAATCGAACGCTCCACGCTCGACCGCAAGATCAAGTCCTATCAGCTGAAGCGCGACGGCGACTAACCCTTCGTTCCCAGGCTCCGCCGGGGACGCAGGCGCCGATGGCGGTTCCGACATGCTCAACCGCCCGCTTCCGCGGCTCGGCTCGCCGAGTCTCCATGACATCCACGCGCCCGAATCATATCCTGATTCAAAAGGAGCGTGCATGGCGCAACCGATCGCAAAGTTGGCTCTCGAAGATGGAACCGTCTATGTCGGTAAAGGCTTTGGCGCCGCCGGCGAAACCTTTGGCGAAGCCGTCTTCAACACCAGTATGACCGGATATCAGGAAGTTCTCACCGATCCATCCTACAAAGGCCAAATCGTCACGATGACCTATCCGCTCATCGGCAACTACGGCATCAACGCCGAAGATCGCGAGTCGAAGGTCCCGCAGGTCGACGGCTTCATCGTCCGCGAATGCACTCGCATCCCCAGCAACTTCCGCTCGCACGGCACGTTGTCCGACTACCTGGCCGAGCATCGCATACTGGGGTTGGAAGGCATCGATACACGATCGCTAGTTCGCCGATTGCGCGTTCGCGGCGCCATGACGGGCGTCCTGTCAACCACCGATCTCGACAACGCCTCGCTGGTGCGGAAAGCACGCCAAGCGCCGAGCATCGTTGGCCGTGACCTCGCTAAAGTCGTCATGCCGACCAAGACGTTTGCCTGGAACGAAGGATTCAACAGCCCGTTCGTGACGCAAGAATTGCACAAGAGCAAACGGCCACACCGCGTGGTTGCCCTCGATTTCGGCATGAAGTGGAATATCCTGCGATGCCTGGTGCAGATCGGCTGTGAAGTGACGGTGATGCCCGGTTCAACGCCTGCCAAGGATGTGCTCGCCCTCGATCCGGACGGCGTGTTCATCTCCAACGGTCCCGGCGATCCGGAGCCGCTCGATTACGCGATCGGCAACATTCGCCAGCTCATCGGCAAGAAACCGATCTTCGGGATCTGTCTGGGGCATCAACTGCTCGGCCTCGCATTCGGCGCCAAGACATTCAAGCTGAAGTTCGGCCATCGCGGCGCCAATCAACCGGTCCTGAATCAGAAAACGGGGCGCGTCGAGATTACCACGCAGAACCACGGCTTCGCGGTCGATCCCACAACGCTGCCCGCCGACGTCGAAGCGACGCACATCAACCTGAACGATAACACGCTCGAGGGCATGCGGCACAAACGCTACCCGATCTTCAGCGTGCAGTATCACCCCGAAGCGTCGGCAGGGCCCCACGACAGCACGTATCTTTTCGACGAGTTCCGCAAGTTGATGGATTGACACCGCGAAGCCCAGAGGGGGCGCACGACATGGTCTGCGCGGCCTGCTTCGGGAGGGCGAGGCTCCTGCCGAGCCGGAAGCGACAGGATACTCGTCCGAAGTCGAGTATTTCGCGGGCTCGCGGCTCGGCAGGAGCCTCGCCCTCCCGTGCCGTTTGCAAACCATGTCGTGCACCCGCCCAAAGGTGAGCGCAGCGAACCCCTGGGATGGAAGCTCACTTCATCGGATGCCGCTGGAAGAACTCCCACATGATGTCGTTGGCGGAGATGTTGCGCGTGCTTTGGCCCAGGAACACCGGGGCGCCGGTCATGCCCGGCCAGGTGTGTCCGCCCTGATGAATCACGTAGAGTACGACCTCGGCGCCGCCTTTGCCTTTGCCATGGTCTTTGCGAATCACCTTCAGCTTGTCTTCCTTTATCGGCAGCTCAACCTCCGTCGGTTTTTCGGCACATCCATTGACCTTCACGCAGGCCGCGATCGTATCGGGTACCGAGCGAAACCGGAATCCCTTCGGCGGCCCGTTGTATTGCACGAGGGCGTCCGCGTTGCCATGAAAGTGCACGACCGGCACGGGGCGCTTTGGCTCATATTTCTCGATGGCAAGCGTCCCGGCGACCGGCGCGATGGCGGCGATGCGCTCGGACATCTCCGAAGCGACGCGGTAACACATCATGGCGCCATTGGACAGCCCCGTGGCGTAGACCCGTTTCTTGTCTGTATTGACGACGCTTTCGACGTCGTCAAGCACCTTGCCCAAGTATTTGACATCGTCCGCTTGATCCTTGACGAGCGGTCCTGGGAATTGGCCGGCGTTCCACGTCAGGAAAATGCCGCCTGCGCCGGTGCCCTTGGGATAGACGACGATGAAGTTATGTTTGTCCGCAGACCTCGAAAGATCGGTGAACACCTCCATCATTTTGCCGTCCATCATCGCGCCGTGTAACGCCAACACGACGGCGGTCGGCTTCTTGACGTCATGTTTCGGCGGGACGTGAATCCAGTGATGCCGCGTGATCTTGTCGACGGTGAGGACGCGCTTATGGTCGCCGGGGCCCAACGGCTCGGCGCCGGCAGGTGCGACAACCGAAAGCGCAACGAGAATCTGAAACATTGCGAAACTCCTTTCCAGCCCGCGGTTCGATCTTCTTGTGGTCAGCGGGTTTGTGATCTCTCTTCATCATACCGTTTTCGCGTCGTGGAGTTTCACGTGGCGACTTCTCCGCGCAACTCGTTATAATGACTCCGACCGCAACCGACGCCGCAGACTCCGGTCGCTAACGTCCCCGCTCGCGAAAGTGACGATATGGCCTCCGCCGACGAATCCGCGATAGCCGAACTGCGCGACAATCTGACCGCATTGACCACGCAACTGGGCCGAGTCATCGTCGGCCAGGACAAAGTCATCGAGCAACTCTTGATCGGCTTGTGCAGCCGCGGCCACTGCCTTTTGGTTGGCGTGCCCGGCTTGGCGAAAACGTTGCTCGTCAGTTCGCTTGCAAAGATCCTCGATCTCTCGTTCAAGCGCATCCAATTCACGCCCGACCTGATGCCGGCCGACATCACCGGGACCGACATACTGCAGGACGATCCGGAGACGCATCGCCGCAAGTTTGTGTTTTTGCCAGGCCCGTTGTTCGCGAACATGATCCTGGCGGACGAGATCAACCGCACGCCGCCAAAGACGCAGGCGGCGCTGCTGGAAGCGATGCAAGAGTACCACGTGACAGCCGGCGGGCAGACGTATCCACTGCCTCGCCCGTTCTTCGTGCTGGCGACGCAAAATCCGATTGAACAAGAGGGGACCTATCCGCTGCCGGAGGCGCAACTCGATCGTTTCATGTTTCAGATCGCCGTCACGTATCCGGACCGGGATGAAGAACTGACGATCATGAAACAAACGACGGCGGGCAAAGCGACGGAATTGGCGCACGTCATGTCGGCCGACAAGATCATGCGCCTGCAGGATTTGGTGCGCCAAGTGATCGTCGCCGACCATGTGTTCCAATACGCGGTCGATTTGGTTCGGGCAACGCGCCCGAAGGAGCCGGACGTGCCGAAGTTTTTGCCGGAGTTGGTGGCCTGGGGCGCCGGTCCACGCGCCAGCCAATATCTCATCCTCGCCGGCAAGGCCCGGGCCATCCTGCAAGGGCGACTGCACGTCACCACGGCAGACATTCGCGAGATCGCGTATCCGGTGTTGCGGCATCGCCTGATCACGACGTTCCACGCCGACGCCGAGGGGATCACGACGGACCATATCATTGAGAAGTTGCTGAAAGCGATCCCCTTGCCGCAAGAGGCGGCAGCGGACCGGGTCATCCGCGCCTAGGGACCGTGCCTGTCGCTTTGTCACTTTTCATTTTTCTTGGTGGGAAAAGTGTAGACCGGGTTAAGCCCAACTTCCCATCGCCGCGCAGTGAGATCGTGGCCTATTGCTTTGAAATGCGCGAACAGCTTTTGCTCGAGCGCATCAGCTCTTCCTTTTTCCGCTTCAGCGAGGTCGCGCTGTTCGGCAGGATCCGCATCCAGGTGGTAAAGCTCTCGACGCTTGTTCTCGAGCGTGTAGATGAGCTTCCAGCCGTCCGGCGTGATGACGGCGCGTTTGTACGTGTACTCGCGATAGTCGGTCTCGGCGAACACGTCGCGGGCCGTGCCTTCCCCACGGAGCGTCGGCGCGAGGCTCTTGCCCTGCAGCTGATTCTGCACGGTCGCCGGCACATTCACGTCGAGCAGATCGAGAATCGTCGGCATAAGGTCAACGCTGCTGACGCGGTCTGCCATCAGCTTGCCGCGCTGCTGGCCGGGCAGGCGCACGATCAGCGGCACGTGGAGCTGTTCCGAGTACAACGTGAAGCCGTGATCGAAGCGGCGGTGTTCGTAGAACTCCGTGCCGTGATCGGACGTTACGACGATCAGCGTTTTGTCGGCCAGTCCGAGTTGGGTAAACTCGCTCATGAACCGTGCGAACGCCTGATCGGCGCGTTGGATTTTTTCGTCGTAGATCGCCCGCCAGAACCGGACATCCTCGTCGCGCAACGTGAGCTGGCCTTTGTTGAGCCCTTCTTCGCGAAGCTGCTCTTGTTCTTGCTCGGACCCTGTGTAACGGCGATCGTAACTCTTGTCCACGAACCGGTAATCGTAGCCGCCGGCGGGACTATGCTGGCCGTGGCAGTCGTAGCCGTGCAAAAAGACAAAGAACTTCTTGTCGCGGTTCTTCTTGAGCCATTGAAGCGCCTGAGAGATGCTGTCGGTCAGACCGCCGAACTTCTCCGGCTCATGGTAGTAGACGTCGAAACCTTGCTCGTAGCCGAAACCTCCGCTGACGCCGGCATTTCCGGTGAATCCGGCAGTGGCGTATCCGTTTCGTTTCATCACCTCGGCGAGAGTCGTCAGGTCCGGCGAGACCTCTTTGAGATTCGCGATTCGGACGTTCGGCGGCTTGTAAACGGCGAACTTGTTCGTCAGCCGATGCTCGGACGGGAAGACGCCCGTGAACCAACTCATTGACGCGGGCACGGTCCACGACGCGACCGAGTAACAACGACGAAAGTTGAACGCCTGGCCGGCGAGCTTGTCGAGCGTCGGAGTTACGTTGCGAGGGTTCCCGAGCGAGCCGACGTGTTTGGCCTGCAGCGCATCGAAACTGACGAAGAGAACGTTGTATCCCGCGTACTTCATCGGCAGCGTGGACGGATCCCGGTCATCGTTGCCTCCGAATCGCACGGCCCACCACCAGAGCACAGCGGCGCCGATCACGGCGAGCGCGGCAAGTGCCCATAACCAGTGCGTTCGCATGCGGGTCTCTCGCGGTCCGCGATGGTGGATCGCCGTCGTCCGTCGAAATTGCAACGGCCAAAGGAACGCATTTGCACCAATGCTAGTACGCACTTCGGGCCACGCGAAAGCCGACCGTGTACGAACGGTCGCCGGGGAGCTGAGACGCGCGGCTAGCGGATCGGCAGCTGGCTTCGGTCAGAAGCCACGACCCTCCTCGAACCACACGATGGTCGCCCGTCTTCGGGCCTTGCGGATCGGTAAACGGTGAAACGGCGTAGTAGTCTTTGTCGTAATAGTCCCAGCACCACTCACCTGCGTTTCCGAGCATCTCGTAAAGAAAACGCGTATTGGGCGTGTAGCTGCGAGCCGGCGCGGTGCGTTCCAGCGCCTTCCAGAGCGGTCCGGCGCCGTAACCGCCCGCCACGATCGACGACTTGCAATTGAGATTGCGCTCATGGGCCGAGCCGCCGAAGTAGTACGGCCAATCGGTGTACGCTCGGCACGCGAACTCCCATTCGGCCTCGGTCGGCAGCCGGTAACCTGCGCCGCCCAGGACCGTCACGCTCGCCAACCGAATGCAGCCGTCATCGCGTTTCAAATCCGCTAGCTTGTAAAACGGGGCCAGGCCGTCCTTCTCGCTCAGCTTGTTGCAAAACTCGATGGCGTCAAACCAGGTGACGTTCTCCACCGGATACTTGCTGGTGTCCTGCTCGGGAATCACGAGTCGCCCAGCCCCGGTCGGTGAAAACCAACTCGGGCTCGCTTTCATGACGTTGCGGAATTCGCCTTGCGTCACCTCGATCGCCCCGATGTAGAAGGAGTCCTTGATGCGCACGCGATGCAGCGTCTCGTCGATTCGCCGATTCCGTTCCGTCGTCGGCGAGCCCATCTTAAACTCGGCAGCTTCGATCAGCACGAACTCCATTCCGGTCGCCGGGCTCTTCTTCGAGGTTGGCAGAATGGCGCGCACGAGTTCCTTGGCCCGGCGGCGGACCTCCGCATCTTCACTCGTCACCGCCGCCTTGCGAAGGGCGGGGATCGCCTTCTCCGAAAGCTCAATCAGCTTTCTGCTCGCCTCATCTCGTATTGGGTAGGCGGTGGATCCGAGTTGCTTGATCAGCGGAATCGCCGGGTCTTCCTGAGCTTCCGAAGTGTATCCGCCCACAAGCGAGACTAGTGCAGCCGGGAGCGCGATAATGAGGACGCACAACCCGCGAGATGGCACTGTCTGCATGTCGGTCTCCTCACAAGATCCGAGCGTGGAGTGCGACAAACGTCTGCGACTTTTTGTACGACATTCATGTCCAGCCTGCAATTCCCATTAGTCGACGAACGGCAGATTGGTTCGGGCGTTTCTTGCTTGGCGCCGAATCACTTCCTTTTTTTTCGGGGGGGCTTCCAAGAGGCCCTTCAGGACCCTCGGAAAGGCGGCCCAGGCAGACTGGTAGGTCGATTCCAGCGGCGCATTGACATAGATCTCCGGTCGCAAAAAGATCGGCATCTCCGGCAGCTTATCGCCGAGTCCCACGTTCTCAACATACGCGACCTGCGGCGGCCCGGCATCGCAGGAGGCGAGCGTGCGATTCTTGCCGCGCGGGAACGCGAAATCCTTTTCGTCGAATCCGTCCCAGATCGCTTTGTGAACGCCGAACGGGTCGCGCCTGGTCGGCGGAAAAAGGTCGATGACGAGCAGGCTGATCTTTGCCGAGATCAAACCAGTCGATTTTTCCACGAAATCTTGGAAAGCGGCCCGACTTCCCTTATTTCCCGGCGATACGATCTCGATGATGGTAACTACATCGCCGTGACGATGCCGCACCGTGATGTAAGATGCCTTATCGGCATACAGGCCGGCCTCGCTACGAGTAATATGGCGCACTTTGGGCGGGCTCTCTGCCACGGCCACACCGCCACCCACAACCGGAGAATCGTCATCGGTCAGCTTGAGCGCAATCACATCGGGAATCGGACCGCGAATGTTCTGTTCCGGTAGTGCGTAGTAATCGGATGGCAACACGCCGGCATTCAATTCATCGCAAATCGAGTCGATCCAACGATGATGGAACGCGTGAAAAAGTCCCGCATCAACGAGTGTCCAATCGTGCATCGGCATGGCGATACCTCCAGCACTTATTCTACCACCCAATGCAGCATGGGCAGCCGCGGCCGAGCCAGGGGTCGGCGCGGACTGTCGCGGACGCTTCCGGCTCGTTGCGGCGATCGTTCCAGCTTGCGCTCGTCTTGGCGGACGCCGGCGCCTTGATGCCGTAATCGATCTCCATCGGAGGCATGGCGCCGCCTGGGCCTTTGAGATAATGCTCCATCCATTGCAGAAGGCGGAGGTTGTAATCGAGCCGCGACGCCGCGCGCCGGTTGCCGTGGCCTTCGCCGGGATAGAGCACCAATCGCACCGGGGCCTGGTTGCGCACCTTCAGGTGGCGGTACAGTTCGAGCGACTGCGACGGATGCACGCGCGGGTCGTTCTTGCCGTGCAGGATCAAGAGCGGCGTCTTGTGCTTCTCGACGTGCTTGACCGGGCTGGCGTTGATGTGGTAATCCCAGTCGTCCCACAGCCATTTGCGGTGATGGACGAGGAACATTTCCTGGGCGATATCGGTGGTGCCGGCGCACGAGACGAGGTTGGACAGGCCGACGAACATGACGCCGGTGGCGAAGCGGTGGGAGTAATAGGTCGAGCCCCAGGCGGTGGCATAGCCTCCATAAGAGCCGCCGGTAATGCCGACTTTCTTTTCGTCGACGAGGCCCATCTTGATGAGATGATCGACGCCGTCGATGAGGTCGTCGAACTCCTTGCCGGCGGCTTCCTTTTGGCCCTTCATGGAGAACTCGACGCCGTAGCCGGTGGAGCCGCGATAGTTGGGATAGAACGACGCCATGCCGCGGGCGGCCGCGACTTGGCCGAGATCGGCGTAACGCGTGATCCAGCCGTTGGAGTAGTGCGCCTCCGGCCCGCCGTGGACGTGGAGGACGAGTGGATAGCGTTTGCCTTTCTCTTCGTTGAGCGGGCGGATGAGAATGCCATCGAGTTCGAGGCCGTCTTTCGCCTTGTACTTGATGACCTCCTGCTTGGCGAACTTCATGTCCTTGAGCCAGGGATTGCTGTTGGTGAGGCGTTTGTGAGGGACGTAAACCTCGGGTGGGTGCATTGGTGAGTGGCCAATGCACGCGAACTTTTGGTTATTGGAAACTGAAACGCTTCCAACAATTGGCCAAAAATCTTCGTTGAAAATGCCCATACCCCGTTCGACCATGGATACGGTGTACATGATCGTTGATGTTCCATGCGAGCGCTGCACGAATAATGTGTCAGCGTTCCACCACGCGATCGATTCATAATGGCCTTCGTTATAGGCGGTGATATTCTTCCAGCCATCTGTCATGGGAAGTCCGTGGACCCACAACCGTCCTTCCTTCGGATCATGCTTATCCGCCCCCGTGATCATCGCGAGCTTCTTGCCATCCGGCGACCAGGCGAGTTGGCCGAGCTTGCCGGGGTTGTTGAGGTTGGTCGCTTTGCCGGTCACGAGATCGACGATGTGGACCTTGCGGAACATGATGTGATCGTCGATGCCGGGCGACGGGGCGAGGGCGACGGCGAGCTTGTTCTCCTTGGGATTGAAGTGCAGTTCCGAGGCGCTGCCTTTGAGGTCGAGCATCTGGGGGCCAGCGCCGCCATCCATGTGCTGCAGCCAAACGCGCACGAACGGGGCGTCCTCTTCGTAGATCTCCTGATTGAAGCCCTGGTCCTGCTGGGCCTTCTTCGTTTTCGCGATCGGCTCCGTGGCGAGGAAGGCGATGCGTGTGCCGTCGGCCTTCCAGCTATAACCCTGGACGTCGGTGGTGTGGCTGACGACTTTTCGCCGCTCGCCCCCCTTGGCGCCGATGACGTACAGACAGCGCGTCGTGTCCTTTTCCCCCTTGGTCAAAAACGCGATGTCCTTGCCGCCCGGCACCCACGAGATGCTTCCGATATTGACCTGCCCCGTGATGAACGGCGTCGAGTTCCCCTTGGTATCGACAACATGCAGTTCGGTCCACGAGCCGCCATCCTTCTCCTTCGACAGATCGCGCGGCACCGCCAGCACATAGGCGACCTGCGTGCCGTCGGGTGAGATGACGGCCTCGGTGACGATGCGCAGCTTCGCGACATGCTGCGGCGTCCACAGGGTGTCCTGGCCAACGCCAATCGAGGGCAGGCACAAAAGAAGGGCGGCAGTAATGAATCGCATGCTGAATCCTCATGAAGGGGAGTTTGCGATATAGATTATCATCTACACGGTGGAATTGCATCCCGAAACCAGATACGATCAACCACCTCTTCGTTTAGCGCCCGCATGACGCCTCGCAATCGCGCGGGCTCACTCGGGCGCTAAACGAAAACAACGAAGGACATCATCATGCATCGCATCGGAGTCTTCTTTATGGCTCTCGCCGTCACGAGCGTCGCGTCGAGCGGCGACTTTCCCGATCCCGCCAAGCTGCCCATCAAGGCCGACCTGCCTGATCCGCTCCACATGTTCAACGGCAAGAAAGTCACGTCCGCGAAGCAATGGCAAAATGAACGCGTTCCGGAGTTGCGCAGGCTCTTCGAGCACTACATGTACGGCAAAGCGCCGCCGGCTCCCAAGGTCAACGCCAAAGTCGAACGTGTCGACAAGAACGCTCTGGGCGGCAAGGCGACGCTCAAAGAGATCACGCTCACCCTCCAAGGCATCGATGGGCCGAAGATCCACGTGTTGCTCGTCGTTCCTAACAAGCGAAAAGGCCCCGTCCCGGTCTTCGTCGGCATGAATTTCTGCGGCAATCATGCCGTCCTCAACGATCCGAAGATCACGCTCAACCCGAACTGGATGTACGGCAACCGCAAGGGGGTCAAGGACAACAAGGCGACCGAAAAGTCACGCGGCAGCGACGTCGATGTGTGGAACATCGAAGACATCATCGATCGCGGCTACGCCGTCGCCACCTTCTACTCCGGCGACATCGATGCCGATCGTGCCGACGAACGCGGCATCCAGAAGTACTTCGGCAAGGAGTTCGACTGGAGCACCATACGCGCCTGGGCCTGGGGGTTCTCGCGCGTCATCGACTACCTGGAAACGCTGGAGGACGAGATCGATCCGAAGGGGATCATCGTCGTCGGCCATTCGCGTCTCGGCAAGACGGCCCTTCTATGCTGCGCGTTCGACGTGCGTGTCGCCCTGTGCATCCCGCATCAAGCAGGTTGCGGCGGCACCGGACCAAGCCGACCGGCGCTCGGAAACAAAGGGGCTGAGTCGGTCAAGCGCATTAACACCAGTTTTCCGCACTGGTTCAACAAACGGTTTAAGGACTTCAACGAGGAGCCCGAGCGATTGCCGTTCGATCAACATTGCCTGATCGCAATGTGCGCACCGGCGCCGGTGCTCTTGTCAAACGCCGTCGACGACAAATGGGCCAACCCGGACGGGCAGTTCAACATGCTCGTCGCCGCCGATCCGGTGTATCGGCTGGTCGCCGCCGAGGGAGTCGCGTCCAAGAAAATGCCGGCCGTCGGCAAGCTCATGGACAGCCCGCTCGGTTACTGGATTCGCGAGGGCAAACACTCCATGAATCGCGACGACTGGCGAGTCTTCCTCGACTTCGCGGATAAGCACTTGAAGGCGAAATGATTCGGGAGCGTCACGGTGACGACGGGCCCTCGGGTGGCCCGAGTTTCTCGATCACGTAGCCATCGGGATACGACGGATGCCCCATCTCCGTTCGCAAGCGCGGCTTCGAGCGTTGCGGGAGCCAAGCTGCCAGCCAGCCGCGTAGCTTCAACGAACCTCTGACCAGCCAACGCGTAAGGCTCCACGGCTTGGGAAAATCGAACGCTTCGAGCAGATTGTCGTCCATGATCGCATAGATCGCGCGGCAGCCGATGGGCCGGGTGATCGCCGGGAACCAGCTGAGAAACAGGTCGCGCGTCGCCGCTCCGACGCGGTTGTTGGCATCGGTGTAGCGGAAGTTCGCCGTCTCGTATTCGACGTTGAATTTCTCGAACGCGTCATAGGTTTCCGGGAGTTCCTTGATGTTCATGCGCCGCCCAACTTCACGCCAAAAGTAGAACATGCCGAGCTTCTCTTGCTCGCACATCAGCTGCCAGCCGTAGTTGGCATTCCAGCGGATCGGTTCGTAGATGAACGTGGAGAGCACGTAAAGAAAGTCGGCGTTGGCGATCTCGAATCGGCCATGGATTTGGTTCATGCGCCGAAGCGCCCGCTTGCCGCGTTCACTGTCGTAGCCCCACTCCATCAGTTCGCTGACGAAGATGTCGGTGTCGTCGTAGCGTTTCTGCGGCCGAGCCGCGAACTCGCCCGTTTTGTCGAGCAGGCCGGAGATGCTCGGCACGCAATACGTGCGATAGAGCGCGAACTCCAAAGCACGCGTTGTGTCGAAGGGAAACTCGAAACAAGTGCTGAGATAGACGATGCGCAGGTGATCCTTGACCGGATCAAGCGTGCGGATTTCGTCGAGGATCGATGCGAAGGCCATGCGCGATGTTCCGTGCGTTCGACCATACGGGTTCTTCGAGTTGCGTTCGCGCGGCGTCATGCGGGCGCTAAACGAAGAACGGGTGGTGGTCCGGTTCTGCATTCACTTTGAAATTCCACAGTGGCGGCTGTAAATCGCCTGCCGATATAATACAAGCGCAACGTCCCCTCGCGTTCCCAAGGTGTAACTGAACGGATTGACTTGCGGAAGGAGCGATGGACTATGAAAGAAACGGTCGTAGAATACGGCGTCGAGATCGACCCGCGGGTGATGATCGAGCCGCCCGATCCGGATGTGTTGGAACTCGAGCCCGGACATCCCGGCTTGGGCGATGTGGAATACGTGCGGCGTCGCCATGAGTTGTTCGCGCTATGTCGACGCCACCGTTTGCAGCGGCTCGGTCCGCCGATCATCAAGTACACGCAAGAGGAAACGCGCATCTGGCGCGACGTCAGCCCGAAGCTCGATGAACTGCACCGCAAGCACGCCTGCCAAATTTATTTGCAAGCGAAGGACGCCCTCGGCATCAGCATCTCGGAGATTCCGCAGCTGCGCACCTTGAGCGACCGGCTGCATCGCGAGACGCGCATGCACCTCGTTCCGGCCGAGGGGCCGTTGGCGTATCGCACGTTCTATTCGTACATTGCAGAGCGTGGCTTCCCGGTGACGCAGTTCATCCGCCACGGGTCGCACCCGGAGTTCACGCCCGAGCCGGACATGATCCACGACTGCATCGGCCACGTCCCGCCGCTGATGAATCATGACTACGCCGAGGTGCTGCACCTGATCGGCAAAGCGGCATACACGACGCCCGATCCGTTGCAAGTGTTGGCGCTGAAACGATTCAGCTGGTTCTCGATCGAATTCGGCCTGATCGAGGAAGCGGGTCAAACAAAAGTCTTCGGTGCTGGGATTCTGTCGTCCACGGGCGAGATTCCGTTCTCGCTCTTTTCGAAGGATGTCCTTCGCAAACCGTTTGTCACGGACGAAGTGATCGAAACCGACTATGACCCGTCGCGCATGCAGGATCATCTGTTTATCATCCCGTCCTTCGCCTGGCTTCGCAATGAGATCGAAGGCCTCGTAAGGCGGTTCGGGATTCCGGTATTTTGAAATCGGAAGCCCCATGATGAGCGCAGCGAATCGTGGGGATACGGCTGGCTTTTTCCCCACGATTCGCTGCGCTCATCATGGGGCTTGATCTACTGACACCATGACCACCAAAGACACCCTCCCCCTTCGACGCATCGATCACGTCCGATTTTTCGTCGGCAACGCTCGCCAGTCGGCGTACTTCTATCGCAACGCCTTTGGCTTCGAGGTCGTTGCTTACGGCGGACTCGAAACGAAGCAGAAGCACGAATCCGGTTACGTTCTGCGCCAGGGCAACATCACCTTCGTCCTCGTCTCCGCCTTGTCCTGGCGGCATCCCGATTCGCAACGGCTCATCCAACACGGCGACGGCGTGCAGGACATCGCCCTCGACGTCGAGGACGTGACCTACTCTTACAACGAAGCGGTTCGCCGCGGCGCCGAAGGCGTCCTGCCGCCGCAAGCGTTCGAAGATGAATGGGGCGTCGTCGAACGCGCCACCATCCGCACCTACGGCGACACCACGCATACCTTCATCAATCGCGATCGCTACCGCGGCGTCTTCGCTCCCGGCTTTAGGCCGATGGACCCCGAACGCTACAGTCCCGCGACGTTTCATCCCGTCGGGCTGAAGGCGATCGACCACATCGTCGGTAACGTCGAAGAAGGCAAGATGAACGAATGGGTCAAGTGGTATCAGGACGTGCTCGGCTTCCATCAGCTCGTCCACTTCGACGACAAGGACATCAGCACCGAGTATTCCGCGCTCATGTCAAAGGTCGTCGAGAACGGCACGGGGCGCATCAAGTTTCCGATCAACGAGCCGGCCAAGGCCAAACGCCGCAGCCAAATCGACGAGTTCCTGCAGTTCTACGGCGGCCCCGGCGTGCAACACATCGCGATGGCGACCGATAATATCATCGACACCGTCGACGCCATGCGCAAGAATGACGTGTCCTTCCTGCGCGTGCCGCGCAGCTACTATGACGCCCTGCCCCAGCGTGTCGGCGCCATCAAGGAAGACATCAACGTCCTGGCCGACCTGGGCATCCTGGTCGATCGCGATGACGAAGGTTACATGCTGCAGATCTTTACCAAGCCGGTCGCCGATCGGCCTACGCTGTTCTTCGAGGTGATCCAGCGTCGCGGCAGCCGCAGCTTTGGCAAAGGCAACTTCAAGGCCCTGTTCGAAGCCATCGAACGCGAGCAGGCCGTGCGGGGGACGTTGTAAGCCGCACATGTCGCGCTTTCGACGCGAGAATTGCACTTCGTCTTGGTTGCACCATTCAGAAGCAAATCGCGTTTTGCCGATGATGCGATTACGTCCATCCACCATTCGCTAGACGAGAACGCTATGAATTCAATGCACATCGTTGCTTTCGCCATCGTTTTGGCCGGCGCCGCTCCGGTCATCGCTGACACGCCGCCGCATTCGCTGGCGGACCTGAAGCGATTGGGCGAGAGCGAACTCACGCGCCTGTTCGAAGGCGCATCGCTGGGAGAAATTCCGGTCGGCCCGGCGCGCGGTCACGTGCTGTTGATGTCCGAGGCTCGGCTGCCGCGCGTCAAGGCGCGATTGGCGAACTCCGTGTGGAAGGGCAAACACTTCGACGCCGATGGCGGGTTCATCAACCAGTGGCCCGGCTTTCAAGCTCTGCGGGGCAGCGGAGCTGTCGGCACGAGCTGGCATGACGCCAAGCCGTGTTTGGTGCTCGATTATCCGTCGGGCACACCCGTCTTCGGCAACACGCGCGACGAGTTGCGTCAGGTCGCGCCGGGTCTTTACTTGGGTCGCCTGTATGAACGCTGCCCCTGTCCGCGCTTCCGCGGGTACTTCGCGATTGAGATGTGCTGCCTGAGCAAGTGATCCCAAGAGTTCGCTGCGCTCACCCCTGGGCTTCCGGGATTTGGGTGGCATCGGCGCTGTCCCGTTGCGATAATAACGGCAGCCCGGTTTCATCCATTCATCGGGAGCATCACCATGTCCACGACCCGGCGCGATTTTCTGACTCGGTCGGCCCAATTGGGCGCAGCGGCAACCGTCGGCAGCTTCGCCTTTCTCGACAACCTGCCGCCCCTCTCCGCCCAACAAGTGCAACGCTCCCTCGCCCCCGTGCAAGGCGATGTCGAATCGCTCGTCCGTCTCATCGAGGACACCGCTCGCAATCGACTGCTCGAAGAGATCGCGACACGCATTCGCGGCGGCGCCAGTTATCAGCAAATCTTGGCGGCGTTGATGCTGGCCGGCGTACGCGGCATTCAGCCGCGGCCGGTCGGCTTCAAATTTCATTGCGTGCTCGTCGTCAATTCAGCGCATATCGCCAGCCTCGCCGCTCAAGACCGGGACCGCTGGCTGCCGCTCTTCTGGGCGCTGGACAACTTCAAGGCGTCGCAGGCCCGCAACGCCCAGGAAGGTGACTGGCGCATGTCAGCCCTTGCGGACAATCGTCTGCCGGCGCCGGAGACGACCCTGCGTAACTTCCGCACCGCGATGGACAATTGGGAAACGGAGAACGCCGACCGCACGACGGCCCAGCTCGCGCGCATCAGCAGTCAGAACGAAGTCTACGAGATGCTCTGGCGCTACGGCGCCCGGGACTTCCGCGACATCGGGCATAAAGCCATCTTCGTCGCCAACTCGTATCGCACGCTCGTCACCATCGGCTGGCGGCATGCCGAGCCGATCATGCGCTCGCTCGTCTACGCCCTTATGGATCACGGCAATCAGGCGAACCCGGCACGCAGCGATCACGATGCCGATCGCCCGGGCCGCGATAATCTGCGACGCCTGACACGCATCCGCGCCGATTGGCATCAAGGACGCGTATCGCGCGAAGCGGTCACGGAACTATTGGCGACGCTGCGTACGGCGAATCCGGGCGACGCAGCCGAGGCGGTTGTCACGAAGTTGAACGAGCGCGTCGATCCCTCGTGTATCTGGGACGCCCTTTTCCTGACCGCGGGCGAACTTTTGATGAAGCAGCCGGGCATCGTCGGCTTGCACACCGTGACGACGACCAACGCGTTGGCGTTCGGATATCAGACTACGGCCAACGATGAGACGCGGCGTTACTTGATGTTGCAGGCCGCATCGTTTTTGCCCATGTTTCGGGCGCGCATGAACAACTTGCCGGCTACCCCGCGCATCGACACGTTTGAGCCTGGTGAGTTGGTCGGCCAGGGGCAAGCGACGATCGATGACATCTTCGCGATGATCCCGCGCGACCGGCTTGGCGCAGCCCGCAAGACGTTGGCGCTCCTGCAAACACGGACGGATCAGATGCCAGCGCTGATGACTACGGCGCGTCGGCTGATTTTCGCCAAGGGAACCGATTCACACGACTACAAGTTCAGCTCGGCCGCTCTGGAGGACTTCTTTCACGTCACGCCGCCGTGGCGCAATCGCTTCATGGCCGCCAACATCTTTTGGCTCAAAGGCTCGGCGGGCAACGACACGCCGGTGCTGCAGCGGACACGAGCCGCATTAGCGGGATCGTGACCACAGTCCTCCAAAGAGCCTTGTACTTACGGCAGACTGAAGCGGAATAGCTCCCATTCATGTTCAAAGAACCAGGAAGCGCCGAGGAGAATGAAACCCGCAAGCACCGAAAGCGAGGCGTGCGGTTGACCCATTTGAGATGATAATGGCGCATCAGCGCACCTGTGGGATGGCCTGCATCGAGAGATTTCCGTGCAGACGATCACAGCGTCTTGAGATACTCGATAATTGCCCAGCGCTCTGCGTCGGATAGGTCGTCGCCGAAGGTGTGTCCCATGTTGCCTCGTCCCGGTTGAGTCGTGTCGTAGATCTTGCGGCGTTCGTGTGCCGAGAGGTCGGCTGGCATTTTGTCGAGGATTTGCACCTTCCAACCGACATTAAGCTTGTCGTAATCGGATTCATCGGTCCGGAAAGAACGGGTGAAGATTTTCGGCCGCGGCTTCGAGTTGAGCACGTGGTAAAGCGTCGGCACGCTGCCGTTGTGGAAGTACGGCGCGGTCGCCCAGACGCCATCGAGGGGCGGCGCTTGATAGCCGGCCGATTCGAGCGCCTTGTAGCCGGACGGCTTTTCCTTGGCGAACCAGCTCTGGTTGTAATGCTCGCCCAGCTCTTTCGGCAACCCGTCAAAGCGCGTCGGATCGGTGCCGATGACGTTGAGCGGCACGATCTTGCTCGGATATGTCCACTCCTTGCCGTAGGTCCCGTGGCATTGGGCGCACTTCTTGTTGAACAGCTTGTGCCCCGTCGCGGCCTTCTCGGCGTCGATCGGGAACGGATACTTCGGCGCTTCGAGGCTCAAGAGATAGCCTTGAATGTCCTTGAACACGGGCTCTTCTTTTTCGAAGACGGCGAGCCCGTTGTTGGGCGTGAGCATGAACTGCATGATCGAGCGGACGGAGCGCGCGTCGGCGCCGCCAGTGTGATACATCGTCTTTTTCTTCTTGAGCAACCACCACGCAGGCACATCCTCGCACAGCGTATCAGGCAACGGCCAATTGTGGCGATTGACCAGGCGGACGCTCATGTCCGGGTTGCGGAAGGAATGCAGATAGACGGCCATGGCGCCGGCCTCGGACGTGCCGCGAACGTTGGAGAAAGTATGCGGCAGCTTTCGCGTGATGCCGGCAGCGAGGTTGAGATCTTCGAAGAACGCCTGGATGTCGAGCGATGCGTTGCCCAGGCCGACGTAGCTCTTGCCGAGAATCGATCCGCCGTGACAAAGCATGCAATCCGTGGTGAGGCCCTCGATGCCGGGTAGCCCAAAGAAGGCGCCGCGGCGCAAGCCCATCGGATATTTGCCGTTGTCGAACGGGGCCGGATGCAGGCCGTAGCGCTGGCGAAATGCTTGATCGTAATCGGCCGGTTGCTTTTCGGGCTTGGGCTGCCAGTTCTCCCAGGCGCTGTCGTAGGCTTGGAACGTCCACGGGGCAGGTGTGAACGAGCGTGTTTCCAGCGCTTTCTTGCCGCGAGCGATCGAATCGGCGTCGGTAGCGTGAATTGTTGACGAGATGACGAGGGCACAGGTTATGGTCACGGCGAGGATGGTCCATCGCGGCATGGAGATTCTCCGAACAGGGGTCGGTGGGACACGTTTCTAGCGCGCCACGGGGGAACCGCAGACTTATTATACGGGACAACGGAATAGCGATGCGATGCGTGAAACCACCGAGCGAGGGAGTAGACGCGACATGTGAAAGAGACGGGATGTTAATGCGGGGTGTCGCCGTTAAGGCCCTTGTGCGGCTTGTCGCCGTTCAGGTGCGGCTTAACGCGGACTTTGCTCATCGTAAGGCGGTTGCCCGGTGGGTGGACCATGACCTCTGTCATGTAGTGCTGGATCAAGAACAAGCCGCGACCACAGGGGCGTTCGAGATTCTCGTCGGCGAGGGGGTCAGGCACATCCCCGGGGTCGTAGCCGGGGCCTTCATCGGTGACGCCGACGTCGATACGCTCTGGCAGAACGCGGAAGCGTACATGAACTTTCTTGGCGGGGTCCATTTGGTTGCCATGCTTCATGGCGTTGACGATCGCTTCCTCGAGCGCCAGGCGAATGCCGAAGATTTCCTTGTCGTCAAAGTGGCATTCCTTGAGTTGGATCTCAATGGCGTCTTGGACACAATGGGCTTGGCCGAGATCGCTCGGGATCACAAACTCCGTGGATCCGTCCGGCATGCTGGTTCGCATAGGAATCTCAACAACCTCAAGGGCTACGAAAGGACGCCCTCACTTGAGCCGCTGGGGATGTGTCACGCTCAAGCTACGAAAGACGTCATTGCTGCAAAAGACATGAAGCCCAGATATTCTAACAATACGCTAAAGAACCGCTAGAGCAAATTGCCGTGCTCATGCGGAAAACGCCTGCAACGCCGACTGCTCGTCCTTTTGAATGTTGAACAAGCGGTCGAGGCGCGTAATCTCAAAGACCTCGTAGATGTCCTCGTTGATATGACACATCACGAGCTTGCCGTTCTTGGCCTGCACCTTTTTGTTGAGCGTGATGAACTTGCCCAGTGCGGCGCTCGAGAGGTACTCGACGTTGATGAAGTTGAGCAGAATCTTCTTTCGGTCGTATTGATCGATGAGGCTGAAAAGGTCCTCGCCGATTTTTTGGATGTTCTGCTCATCGAGGATCTTGCGATCGATGAAGTTCACGATGGCGATTTCGCCGTTGTCTTCGACTTCCAACCGGCTGCGGCGACCTGGAGTGGACATGACAAAGTCTCCTGCGAAAACCAATCCCAAGTACAGACAGATACGGGGCGAAAGGGACTCGGTTCGCCATTGCCATGTTAAGCCGGGCGGAGCGCTTGTCAAGAAGGAATTCGGGAATCTGAATTGAGTGTAGCGTCCGCGCGGCGTCGCGCGGACGCTAAACGAAGTGGAACTAACTCGGCGTTGCTGGGCCGATCATCGCGTCGTCGAGAGGCCGGCATTGGTCGATCGGGTCCTGGTGGTAGCGCCATCCGATCACGCCGTCCTTGGCGAAGTGGTCGAACACGTACCAGGCCAGTTCGTCCTTATTGCGAAATGGAATCAGCACGAATCCGCCGATCGGGTCCAACAGGTAAACATCCAGCGCGTTCAACTCGCCCAGCGCATCTTCGAACTTTTCTTCGGCGCGGCGACGCTCGTCCTGGCGCGAGGTTTCATCGATCATCTCTTGCCGCCGGCTCGATGCGACAACGTCCGGCCTGCGCTCCAGGCGGCACTCGGCGTTGCGCAATTCGAGCCAGTGTTCCCGCAAGGAACCGATGACGGAATGGAAGTACGGCAAGGCCTTCGTCACTTCATCCCAATCCCATAGACGCAGGACGCGCATTTCCTCCGCTCGCTCACGGCGACGTTTCATAGCGCCATCTCCTTTGTCAGGGGTTTCGCGAGAGGCCGACGTGGCCTCGCTACCTCAATTCTAGGCGATGTCCACGCGGCCCGATTCTCGCCGGGAGCGGTTTTTTCGCCAATTCCGCAAATGCCGATTTGAACGCCAGTTACGGACGATTTGGCAAAACGGACGTGTCGTATGGGTTGTGTTCAACCGGTTCGCTGGTCGATCCGGATGATGGCGGAATATTGCGATCCGACCGGAATATGACCATGGCCACGGATGAGCCGAGCAAACCGGGTCCTATCGAATCGCTGGGGTTGGTCGCCATGCACGGCGTGACGATCCTGGGCGATTTTTCCCTCTTTGCGCTGCAAACGTTCGGTTGGATGACCCGTCGACGTCCGGCGCCGGGCACGCTGCTGCCGAGCTTTTATCTGGTGGGCGTTCGCTCGGTCCCGGTGGTCGCCATCACCGGCATGTTTATCGGCATGGTAATGGCGGTACAACTGTACAATCAATTCCACAAGATCGGTCTGGCGACGCACCTCGGCTCGATGATCAATATCACGGTTGTGCGCGAACTCGGCCCAGTGCTGGCGGCGACGATGCTCGCCGGGCGGGTCGGCAGCGCCATGGCCGCTGAACTCGCGACGATGCGCGTCACCGAGCAAGTCGATGCGCTGTCGTGCCTCGGCGCTCATCCGTTGCACTACCTGGTTGTGCCGCGGCTATTGGCGTGTGCCCTGCTGATCCCGCTGCTCACCGTGGTCGCCGATTTCATGGGTATAATGGGAGGCGCTTTCATCTGCACGCGTCTCTTCGGCGTTGAGGCGCACTTTTACTGGGCGCACACCGAATCGTACGTGACCATGTGGGACGTGAGCATGGGAGTGGTCAAGGCGTTTTTCTTCGGCATCGCCATCGCCCTGATCAGCTGCCATCGCGGGCTGAACGGCCAACCCGGCGCCGAGGGAGTCGGGCAGTCGGCGACGGAAGCGTTCGTCGCTTCGTTTGTGGTGATCCTGATTCTCAACTTCTTCCTGGCGATCTTCTTGGTCACCGCCTACGACCGGTTCATCCTGCAGGGAGCATCGCGTACGTTTTTCTGAGCCGCTTTGCCGCTTGCGGCTTTGCGCTCGCAAGGCGCCGCGCGAGCGCGAAGCCGCAAGCGGCTGTTGAGTCCCCACCCATGACCACACCGCTTATCTCATTCCAGAAGCTCGGAATGGAATTTCACCAGCAGCGCGTCCTGGTCGACATCAACCTTGACATCGCCCGCGGACAGACAGTCGTCATCATCGGAGAAAGCGGTTGCGGCAAAACCGTGATGCTCAAGCTCATGATCGCCCTCTTGCAGCCCACTTCCGGATGCGTCACGTTCGACGGCAAGGTCCTCGCCGACCTCGACGATCAGGCCCTCACCGAGCAACGCTTGCGCTTCGGCTTCCTCTTCCAAAGCGCCGCCCTATTCGATAGCCTCAGCGTCTTCGATAACGTCGCCTTCGGCCTGCGCGAACAGAGCCGAATGGACGACGACGAGATCGCCAAGACCGTTCGGCAACGCCTGCAAGAAGTCGGCCTGCCCGAGGCGGTCGAAGAAAAAAAACCGGCCGAGCTGTCCGGCGGCATGAAGAAGCGCGTCGGCCTCGCCCGCGCTCTGGCCATGAATCCTGAAGTCATGCTCTACGATGAGCCGACGACCGGACTCGATCCGATCATGACCGATGTCATCAACGAATTGATCCTGCAGGTTCGGCAACGCACTCCGGTGACCAGCGTCATCGTCACGCACGAGATGAAAACCGTGTATAAAGTGGCCGACCGCGTGGTGATGCTCCACCCGCTGTCGCGCCTGAATCCGGGCGAGAACCAGATCCTGTTCGACGGCTCGCCCAGCGCATTGAAAGCCTCGCCCGACCCGCGGGTGCAGCAGTTTATCGAAGGCCAGGCCCGTGAACGCCTGCAGGAGTTGGCCACGCAAGCCCAAGGGTGAGCGCAGCGAACCCCTGGGATCGGAGGCGCCGCCCCCTCACCCCCAACCCCTCTCCCTCGGTGGGGAGAGGGGAGGAGACAACAACATGAACGACCAAGCCATGCGTTTCCGATTCGGCCTCTTCGTCCTGGCCTCGCTCATCCTCTTGGCCATCCTCGTCATCCTCTTCGGCGGCTTCCCTTCCTATTTCAAACGCAGCGAGACGTTTTACATCACCTTCGACACGGCGCAAGGCGTCGCATCCGGTACGCCCGTCAGACGCTCCGGCGTGCGCATCGGCGAGGTCCGCAACGTCACGCTCGACAACGAGACCGGCAAGGTCCTCGTCGAAATCCGCATCGATGAAAAATACTACCTGCGCAAAGGCGACCGTCCCATGCTTTCGCAGAACTTGCTCGGCGGCGAGGCGACGATCGCCTTCGTGCCGCCCGAAGACAAGAAACTCGACGATCCGACGCCGGTCGCGCCGGGCACGACCATTGCCGGTGTTACGCCGACCGATGTCGGTTCCCTTATGCAGCGCACCGGCGATCTGATCGCGCCGGCCCAGGAAGCGGTTGTCGAAATCAAAAAGGTCTTTCAGAGCATCAGCAGGATGACCCCGGTCGTCGAGGACACCCTCAAAGATTTCCGCGAGATCGGCAAAATGGCGCGCAGCGTCGGACCGGAAATCCAGAAGACGGCCGACGAAATTCGCGAACTCTCCAAAGCGACCCGCGAAGTCATGCCCGATCTCAAAGTTGCCGTCAAGAACTGGGGCGAAGTCGGCAAACGCGCCGACGACTTCCTCAAGAAAAACGAAGACAAAATCGCCAAGTCGATCGATCGGCTCGAAGAAGCCCTCAAGCGCGTCAACGCGACCTTGAGCGACGAGAACCAGAAGCTCTTCCAGGATACGCTCCGAAACGTCAAAAGCGGGACCGAGAAATTCGATACGTTGGCCAAGCGCGCCGACGAGGCAATCGCGGACCTACAAAAAGCCATGAAGCCGATCGGCGAGAAAGGCCCGACGATTCTCAAGAACGTTGACGAAGCCACCGAGAACCTTACCAAAGCGCTCAAGGACGTGCGCGAAATCATCAATGTCGTCGCACGCAACGACGGCACCGTGCAACGGCTCCTGTCCGACCCGGCGCTTTACAACAATCTCAACGATTCGGCGCTCATGGTCACCAAGATCCTCCCCCGCCTCGACCGCGTCATGCGCGACGTGGAGATCTTTTCCGACAAGCTCGCCCGCCATCCCGAGTTGCTGGGCCTGCGCGGGGCCATCGTCCCGAGCATCGGCCTGAAGGAAAGCCCGTCGGTGATCCCGTATCGCGTGTATCCGTGAGCCGCTCTTCGTTTATCGTTTAGCGCTCGCGCGGCGCCACGCCGGCGCTAAACGAAGCCGATCCATATCACATCTTTATGACCGACTTCGAGCCGCGCTGGTATCATGTCGGGCCACACGCGTATTTCGATCTCGTTCGCCTCGCGCGCCAGGGCCGAACGACGCTGGTGCGCATCGGCTACGTGCTCGCCTTGTTCGCGGCTTTGGCGATCGTCTACTACAATTCGCTTTTTGAACGCCGAGATATCGGCGACTTCATGCGCGATCCCCGCCCTGGTTATGAAATCAACGCCAACGCTGTCATCGCGGAGCGTTTCAGCATCACGATCCTGATACTGCAAAACATCGCCGTGTTGATCTTGATGCCGATCTACGTGGCGGCGAGCGTGTTCGAGGAGCGCGACCATGGCACATTGCCGATGCTGTTCACGACCGATTTGAGTTCCGGCGAAATCGTACGAGGCAAATGGCTGGACCGCGTCGTCTTGGTGGGCAGCGTCCTCTTGGGCGGATTACCCGTGCTCAGCTTTGTGCAACTCTGGGGCGGCATCGACATGCCGATGATCGCCGCCAACTACCTCAATACCGGTTGCTGGCTGCTCACCGTCGGCAGCTTCAGCATGATGATGGCCACGCAATCACGCAGCCTCGCTTTTGCCGTCGGAAAGACGTATGCGTGGCTGTATGGCACATTGCTGGTCGTATTTTGCTGTTGCTGTTGGCCGATGGTCGGCCCCGAATGGCCTCTTCTACTTTTTCTCCCATTTCAACGCGCAGACGGGTATGCGAACATGGGTGTGTTGGCATGTATCGTGATCTCTGTTCATGTGGCGCTGACGTATTGGTTTCTCAACCTTGCGACCGAAAATCTGGAATCGCAGCGTGGCGATGCCTCTCCGGTACCGGAAATCTTCGACCCGCCCGATCAGCCGCCGGTCAAGGTGCATCGTGAGACCGAATGGGTCCCGGACGATCCGCTCGCGTGGCGTGAGGAGCGCAATCGATCGTTCCTCTTCGCCATCCCGCTGTTGGCTCTGCCCTACATGATCTTGGCGATCGGCGCCTTGATCCCGACGGCGTGCGACGTGAGCCGAGAGTTGGCTCGCACGACGCGGTTGCAAGCGTGCGACATGTTCTTGACGATCGCGCGCGTCGCCAGTTTCATCCACATGCTGCTCATCGCGATGCGGTTCACCGGTTGCATCGTCGGCGAACGCGAGCAGCAAACGCTTGACGGCTTGCGCACGTTGCCCATCTCGTCGGATGAATTGCTCCTGGCAAAGATGCGCGGCAACCTGCTGCGGCACTGGTCGTGGATCTTGCCGCTCGCTTTGTACTGGCCGGTCACGCTGTTCCTGAGCGAGCGAAATCCGCTGGCCGGAGTGCTTTTGCTGCTCGTGGTGGCGACTGACTATTTCTTCTTCGCGATGTTGGGGCTGTGCCTGTCGGTCGTTTGCCGCACGAGCGTTGCCGCCTATTCGATTCTTGCGATCGTCGCGTTGACGGTGATCGTCGGCACGGCACTATTGCAATGGTCGTTTCCGCTCAACCTGGAATGGGTCAACCCCGTCGGCGCATGGATCGCGACCATCCGGCACTGGCGGTTCGATGAGCCCGATTCACTGGTGGCCAGCACGACGCATCTGCTGACGTACGGAACGTGCGCGCTTGTTCTCGGCGTGATCGCCCGCTGGCGTTTCGGCAACGGGGAATGAAGTACAATGAACCGTGGTGTCTATGACCGGCATTCAGCAAACCCTGCGATTTGGCCTGATCGCGCTGGCACTCATTGCGGCCGGCGTGCTGTACGGTTGCCTGCGCGATGCCAACGACGATGACGCCGCGCAAGAAGCGACGCCGAAGAGCGCCAGGTATCCACGACAGGTTCAGATCATTCGGCACGGAGAAAAAACGGGGGATGAATCGGATATCCACCTGTCCAGCCGTGGGGCGGCGCGGGCGGCGGCGTTGCCTTCGCTCTACGTGATACCGCCGACGTTTCCGACCAAGCCCGCCGCTCTGGTAACGCCCGATTACCTGTTTGCCACCCGGGCGACCAAGCACAGTAATCGCCCCGTGGAAACACTCTTGCCGCTCGCCAAGGCGCTGGGCGATAAGGAGATCCATCACAAGATCGCCAATGACGACTACCCCAAGCTCGTTGAGTACATCTTCGCGGACGCCAAACACGCGGGAAAGACGCTGCTCATCTCCTGGCATCACGGCAATATTCCCGAGTTGACGCACGCCATTGCCAGCCGGGCCAAGAACGGCGTTGAGCTGAAGGCGACGATCCCGGTGCGCTGGGAAGGCGCGATGTTCGATCGCGTCTGGATTCTCACGTTCGAGCCGGACGGCAGCGCCGCGTTCGTCAACCTTCCGCAGCGCCTCTTGTTCGGCGACTCCAAGAAATGAGAATGCGTTCGCGACAGATCCGCTTTCGCATTCAATTGCCACGATTCGCCGAGGATTCCGCTCGCCGTATCGCGTGGTGCAGACTCGGCACCGTCAATCGATGATCGCCCTGGATGTAGAAGCTCTCGCCGCCGTCGGCGACGGTGCGGACGAGGATCGTTTTCCAGGGGCGATAGTAATAGCGCGGGTCACTCTTGGGCGCTTGGCTGCGATAGTCGTCGTCGATGGCGATGAGATCGAACACGCCGGTGGTGAACTGGCGAATCTGCTTGCCGTCTTGGTGCGCGACATTGCGTGCCATCGAGAGAGCTTTCAGGTACACTTCCGGTCCCATCACGGCGGAGCCGAGGCTTAGCAGGACGCCGCCTTCGAGGTTGGTAACGCTCTGTGTGAAGATCAGGAAATCCTGGTAGCTGGTTTGACCCAGGGCGGCGCCGTCGCAGTTGGAATGCTCATGGATGATGTCGTAGCCGACGCCGACGTGTACGGTGATCGGCACGCCCAGCCGTACGCCTGCGGCGAGGACGCTGATGTCTTTGTGCGGAAACGGGCCGTCGAGAATCGCCCGGCCGATCGCCTCGCCCAGGCCGACGCCGGCTTTCGCGCCTTGCACGATGGCGTCGTTGATGCGCCCCGTTTCTTTCCACAGGCCGAACTCGCCCGTCTGGATGTAGCGAGCGACGCTCTCGGTGGTGGCGCCGATGAGGGCGAATTCCCAGTCATGTATTGGGCCGGCGCCGTTCATGGCGAGGTGCGTCAAATCACCGCGCTCCATCATGTCGATGAGGTGGCGAGACACGCCGGCGCGGAGGACGTGAGCGCCCATCAGAGCGATGCGTGCGGCGCCGCGGCGCTTGGCGTCGGCGATGCGCTGGGCGAGTGTCGGTATCGCCGCATGCGCGAACTCGGGCGGCGGGGCGTCGAGCGGCAGGACGTCCGCAAGCGTCAGATCGTGCTGCCGGTGCGCCAGCGGCTTGATCTTGAGTCGCGAACGGTCAAAAAGCGGGAACGCCATAAACGAGAGTTTTCCGAAAACAAACCGTGAATCGCATGCGTCGGCAAAGCTCGCTCGGCGGTTTCGCGCCAAGCTGTGTCCCGCGAACGCTAAACGAATCAAGAATCAGCGCACCGCGAACACCCGCACCGTCTTGTCCCAGCTGCCGACGGCGAGCCAATCCCCTTTCGGCGAATACGCGATGGCCAGGATTTCGCCGGGCACTTCGAGATGGCCTCGCTCCTTCCACGTTGTTGTATCCCACAGCTTGACCTTGGACGGCTTTTTCCAGTCGGTGGCGGCGGCGGCGAGCGTCTTGCCGTCGGGGCTGAACGCGATTGACCAGACATCGGACATGTGGCCGGCGAGCGTGATGACTTCCTTGCGCGACGCGACATCCCAGACGCGCACGGTGTGATAGCGATTGCCAGCCGCGAGCAGTTTGCCGTTCGGACTGAACGCGACGCAGCGCACTTCGCCGGCGCCGCCTTCGAGAAAAAAAGGCCTCGTCTCTGACGGCACGTCTGGCAGGTTTGCAATTGCAACTGTTCCGTCAGAGCTAGCGCTCGCTAGCAACAGACCCTTGGTGACAGCCAAGCCGTTGACCCAGCTTTTGTGCCGAATGAACACCTTCTCAGGTCCTACTCCTAGGGAAACAGTTCCGTCCAAACTGGCCGCAACCATTCGAACGGAGTCTGTCCAGGCGGCCGTCACGACTGCTCTGTGAAGCCGAATTTCTAGATAACCATTCTCTGATGCTAACTTCGCAGTTCGGTCATAACTCCCGGTGGCCACCGCAGTGCTATCTGGGGTCCATGCCACGGCACAAACGCAGTCCTTATGCCCCTTCAGCACGCCCTTCGGCTTCCAGGTCCCGACGTCCCAGAGCCGCACGACGTTGTCGGACCCGGCGCTGGCGAGCGTCTTGCCGTCCGGCGAAAACGCGACCGCGGCGACCCAGCCCTCGTGCTTGAGGACGACCGGTTCCTGGGCCAAGCTCGGCGTCGCGAGGAACAATACGGATACCAGCGCGATTCGTCCCGTTGGCATGATGTATCCTCCGTTTAGCCGCTCGCCAGAGGCGAGCGGCCAAACAATTTCATTTGCGGTCACCGTGGATTCATGGTAATCTCTACCCATGCGAAAATCCACTATTCTCCTGACGTTGTTGTTCGTTCCTTTGCTTGCGCTGCGTGCTCATGGACAGGACGTCCTCAAAGGCCTGCAAGCGTTCACCAAGGCGACCGCGCTTGCCGACGGCTCGTTTCGGCCCGGCGTCGATCCGGACTACAAGGGCATGTCCGACAGTGCTTACAGCAACTTCGCTCCCGTCACCTACGCCGTCGTCATTCATAGCACCTTCGGCTGGAAGCTGCCGCACGAAGACAGAACGCTGACTTGGATCATCAATCGCCAACAACGAGACGGCGCGTTCACGCACACCGCCGGCACCGTCGACCCGAAGTCGGCGCAAGGGCGGGTCTACAACACGACGATGGCGCTGATGGCGCTCAAGGGGCTCGACTCTCGGCCCGCGTATGATGCGCTCCCCGTGTTCGCCAAGGTCATGGAGAAGGATTACAAGAACCTGCCGGCGTATTCGAGCAGCTTTTTCCCGTTGGCGTACCGACTCGCGGGGGCGAAGTTGCCGGAAGGGGCCGACCAGGCCATGCGCTCGACGATGATCCAGGCCGACGATGGGTATCTCAACGATCACGTGGCGGCCACGTTTCACGCGGTGCATTACGACAAACTCCTGAACGTGAAAACACCGAAGGCCGACTTGATCCTCAAGCGAACGCTCAAGGACCAGAAGCCCGACGGCAGTTGGATGCTCAACCCGCTGGCCCGCGATCGGCACGCCTGCTTCGACGCCGTCTTCATGCTCAAGCACCTGGGGGGCGATCGCGAGGACTGCAAGAAGGCAATGCAGAGAGCCGCCGACTGGGTGATGGCCTGCCGCAATATGGACGGCGGCTTCGGGCATTACCCCGGCAGCCCGTCCGATTGGGACGCGGTCTACTTCCACGTCGGCGTGCTGGTGATGGCGGGCCGCTTGACGCCGACAGACAAACTGCCGAAGGATGCGCACCTGCTGGGATGGGGGCACCTGTTTCGATGACGACAGCCCTGGGATTCGGAGTACCCCATCCCAGGGCCTGGAGTAAGTAACCATGCTCGTCGCTTGGACCCTCGTCGTGGCGTTCGCCGGCGCCCCGGCCGTCGATTCGATTTGTCCGCAGGTCGCGCCGGCCAAGGACACCTGGGCGCGAACGGCGAATCGGGCGCGCGCGGTCCTGCTCATCCACGGCTTCCATTACCATTTCACCGACGCCGGCGTGGCCAGGGCGGCGCTGCGCCCCTGGCAAGTCAAGGATAGCCCGCTCGTCAAGGAGCTTGGCAAAGACGCCGACGTCTTCTCGCTCGCCTATGGGCAAAACGTGCCGCTCGACGTGATTGTCAAGGAAAGCAAGCTCGCTTCCAGCGTCGCCGAGTTGAAAAAACTGGGCTATAGCGAGATCGTTCTGATCGGGCACAGCGCCGGCGGCTTGATCGCTCGGCAATTCGTCGAGGACAATCCAAGCGCGGGCGTTGCCAAGGTCCTTCAGATTTGTTCGCCGAACGCCGGCTCAGCCCTGGCGGAACTCGGCGGCACAAAAAGTCAAAAGCCGTTTCTGCGCAGCTTGACGCCGGACTTCCGCAAGAAACTCCTGGAAGCGCGCAAGGACAAGCGCATCCCGGAAAAAGTGCAATTCCTCTGCGTGGTGGCCCGAACCGGGAAGGGCGCCGACAGCGACAGCATCGTTCTGTGCGAGTCGCAGTGGACGCCTGACCTGCACAAGCAAGGCATTCCCGCCGTCGGCGTTTTTGGGGTCCACCGCGAAGTCGTCCGCGACGCGAAATTGGCCGTCACGCTCGCCGGACTGGTGCGCGATTCACATCCACGCTGGAGCGCTGAGCGCGTCGAGCAAGGGAAGAAGGAGATACTTGCTAAATGACGAAGCCGACCTTTGCTTGGCGCCCACACGGCGCCGCGCGGACGCAAAAGTTTCTGCGCGGTTCACCGAGCATTTTTCCCACGCAACAGGACATGTTTCCCAACAACACCGGATTGTGTCGACATGCAAGAAGCCGATAATCCGAAACGGACGATCTGGCAGGTGGATGTGTTCGCCATGGAATGCGCGATAGCTGGCGCCGAAGCGGGTTGGTACGTGCCACATATGCGTATCTCGCTTTTGGGTGAGGCCGTCATGGACTTTGCAAGCCCTGCCATCAGCGAAATCCGGCGAGGGATGATTCGCTTGAGAACCCCGTTGTACTTTTGTTCTCGAAGAAATTGCAAAATCCCTCTTGCACATTTTTGCGGCTTCCCGTACCATCTACACCTATTGGGCATGTTAGAGCAGTCATGGCAGAGATAACCACTTCGGAATCCCCGCTTGTCCTCGCATCCCCGATTTCTGTTTAAGAAGTTCCAGTCATGCGACCGTGCCTGCCCATCGTGGGTCGAGTTTGAGTTGCGTGATGTTCTCTGAAGGAGGCCCTCCGTGGCTATGAAGTTGTATGTTGGTAATCTCCCGTACGCGGTTACCGACGCCGATCTGACTAACATGTTCTCGCCGTACGGCACCGTCCAATCCGCTCAGGTCATCATCGACCGCGAAACCGGACGCTCCAAAGGCTTCGGCTTCGTCGAGATGAGCTCGAGCGAAGAAGGCCAGGCGGCCATCCAGGCCCTCCACGACAAGGATGTGGGCGGCCGAAAGCTGACCGTCAACGAAGCTCGGCCCCGCGAAGATCGCGGACCGCGCGGCGGTGGCGGCGGCGGAGGTCGCGGCGGATTTGGCGGCGGTCGCGGCGGCAAACGCTACTAGGCCTCGCCTCCAGCGGTACGGTCGGCACTCGACCCTCTCTGCTATCACCCCTCTCCCCAATAAAATCCCAAGGACCAGCTGTCCTTGGGATTTTTTTCGCGCTTCCAGCTGCAACAGGTGCCCATTACGCTCCATGGATCACACGACGGAGCGCCAGCCACAATTCAACTCATGAAACGTCGCCTCCATCGCCTACACACCTGGCTCTGAGACGCCGAGAGATTTTGCGGTGGCGGCGAGTTGGCTCCATGTCGTGGCGTCGATGTCGATGCCTTCGCGCGTGCGCTTTGCTTTGGTGCGTTCCTCGATCTCGCCGGGCATCAGGATGTCGCCGTCCGGCGTCGCCTTGGCGGAGCTCTTTACATAATTGATGAAGCGCTGGATCTCGGCGGCGAAGTCGGCATCCTTCTGGAAGAAGCTCGAATCGAGGTAGATGGAGAGCATTCCGTTGAGCACCTTGTCTGCGTTGGCGGGGTTGCTGCAGCCGCCGCCGGTGAGGGCGCCTGCAAGCACTTCGCACAGCATCGCCAGGCCGTAGCCCTTGTGCCCGGCGATCGGCAGGATGGCGCCGGGCGGGTTGGCGTAAAAGACCTTGGGATCGGTCGTCGGTTGTCCGTTCGCGTCGATAATGCAGCCTTCTGGAACGTCCACTCCCTTGTTGAAGGCAACGCGAATCTTCCCCTCGGCAATCGTGCACGCGGAGATATCGAGCAGGATCGGCGCCGCCCCGTCCATGGGGATGCCCGCCGCAATCGGATTGGCTGAAAGGCGGCGCTGCGTGCCCCCGAACGGCGCGACCAGGATGCCGGCGCCGGTGGTGTTGACGAAGTGCAGCGAGAGAATCCCGGCTTGCGCCGCCTGCATCGGCCAATCGCCGATGCGGCCCAAGTGTCCGCTGTTGCGCAGAGCAATCACCGCGACGCCGTGCTTCTTGCACTTTTCGATGCCGAGTTGCACGGCTTGCTCGCCGATGGTTTGGCCGAAACCGAGTTGCCCATCGACGACAGCGATGGCGTCATTCTCGAAAACGATCTGGATCGACCTGCCCGCAAGCACCTTGCCGGCTTTCAGCCATTGCACATAGGTCGGCACGCGGATAACGCCGTGCGAATCATGGCCGACCAGATTCGCTTCGACGAGATGCGTCGCGACGCGTTCTGCCTCCGCGATGCTGCATCCGGCTTTGGTGAAAATGGCGGTGATGAACGGACACAGGCGATCATGCTTGATTTTCATGGCGTATTTCCATTTCGTCGGACGCGTGTTGGGCCTATTCTATCAGGATCACAGACATCACGCTCCGCCTGATGGAGGCTCATCACGCGGGGCGTGATGCCTACGGTCATGCTCGAGTTTCGCTGTGGAGATCTTGAAATGAGATCGTTAGCATTTGCATTGCTCCTTGTCGTCGCTTTGCCGGTCTATGCCCAAACGCCGCCAACGAAACTCGCATCGGACGGCAAAGCGGCGCGGCCCATCGTCGTTTCGACCAGCGCCAGTCAACGCACGCGCGCGGCAGCTCAGACGCTCGGCAACTACCTCGGCAAAATCAGCGACGCCAAGTTCGACGTCACAACCGGCGACGGCGCGTCAGGCATCGTCGTCGGCGTCGCCAAGGATTTCCCCATGATCCTTGCGCCAAAAGCTCTGCTCGGCACGGACCCCATGCGAGCCGAGGACTATTGGCTGCACTCCTACGCACGCGGCGTCTACGTTCTCGGCGCGACCGATCAAGCCGTCGAGCACGCGGTTTGGGACCTGCTCTATCGGCTCGGTTATCGCCAGTTCTTCCCAGGGCGGACGTGGGAAGTGATTCCCTCCGAAAAGAATCTGTCGATAAGCGTCGATCGCCTGGAGCATCCGTCGTACTACGCACGCCGCATCTGGTACGGCTACGGCGCCGGCGCGTGGGCGAAAGAACCCTATGCCGACTGGTGCGCCAAGAACCGCGCGACCAGCGGCATCACCGTGAGCAGCGGGCATGCATATCAAGGCATCGCCTCGCGCAACAAGGCCGAGTTCGACAAGCATCCCGAATATCGCGGCCTCGTCAACGACGAACGCAAGTCGCATCAGTTTTGCATCTCCAACGAAGACCTGCGCAAGCTCGTCGTCCGCGATGCGTTGCAGCAGTTCGCGGAGAAGTCCGATCGCCAGAGCATCTCGGTCGAGCCGGCCGACGGGGGCGGCTGGTGTCAATGCAAAGAATGCGCCAAGATGGGCTCGGTGAGCGATCGCGTCGTCACGCTGGCCAATCAGGTTGCCGAGGCGGTGACGGCGAAGCATCCCGACAAGTTCGTCGGCATCTACGCGTACAGCTCGCATTCGCCGCCGCCGACGATCAAAGTGCACCCACGCGTCGTCGTGCAAATCGCCACCGCGTACATCCAGGGTGGATTCAGCGTCGATCAACTCATGACAGGCTGGCAGAAGCAAAACGCATCGATCGGCATCCGCGAATACTACAGTGTCAACGTCTGGGACCGCGATCTGCCCGGCAAGCCGCGTGGGTCCAATATCGAGTATCTGACGCGCACCATTCCGCGTTTCCATAGCCAGGGCGCTCGCTTTATGTCGGCCGAGTCGAGCGATAACTGGGGCTGCAACGGTCTCGGCTATTACCTCGCCGCTCGCATGCTCTGGGGTGTTAATGAAGCGAAGACTGTCGACGCGCTTCGGCAGGATTTTCTCGACAAGGCGTTTGGCCCCGCACAGAAGCCGATGGGCGAGTTCTATCGCCTGATCGACGCGAAAAACAAGCCGCTCCTTACCGATGATCTCTTGGGCCGCTTGTATCGCAAGCTCGACGAAGCGCGCGGCCTGACCAAAGACGCGAGAGTTCTCGCACGCATCAACGACCTTGTGCTTTACACACGCTATGTCGAATTGTGGAGCGACTATTCGTCAGTGCAAGGCGACGAACGGCAAAAGCGCTTCGAGACTATGATCAAGCATGCCCTGCGCATGCGCACAACGATGATGATCCACACGCATGGCCTGGTGCGCGACCTGCCCAACCGCGACAAGACGGTGACGATGCCGAAAGAAGCCAAGGCTGCCAAGGAAGGCAAGAATCCGTGGCTGAACACGACGGCGTTCACATCCGACGAGATCGCGTCGATCGTGAAAGCCGGCATCGCGTCGCGCTCGTTGTTCGCGTTTGAGCCACAAGCGTTCGGCGACGATCTCGTACCGGCGACATCGTTGAAGCTCTCAAGCGTAAAGACGGGCAGCGCGGGCCTCTACAGCCGCGGCGTGCGCAGCTACTGGACATGGATCGACAAAGCGCCGGCGGAGATCAAGCTGACCGCGACCGGCGGCGTCGTCTATCAGAACAAAGGCGAAGCGGTGTTCAACTTGTTCCCAGCCGATGAAGTCGAAGGCAAGTCGGTGAGCGAGGCGAAGATCGCGCCGGACAAGGCGGAGCATGGCGTGACGCTGAAGACGACTTTCAAGGGGTTGCATCGCGTCGAACTGTCGGACCATTCGGCCGGCACGCGCACGCATTGGCAGGACGGGTTGCCGATGACGCTGCTGTCGCGGCCCGATGCGCCGGTCAACTTCGCCGGCCGGTGGAGCCTTTACTTCTATGTTCCGAAAGGAACCAAAGTCGTCGGTGGGTACGCGTCGGGTGTCGGCGATTTGCTCGATGGGTCCGGCACGAAGGTGCATAGCTTCGAGAAGAAGCCGGCGTACTTCAACATTCCGGTTGCTGCGGGGCAGGACGGCAAGCTGTGGAAGTTTCAGAACAGCACGGGGCAACGCCTGTTGATGACGGTCCCGCCATGCTTGGCCCGCAACGAGCGCGAGCTTCTGCTGCCACGCGAAGTCGTCGAACGCGATGGCGCCAAGGCGTCGCCGTGAATCAAAGCAACGGCTTACGATTCCGACCAGTCGCCAGAGCCGACGCGTTCGAACGACTTACCGACGCCGATGCGGTAGCAGAGTTGCTCGAACTGTTCGCGATAAGTTTGATCGGTGCTGTGGAGGTGTTCGCCTTCGGTGATGAGCTTCATCTTGTCGTCGCGGCGGATGCGGTGCTCTTTCATCACGTTTTCGAAGAAGGTGAGATTGGGGGCGTACACGATAAGCAGCTTGTGCTCGTCGAATTGAACTTCCATGGGCCCCTCCGTGGACATGACGGCGATGCCGGTGCAGCCGTCGTGCATCAGAGTATCTTCGTATTCACAGCAGTGGCTCTTCAGCACGGGCAGATCCATCGCCTCGCGGAAAAGGTCGAGGTGTTGGCTGCCGTGACTGTTGTGGCTGGTTTCCAAAACGACATCAACAACTTCGCCCAAGGGATCAAGCAGGTCGAGAAAGACATCGAATAGGCGTTCGCGCGACACGGCGGCGACGAGCACCGGAACGGAGAAATTAGCCTGCTCGTCGCAGTAGGTATCGATCCGGTAACCCTCACGCGGTACGACCGGAAGGCTCTGGGCAGGGCGAATGGCGTCGGTGAGCCAAAAGTCGCCGTAGCGATCGATTTGCAAATGCTCGGGCATGGTAAAGTCGTTCACGTTTCTTCCCTGCGTTCGGTGTCGGGGACATGTCTGGGGGGTCCGACCGCCGGGGCATCGCGGCTAGACAACTATAGTTCGCGATTTGCCCCTGGGCCAACTGCCCGCGAAAATTCTACGCACGAACTTGAGTGAAAAATGAAAATCGTTTGGAAATGGATGGTTGCGCCGACAGGACGCTTGGGAACAAATGTTCCATAGGGGCGACCGCGTGCGGCTTCGCGCTCGCCGCATGCCCTGCGACCGGGCAACGGCGGTTCCCGTTGCAAAAAAATGGGGATTTCGCGTAGACTACTCGTGTTTGGCGGACTCGTCGCCTGCGGCCTAGTGCACCGTCTACGATCCGTTGATAGATAGACGTAGGGTGCGTGCAACGCACCGATGAGCGGACCGGTGCGTTTCACGCACCCTGCATCCATCAATCCATGGAAGCCAAAGCACTAGTGCACCGTCTACGATCCGTTGATGGATAGACGTAGGGTGCGTGCAACGCACCGATGAGCGGACCGGTGCGTTTCACGCACCCTGCATCCATCAATCCATGGAAGCCAAAGCACTAGCATGCTGCCATGCCCCAAGCAGAGGGATGAGATCGCTGTTTTGGAGTTTCTTGCCATGACTCGCTGGCTTGCCTCGCTTGTCGTCCTTGGCTCGTGCACGGCATCTGTTGATGCCGGCGACAAGGTCGTTGCTGAGAGTTGGGACCTGGTCCAGTTGGGTGACGGCAAGGCCGGGTATGTCCACACCATCGCCAAGGAAATCGACAGCGACGGCAAAAAGCTCATCCACACCACCGTCGAGTTGCGTCTGACACTTCGCCGCAATGACAGCCTCATCGAGATGGGCATGGACACCGGCACCATCGAAACGCCCGAAGGCACAGTCACCGGCACGTTCATGAAGCAATACCTGGGCAAAAAACAGCAAACCCGCATCGACGGCGCTGTTTCGGGCAAACAGCTCAAGCTCACGCTGAATGGAAACACGCCGCTTAACCCTGCCCCTTGGCGTGCCGACGTTCTGGGGCAGTTCAAGCAACTGAACCTGTTCAAGGGACGGGATCTCAAGGCCGGCGACTCGTTCACGTTTCAGACGTTTGAGCCGACCGTCAACCTCGTTATTAGGATGGAAGTCCAGGTGAAAGGGATGCGCGAGGTGCTGATACCGGGCACGAAACAGAAGCAGAAGTTGCTCCTGGTGGAGACGATTCCCGAAAAAATCGAGCACAAGCCGGGCGAGAAGTTGCAACTGCCGATCGTGCAGGCCTGGCTGGATGACGCGAGGGAACTGGTGAAGTCCGAGGTCGAAGTGCCCGGTCTTGGCCCACTGGTCATGTATCGAACAAGCAAAGCCAGGGCGTTAGCGCCGGCGCCGATCGCGAGCTTCGATCTCGGCTATCATCAGCGGATTCGCTTGAAGAATCGCATCCTGGACGCCCATGGCACGTCCGCGGCACGGTATCGCATTGCCATCCGCAACGATGACAGCGCCGCCACGGCGTTTTCGCGCGACGATCGCCAGCAAGTCAAGAACGTGCAAGGCAATACGTTCGAGTTGCACGTCAAGAATCTACCGGCCGGCGTCGGAGTCGGATCGGGTGACGCGCCATCTGCCGAGTTTCTCCAGAGTTCTTATTTTATCACCAGTGCCGACCCTAAGGTAAAAGAGCTGGCTCGCAAGGCGGTGGGCGATGAGGCCGACGCCTGGAAAAAAGCTCGTCAAATCGAGCGGTGGGTGCATGACCATATGCGCTATACCAACTATGAGGCGATGGCGACGGCTGACCATGTCGCTCGAACGCTGGAGGGGGATTGCACAGAGTACGCGATGTTGACGGCAGCCATGTGCCGCGCCGAGGGTGTGCCGAGCCGCACAGCGATCGGTCTGGTTTACGCTGAAGAAAAGGGCGTGCCGTTCTTCGCGTTTCATATGTGGACGGAGGTATGGATCCGAGGGCGCTGGATCGCCATCGATGCGACGATTGGCAAGGGGTACGTCGGGGCGGCGCATCTGAAGATTACGGACCATAGCTGGCACGACGAGCGGACGATGACGCCGATTCTGCCGGTTGTGCGGGTTGTTGGACGGGTCAGCATTGATGTCCTGAGTGCGGAGAATCGCTAAGAAGCCCTAAGAGAAGGACAAAGGGCTGGAGGACGAGGCTCCTTTCGAGCCGCGAGCGACGGAATTCTTGCAGGGTTCACGGTTCAGTGAGAGCCTCGCCCCTCCCGAATCGGGAATTCTTCTAGACGGTCTGAATCGTGGTGCGTCTTCGTTTCAGGTGTCGTGGGTGTCGCAGCGCGTTTGTAACGTGCCCCAATAGGGAGTGCCGAAATTCACAATATTTTTTCTTGAGAAATGCGGAAGTCTGCGATACTTTGTATCAGATCGAGCGTCTATATTGTGACGGTCAAGGCGCAAGGAACGAGCCATTTTGCCGTTCTTTCACGGAACGGGTTTCCACGCGGAGGTGTGAGCGTTTTGTCCTTTTTCGTTGCGGTCATCGACGGACCCGATCTCTCTCGGCAAGGACATTTCTTGGTAGTGAATCAACCGGGCCTAGCGCCCTTTCGGATCGAACCGAATCCCAGCAAACAAGCGGAATCAAGCAGTTGGCGAAGAGGAATGCGATAACGGAAGCTCGGGGACCTCGCCCAAACAGGATGCGAAAAGGGAAGTTCATGCGGACAGCGAACGAATCGACTTGCCGGTCAGTCCGACCGCGGGCCCGAATTGAGGGCGTGCGATGACGACGCGGACTCGGCAAGCTCCTAGCAGTCCATCGATCGCCGTGGCCAACGGCATCGAGGTCGGCGCCGACCGATCGACCCCGTTTACCTGGGAAGATTGGTTCCTCCACGCCACTGTTCAGCAGCGCGCCGAAGCGCTGGGACTCGCTCAGCAACAAGGCCTCCTCTACCCCCAGCAACTACCCCCCCTCAAGAACGGGACGAAGACAACTCCATCACCGGGCAAAGACACTCCGCTTTCACAAATCTTCCCACGGCTCCTCGGTGGCAGAACCGATGGATTGTCGCACCTGCCCACGCAGGAAATCTCCTTCTTCGACGCCGACCTCGACGAACTTCAGCGGCAAGCGGTTGCGCGAGCCCTGAGCACACCGGATCTCGTGATGATGCAGGGCTTGCCGGGTACGGGGAAGTCGCGAGTCCTGGCCGAGATCATCGCGCAAGCTGCCCGGCTCGGTTGGCGAATGCTCTTCCTTGCCGGGCATCCCGCGTCGATCGATGTTATCTTGCAGTGCTTCGTCGACCGAACGGAAGTATTTCCGGTGCGATTCCTGGACTCCTTGGAGAAGCCCGAGTCGTTGCCGGCGTGGTTGCGCGCCTGCACGATCGACGACCAGAAGCGGACCTTTCTCGATCGATTGCTCGGCAGCGCGCGAACGAGCCAAGCAGATGCCGAATCCAGATGTCGCCGGCGCCGCGACGACGAATCGCTCTGGGCGGACTTGGAAACGCTGCTTTCGCGCCGCCAGGACATCGATGCTCGCCGAAAAGCAGTGGACGAAGCGTTGCCGGGCGTCGCAGCCTCAATTGAGCGCGCTGCTGACGGCGACAAAACCGACACGGTGTTCGGCCTGAAAGTTGCCGACCTGAAACAGGCCTCGGAACAAGAACTTGGCGACCTTGACGCTGCGCTCCAAGTGGATGCGGCCGCACTCGCCGAATGCGACAAAGCGCTGGCGGATCTGGAATCGCAATTGCACGATCGCGAGCCAGCCTATCTGGCCAAGAAACACTCTCATTTCTGGACTTTGAGCTACTGGTTGCACCTTCTTGATGGCTCGATCATCCCGGAAACGGAATCGCTCTACACGCAAAAGAATGAACTCCAAACGAAGCGCCAACAAGTCGCGGCACGAGTCGAAGAGCTTCGCCAGAAGCAGAAGGACGCAAAGAACCAATTTCAAGAAAGACGCGAGGCTCTGATCGCTGCTGAAATCGACGCTCGCAAGCGAGCACTTTCCGAACAACAACAAACGTTGCTCGTCGAAGCGAACCAAGTCGATGCCGCGTGGAACGCCCTCTGCACGCGGCTGAACGTAAGCGTCATTGAGAAGAGCGCCGACGCGATCGCGCCGGCACGCCTGGCATGGGAACAGCGAAAACGGTACGAGGAACGGCAATGTCAGTTCGCGAATGCGTGGACGACGTTCGTCGAGGAAACCGGCGCGGCGATGGCGAACAAGCTGCCGACGTACGCCAATCTCATTGCCGGCACGTTGATGCGCTGGCATACCGACGCGAAGTTTCGTGATGCCATCGCCGAACCGGTCGATTTGCTGATCATCGAAGACGCGGAGTCATTGACCGAGGCAGACCTGCAAAAGCTGTCGCGCCACGCGGGTCGATGTGTTCTCGTCGGACAGGCGCTGGCCGAGCCGACGCCGGCGCCGACGGTCGTCGAGAAAGCATCGCGGGCGCTTCTGCCGGCGCCGTTGGTATCAGCAGCCTGTTGGAGCAAACTCTGGAAGACACTCGGCGGCGACGCGGGGGACTGGCCGAACTCCTGGCGACGCGAAGGCGATCGCCTCGTTTGTCAACTCGTTCCGCTCGGCATGGACGATGAGCAGTATCTCGAGTCCGAGGGGTTGGCCGACGCTCCGAATATTGAGTTGCGCATCCTGCATCGGCCGACTACACGTCCATGTCTCGCTCAAGTCATGTTCGCGCCGAACATGTCGTTCGCTGACGCGTTCCGATTCATGATGCGTGAAGTGCAGGAGTTTCCGTTGGCGCCAGTCGGCCGGTCGGCCTGGTGGACCGAGGACGCGCAACGCATCAGCCGGCACATGAGCCCAACGATGCAGCGTGTGCAAACATGGATTGATCTCGAGCCGGGTCTTCGGCTCGGCGCCGTCGCGGACGAGTCGGGCGAAGCGCTGCGAATCGCGGTGATCGAATTCGACAAATCGGCCGGCTGGGATCGCGCCAAGGCGGAACTATGGCTGATACAGCACCGCCCCGTCGTGGATCAGCAACGCACCGTTTTCTTGCAGACGCCCTATCGCTTCCCGTCCGGCGTGGCGAAGGTGGTGCGATCCGTGATCCGCTGCGACGATTGGTTGATGCCGTTCGGATCGCTGGACTCACCAGCCCTGGAGTTCGTCGCCGTGCCGTCCGGAAGCGGACATGATTGGCCACGCGAAGGCGCCGGCCTGGAGCTCGATTTGACGGCCACGCGCTATGGCGATCGCCTGCCGGCCAACCTGCGTCAAGGGCTTCCCAATCGCGGCTTTGTCAATTACCTCGAAGCGCAGGCATTGGTGCGGCGGCTCGAAACCTGGCACCTCAAGGAAGCTCAGCCGACCTCGCGCGTCGCCGTCCTGGCGCTTTGCGAGGGTCAAGTTGCCCTGCTGCGGCAACTCATCGAGATGTCCAACGGGCTCCGCGCTCGCCATTTCCAGATGGAGATCGCGACGCCGGGCCGAATGCATCAGCGCGAGTGCGACGTGGTGTTTTTGAGTTTGACGCGCAGCCATTCCCATCGTGCCGTGGGATACTGTGAATGCGCGAGTGATCTGCCGCTGGCGCTAACCCGCGCCCGCACTCGTCTTCTCGTCTTTGGCGATCCTGGCACACTCTGGAAGCGAACTCAATGGCACGGCCCGCTCGATCACCTTGACGGCAACGCCGCCCAACAAGAGTTGGCCGTGCTTTCGCGTCTGGCGGTCCTCTTGCAAGAATCCAATCCCGTCTTGGCCTCGAACGGCCAGGCCAATGGCCGTCAATCAGCCGTGCGCGACTCGGCTGCTGGAGCGTAGCCATCACGCTCCGCGAGGGGATGAGGACAGACACGTTCAGAGTGCGGCTCATCACGCGGAGCGTGATGGTTGCGATCGGCGCCGATTCGATGATGCTTCTGGAGCACTGCCATGGAGAAACGCCCGCTGCCCGATTCGAATCGGCAATGGCTGCTCGATGAGCTGAACCTTTGGCGGCGTCTTGGCCTGGTCAACGAGGACCAGGTCAACGGCATCGTCGACCTCTACGAGACGCCGACGCAGAGCGCCGAGCGCCGCCAATCGACCGCCATCTACCTGCTCGTCGGCGTGTCGGCCTGCTTCGTCGGCTTGGCAGTCCTCTTGCTCGTCGCGTACAATTGGACGCTTCTGCCCGACGCCATCAAGCTGTTCTTGCTGCTCATTGCCGTCGGCGGCGCCCACGCGCTCGGCTACAGCTTGCGTTACCTCTGGGACGCGAAGAACTTTTCCGAGTCGGCGTTTTTCTTGGGTTGCCTGTTCTACGGCGGGTCGATCTGGCTCATTGCCGACATCTTTCACCTCGGTTCGCATTACCCCGACGGCATCTGGTGGTGGGCAGTCGGCGTCGTGCCGTTGGCGTTTTTTCTCGACACTATCTTCCTGCACATGTTGGCGGTGACGCTTCTCGCTGCCTGGGTCGGGACCGAGTTGATCGGCTTTCACGGAGGTGTCCCGGGCGCCTTCGGGCTGCCTCGGGCATGTTGGACGTTGCCGATACTCGCTGGTCTCGGGTTCTTCTGGTCGTATCAAAAGAAATCGACGTCAACGCTGGGGCTATATGTCCCGCTGGCGGCATGGTGGTTGGCGCTCGTGCCCTTGGCCTGGAGCGGGCTGGCACGCGAGAATCCGATTCTCTACATCGGCGGCATCGGGGCGCTTTTGCTCATTCTCGCCGAGGTTCATCCCGAAGGCAGCCTGTTCGCCGTTCCGTATCGCCTGTACGGCAGTCTGGTGTGCATTGGCGTCTTGACCACGCTCAGCTTTTTCGAGGTGCAACGCGAATTTCGCCATATTCACGATCTCGGCGTGTTCGTCGGCCTGTCCGTCGGCATCACGGCCTTGGCGCTAGGCGCGTTCGGCGTCGCGGCGGCGATGCACACACCAGCCGACGACGAAGCGACCCTCGATCGTCCGCTCATGGTGTTCGTGACGCGGCAATGGCTGCCGTTGGCGATGGCCGGCCTGATGCTGTTCATGGCCCTCTGGTACGCCGCCCTGAAAAACGCCGCCGGGAACAATGACGCCTTCGTCGCCGCAGTTCCCACGGTGCTCGCCAACGTCGGCATGATCGGGCTGGCGTTCTGGCTGATGATGCTCGGCCTGCGCGAAGATCGTGGCTTCCCCTCCGGCGGCGGCGTCCTGTTCTTCCTGGTCTGGTCCGTTTGTCGATACACGGAGTGGTTCAGCGATCACGGCGGGCTGCTCGGCGGTGCCTGCATGTTCTTCCTGTGCGGCGCCGCGATTTTCGGCTTCGCCATGTTTTGGCACTATCGCAAGAAACAACGGGAGACCTCCGATGGCGAGTGACAAATCGCACGACCCCGATGCCATTGCCGCCGGCGCTCCGACGCGCTCCGCCGACATGGCCGCAACTGCGCCCGACGTCGAACCGATCACCGGCGACGTCGAGGTCAAGACCTGGCTCGACAGCATGAAGGACTACGAAGCCGCCGGCGTTATCGCGGCCATCGGCTTGCAGTTGGCGGTGCTCGTCGCCATGATCGTCATGGGCTCGCTCAAAGCCGCCCGCGAGTTCTTTTGAGCGCGACAGCGTCTATGCAGTGACATCGCGTTCATAGAATAATCGCGACGCCGTGGAGGGTCCACGGAAACGACGACAACGGAGTGTGCGATGGCGTCTGCGAGCGAATTGCCGGAAACCGTCATTCGGCCTCCGTCCGGCTGGCAACTCATCAACTTCGCCGAGCTTTGGCAATTCCGCGATCTGCTCTATTTCCTGGCCTGGCGCGACGTCAAAGTGCGCTATAAGCAGACGCTGCTAGGCATCGCCTGGGCCGTCCTGCAGCCGGCGCTGATGATGTGCATCTTTTACGTCATCTTTTCCGTGGTGGCGGGGACGTATCACAAACCGCTGCCGTATCCGCTGTTCGTGCTGACCGCGTTATTGCCTTGGACTTTCTTCGCGACGTCGATCGCCAACGCGGGCAACAGCGTCGTTGGGTCCGAACGGCTCATCACCAAGATTTACTTCCCGCGCCTGGCCGTCCCGTTCGCCACCGTCGGGGCGGCCATCGTCGACTTCTGCGTCGCGCTGCCGCTCCTGGCCATCCTGTACGTCGGGTATCGCATTGCCGGGCACGACATCGCACCGGGCTGGAGCGTCCTTTTAGCGCCGGTGATATTCGCATTATTCGTTCTCTCGGCAGCCGGCGTCGGTACGATGCTGGCGGCACTGAACGTGGCCTATCGCGACTTCCGCTACATCATCCCGTTCCTGGTGCAAATCTGGATGTACGCCACGCCGACGATCTATTTCGACCTCGGCCCGACCGAGCCGGAGTCGACCTGCGAATGGGTGAAGCAACTCTTGCCGCTTAACCCAATGACGGGCTTGATCGCGTCCTTCCGGGCGGTGCTCTTGGATCAGGAGATACCGTGGCGCGACCTTGGCTTCAGCGCCGTCATGGCCGTGGTGTTTTTTCTGGCCGGCTGCCTGTACTTTCGCCGCGTCGAGGATTCGTTCGCGGATGTGATTTGACCATTTCTTCGTTTCGCGCTCGCAGGGCGCCTCTTGAGCGCAGCGCGATACTTGAATAACGCAATTCGCCCGCGACACGCCCTGCGAGCGCGAAACGAAGAACCCCGGAGGCAAACTTCCTGATGGACCCGGTCCTCGCTGTGCACAACCTTGCCAAGTGCTATTACGTCCAAGCGACGGGGAAGTCCCAGTCGGCCTATGGCTATCGCACGCTGCGCGAGGATGTCATGGATTGGCTCGCGGCGCCCTTCGGGTGGCTGAGCGGCGAGAGATCATCCGAAGAAAAAGAGTTCTGGGCGCTGAACGACGTCTCCTTTCAAGTCAACCAGGGCGAGGTCGTCGGCATCATCGGACACAACGGCGCCGGCAAATCCACGCTCCTCAAAATCCTCTCGCGCATCACCAAGCCGACGCGCGGCGAGGTGCGTCTGCGCAGCCGCGTCGGCAGCTTGCTCGAAGTCGGCACGGGGTTTCATCCGGAACTCACGGGCCGCGAGAACGTCTATCTCAATGGCGCCATCCTCGGCATGCGCCATCACGAGATCGAGGCGAAGTTCGATCAGATCGTCGCCTTCGCCGAGATTGAGCAATTTCTTGACACGCCGGTGAAGCGTTATTCCAGCGGCATGTATGTTCGATTGGCATTTGCCGTGGCCGCCCATCTGGAGCCGGAAATACTGATCGTCGACGAGGTGCTGGCGGTGGGCGATCTGTCGTTTCAGCGCAAATGCATGGGCCGCATGCGCGACGTCGGCCGATCGGGGACGACGATTCTATTCGTGAGCCACAATATGCCGGCGATTGAGGCGCTGTGCACGCGCGCCATCCTGCTCGATCACGGCAAGGTGGCAATGGACGGCGCCGTTCGCGATCTTGTGCAAGAATATCACAGGCGGGTGTTGCAATCCCACGGCGACGCCGGCTCGACGCTGACCGAAATCGACAGCCCGACGCGCCTGCACAAGATCTTCCGCTCAGCGACGCTGCTCGACGATACCGGCGAGCCGACGAACTTTCTGCCCGTCGGCGGGAAGTTCCACCTTCGGCTCGTGCTCGACGCGCCGATCAAGGTGGAATCGCCCAACGTGACGATCGGCATCGACGACAATCTGGGGCAACGCCTGCTGAGCCTGCAATCGCCCTTGTCGAACCCGGCGTTGCCGCGCCTGGAAAATCCCGGCGTTCTCGATTGCGTTGTCCCTTCGTTGCCGTTGGCGCCAGGCGAATACTGGATCAAGCTCGGCCTAGCAGCCACGCCCGACGAAATCGACGAAATCGAGCGAGCGCTCCGCTTCACCGTGACCGAGGGGGATTTGTTCGGCTCCGGGCGCGGGCATCATCGTGGTCTGTGCGTGGCGCCGGCGACGTGGAGCTTTGTTTCCCTGGAAGCCCAGGGGTGAGCGCAGCGACCCCCTGGGATCGCGGGTTCAGCCCCCTCACCCCCAACCCCTCTCCCCGAAGGGGAGAGGGGAGAAAGAACCCGATGCCTCCGCACAAGGTGCTGCTGTTGACGTACCATTTCCCGCCGTCGGGAGCGGTCGCAGTGTACCGGATGCTGGGTCTGGTTCGATATTTGCCGAAGTTCGGCTGGCAACCGGTCGTGGTAGCGCCGCCGAGCGTGCCGTGGGAACCGGAGGACGAATCGTTGTTGGGCCAGGTTCCGTCGGAGACTCCGGTGGCGCAAGTCCCGTTCGCGACCGGATTCTTCGGCAAGATTTGGCGCTACTTTTGGCCGGAGTCGCATTGGCTAGGCCTGGCACAACCGGTCTGTGAGCGCATGATAGCCGAGCATCGAGTTGAGGCGATCATCACGAGCAGCCCGCCGGGTTGTGTGCACCAACTCGGCCTGTCGCTGCACGAGCAGTACGGATTGCCCTGGCTGGCCGACTTTCGCGATCCGTGGGTGACGAACGATTCGCTCGCCACATCAGCCTGGCTGTTCTTGGAACGTTGGCGAGAAGCGCGCGTGATGCAGTCGGCGACAGTGCTGATTGCCAACACGCCGCGCGGGCAGCAAGGCTGGGAAGCCGCGTACCCAGACGAAGCGCACAAGATGGTGACGATCACCAACGGCTTCGATCCCGAGCGATTCGTAGCCTCTAAAGATCGGCGACCAAAAGGCGAGCAACTGACGATGCTCCATGCCGGAGAGTTCTACGGCGGTCGCGACCCACGTCCTTTGCTCGACGCGCTGGCCACGATGCCGGGCAGCGATCGCCCGCACGTGGATTTCCTTGGCCGCCGAACGGAGCAACTGTTCGATTTCGTATCCGAGATCCGTCACCGCAACCTGCAAGACTGCGTGCGATTGCATGACCAGGTCCCCTATGACGAGGCGATTCAGCGCATGATGCGAGCCGACATCCTGCTTCTGGTTCATACGCCGGAGTATCGGCTCGGCGTGCCAGCGAAGCTCTACGAGTATCTCGGCGCCGGCCGACCGATCTTGGCGTTGGCGGAGCCGGACGGCGACATCGCCTGGGTGGTGCGCGAGAGTGCCGTGCTTCACCGTATCGTGTCGCCGCGCGACGTGCCCGGCATTCAGACCGCGCTGACCGAGTTGATTCGCGAAATCAAGAATGGCGCCGTCGTCTGCCCAAATCCGGACGCCTTGCGCCAGTTCACCCGCGAACGCATGGCTCAGCGCGTTGCCGAGTGCCTCGATCGATGCGTCGCCAAACCGACGAGGACGCCATGACCGACACGCCCAAGCGTCTGAAGGTCGTCCATGTCACGCTCGGCCTGGAGGTCGGCGGCCAGGAACGCTTGCTCGTCGAGATGGCTCGGCACCGCGACGCAAGCCGATTTGACTGGGCCGTGATCTCGCTGGGAACCCGCGGCCCGCTGGCCGACGCGCTTGAAGCGATCGGTGTGGGCGTGGTTGCCATGGGCTCGCCGGAGGGCTTTACGCCGTTACTCTGGAGTCGGCTGTCGTCAATGTTCCACGTGGAACATTGCGACGTGGTGCATACGCACGACGATCGCCCTCTGATCTACGCGATGCCGGCTGCCTGGTGGGCGGGCACGAAACGCCGCATCCACACGCACCATCATGGGCAACTCGATCAATTCACCTGGCGTCAGCGCTTCCTGCTTCGGCAAGCCGCTCGCTTCGCGCAGCATTTCATTTGCGTCTCCCATGACAGCGCTCGCTACATGGTCGACCAGGGCGTGTCGCGGAGCATCGTGCAGACCATCTGGAACGGCATCGACCTGACGCGGTTCGCTTACCAAGGCCCGTGCGACAACGGCTCGGTCGTCACGGTCGCGCGGCTAAGCCCGGAAAAAGACATCGCGACTCTCCTGCGAGCGATTCCGCATGTCGTCGCAAAGATGCCGCAGGCGCGATTCGATATCGCGGGCGATGGCCCATGCCGCGAAGAATTGCGCGGGCTTGCCCGGACACTGAACATTGCAGATCACGTGACGTTTCATGGCACCTCGCACGATATCCCGGCGTTTCTGTGCCGCGCTCGGCTCTTTGTCTTGCCATCGCTCTCGGAAGGGATTTCACTTACGCTATTGGAGGCGATGGCGCGCGGGCTGCCGGTGGTCGCGACCAACGTCGGCGGCAATCCCGAGGTCGTTGACGCGGGCGCAACGGGATTGCTCGTCCCGCCGGGCGATGCGAAGGCACTGGCGGAATCGATTGTCGAGCTGCTCACGGACATGGCCCGCTGCCAGCGCATGGGCGCCACCGGCCGCCAGCGCGTGGAAAACTACTTCGACATTTGCAAAATGACCGCACGCTACGAAACGCTGTACTCGGAGGGCATGCCGTGAAACGTCTCTTCGTTCTGCGTTCGCGCGGCGTCGCATGAACGCAAAACGAAGATGCTGTGCGTGATTCCCATGCATGTCGCAATTATCGATGGCGATGTCTCCTACCCGGCCAATTCGGGCAAGCGGTTGCGCACGCTCAACCTCATGCTTCAGGTCGCCCGGCGCCATCGCATTACCTACGTCGGCCGTTGTGCGGTCGATAGCGAGGAGTGGCGCGCTGCGCCGGCGTTCCTGCGTGAGCATCGCATCGAGCCGATCCTCGTTCCCGATCCCGTGCCGCAGAAATCAGGGCTGGCGTTCTACGCTCGGCTCTTCGCGAATCTATTTTCCTCGCAGCCATACTCGGTAACCTCCCACTACAGCGAACCAATGCGGCAAGCGATCTCCGAATTCGCCAAGCAGGATCGCGTCGACCTGTGGCAGCTCGAATGGGCGCCCTATCTCGCGATGGTTGATGCAGCGTTGCCTGGCCCACGCGTCGTCATCGCGCACAATGTCGACACACTCATTTGGCAACGCTATTACGAGAACGAACTGAGCTTCTTCAAGCGGGCGTTTCTCAAGACGCAATGGCAGAAGTTTCGCCGATTCGAAGAGGACGCGTTTCGCCAGGCAACGCGCGTCGTCGCCGTCAGCGAAGAAGACGCTCGCTTGATTCGCATTGAGTTTGGGCAACCGAACGTTGATGTCGTCGACAATGGCATCGATCGTGCCTACTTCGAGAACGTTCAAGAATCGCGCGATGCGCGGCGCATCCTCTTCCTCGGCGCTCTTGATTGGCGGCCCAACCTCGACGCCGTCGATCTGCTGTTGGATAAGATCTTCCCAAGGGTGCAGGTCCAGGAATCCACGGCGAAACTCGTTATCGTCGGGCGACATCCGCCGGATGAATTAGTCGAGCGTACTCGGAATGCGCCAGGCGTCGAACTGCACGCCGATGTCGCCGACGTCAGGCCTTACCTTGCCGGAAGCGGCGTGATGGCGGTCCCATTGCGGATCGGCGGCGGCTCGCGGCTGAAAATCCTCGAAGCCCTTGCTTGCGGGCTGCCTGTCGTCTCCACGGCGGTCGGGGCCGAGGGGCTCTTGCTCAAGCCGAACGAAGACTACGTGCAGGCCGACGAGGATGCGATGGCCGACGCGCTCGTGCAGGCAATCCGCAACCCCGACGCCATGCGAGCGCTGGCGGACCACGGGCGGCGCATCGTCCTCGATACCTACGACTGGAGCGTCCTGGCGAAGAAGCTCGAAGCGTCCTGGGAGAAGTGCAGCGCATGCGCGTCGTCCACCTGATGGCCTCTCCGTTCTTCGGAGGTCCCGAACGCCAAATGCTCGGGCTCGCTCGCCACTTGCCCGGCGATGTCGTCAGCATCTTCCTGTCATTCGCCGAGCATGGCCAGGCCCAGCCGTTCATGGACGAGGCGCAGCGCCATCATTTCGAAGGCAAGCTGCTTCAGTACAACACGCCGTGGTTTTTCTCTTGCGTCTCCGAAGTCGCCGACGAATTGCAGAAAGCCAAGGCGGATATCCTCAGCTGCAGCGGTTACAAGCCGGACCTGGTCGGCTGGCGGGCGGCGCGGCGCGTCGGCATCCCAGTCGTGTCGATCTCGCACGGGTGGACAGCGGCGACCTGGAAAGTGCGCGTCTATGAATCGCTCGATCGCTGCGCCATCGGTTGGATGGATGCCGTCGTTTGCGTGTCGAAAGCGCAGGCCGACAAGGTGCGTGCCGCCGGCGTCGCGGAGCCGAATATCCATGTCATTCACAATGCCGTCGGCGAGGAAGCGTTTGTGGAGCCAGAGCCGGCGGCCCGCGCCGAGATGCTCAGCTGGTTCACGGCCCCGCCTCGATTGATCGTCGGCGCCGCGGGGCGACTCAGCCCGGAGAAGGGGTATTCCCTTTTTATCGAAGCGGCCCAGCGAGCGGCCAAGGCGCACTCCGATGTCGGGTTCGTCCTTTTTGGCGAAGGCGACCTGCGCGGCGAATTGGAGCAAACGGTCGCAAGTTGCGGATTGCACGGACAACTCGTTCTGCCCGGATTTCGCCCGGACATGGCACGATTTCTACCGCACCTCGACATTCACGTGATGACCTCACTGACCGAGGGATTGCCGATCGTCCTTTTGGAAGCCGGGGCGGCCGGCGTGCCGAGCGTGGCGACGGCGGTCGGTGGCATTCCCGAAGTCATCGACGACGGCGTCACCGGCCACCTCGTTCCATCCGGCGATTGCGACGCGCTCGCCCGGTGTATCATCGCATTGTTGGACGACCATTCGCGCCGCCTCGCCATGGGCCGCGCCGCTCGCGACCGTGTTCGCCAGGATTTCTCCTTCACCGGCACGGCGCAACACTATCACGCGCTCTTTGAAAAGGTCCTAGCGTCACACAAACTCGAATGACATCGCAGTGATAGTGCCGATTTTCACGAACTCGTCTTCGTAAACGGTGTCTTCCTCTTGGATTGTCTCTCGCTCAACACACAGTAGAATTCGAGTTGGCAGCATGGGAGAACCTTCGCTTGGCCCCATTAATGCCTGTTGCCGGAGATTTGCCCCCGTAGCTCAGCTGGATAGAGCAGCGGATTTCTAATCCGCCGGTCGCAGGTTCGAGTCCTGCCGGGGGTAGTCGCTCAGCCCAAACCACACAGACGTTCATGGTGCGGATGCTTGGATTGAGCGGCTCTTGGCCCCGCTTCGTACTCGTGCAGATGGTTTTCGCGCAGCGCGGTTCCGCGTGGCTTGGCCGCGGGTCATTTCGTTTTTCCAGGTGGCTCCGTTCGTCGTAGCCGCGCCCGCGGCACGCGCGGGACCGGTTGATCGTGCTCGTCTTCGATGTCGCCGATGATTTCTTCGAGGATGTCCTCCAGCGTGATGATGCCGAGCACTTTGCCGTCGTCGTCGCGCACGACCGCCATTGGGCGTTTCGCCTTGCGGAAGAGACGAAGCGCGTTGGCAATATCCTCGTCCGGTTTGAGGAACAACGCGGGATAGATGGCGTCTTCAAGGATGACGACGCCGTGCAGGCTGAAGAGAAAGAACAAGTTCTTGGTATTTACGATGCCGACGATGTTGTCCAAGTCGCGATCATAGACCGGCATGCGCGTGTGCGCTCCGGTGCGGACGGCTTCAAGCACCTTGTCGGACGGCATGCTCAACTCGAGCGCCGCCATTTTTTCACGCGGGATCATGCAGTCGGCGACCTTCTTGTTCGACATGCGAAAAACGTTGCGCACCAGTTGAGCATGCTCCGGGTCGAGCATGCCGGCCTCTTCGGTGTCCTCGATCAAAAGAGCGATCTCTTCGACCGAGTGAACGAGCGTTTCCAGCGAGGGTTTAGCCCCAAACCAACTCAATATCAGATTACCGGTGCCATTCATGACGACGATCAGCGGTCGAGTGAGAAGGGCGAAGACGGTCAGCGGAACCGCGATCCACAATGCGACTCTCGTCGGCGACATCAGAGCGAGCGACTTCGGAATTAGCTCGCCGGCAACGACATGCAAAAACGT
>Ga0194132_10000815_pt1 | contig 63191 bp, 61 predicted proteins | sample TA2KigOf80mmetaG_FD_148612 | JGI IMG/M metagenome (GOLD analysis project Ga0194132, IMG submission 148612) | Freshwater microbial communities from Lake Tanganyika, Tanzania - TA2015054 Kigoma Offshore 80m | ecosystem: Environmental > Aquatic > Freshwater > Lake | place: Tanzania: Lake...
ACCCGGCTGTTCGATGGCAAGGATTACTTCACGATCTATGACTTCGTGAAGGCGCACCAGCACTTCCTCGACCCGGAGTGGGATGGCGAGCCGGAACCGCCGGAAGTGGATGAGCCGTGCTCCACTAGTGGCCGATCGCCCTGCGTGTGCGTCAAGCCTCCTCCCGGCCCGTGCCGTGTCTGCGGCCAGAGCCCCTGCGTCTGTCCTGAAGAGCCGTGCCCCACATGCGGCCAGCGCCCGTGCGTGTGCCGGAGGAAGGCGAAGGTGAAGCTGGCCGACGGCAAAGAGCGCACGATCCAACACATGACCTGCACGAGCTTCTGGCATCCTGATGGAACTCCCATGAGCGCGCAGCAGTTCATGGAGCTGCTCTTCGGCAAGCTGCCCGACTTCTTCCACAACGAGGAGGAGTTGCGCGCCATTTGGAGCGCGCCAGACACGCGCAAGAAGCTGCTTCAGGGCCTCGCCGAGAAGGGCTTCGGGCATGATCAACTGGCCGAGATGCAGCGGATCATAGACGCCGAGGCGAGCGATCTCTTTGACGTGCTAGCCTACGTTGCGTTTGCGATGACGCCTGTGACCCGCGACGTGCGCGCAGCCAGCGCGCGTGTGCACTTGAGAGATCAGTTCAGCGACAAACAGCAGGCGTTTCTCAACTTCGTCCTTCAGCACTATGTCACGGTCGGCGTCGAAGAGCTTGACCTTGAAAAGCTGACGCCCCTGCTGAAGCTCAGGTATCACGACTCGATCGCCGATGCCGTGGCTCAATTGGGGGTGCCGGAGGAAATCGGCCGGATGTTCACCGGGTTCCAGAAGTACCTTTACCTGACGGCGGCGTGATTCAATTGGGTTGCGCCACTGAGGTATCCCAGGGGCTCCCCACCTACTGACCTAGAACGACACGCCCGCGGGAACGCCCTAGGCGCACCCCCGGCGAGGCCCCTCACTTTCGATGCTTGGCCGAGGTGGAGGAATGGGCTGAGCCGCGTAATCCTGCCCACGCTCGTGCGCCTATTGGTATTGGGGCGACCGTTCCTCCGAGCTGACGTCCCATCCAGCCATTGCTGCTGGTCTCCTCCGCCCTCATTCTGGCCCCATGATCACGGGAATCGTTATATGGGCCGTGTGGATGGTCGGGTACTTGGGTGTCGCGGCCCTGAGCGTAATCGCCGGCGCGGCAATGGTTACCTGCGTGCGCCGGACCTGGCAGCAGATCCGACTCGACGACGATGTCGGAACGCATCAGCGAGTGTTGGATGGCATGGAGCGCATCGAGACGCGACTTGAGGCGCTTAAAGAGCGGATAGATCGCATGGACGAGCAGCGGATCGGCCCTGGGGAGGGTCCGTGATTCGCGTCCAAATCACCGCCGCCTTCGAGGAAGACGAACTCGGTCCTGCCGAGAGCTACGTTGAGCGCTTCGTGTTGCCGGAATGGTTCGCGAGAGACGCGGCGGACGCACATGCGTATTTGCTCCTGCTGCTCTCGACCCAGGACTACCTGGAGCTGTCTCGGGTCGGAGGTGAGCCGGTTCCGTCTTGTGACGGTGGGGTTGGCGGGGTAACTCTGCCAACGTTTTGCCAACGCAGCGCGCAGACAGGCGCAACGCAACGCAACGCGTTTGCTGCACCGGTGGCCTGAAACTCCTGCTCCGACAACGAAACGCAACCAGACGCAACCGCAGGCAAAACGTCGCTGCGAACTTGAAAACCGGCAGCCTGCAAAGGCTACGTGGGTTCGAATCCCACCCCCTCCGTAAGAACGGCTGTCCGCGAAAGGCGGCCTCGTCCGGTCCTCAAAGTCCTCGAGTTCGAACCCACGCGATTTCCGTAGGAAATCGCCGAGTGGGTTCGAGCCGAGCGACAGGGATGACACTCGGAGTCCGCGGGCATAGTCGCGAGGCCACGGGCGCGAAGCGCCGTGAATCCCACCCCCTCCGCTAATTGCGTCCGCCCGATACTGGGGCCCAACGCCGTAGTCGGAGTCTGCCCGTTCGGACCCACGCGATTTCCGAAGAATAGCGCCACGTGGGATCGAGCTGAGCGACTGGAGTGGTCATCGAAGCCCGAGCGATGACTCGCGAGGCCACGGGGCGCGAAGCGCCCGTGAATCCCACCACCTCCCGAAGCGCTGACCGCCGAGACGATCTCAACGCAGCGAGATCAATCTCTTGCCCTCCGTTGAGTTAAACGCTGACGCTAGTATGGTGGGACGACTTCCTCGTTGAGCCGGGGCCGCCGGCGAGTTAGCCACTCCCTGCGTCGGACGTCCAAGGTCAGTCAATCGCGGAGCACGATGGCATGCCCAGGGGGTTGTGCTTGGCGTGATAGCGTGGCACCCGCGTGGCAGATAACCTGTGCTGGGTCTCTTGTCGGTGAGTGAAGCGAGCCGACCATGGTGCCCCGCGCCATGTCTACTTGCCGACCTAATCGCCGCCACATAGCATGTCCAGTCGTACCTCTTCGGCCCGGAGCCATTCGCATGCGCACCCTATGCGCGGTTGTCGTACCGTCGACACCAGCGCCGGCATCGAGTCCAAGCGGCACCGAGGTCCTCTGCGCCCGAAACCGCCCTTCTCCCTCGACGTTCACGGGCATCTACGCGACAGCTCGCGACGGCGTGTGCCCACGGACGGTCGCCCGCACGCGAGCGCTCTCGCTCGTCGCCCTTTCCATTGGCGTTGCTGCCTGCAGCAACGACGCCGTGCCAACTGCTCTTGTACCCGAAGACGTGGTTCCGCAGCAGCTGATCAGCGACGCGGTGCACCTCGGCAAGCCGCATTTATACTTCCTCCCCCCGATGGTGAGCGCGCCGGTGGTCGGCGGAGTATTCGATCCCGCGCTCGCGCCGAACGTGGAGATCTGCGTGTTGTCGGGTGCGAGCTGCGGGTCCGTTCTCACGACCTTCGTGCCCGGAACGACCTCGACCAACGTGCGGCTCGACGCGACGGCCCAGCATTACATCGTGAACTGGCACACAAACAACTTCGATCTCGATCCGGCGAAGACGTATCGCATACGCGTGCTGGTGGGCGGCGTATAGCTGGGCTTCGCCGACGTCGACGTGGTCAACTCGGGCCGCGAGCTCAAGAACGTCATCACGAACGAGTACATCCCGCTCCTCGATGGCCGGACGCTGCCCATCAAGTTCAGGCCCGAGCAGGGGTTCTTGGGCACGATCGAGGTGACACCGAATCAGGCATCCGTCGTCGAGACGATGACGCAGCAGTTCGCTGCAGTGGCCTACGACCTCCACGGGGCGACGCTCCCGGCGACGTTCACGTGGGGGAGTGGTGACACGGATGTCGCGACGGTGGACGAGATGGGGCTGGCGACCGGCCTGGCCGATGGGACCGTCGCGATCAGCGCCTCGGCGGCTGGGGTCACCGGCGGCGCCACGCTCGATGTGATCGGCGTGGCGCGCATCGAAGTGGCGCCGATCGAGGCGACCCAAGCGCCCGGCGCCACGCAGGAGTTCATGGCGATCCTTTACGCCGCAGACGACTCTGTACTCAGCGGGCCGACGGTGACGTGGGCGAGCTCGGACACGGATGTGGCCACGGTCGACCAGGACGGGCTCGCGACGGCGGTTGCGGACGGGGTGGCGACGATCAGCGCGAGTGCGGCGGGGGAGGTGGGGCTGGCGACACTGACGGTGCAGGGTGGGATCGTGGCAATCGGAGCCGGCGGCTCCCACTCGTGCGCGCTCGACGCGACGGGTAGGGCGTACTGCTGGGGCCAAAACGGATTCGGACAGTTGGGCGACGGCACCACGACTTCGCGGCTGACGGCCGTTCCAGTGGCCACTGACGTCAGGTTCGCGGCGATCAGCACCGGAAATGAGCATACGTGCGCGCTCACCGCGGACGGGCACGCCTACTGCTGGGGCGACAATCGATCTGGGCAGCTCGGAGACGGGACGAACATCGACCGCTCCATGCCCACGGAGATCACCGGTACGTACACGTTGATCGCAGCCAGCCGATCGGGATTGCACACGTGCGCGCTCGCGCCCGACGGGCGCGCCTTCTGCTGGGGAAGCAACAGCTTTGGTGGGCTCGGCGTGGGGGGCGGGGGCAATCGCAACGTTCCGACGGCAGTGTTGCCTCCGTCGGGGCAGCCGACGCCGCTGAGCTTTGCCGACCTCAGCGCCGGTGAGCGTCACACGTGCGCCGTGACGACGAACGGAGACGCCTACTGCTGGGGGTTAAACAACAGTGGGCAGCTAGGCGATGCCACGATCACCACGAGCTTCAGGCCCGTGCCGGTGATGTCACTGATCGACTTCGACCATGTCACGGCCGGGTTCGTCCACACCTGTGCTCTGTCGTCGGGCGAGGCCTATTGCTGGGGGCGGGGCCTCAACGGCCAGTTGGGCAACAACTCCCCGGACCAGCAATCCACGCCAGTGCCGGTCGCTACCACCGAGCACTTCGAGACTCTTTCAGCGGGGGGGCGCAACACCTGCGGCCTCACGCCGACTGGTGTCGCCTACTGCTGGGGAGCCAACAACTTCGGCCAGGCAGGCGTGGGGGCGCCGGGACCGAAGCTCATGGTGCCCGCGCTGGTCGCAGGCTCGACGACCTTCTCCTCGCTGTCCGTGGGGCGGAACCACGCGTGTGCGGTCAGCACCGGCGGCGAGGCGTTTTGCTGGTGGCGAAACATCAGCGGTGAGGTCGGCAACGGCACGCAAGTTATCCAGCCCATGCCGGACGAGGTGATCTTCCCGTGACCAAAGCGGCTGTGGATTGAAGCGCGGCGGGGCGCCGAAGAGGAGCGTTCGGCGCCCCACCTCCTCCTCCCCTCGGCCTCGTCTAGGCGATTCGAGTTCTCACCTAACCAGCAGTGGGTCCTCTGGACGGCGATCGGTCGGCGGCAGTACGAGGTGTTCGTGTCCGCATTTCCGCTGGGCGGGGCGGTGTACCCAGTTACTCCGGAGGGGTGCATTGAGGGTAAGTGGATGCCCAACGGGCGGGAGATCGTCTGCCAGGGGTCCGATGGTTTTCTCTACTCCGTTCCATTGGATTTCAGCGACGGCCGCGTGACAGGCGGCACGCCCCGCCGCCTGACGCACGTGCGACTGCTCGACACAGCGGGACACTCATGGGCACTGAGCCCGGACGGCCAGCGCATGCTGTTCGTGGCCGCACCTCCGAGGGACTCGGCGCGGGTCCTGACGGTGGTCACCAACTACGCCAGCCTGTTGCGCCGGAAGGTCGAAGAGGCGGGGGGGCTGCGGTAGACGGAGGGGCTGAAGGACCGCGTGAGCGGTTCGAGCCGAGGCGCGGAAGCGGAGACGATAGCCCGAAGCGTCTACCGCCGAGACGATCGAGCGCAGCGAGATCCATCCCACCCCTCCGTTGAACTACACTCGGACGCTTCGGCGCACCAACCGGGCGCCTTCGCGACGTTCCAGTATCTGTTCAGGATGCTGGCTCGGCCCATGGCCGCGGCCGCATGGCGGCCGCGCCTCGGGGCGCCTACAGTGAGCGCTCGGCGAACCCGAGCCCGGAGCGCCCATGCGTCGCCAATTCCGTCCGGCCGCCGTGCCGGCCGCCCTCCTCCTCGCAGGCTCGTTGGCACTGGGCCCGCTGGCCGTCCCTGCCTTCGCGCAGGACCTGCCGCGCGCGACGCCGGAGGAGGTCGGCCTCTCGTCCGAGCGGCTCGAGCGGGTCGGCGAGGTCTTCCAGGAGTACGCCGACGCGGGGCGCCTCGCGGGCGCGGTCGGCATGGTCGTGCGGCACGGGAAGGTGGCCTGGGTGGACGCGCGGGGCATGCGCGACCTCGCCGCGCGCGACCCCATGGAGGCGAACGACATCTTCCGCATCTACTCGATGACCAAGCCCGTCACCAGCGTGGCCGTGATGATGCTCTACGAGGAGGGCCGCTTCTTCCTCGACGAGCCCGTCGGGCGCTACCTGCCCGAGCTGGCGAACTTGCCGGTCGCGCGCGTCGCCGACGCCACCGGCCCCGACAACATTCCCACGGAGCGCGCGACGCGCCCCATGACCATCCGCGACCTGCTCCGCCACACGTCCGGGCTCACGTACGGGTCGTTCTCCAACACCGTGGTCGACCAGGTGTATCGGCAGGCGAACCCGCTCGGGCAGGCCACGCTCGCCGACATGGTCACGGAGCTCGGCAAGATCCCACTCCTCTTCCAGCCCGGCACGCGCTGGAACTACAGCGTGTCGACGGACGTCCTCGGCAGGCTGGTGGAGGTCGTGAGCGGAAAGCCGTTCGACGTGTTCCTGCGGGAGCGCATCTTCGAGCCGCTCGGCATGGACGACACGGGCTTCTTCGTGCGGCCGGCCGCGCGCAGGCGGTTCGCCGAGCTCTACGGGCACGCCGGCGCAGGGGGCACGCTCGAGGTCGTGGGCGCGGGCTCGTACGCACCCGAGGAAACGTTCTTCTCGGGCGGCGGCGGGCTCGTCTCGACCGCGCAGGACTATGCGCGCTTCGCCCAGATGCTGCTGAACGGCGGCGAGCTCGACGGCGCACGCATCCTCTCGCCGTCCACCATCGCGCTCATGACGACCGACCACGTGAACGACGACGGCACGAGCTTCCTGGCAGACGGTTGGGGCTTCGGCCTCGGCTTCACCGTGAAGGACCAGGCCGCTCTCGACGGGCTGCCCGACTCCGTGGGCACGTACTACTGGTTCGGCGCTGCCGGCACGTCGTTCTGGATCGACCCGGCGCAGGACCTGATCGGCATCTTCATGATCCAGATCAACCCGAATCGGGACGTGAACTTCCGCGACCAGTTCAAGCGGATGGTCTACGCGGCGCTGGTGGAGTAGGAGACGCGGGCGGGTCGGCCGACGACCGTTACCACTCGCTTCCGCGTCGGGCAGCGAAGTGGACATCGAACGAGGGCGGGACGTACCAGGTGTACCTGCGACCGTTCCCCGACGTGGAGCGGACCCGCATCCAAGTATCGACCGACGGGGGCTCCATGCCAGCGTGGTCCTGACCGCCGACGCGATCGAGCAGCGAGATCCATCCACCCCCTCCGTTGATGTAGGCAACGAAACCACGGACCGGAGAACCCATGGCCCCCAATGACCGCACCGACGAACTCCTCGCGCAGATCCCCGAGACGCAGCGCGCGCACTTCGAGGAGTATCGGCGCGTCACGACGGAGAGCCTCGAGATGCAGCGCCGGGCGACGGACGCGCAAGCGCGCCACCTCGTCGTCTACCGACGGGGCATGGTCGTCGGGGCCATCATCATCGTCGGTCTCATCGGATACGCGCTCTGGCTGGGAACGCTGATCCGCTAGAGTCGCTCATGCCTGGCCTCCTCGTCCGTATCACGAAGGCAGCCGACGGCAACGCCGCGCTCCGCTGTGTGCACGGTGGCTTCGACGGCGAGCGCTGGCGAACCTCGCGGTGGCGTCCTAGAATCGGCAGGACTTTCCTGCAGGACGAAGGAGGCGGCCATGACCCCGTTGCGATCGATCCTCAGTCGAGCGGGCTTCCCGAAAGCCGCCGCGCTCGGGGGCTGAGCATGCGGCGACGACTCTTTCTGACCGCGTCGCTCGGGGGCGCCGCCCTGGTGCCCGCCTTGCTGCCCGCCCTCACGCGGCAACCGGCCCAGGTTCCGCCCCAGGTTCCGCCTTATCGGCCGCGGGACTGGTCGGGCAACAGTCCGCTCCCGTATCCGGATCCCGACATCCTTGCTCTCGATCCGAGCTTTCGCCGCTACATCCTCTTCAACACGCCCATCCAACGCCATCACGTCGGCACGCTCTGGGCAGAGGGTCCGGCCTGGAACGGCGTCGGTCGGTATCTCGTGTGGAGCGACATTCCGAACAATCGCCAGCTGCGATGGATCGAGGACGACGGTCGCGTCACGGAGTTCCGCAGCCCGTCGGGCAACAGCAACGGGAACACGTTCGACCACGAGGGTCGCCAGCTCTCCTGCGAGCACGGCGGGCGGCGCGTCGTCCGCTACGAGTACGATGGAACGGTGACCGTGATCGCCGAGCGCTACGACGGCAAACGCCTGAACTCGCCCAATGACGTGGTGGTGCACGCGGACCGGAGCATCTGGTTCACGGACCCGCCCTATGGGATCAGGGGCGACTACGAGGGGTCCAGAGCCGAGCAGGAGCTGCCGCTCGCGGTGTACCGCGTCGATGGCCAGACGGGCACGATCACCATGGTCACCGACGAGATCGGGGCGCCCAACGGCATCTGCTTCTCGCCCGACTATCAGCGCCTCTACGTGGCCGATACCGGTGCCGGGAGGGAGATCAAGGTCTGGGACGTGTCGGGCGCACGCCTCGCGAACGGGCGCCGACACGCCCAGCTGCAGGCACCCGGCACGGGCGACCCCGTCGCGGCGGACGGCATAAAGTGCGACCGCGACGGCAACGTGTGGGCCGGTGCGGGTGATGGCGTGCTCGCCGTCGCGCCCGGCGGCGGCGTGATCGGCGCGGTACGCCTGCCGGAACGGTGCGCCAACGTGTGCTTCGGTGGCGCGAAGCGTAACCGCCTTTTCATGACCGCCAGTCAGTCGCTCTACTCGGTATACGTCGGGGTGTCGGGGGCGGGGGTCGCGTAACGACTGCGGAGGCAACTGCATGACCTCGTTGAACGAGGACGTCCGCGCGAGCTATGCGCGCCGAGCCGTCGGCGGATTTCTGCAGGTGGTCGTCCCGGCCGCACTGGCGCTGCTGGTGGCTCTCCCGATCGAGCCGGTCGCGGCCCAGTCGGTCCGACCCGCCGCGGAGTGGCACGCGACGGGGGGCGACCACTCGAACACCAAGTATTCGCCGCTCGATCAGATCAACGCCCAGAATTTCGCGGACCTCCGGATCGCATGGCGCTCGACCTCCATCTCGACTGAGGTGAAGGAACGCGAGCCGGAGCTCCTGTCGGCAGACTTCAAGACGACCCCGCTCATGGTCGACGGGCTCGTGTACCTCAGCACCGAGTTCGGCCAAGTCGCGGCGCTCGACGCCGGCACCGGCGCGCTGGTGTGGTCCTTCGATCCACGCGCTTACGATCAGCTGCGCCGTCCCGCCAGCATGGGGTGGCAGCACCGGGGCGTCGCCTACTGGAAGGACAGTCGCAGCGACGACGCGCGCATCTTCTGGGCGACGCACGACATGCGCCTCGTCGCGCTCAACGCGAAGACGGGCGAGCTCTACCCCGACTTCGGGCAGGGCGGCTTCGTCGACATGAGCGTCTCGCTGGGCCGCGATATCGAGGTGGAGCGCTACACGCACTCCTCGCCCGTCGCCATCGCCCGCGACGTGGTCGTCGTGGGGAGCATCGTGCAGGACACCTACCTCACGCGGCGTGAGGCGACCCCGGGCCATGTACGCGGATTCGATGCGCGCACCGGTGAGATGAAGTGGCGCTTCCACACCATCCCACAGGAGGGGGAGTTCGGAGCCGAGACCTGGGAGAACGGCTCGTGGCGGTACAGCGGCCACACGAACGTGTGGGGCACCATGGCCGTAGACGACGAGCTCGGGCTGGTCTACCTGCCCACCGGCACGCCCACGAACGACTACTACGGCGGCATGCGCCGGGGCGACAACCTCTTCGCCGAGAGCATCGTGGCGGTCGACGTCGAGACCGGCCGCCGCGTGTGGCACTTCCAGGCGGTGCACCACGGGCTCTGGGACTACGACTTCCCCACCGCGGGCAACCTGCTCGATATCACCGTGGATGGACGCGAGATCAAGGCGATCGCGCAGCCGAGCAAGCAGGCGTTCACCTATGTGCTCGACAGGCGCACGGGGGAGCCGGTCTGGCCGATCGTGGAGCGCCCGGTGCCGCAGGGAGACGTACCCGGCGAATGGTACTCGCCGACGCAGCCGTTCCCGACCAAGCCGGCGCCCTTCGACCTCCAGGGTGTGACGGAGGACGACCTCATCGACTTCACGCCCGAGCTCCGCGCCATGGCGCTCGAAATCGTCGCGGAGCGCGCGCGGTTCGGGCCGATCTTCACGCCGCCCGCGCTGCGCGGCACGATGAAGCCCGTCATTCAGGCGCCGGGCACGGGTGGCGGCATCAATTGGCCCGGGGCGGCGGTCGACCCAGAGACCGGGCGCATGTTCGTACCGTCACAGACGCGCCTGCGCACGGTCGAGTTGGTTCCGTACGCTGCTCCGGCCACCGTCGGTTACTTCACCGACCCGTGGGCGGAGCCGATCCCCGGGCCGTACGAGCTGCCGATCGTGAAGCCACCGTACAAGCGCATCACCGCCTACGATCTGAACACGGGGGAGACGCTCTGGACCGTGCCGCACGGTGACGGGCCGCGCAACCATCCGGCGATCAGGCATCTCAACCTGGGGCCGCTCGGGGGCGGGGCGGGGATGGCGGGCGGCGGCCCTCTGGTCACCAAGACGCTCCTCATCGTCAACTCCGGCGGACGCGACGTGGCCGACGAAGAGGCAGTGGGCCGCACGATCACGGCGTATAACAAGGATACGGGGGAGTACATCGCGTCGGTCGAGCTGCCCGCGATCCCGTGGGGGAACCCCATCACGTACCTGCACGAGGGGCGCCAGTACATCGCTGTCGCAGTTGGCGGTGGGCGGGAGATCCCGGAGTTGATCGCGCTGGCGCTTCCGTAGCGCAGAGAGGATCCCGCATGCGCAACCGAGCGTGGGACCACCTGGCCCTGGGGCTCTTCTTCGTGGTCGTCCTGGCGCCGACCCCCGCGCGCGCACAGGCGCGCGGCCCGTTCGTTCCGGTGACCGACGCCATGTTGCAGAACCCGGCGCCCGGAGACTGGCTGATGTGGCGTCGTACGCTGGACAGCTGGGGATACAGCCCGCTCGACCAGGTGAGTCGAGAGAACGTAGCCGAGCTTCGCATGGTGTGGACGAGAGACCTGGAGCCCGGCACCGGGGAGATCACGCCCCTCGCGTACGGGGGCATGCTCTACGTGCCCCAGGCTCAGGACGTGATCCAGGCTCTGGACGCCGTGAGCGGTGACCTGGTCTGGGAGTACACACGCGACATACCAGCCGATCTCTATGAGATGGTCGGTGCCAACGCGCGGAACAACCGCAACCTGGCCATCTACGACCGGATGATCATCAACACGAGCGACGACAACTTCGTATTCGCGCTCGACGCTCTCACCGGGGAGATGGTCTGGGAGACGATGATCTTCGACTACCGCGTGCACTCGGCCACGCACTCCTCGGGGCCCATCATCGCCGACGGACGCGTGATCTCCGGGCGAAGCTGCCGCCCCTGGGGTGGACCCGAGGCCTGCGTCGTGGCGGCGCACGACGCGCGCACGGGACGGGAGCTCTGGCGCCGCGGTCTCATTCCCGCCCCGGGCGAGCCCGGTAGCGACACTTGGGGAGACGTCCCCTACGCAGGGCGGCAGCACGTGGGCTCGTGGATGGTGCCGAGCTACGATCCCGAGCTCGACCTGATCATTCTCGGCACGTCGGTCACGTCCCCCGCGCCGAAGTTCTTCCTGGGCGGGCCCGAGAACGACCATCTCTATCACAACTCCACGCTCGCGCTCGAGGTGGAGACCGGCGCCATCCGCTGGTATTACCAGCACCTCAACGACCACTGGGACCTCGACCACCCCTTCGAGCGGCTGCTCGTCGAGACGGCGGTCCGGCCCAATCCAGATGAGGTCGCCTGGATCAACCCGCGCCTCCGACCCGGCGAGGTCCGCAAGGTCATTACGGGCATTCCCGGCAAGACGGGCATCGTGTATACGCTCGATCGCCGGACCGGCGAATTCCTGTGGGCGACGCCGACCGTGCTCCAGAACGTGATCGCGGACATCGACGGAGCCACCGGGGCGGTGACCGAAAACGTCGAGGTCATCTTCACGCAGGCCGAGCAGGAAGCGTTTGTCTGCCCGTCGTGGGCGGGGGGCAAGGACTGGGAGGCGGGTGCGTACAGTCCCCTCACCAACACGATGTATTACCCGCTCCGCAACACCTGCGCGCAGATACTCGCGACGCCCGACGTGGACAGCGATCGTGCCCGCGCGCTCACGGCCGGCGGTCAGGCTGGCATCCCGATCTATTCGCTCGCGTCGCGCCACCAGCTCGCGCCTGGAACCGATAATCTCGGTACCGTGCGCGCCATCTCTGCCGAAACCGGCGAAACGCTCTGGCTCCACGAGCAGCGGGCGCACACCATGTCGCTGCTCGCGACGGGAGGTGGGCTCGTGTTCGGCGGTGACGCGAACGGGCGTTTCCGCGCGTTCGACCACCAGAGCGGCGAGGTGCTTTGGGAGGTGAACCTCGGCTCTTCCGTGAGCGGCTACCCGATCTCGTTCGCGGTGGGCGGACGCCAGTACATCGCAGTGAACACGGGCGCGGGGTCGATCAACCTCACACCGGAGTTGCGCCCGAGCCGCGGTACGAATTTCTTCGTGTTCGCGCTGCCCGAGCTCGACTGAGTCGGGGCGCAGCCGACGGCTGTCGATCTCAGGAGCCTCGCATGAACGTCTTCGAAGCCACCCGGTCCAGCGGTCTTGGTGCTGGCCTCGCCCTCTTCCTGGCCCTCGGCATCAGCCCCGCGGTCGCCGCGGCGGTCGAGCGGCAGAATCGAGACGACCAGTGTGTGTTGGAGAACGACAGCTTCGGGACCGAAGCCACGGCGGCCGACTACGCCAGGATGATCGAGCGCGAGCTCGGTGTTCCTCCCGTGGTCGATTGCGGCGCGAGCGTCGAGCTTCCCATCTACGTCCACGGAGCGCGGAGCATCGGCAATCCCGGTCTCCACGGTTGCGACAATCCGAGCTTGCAGGTCGGAGACTGCATGTCGGGATCAGGACTGCAACGCTACGAGGGCAGGGCCGCCGACGGGACGCCGCTCCCGCACGTCGTTTGGGTGAGCTTCTGCCGACACGATGGCCGCGATACCGACCAGTACGACGTTCCCAATTCCGTGCAGCTCATCGGCTACAACACGGAGACGGGCGCGACCGCGTTCTTCGAGAGCGGGGACAACACGAAATGGACCTACGTCGACCCGACGACGAATCGGCTGCTGGGAGTCTTGCCCGGGCTCGACGATCCCGAAGCCTTCAACGAGGCCTATCGCACCCCGGGCACCGTCCAGTGTGTGATGTGTCATCAGGCCGACCCGTTCATCCACAATCCGTTCATCGATGCGGCGAAGCTCGAGAGTGACCCTGACGAGCCGGTCGTTCCCAGAATCACGGGCTCGGAAGTCCCATACTACGTCATCGGCGGCAGCGACTGGGACATGCGGACCATCCGAATCGAGGGGAACGGATGCCTGCGGTGCCATCGCATCGGCATGAAGACCCTCGAGGAGTTCATGGGTGACGGTTGGCATCCCGATCGGTACATGCCCCCGCGTGATCCCGGCAGCCTCTCGGATGACTTCCAGGAGCTCCTAGACTGCTGGATCGCGGGTCCCGAAAGCACTCCGGGCTGTGTTTGGGTGATCCCGCCGGCCGGGAGCTGCGACGGCCGCGTGGTGGGTGACGACTATCCCCACAAGGCGAGCTTCAACAGACCCCGGAGGCCCTGACGCCGGGGCGCTGGCGCACCGCGAGGCTAGCTGCCCGCCACGATCTCGTCGTAGGCGTCCTGGAGTCGCACGGGCGGGAGCGGCCAGTCGAGATCGGAGGTGTCCACCCTGGTCGCGATGTCCTCTCGCGTCGCGCCGGCTGCGATGGCGGCCCGCACCCGGTCGATCACCGTCTCGAGCTTGGCGCGGAATTCCCGGATGTCCGCCCTGGTGAGGAGCGGCCCGTGGCCCGGGATCACGACGTTGAAGTCGAGCGCGAGCAGCCTGGTGAGCGTTGCCGGCCATGCGAGCACGCTCCCGCCGTTGGCGACGTCCCAGAACGGAGCGAGCGTCGTTCCGTCGAGCCGCTGGCCGTGAACGAACAGGTCCCCTGTGTGGACGACGCCGAGCTCGGGGAAGTGGACCACGGCGTCCCCGTCCGTGTGGCCGCGCCCGAGGTGGTGCATGCGGACCTCGGTGCCTCCCAGGAAGACGGACGTCTCGTCGGCGAAGACGAGGCGCGGCGCGCCCGCCAGGTTGTTCCGCACGGTGTTTGCCCGCGCGTTCCGGTGCGCGATCACTTCGGCCGACCGGAGGAAGTCCGCATTGCTTCCGGCGTGATCGCCGTGATGATGTGTGTTGAGCACATACCGGATCGGCCGGTCCGTCACGCGTCGCACCTGGTCGCTGATGAAGCCGAAGCTGTGGGGGAACTTGTCGTCGACGATGATCACGCCCTCGTCGGTCACGAGCACCGCGACGTTGCCCCCCGACAGCGTTCCGTCGAACCCGGGCAGCAGATAGAGGTCGTCCATCACGCGGCGGATCTCGAGCCGCGCCTCCTGTTCCGGGGTGAGCGTCGGACGCTGTTGACGCGCGGCGAGCGTCAGTGCCGACCCCGCGACCACGACCGCCAGCCAACCGACTCGCTTCCATGCGCGCATCGAATTCCTCCGAGCTTATGCTGTCAGGGAACGATTTCGCGGACGACGCCGTCCCACTTGTTGAGGAGGAAGACCCGCCCGTCGGGGCCGCGTCCGAACACGAGGTCGGCGCGCGTCGCGGGCTCGCGGCGCTGCTCGACCGTTTTGGCGCGGATGAGCTCGAGGTAGGTGGAGGTTCCTCCGCCGGAGCGAAACAGGACGCGCCGAACCGGCGCCTGCCCGCCGCTCCTCAGCCCGTCCGCAAGCACGTAGAAAACCTCGCCGCTCGTCTTGTCGCCCCAGAGGACGCGGTCCGTGAGCTGCGGAATGCGGTCGTCTCTGTACGCCACCACGCCGGCGGCGGCGGAGAGCGGCTGGAGCAGGGGGTCCTGCTGGTCGAATTCCGCCACCGGGTAGGTGATCCACGGCTCGGAGCGAGGGTCCGTCGCGTCGACGCGTGTCTGGCTCGCGTAGCGGTAGCTCCCCTCCCAGGTGTTCCAACCCAGGTCGGCCCCTTTGGGCGCGATGCTCAGCTCCTCGACCACGCTCTGGCCGATGTCGGCCACCAACAGGTTACCCGTGCGCGCATCCCAGTCGAACCCCTGGGGGTTCCGTAGTCCGGACACCCAGATCTCGCCGAGGGTGCGGTCGATGCCGTCCTGGGCGTAGGGGTTGTCGAACGGCACACCGTACTTCCCATTGGCGCTGTTCGAGCCGAGGGGGTGGATTCTGAGGATCTTCCCGAAGACCGAACCGAGGTTCTGCGCAATGTCGAGCTCGTCGCCGGCCGCACCTCCGTCGCCCATGCCGAGGTAGAGCATGCCGAAGTCGGAGTCGCCGGGCCTCGAGAGCGGGTTGAACCCGATGCGGCCGCCGTTGTGGTTCTCGAAGGGCTGCTCGATGCGCAGGAGCTCGCGCGGCGGACCGCCGTCGTACGAAGCCGAGGCGGGGTCACGCGCGGTCCACTCGAGGAGCACGAGGTCGTGCGTGTCCTCCCCGCCGCCGGGGACGAAGTCGGGTGGCGGCGTCTTGTCGCTGGTGTCGAGCCACGTGTAGAGCTTGCCGTAGCCGGGGGTTCCGACCGCGGCGAACTGCGGATGGAAGGCAAAACTCTGGATGCCGAGCTCCATGATCGGCGCGATCTCGGGCATCGCCACGGAAACGCCCCAGCGAGCCTCGCGCACGTCGAGATACGGGTTGACGCGCCCCTCGTACGAAATGGCATAGACGAGACCCCACATGTCGCTCGAGAACATGCGCCGCGTCCCGGGCTCGTCCGCGATCAACATGGGGCGCGCGGGCCGTCCGTCGACGAGCGGAAGCTGCGCGAACTCGCGCAGCCCGACGACGAGCACGCCTTCGCTCGCCGGGACCGGCGGGAGCGGGTCGTTGGTGAGCTGGGCGGCGGTAGGTGTTGCGACGGAAAAGGCGGTTGCGGCGCTGGCGAGCACCGCGACTGTCATGATGGGCTTCACGGCAGCCAAACGCCGCCGAGGCAGGGCACGAGGGTATCGATTCGCAAGCGTCGGAACTCGGTCTTCATGCTCCTCGCCTCCCTTGTGTCGCCGGGATCGCGACCCTGGATGGATCTACGGCGCGAACGGACTGGCAGGAATCGTAGGCGGGGGGACGGCGGGGGCGCAACGCGCCGTGGGCCGCCGACGGAGTTCAATCGATGGCTCGCGGGGCGCGGATCCCCTGGAGGAAGTTCGACCAGCAAGTGCTCGACTACGACTGCCACGAGGGGAACTACGCGGTCGAGGGCGCGATGAGGGGCGCCCGCTACCAGGAGCGCCAGGCCGCAGCAGGGAACCCGCGCGAGTGACTCAGGAGGTCACATCACGCAGATCGGACACGGGCCCATCTCGGGCTCGCGACCGAACCGCACGCTGATCGGTCCCAGTACGACCAATTCGCCGTTGATGGTGTCGTTGACCGCCACGGTCATCACGAGGTCGCGCCCCCGGACGACGCCCGCGAACTGCGCCGGCATGGTCGGACCCATAGCGATCGGGTACGCCGTCAGGAGATAATCGCCCGCCACGCTGAATCGCCCGTCTTCGTCGAGAACAATCCCAGGGGGGAAGTCTCCGTTCGTGCAGCCCACGTGTAAGTGGGCGCCGGTCGCGCTCACGACCACGCCGGCGTTCTCACCGCCCCAGGTGCCGACGGCGAGCTCGTCCGCCCCGGATCCGAACGGCATACCCGAGCCGCAGGCAGCGATTGCGAGGGCGGCCGCTGAGGTCACGGCGAGTCTGCGCCCGGCCCAATGGAAGGTCTCCGGTTGACGTGCCAAGGGAACTCCGAGTAGGGTTTCGCCCTTCGCGTGCACGCTACGGGGCGTGAAATCACGACCAATAAATATAAGGATCGAGCGTCGCACTTCGAGACAGCGCCGCGCGGTTCTCGACGGCTCAGGACACCTTCACCAGGGAATGCTTCCCCATGCGCAACGACCGGATTCTCCTGCTCGCTCTTGCCTCCGCGGCGCTCGCCGGCTGCGGCGGCCCTGAACCGGAACCATCGGACTCGCAGACTTCAGCTCCCGTGCCCAGCCTGCCCGCCACGATCGTCGCCGAGCGGGGCGGCTTCATTCCCGAAGGGATCGAGTACGACGGCGCGAGTGGACGCCTCCTGGTGGGTTCCCTTACCGACGGCACGATCTACCAGATCCACCCCGACGGCCGTCTCACCCCGGCGGTCACCGATCCGGACCTGGTTTCGTCCGTGGGGATCGAGTTCGATGCAGCGCGGAATCGGCTGCTCGTCGCGAACGGGGACTTCGACGTTTGGCAGGGTGCGAGTCAGGGCAAGGCCATGCTGGGAGCGTACGACCTGGCCACGGGTGCCAGGCTGGCGATGGTCGACCTACAGGCGTCCATTCCGGGCGCGCCGAGTAACGCCTCCTACTTCGCCAACGACGTGGTCGCCCTTCCCGACGGTAGCGCGTATGTGACCGACACGTTTCAGAACGTGATCTACCGGGTGAGCGCGGACTACCAGGCCTCCGTGTTCCATCGGTTCGAGCCCATGGAGGGGCTCGGAGTCAACGGAATCGTATACCACGACGCGGGTTATCTGCTCGTCGCCGGGGGGGCCGTGCTCTTCAAGGTCCCGCTCGCCGACCCCGGTGCGACCAGCCAGGTGACCCTGCCCGAACCCATCGAGGGACAGGACGGCATGGTGTGGACCTCCGACGGGAGGCTGGCCATCGTCAGCAACTCGCAGAGCCGGGTCGTGGCCCTGAGCAGCGCCGATCAGTGGGCCACGGCGCAGCTCGCGGGCGTGGCACCGTTCACGGGCCAGGGCACTACGGCGGCTGTGATCGGTGACGATGTCTACGTGGTGCAACCGCACTTCGCCGACCAGGATCCGCCGAGCGTGGTCCGCGTCAGCTTCCCCTGAACGCGCGAAGGGTGGCCTCGTCGCCCTCGGCCCGATCGACTTAGATCGCCTCGCCGCCGCGCTGGCCGGTGGAGATCCGGATGCACTCCTGGAGTTCAGTGACGAAGATCTTCCCGTCACCTACTTCGCCCGATTCGCCGGAGCGCGCCGCCTTCAGGATCGTGTCGATCGTGATCTTCGCGAAGGCATCGTTCACGGCGATGTCGATCCGCACGCGTGAGATGAGGTTCGGCACGACTTCCTGACCCCGGTAGAGGCCGGACTCGAGGGCTCGGCCGTGGCCGGTGCAGCGGCTCACGGTGATGCGGGTAATTTCCGCGGCGATCAGCGCTTCGCGCACATCGTCCAGGCGCTCCCCACGGATGATGGCAGTGATCCACTTCATCTCGGCAATCTCTCCTTGCTCGGACCGCGTCCAGGAATGGCTCGGGGCCGCATCGTGCGGCCTCGCGACGACCGTTCTCGAACGGCTCCGATGATCGTGGGCGTCAGTTCAGGTTCAGCAGTCCGTACGCGTCTTCGCCGTGGAGCGCATGATCGAGGCCGGCCTTCTCGTCGCGCTCCGGCAAGCGGAAGCCCACGGTCTTCTGGATGAGTGCGCAGATCGCGAGCGTGCCGACCGCGGCGAGCCCGATCGTCGCCCCAAGCCCCATGAACTGGGTGACGAGCTGGCTCATCACGCTCCAGTCGGCGCCCTGCGCGGCGCGCCACTCATCCCGCGTAAAGAAGACGAGAAGGAGGACTCCCAGGCCGCTCCCCACTCCGTGGATCCCGAAGCAATCCAGGCTGTCGTCGTACCCCATTCGTGACTTGGCCTTGAGCGCGGTGTAGCAGGCGAGCGAGGAGACCGCGCCGAGGAGCATGGCCCCCACGGGGTGGACGACGCCGGCGGCGGGCGTAATCACCACGAGGCCCGCGAGGATCCCGGATGCGAATCCGAGCGCCGTGGCCTTCCGGAACTGGATCGCCTCGATCGCCATCCATAGGGCTCTTCTCGTATCAGATCCTGGTGCACGCCCACGCGCGACCGTCGCTGGAGTACCTGCTCGCGCGTGCCAACACCGCGTCGGAGGCGAGACGCGCCTCGCTCGAGGTGGATTGAAAGCCATGAGACGCAACGAGGGTCTGCTGCTGGCCGCGACCTTCGTGGCCTTCGCGTGGTTCCACCAAGGTGGACAGTGGAATCAGAACGCCCGCTTCGCGCTCGTTCGAGCGATCGTCGAGGAAGGGAGCTTCTACATCGACTCCTACCTCGTCTATCTGCCGACGTCGGTGGACGGGGACCGCCTTCGGCGTGCCACGATCGAGCGTGGCGAGTTCGAGTTCCAGGGTCGGACCTTCGCGCTCGGCTGGCGACAAGCGAACGGAGACCTCGTCCCGATCTCAGGGACGGCGAGCGACGGCGCCACGGTGCTCGACGCGGGCATCGTCTCGGTGTCGGGCGACATCTCCTACTTCGACGGGCACTTCCATCCCAACAAGGCCCCCGGTCCTTCGTTCGCCGCGGTGCCGGCGTACTTCGTCCTCTATCACATCGAGCGCGCGCTGAACCTGGACCCGGACGAGTGGAGGACGCTGACGCTCAATGCCTGGCTGACCTCCGTGATGACGGTCGGGCTGCTCTCGGCGCTCGGGATCGTGGTGTTCTATCGCCTCGCGCTGCGCGTGTCGCAGGGAGACGAACGGGCCGCCGCGATCGCGGCCCTGACGCTGGCGTTCGGGACCATGTTCTTTCCCTACGGCACGATGTTGTTCGAGCACAACCTCATCGCGATGGCGTTGCTGACCTCCTGGCTTCTCGTCTACCGAGCCAAGGAGACAGCCGGAGACGCCCGCTCGAGTCTGCTGCTCGCGGGCCTCGCCGCGGGTTTCGCGCCGATCAGCAACTACATCATGGTCGTCCCGGTCCTCATGATCGGCGCGTACGTCCTGAGCACGCGGAAGCCGAACGACTGGCTTTGGCTCGGCCTCGGGCTGCTCGCGCCGTTCACCCTGATCTGCATCTACAACGCCGTCTGCTTCGGCTCTCCGTTCGCATCGAATTACAGCTAGATGAACCCCGGCTTCGTCGAGCAGGGCGGGGTGCTCGGAGTCTTCGGCGTTCCGCGTCTCGACGTGTTGGCGAGTATCTTGTTCTCTCCCTTCCGCGGTCTCTTCATCACGTCGCCCGTGCTGATTCTCGGCGTCGTGGGCCTGGTGGAGCTCTGGCGATCTCGGCGCCTGCGCGCGGACGCGCTTCTCTGCATCGGGATCTGCGTCTTCCTGCTGCTCTTCAACTCCACCTTCAACGGATGGCACGGAGGATGGGCCGTGCTGCCGCGATATCTCGGGCCGGCCATGCCCTTCCTGGCTCTGCCCATCGTGTTCGCGTACCGCCGGTTGCCGCGCGGGACCCTCGCTCTCGCCGCGCTATCGACGGCGACCATGTTCGTGATCACGGCGGTGGATCCTCAGGCGCCGGTCGGCATCAGCTCGGTTGCTTCGGTGCCGGGCCGGCCGCAGTGGACGTACAATCCCGTCACCGAATACGAGCTGCCGCTGATGTTCACGGGGCGCGCCACGCCGCTGCTCGAAGAGGTCGAGCGACTCGGGGGCGACTCCCGGATGCTCGGGACGGTCAGCGGTCCCGTGTCGGCGAACCGGATCGGCGTGTACGAAGGCGGCTTCTATCAGCGCTTCGGGCCCGACTCGCCGCAAGCGAGCTGGAACTCGTTCAACGCCGGGGAGCTGGTCGCTCCGAATAGCCTGTGGAGCCTCCTGCCGGTGATGCTCATCTCGGGCGGGCTCGTCTTCGCTCTGATGCGCCGAACTGCGAACCGCGACACTCCGGTCCCAGGCCCACTCGTGTGAATCGCACCGGACCCTTTGCGCGGAGGTGCCGGTGAACGCCGCGGATCGAGGCGAGCGGCTGTTCAAGGAAGCCTTTCATCCAGCGAGCGCATCGCGCGGCTGCTATCTTGCGGCGGCCAGGTGTGCGCCGCGCCACGAACAAGGAGCACCGATGACGACCAGAATCCTCGCCGCGATCCTCCTCCTCCATGCGACGGCATCGGCTCTCGCCGCCCAAGGCATTCAAGGCCGCTGGAAGCTCCTCGCCGGCGAGGACCTGAACGCGGACGGCTCGGTGGGTCGCTACCCGTGGGGGCGTCAGCCGGTCGGCTCGATCGTCGTGCAGGACGGCGGCTGCTACGTGCAGATCATGTCCAGCGACGTGCCCGAGTTCCCCCGCGGCGATGCGTCGACGGTCGCGCAGATGAGCCAGACCCTGTTCAGCAACTACATCTCGTATACGGGCCCGTGCACGGTCGACGAGGACGCGGGGAGCGTGACGCTCAAGGTCGAAGCCGCGTGGCGCCCCGACTACGCAGTGGACCAGACGCGGTATTTCCGCATCGTCGGCGACACGCTGCTCTTCGGCCCCACCGTGCGGGTACGCACCGATCCACCCTGGGATGCGAGCGCGATCCCCGCGGGGACGTTCACGCGGCGGCTCAAGCTGGTGCGGGCGGCGGGGCGGTGAGGTGGGACCCCGCAGCTCCCCCGCGCGCTTTCGTTGCCCCACATGAGTGCACCGCGGCAGAATGACTGCGAGTGACGCCGCGGTCTCACCCATGCCCGACCCCCTCGTCCGCATCAAGAAGAAGTCCGACGGGAACGCCGCGCTCAGCTGTGTGCGGGCGGACGGCTCGGTCACGTGGCAGCGGCAGGAAGGTCGGCTGGGGCAGTTCTTCCCGCTGCACGACCTCACGCACTACGCCGTGGAGACGGTGCTCGGGCATCGGCGCGGCTTTTTCGGCCTCGTCGCCGAAGGTTGGGACTTCGACGACTTCGGCGCGCCCTGGCCGAGGGGTCCGCTTCCTCCCGACATGGATCCGAGCGAGGGCATCGTCGGCTTGCTCGACATGGAGCGGTCCCAGGGGACGAGGCTCACCGTGGCCGAGCTGCGTGAGCGGCCGGGTACGGCGGCGTCGGCCTACGTGGCGAACCTCACGGACGAGGGCCTCGATGCGGTGCGTGCGCACCGTGCGGAGCTCTTCGCGATGTGGGCAGCGCTGCCGGTGGGCGAGACGCTCGAGCTCGTGTTCGATCGAGCGTCGCTGCGCTGACGCCGGCGACGCGCCCTCCCTACCTCCCGAACCACCTCTTCGCCCGGCTCGACCCGAAGAGCACTTTCTCCGCGACGATCTCCTCGGAGGGCGCTCGGAACGTTCCGGTCGGCTTGGGTCCGGAGAGGAAGTTCACGTCGACGCGCGCCACCTCGCCGTGGCCGAACTCGACGTAGCACGAGCCGGCGCCGTCGTAGGGCGGGGGAGGTGCATCCCCGCGGATTTGCGCCATGAGCGACTTGGCGACCACGCGCGCAGAGCCCTCCGCGAACACACCGGCCTTGGGCGTGCCGACACCGTTCACGTCGCCCACGGCATACACTCCGGGGAAGCGCGTCGCGAGGGTCTTCTTGTCGACCGGGATCCAGCCGTCGGCAGGCGCGAGCCCGGACTCCGCCACCACCGCCGGCACCTTGTGCACGGGTATGCCGAGGAAGAGCGCGTAGGGCATCTCGGTGCCGTCCTGCAGCACGGCGACCTTCCGTGCCCGGTCGAGCGAGCGCACGAGCTGATCCTTCACGAACCCGATGCCGCGCTCCGCGAACGCCGCCAGGATCGCCGCCGACGTGTCGGGGGACGGCGGGACGGGCGTGCCGAACGGCATGACGAGCGTGATGTCCGCCGCTCCGCGTCGACCGCGCGCGGTCAGGTAGTCGTGCAGCAGGAACGCGGTCTCGCTCGGCGCGGGCGGGCACTTGAACGACTTGCCGGTGACGCCGACGATCGCCGTGCCGCGCTCGAAGCGGGGCAGGACGTCGCGCACGACCTGGGCGCCGGCGACCGAGTAGAACTCGTTCCCGCCCTCCGCGAGCCCGGGCGTTGCCGCGACGTCGTAGTCGGCGCCGAGCGCCACGATGAGGAAGTCGCCCTCGAACGTGCCGGCATCCGTCACGGCTCGCCGCGCCTCGGGCTCGATGGCGCGAACGGTCGTCTGCACGAACCGCACGCCCGGCTTCACGATGTCCCGGTACATGTGGCGCACTTCGCCGATCGCCTTCTTGCCGAACATCACGTCCAGCTTGGAGAAGCCGAACACGAACGAGTCGGCCTTGTCGACGAGCACGACGTCGACGCCGTCGCCGAACGCTTCCGAGAGCCGAGTCGTCAGCTCGAGGCCCCCGAAGCCGGCCCCCAGAACCACCACGCGCGCGCGCTTGGACGCCGTCATACGCTCTCCGGTCGGTTGGGGCGGTGCGTGCCGGGCTTCCGGACGCGGGCGACAAGATGAGATCTTGCTCCTCCCCGCGCGACGGGCGGATCCCTCACTGACGAGCCGACACATGACCGAGACCCAACCCGAGCCGTGGCTGCGTGGCCCCGTCCCCGGCGTGCCCGCGCTGTTGCAACCCGCCGCCCACGCGTTCTTGCAGGCGCAAGAGGATGTCGAGCGGGCCGCTAGGGCCCTGCGCCCCGACGAGCTCTGGCTGGAGCCGGGAGGCGCGGCCTCGGTCGGCTTCCATCTCGCGCACCTCTCCGGCGCTACCGACCGCCTGCTCACGTACGCGCGTGGCGAGCGGCTCTCGGATGCACAGAAGAAGAAGCTCGCGGCCGAGCGCCCGGAGGCTGCGGCTCGCCCGACGCTCGACGCGCTGCTCGCGGAGTGGCGGGCTGCGGTGGCAGACGCGATCGGGCAGCTCGCCGCCATCCCCGAGGAGGCATTGCTGACGTCGCGCTTCGTCGGCCGCGCTCAGCTCCCCTCGAACGTGCTCGGGCTCGCCTTCCACGCCGCCGAGCACGCGTCGAGGCATACCGGCCAGGTCGTGACCACGTGCAAGATCATCGTCGGGAATCGTCGTTGATCCCGAGTCGTCCGTGCCCCAGTCGTCCGCGCCCGAGTCGTCCGTGCCCCAATCGTCCGTCCCCGAGACGTCTGCGCCCGAGACTCTGCGCGCCAGGGCTCTCCGCGGAACTCGCCCATGCATCGAGGGTCAGGTGAGCACATGACCCAAGGCCAGACGATCACCGCGCGGTTGCACGCGTTCGTGGAAGCGCATCCCTATGGATGGAACCACGAGCAATGGCTCGGCTTGCTCGCCGATCTCGAAACAGAAGGCGTGAGCGTGAGCGAGCACGAGGAGGTCGGCGCACGGCTGGAGCGCACGCGCCTCGAGTGGGAGCTCGAGCGCCGTTCCGTGCCCGGTCTCGGACCGAAACGCAGGGAAGCGATCGTAAAGCGCTTCGGCACGCTCTGGCGCCTCCGTCACGCGTCGGTCGAGGACGTTGCGCGCGTGCCGGGCGTCCCGAGGGCGCTCGCCGAGAAGGTCCGCGCCGCGCTGAACTGAATCGCGAAGGCCCGCCGCTCACCTGGCGAGGACCGCTCTTCGGCGGCACTTCACACGCCTGGGGCCTCGCGCGAGATTGACGCCTCGAAGTCGTTCGGAGCCAGCGCTTTTCGCCTTCTGCCATGTCGCAGGATTCGGCCAAGATCCCCTACCTACCCGAGCCCATCGCGGGTCTCGAGCGTCTCGCTCTGAACCTCTGGTGGCGGTGGGACCGCCGCGCGCGGCTCCTCTTCCGCACCATCGATCCCACGATCTGGTCGGCGACGCGCCACAACCCGGTCGCGACGCTCCGCATGGTGGATCCGAACCGGTTGGCGCAGCTGTCGCGGGACAAGGAGTTCCTCGCCGACTACCGCACGGTCATGGCCACACTCGATCGCGCGCTCGACAGGAATGCCGGCTGGTTCCCCGAGACGTATCCCGAGCTTGCCGGCACCTGCTTCGCGTACTTCTGCGCCGAGTACGCGCCGCTCCACAGTTGGTCCAACGACGACTTCGATGCCGAGACCGCGATCGGGGAGCTGGCCACCGTCGCGCTTCGCGCGACCGGCCCGGTCGCCTTGGAGAAGACGCTCGGCTTCTCGGAGGCTGGCGAGGTCGAGGTGACGTACCGCTGGGATCCTGCGGCTCTACCGAGCGACGCCTGGTTCGCGCCGGAGCTCTCGCTCGCGCTGGACCCGGGCGTGACGTTCGAGCCGGCACCGGCGGCCGTCTGGCGCCACGACATCGTCACCATGAGCAAGCGCGAATCGGGCCTCGAGGAGACGGTGCAGGGGGTGTCGATCACACCGCTCTGGCCGGCGAGCCTAGGGCGGGCGAGTCTCGCCCTGGGATCCCGTCCGGGCCATGCGGTGGGTCGCGCGTAGGGCCCCTGGGATCGGTCGCCAACCGGCAGGCTCCGCAGCGCAACCGCTACGTCAATTGACGTATGGGGAGGCCTCTCAACGCGCCGCACCTTGGGTGCAGCGCAACGTTCGAGAGGAGGCCTCCCATGAGGCGCGTGCTCGCCGGATGGCTCGCCCCAGTGCTGGGCTCGGCGCTGGGCGCGTTGCCGGCCATGGCCGCTGCCCAGGCCCCCACGATCCCGCTCGCGGATGGCCAACGCGTGCAGCTGGCGACCACGATCGTGGCGGGACGGTTCGTCGGCCAGGTGGTCGCGCTCGATGACCGCAGCGTCACGCTGCGCCCCGAGAGCCGCGGGGTGGGCGACGTGCGCATCCCGCTCGCGGAGGTCATGTCCGCCGAAGTGAGCCTCGGGCGCAGGCGCCACACCCTGAAAGGCGCGCTAGTCGGCGGCGGCCTGGGGTTGCCCCTGGGATTGCTGTGGGACGTGGATCCCACCGACTGCGGCTACGACTCGTCGAAGTGGTGCTCACGCGGAGATGCTCTCGCGGGAGCGATGCTGACCGGGATGCTGCTGGGTGCCATCCTCGGTTGGATGGACCGTGACGACGCCTGGGCACCGATCACACTCGAGGTGCCCCACGCTGTGACGAGCCCCAGTCAGTGGGGCGTCGCGCTGCGGATCCCGTTCACGCCCTGAGGAGACCCCGTGCTCGCCTCAGCTCTCTGCACCACAGGGCGAATAGGTGATCGTCGCGCCGTCCTCGATCCAATCCCCACAGGGCTGCCCGTCCTCGAGGGTTCCCCTGGAGTCGAGTGCGCCGTCGGCCGTGTAGCGCTCGTAGGGACCTTCGATCCGCCCGTTGTCGTAGGTGACGAGCTCGATCAGCTGTTCGTCGAGGTACCACTCGCGCGCACCGTGGAACGCACCGGCCAGGTACGTGCCCTTCTCGTAGAGGTCGCCCGACTCGTAGTACGCCTCGTAGGGCCCGTCGAGCATACCCGCTCGATACGTACCTCGCTCGTAGAGCTCGCCGCTCTCGAAGTACCACTCGTACGGCCCTTCCTTGCGCCCGTCGCGGTACAGCTCGCGCAGCGAGAGCTGTCCGCGGCCGAAGTACCACTCGAACGGCCCGTCGTAATGGCCGTCGCGCAGGCTCGCACGCTGCTCGATGCGCGGGGGCGAGCCCCGGAAGGTGGTGAAGACCGTGCCCGAGTAGGGCTCGAGCGTCTGGGGGTCCAGGTAGACCGAGCCCTGGCGGACGAGGTCGTCCTTGGGCCGGGGGGTCGGCCCGGAGCATGCGACGGCGCCGACGAGTACAAAGGATACGACCGCACGGGGGGCCAACCGCCCTGCGTGCAGAAGGAGCGTGCTGTTTCGGGGCTTTGTCATGGGTTCCCTGCCGTTTTTCGGCAAGCTACACGGGGCCCCGCCCGTAAACAAATGTTTTCTTTGCGCTGGACCGGCTTGGAGCCCGGGTTGTGGGGAAGATCCCTACGGGCATGCTTGGGGATCCCCCGACCGCGCCCGCCCCTCGGGGTGGGCAAGTTTGCCCCAAATCCCTCCACTAGGGGTCGGTTATGACCGCCTCAGCCCTTCCCGCCACCCTCCCCAAGGTCTCCGCGAACGATCGATTCAAGGCCGGCTTCCAATCGGTGCTCTGGGCCTCCTTGGTCCTCGCGGCGATAGCGCACGTCGTCACGTTCGAGGTGTGGCCCGAATACACCACGCAGGACATCTCCTACACGGCGCCCGAGCTCACCACCGTCGAGCTCCCGCCCGAGATCTCGATTCCGGACGCTCCAGCGCAGATCCCGCGGCCGGCGAACCCGATCGTGTCGACCGTCGATGTACTCGAAGAGCTGACCATCGCCCCGACCACGTTCGCGTTCAATCCGGTCAGCACGCTTCCGCCGCCACCCACGCTGACCAGGCTCGCGTCGGGGGAGGCCGATGCTTCGATCTCGAGCGAGCCGACGTTCACGCCGTTCACGGTCGCGCCCTCGATTCTGAACCGTGAAGAGGTCGCCCGAGCGATGGCCGCCAACTACCCGTCTCAACTGAGGGCAGCGGGGATCGGCGGGACCGTGCGAGTCTACTTCTTCATCGACGCGGAGGGCCGTGTGCAGGACCGCCGCGTTCACCAGAGCTCGGGCTTCGAGACACTCGATCAAGCCGCGCTCGAAGTCGCTGAGCTCTATCGCTTCTCACCCGCGCTCAACCGAGACAAGAAGGTGCCAGTCTGGGTGCTCTTCCCGATCGAGTTCCGCGTCCGGTAGGGAGCTGAGCCAAGCCAAGAGCGCCTCGCCAGGCATCTCCGGGCCCGCGCGGCGCCGCGGCCGGGGGGAGAACCCCCCGGCCGCTCTTCTTGGTGGGCCTGGAGCCCCGGGGTAGATTCCGGCGCGTACGGACATCTGCCCGGAAGGCGCGCGCGTGCTAGCGAGACGGAAAACCGTGGCCGTCGACATCGGCGGCGTCGTGGTGGGCGGTGGCGCGCCGGTGGTCGTCCAGTCGATGACCAACACCGATACGGCCGACGTCGCGGGCACGCTGGCCCAGGTCGAGCTGCTCGCCGATGCCGGCAGCGAGATCGTGCGGGTCACGGTCAACAACGACGCTGCGGCGGCTGCGGTGCCCGAGATTGTCGAGCGGCTCCGCGACGATGGCTACGCCACCCCGATCGTCGGCGACTTCCACTACAACGGCCACGTCCTCCTCACGGAGTTCCCGGCGGCCGCGCGTGCGCTGGATAAACTGCGCATCAACCCGGGGAACGTCGGCACCAAGCACCGCGACACGAACTTCCAGCAGATCGTGCGCGTCGCGATCGAGCACTGGAAGCCGGTGCGCATCGGCGTCAACTGGGGCTCGCTCGACCAGCGGCTCCTCACCGAGCTCATGGACGCGAACGCCCGCAGCGCCTCGCCCAAGGAGGCCCAGGCGGTCCTCATGGACGCGCTGGTCGAGAGCGCCCTCCGCTCGGCTGCGCTCGCCGAGGAGACGGGGCTCGGCCACGACCGCATCGTGCTGTCGACCAAGGTGTCGTCCGTGCGCGAGCTGGTTACCGTCTATCGCATGCTCGCCGAGAAGAGCGAGTATCCGCTCCACCTCGGCCTGACCGAGGCAGGGCTCGGCAACAAGGGGATCGTGGCCACCACGGCCGCTCTCGCGCCCCTGCTCCTCGACGGCATCGGCGACACCATCCGCGTGTCGCTCACGCCGACCCCGAATGGCGATCGAGCCGAGGAAGTGCGGGTCGCGCGGCAGATCCTCCAGTCGCTCGGCATCCGCCACTTCGAGCCCCAGGTGACGTCGTGCCCGGGGTGCGGGCGTACGACCAGCACCTTCTTCCAGGAGATGGCGGAGGACATCACCTCCTACATCCGGGAGATGATGCCAGTCTGGCGCCGCGAGTATCCCGGCGTCGAAGAGATGGACGTCGCCGTGATGGGGTGCGTGGTGAACGGGCCGGGCGAGTCGAAGCAGGCCAACATCGGGATTTCCCTCCCGGGCACCTTCGAGGAGCCCAAGGCTCCCGTCTATATCGATGGGGAGCACGTCGTGACGCTGAAAGGCGAGGGGCTGGTCGAGGAGTTCAAGGGGATCCTCGCGGACTACGTCCGCCGGACGTATGGGGCGGCGGTGACGGCGGGAACGGGGTCGAAATAGCATCCTCTGGCGGGGTCTTGCCCGTCCCACCGGTAGGACGGCACGCGCCCGCTCGGTCGGGTGAGATCCGCGGCCGGCCGGGGTTTTCGGTGGTCCTTCAGCGGCCCGCGGGACTCCCGATGTGCGTCCCACGCTCGGCACGTACATTGCGACCGGCGGTATTAGGGCACGCTGGTCCTGCGTGCCGACGCTCAGGGGAACGGGGGGACCTGACCATGAAGCGAATCGCGCTTTCGGGGGCGCTGGCCGCGGCGGTCGCAGTGGGCCTCGCGGTACCGGTCGCTGGCTCGGCGCAGGGCGGCCCGGGATTCCTCTTCAAGCGGCCGAGCCTATCTGTCGGGATACGAACTGGTTACACACTTCCGCGCGGGTCGAGCCACCTGTTCGAGTTCTCGCGGGAGGAGTTCACGCTCAACCGGTTCGATTTCGACGCGCCGTACCTGGGCGGAGAGGTCGCCCTGAGGATCGCCGAACGATGGGACGCAGCCCTCTCGCTGGGGTGGAGCGAGAGCCATGGCCTCTCCGAGTACCGGGACTGGGTGGACCAGGACAACCTCCCCATCGAGCAGGAGACCACGTTCCAGACCGTCTCGGCCGCTCTGGGTGCTCGGTACTACTTCAAGGACCGGGGTCGCTCGATTGGGCGCTTCGCGTGGGTCCCCTCACGGCTCTCCCCTTATGTGGGGGCCGGCTTCGGGGTGGTCTCCTACGAGTTCGCGCAGGTCGGGGACTTCGTCGACTTCCAGACGCTCGACATCGTGGGGGACGCTCTGTCGAGCACGGGATCCGGAGCCGCCGTCTACGGCAGCGCGGGTGCCGACCTCTCCGTCGGCAAGCAGTTCTACCTGACCGGCGAGGCCAAGTACACGCTCGCGAGCGGTGGGGTGAAGGGCGACTACTCGCTGTATGATTGGATCGACTTGTCCGGGCTGCAGCTGACCGCGGGTATTTCTCTGCGCTGGTAGACGCGTGACGCGAGGAAGACGACCATGACCAGAACGAGACTCGGTGGCTTCGCGGGGATGCTCCTCGCGGTAGCGTTCGCCGCTCCTCTCACGGCCCAGCAGGATGCGCGCTGGGCGGCCTTCGTCGGCTGTTGGGTGCCGGTCGGCGCCGGAGGCGAGGCGCTCCTCTGTTTCCGTCCTTCGGGCGGAGGCGTGGAGATGTTCAACGTCAGCAACGGGGAAGTGACGGCCACGGAGTCGGTCATGGCCGACGGGGTGGCCCGCTCGGTGACCGCCGAAGGATGCACGGGCAGTGAGCGTGTGGAGTTCTCGGCAGACGGACTGCGTGCGTACACGCGCTCCGACTTCCAGTGCGGCTCGGAGACGCGGTCGGGCACGGGCGTCATGTCCTTCGTGTCGGCGTCCGAGTGGATCGACGTGCGCTCGCTCACCGTGGCGGGCGAGCCGGTGGCTTGGGCGCAGAACTACGAGCTCGCCTCTGGATCGCTGATCGAGGCTCAGGGCATCGAGGACCCGGCCGCTACGGACGCCTCGTTCCAGCGGGCTGCCCGCGTCCGGGCTTCCCGTGGCCTCGAGGTCGCTCATGTGGAGGATGCATCCTCGCGACTCGAAACGCGCGCGCTCGAGGTCTGGGTCGCAGCGCACGAGACTCCGCTCGAGCTGACCGGCTCCGAGCTCGTCCGGCTCGCCGACGCGGGCATGCCCGAGAGCGTCATCGACGTGATGATCGCGGTCACGTACCCCGAGCGCTTCCGCGTGTCGCCAGAAGGTGCGCCCGCCGAAGAGCAGGAGGTGATGGCAGCCCGCGGTTATCCCGTGGGGCCCCGACGCGGCTATCGGTCGTACCTGTTCGACCCGTTCTACCGGGGTATGGCGTACGGGATCGGCTACTCGCGGTTCGGCTACTACGGCTACGACGGGTTCGGCGGCTACGGGGGCTACTGGGGATACCAGCCGGCCACGATCGTCGTGCAGCCCGCTCAGCCGAGCATCGTCGAGCGCGTCGGCCGCATGGTGCCCGGCCTGGGCTACACGCGCGGCGGCAGCTCAGGGGGTTCGGGGGGCAGCTCGGGCGCGGGTGGGGAGCCCTCGCGCTCGAGTGGCAGCGGTGGAGGTGGTGGCGGCGGCTCGAGCTCCGGCGGGTCGAGCGATGGCGGATCGAGCGGCGGTGGCGGCGGATCGTCGTCCGGACGCACGGCGCAGCCACGCAACTGATCGCGCCTTTCGCGAGCTGACCGCGCCGGGGACATCGACCCCGGCGCGGTCGTTTTTCTGCTAGCTTCAGCGCCCATGGAACGGACCCGGTCCGCGCAGTCTCCGCCGTCGGATTTCATCCGGCAGATCGTCGCCGCCGACACGGCGAGCGGGCGCTACGGCGGTCGCGTGGTGACGCGATTCCCACCGGAGCCCAACGGCTACTTGCACGTGGGACACGCGATGGGCATCTGCCTCAACTTCGGTATCGCCGAGGAGTTCAGGGGCCGGTGCCACCTGCGCTACGACGACACCAACCCCGAGAAGGAGAACGAGGAGTTCGTCCGCTCCATCGAACGGGACATCCGCTGGCTCGGGTTCGACTGGGGCGAGCATCTCTGCTTCGCGTCGGACTACTTCGAGCGCATGTACGAGTGCGCCGAGGTCCTCATCCGGAAGGGGCTCGCGTACGTCGACAGTCAGCCCACGGAGGCGATTCGGGAGGGGCGGGGGACGGTCACCGAACCCGGTGTGGAGAGCCCGTACCGAAACCGGTCGCCTGAGGAGAGCCTCGACCTCTTCCGCCGCATGCGCGCAGGTGAGTTCGAGGACGGCGCGCACGTGCTCCGCGGCAAGATCGACATGACGTCGCCGAACATGCTCATGCGCGACCCGGTCTTCTATCGGATTCGGCATGCGCACCACTATCGGCAGGGAGATGCCTGGTGCATCTACCCTCTGTACGACTACGCGCACTGCCTCGAGGACCAGTTCGAGGACATCACCCACTCGATTTGCACGCTCGAGTTCGACAACAACCGCGAGCTGTACGACTGGGTGCTCGACAACGTGGGCTTCGCCGAGCCGCGCCCCCACCAGTACGAGTGGGCCGGTCTCGACCTCGAGGGTGCGGTGCTCTCCAAGCGCAACATCAAGCCGCTCGTCCAGGCACGCGTGGTCACGGGATGGGACGATCCGCGCCTCGCGACCATCGCCGCTTACCGCCGGCGTGGCGTTCCTCCGGAGGCTCTACGGCTGCTCGCGCAGCTGGTCGGCGTCTCGAAGACGGGCGCGCGCACGGAGGAGGCGAAGCTCGACTTCGCCATCCGCGAAGTGCTGAATCCGCTCGCCCCCCGGGTGATGGCCGTGCTCGACCCGCTCAAGGTCGTGATCACGAACTACCCGAAGGGCACGAGCGAGGAGATCGACGCGGCCTACTTCCCGCACGACGTGCCGCGGGAGGGTTCGCGTGCGCTTCCGTTCTCAGGCGAGCTCTGGATCGAGCGAAGCGACTTCGAGGAGCGCCCGCCCAAGGGGTTCCGCCGCCTCGTGCCCGGGGGAGAGGTGCGGCTGCGGCACGCATACGTCATACGCTGCGACGAGGTGATCAAAGACGCTGGCGGGCGCGTGGTCGAGCTCCGCTGCAGCTACGATCCCTCGACGCGGAGTGGCACGGGCGCGGAGAACCGTAAGGTCAAAGGCACGATCCACTGGGTGTCGGCGCCGCACGCGCTCACCGCGGAGGTGCGACTCTTCGGCCGCCTCTTCCTCGATACGCAGCACGAGGCCGAGGTCGCGGAGGACGGCGGTGTGACGGCGGCGCCTCTCAACCCGGGCTCGTTGGTCGTGGTGCGCGGGGTGAAGGTCGAACCGTCGATCGCCCGAGACCCGGCCGACACGCGCTACCAGTTCGAGCGTACGGGGTACTTCTGGCGAGATCCGGTCGACGGCGCCGGCGACCACCTCGTGTTCAACCGCATCGTCGCCCTCAAGGACACGTGGGCGAAGAGGGCCGATGTGGAGGTTCGCGCGACCGTCACGGCAGAGCCGGTAGTGGCGACGGCGAAGGGCGCGGACGAGCGCCCGCGTCCGCGAGCCGTGGACCCGGTGATCGCGGCGCGCTCCGCGCGCTACCGGGACGAGCTCGGCGTGGCAGCGGACCACGCGGAGACCATTGCCGCCGACCCGGCCTTCTTCGAGGCCGCGCTCCGCACCCACGCGAATGCGCCCGACGTGGCGGCCTGGATCGCGGTGGATTTGCGGGGTCTGCTGGAGGGGCGTGCGCTCGCAGAGCTGCCGTTCTCGGGAGAGGCGATCGGGCGGCTGGCGCGGCTGGTCCAGGAAGGACGGACCTCCCGGAGGGCAGCCAAGGACGTCCTCGCCCGCATGGTGTCCGAGGGTGGTGACCCGGAGCGCCTCGTCGAGACGATGGGGCTCGCCAAGGTGTCGGACCCGGCGGTGCTCGGCGGCGCGGTCGAGGCGGTGCTCGCGCGCTGGCCGGAGAAGGTCGCCGAGTTCCGCGCGGGGAAGTCGAGCCTCTTGGGACTCTTCGTCGGCGAGGTCATGAAGCAGACGCGTGGGGCCGCCGATCCGGAAGCAACGAAGCGTCTGCTCGCCGAGCGCTTGCGCAGCTGACTTCCCACGCGCACGAGCGCGATTTCCGCGCCTCGTGAAGCGTACTCGCGTGCGAAGAAAGTCCTTTCTTGACACTCGCGAGACGCGCACATTAGGATGTGCGCTCGACCACGGCTCGGGCGCGAAAAGCCCCCCCCTAGGCGTTGACAGTGCCACGCACCGATACGGCTGTATCTCGCGAAAGCCCCATCGCCGGCCGCCAGGTCGAGCCGCTCACCGACATCGAGCGCAGGATCCTCGACTTCATGGTCCAGTACCTGCGCGCCAACACCTACCAGCCCTCCATTCGGGATATCGGCGAGCGCTTCGGCATCAAGAGCACGAAGACCGTCTCCGAGCATCTGCAGGCGCTTGCGGATAAGGGCTTCCTCGAGCGGGATCCGTCGCGCTCTCGCGGCGTGAAGATCCTCGGGGTCGACCTGGGCACCGAGGCGGTCTCGGTTCCCTGCTTCGCCGAGGTGCCGGATGGACGGACTCAGCGGCCCGAGATGTACGTCTCGATCGACCGCCGGCTGGGTGGCGAGGACGGGTCCTTCTTCCTGCGGGCCCAGCCGGGTGACCTGGCCATGCTCGGGGTCGCCGAAGGCGATTTCGTGCTGGTGTCTCCCACCTCGCTGGATGCGGTCGAGAGCGGCAGCATCGTGGTGGCGAGGGTGGGGTCGGGGGCGCTCTTCCACAGGTTCGTGAAGAACGGGGCGGGCGCGCACCTCGAGGCGCTCAGGCCCGGCGGCGACACGACGGTGGTCGAGGACGCCCAGGGGCTCCTGCTGCTCGGGCGGGTCACGGGGCTCTACCGCCGGCTCGACGACACTTCGGCCTTGAACCTGACCCAGCACTGATGCAGTTATAGCTCGATGCCCGCCATCGAGCTCAGTGCCCTGAGGTCCGACTCGCCGTCCGGCTATTCGTCCGGCTCGCCGTCGGACTCGCCATCCGACCGACCGTCGGGTCCGCCGAGCGATGAAGCGTCCGCCGACGTCTCCTGGATGTCGCGCGCCCTCGATCTCGCCCGCGCGGCCGCTACGCGCGGGGAGGTACCGGTCGGCGCCGTGATCGTCCGGGCGGGGCAGGTGCTCGGGGAAGGCCACAACCGCACCATCACCGACGCGGACCCGACCGCGCACGCCGAGGTCGTGGCGATCCGGCAGGCTGCCGCCGAGCTCGGCGATTGGCGTCTGATCGACTGCACCCTCTACGTGACCATCGAGCCCTGCTCGATGTGCGCGGGGGCGATCGTGCTCTCGCGCATCCCACGCGTGGTGTACGGCGCCCGCGACCCCAAGGCCGGCATGGTGGACTCGCTCGGCAACCTGCTCCGCGACGTCCGGCTCAACCACCGCTGCGAGGTGACCGAGGGGGTGCTCGCGACCGAGTCATCGGAGCTGCTCCGCTCGTTCTTCCGGGAGCGCCGGTGATCACGGGCCGAAGGTTTGCCGCCGCCTGTGCCGGCAGAGCGGTCGTCTGCTTGGCGCTCGGCGTCAGCGCTTGTACGCCCCTCGGCGTGACCGCCCCCGCGCCGCCGCGCGAGCCTGACGCCGCGCCCGCCGCGGCGCCCGCTTCCGCGCCGACCACCACCGGGGGCGCGCCCACCACGGCGGCCGGACGTCCCTCGGCACAGCCGTCCACGGAATCCTACTCCGCCGCGCGCCGCCTGCGTCCAGCGCGCGAGTTCGCGGAGGTGCGCGGCCTCTGGGTCGTGCGCTGGACCATGACGAGCGAGGCGCAGGTGCGGAAGATGGTTGCGGACGCCGCCGCCGCTGGCTTCAACACGCTCATCGTGCAGGTGCGCGGGCGAGGCGACGCGTACTACCGCTCGGCCATCGAGCCCCGCGCCGAAGGCGTGCAGGGGCCGCCCGAGTTCGATCCCCTCGCGGTCGCCATCGAAGAAGGGCATCGGCGCGGCCTCGCCGTGCACGCGTGGGTGAACATCCACCTGGTTTGGGGCCCCGCCGCCCCGCCCGTCAGCCCCGATCACCTGGTGCATGCCCACCCGGACTGGCTCGCGGTGCCGCGCCCATTGGCGCGTGAGCTGCACGGCGTCGACCCGCGCTCGCCGCGTTTCGTCGCGGCGCTGCGGCAGTACGCCGCAGATCGACCCGCGACGGTCGAGGGCATCTACACGAGCCCGTCGCACCCGGAGGTCCGGGCGCGCATCCGGCAGGTCTGGATGGACCTCGTCGAGCGCTACGACGTCGACGGCATGCACTTCGACTACATCCGCTATCCCTCCGCAGACTTCGACTACTCGGCGGGAGCGCTGGAGCGCTTCCGCGCCTGGGCGGGTCCGACGCTCCCCCCGAGCCGGATTGCCGAGCTCGACCGGGCGGCCCGGAGCGACCCCATCGCCTGGGCGAACGCGCTCCCCGAGGAGTGGGACGAGTTCCGTCGGGCGCAGATCACCAGTTTGGTGGCGGAGCTGTACCGCGAGGTGAAGGCTCGCCGCCCGCAGCTGGTGGTGTCAGCCGCCGTGGTGCCCGACCGCACGACTGCCCATACCATGCGCTTCCAGGAGTGGGACGAGTGGCTGGAGGATGGCATCCTCGACGTGGCCGTACCGATGGCCTATACCGCGGCCACCGACCAGTTCCGGGGGCAGGTGCGCTCAGCGCGGGTGGCCGCGGGCACCCGGGACCGGGTCTGGGCGGGCATCGGGGCGTACATGAACACCCCCAATGGCACGCTCGACAAGATCGACATCGCTCGGGCCGAGGACTCCGGGGGCGTGATCCTCTTCTCCTACGACTGGATCGTGAGCGAGGGGCAGGGGAGCGGGAGCGGACCTCTGCTGACGCAGCTCGGCAGGGAGCGCTTCGGTTCGTAATCGGGGGGCCCCCGGCGCCCGGCGGTCGCCCAGAGCGGCCCGCCCTTCGCGGCGTCGTCACGAGGCCGGGGCGTCGTTGACCGGACCTGCGTTCGCCCCGAACTTACCGCCGCTCACGCCTTCCCGGACCGCATGCCCGCAAAGAAGCGCATCCACGTGATGGACGAGGCCGACGTGCGGCGTGAGATCGCCCGTATGGCCCGTGAGATCGTGGAGTGCAACGGAGGCATCGCCGGGCTCGTCCTCATGGGCGTGCACCGCCGCGGCACGCAGATCGCCGACCTCCTGCTGAAGGAGATCGAGCAGATCGGAGGCGGGCCCGTCTCCTACGGGTCGATCGACATCACGCTCTACCGCGACGACCTCGGCACGATCGGCCCTCGGCCCGTGGTCGGCGAGTCGGAGCTCCCTGCGAGCGGCATCGACGGGCAGACGGTCGTGCTCGTGGACGACGTGGCCTACACGGGGCGCACCATGCGCGCCGCCATCAACGAGTTGTCCGACTGGGGCCGGCCGCGCCGCATCCAGTTCTGCGTCCTCGTCGACCGCGGCGGGCGCGAGCTGCCCATCCAGCCCGACTTCGTCGGGCGCGCGGTGACGGTGGCGAAGGACCAGCGTGTGGAGGTGTACGTCCCGGAGCTGGACGGCAAACTCGGCGTCGAGCTCCGCACGGTGGAGCCCGAGGCGGCATGACGCCGACGCCCGCCGCCCTCGGAAAGGACCTGGTGGGCCTCCAATATCTGTCGGCCGATCAGCTTCGCACGATTCTCGACACCGCCGAACCGTTCAAGGAGATCTCCGAGCGGCGCATCAAGAAGGTCCCTGTGCTGCGCGGAAAGACGATCGTCAACCTCTTCTTCGAGGCCTCCACCCGCACGCGCATCTCCTTCGAGTTCGCGGAGAAGCGCTTGTCGGCGGATACAGTGAACATCGTCGCCGCGGGCTCGTCGATCTCGAAGGGCGAGACGCTGGTGGACACCGCGCGCAACCTCGAGGCGATGCGCATCGATATGGTGGTGATGCGCCACCCCGCCTCGGGCGCGGCGCAGTTCCTGGCCGACCGAATTCCCTCGAACGTGGTGAACGCCGGCGACGGCCGTCACGAGCACCCGACGCAGGGGCTGCTCGACCTGCTCACCATCCGCGACCGCATGGGCAGGGTCGAGGGGCTCAAAGTGTGCATCGTCGGCGACATCCTGCACTCGCGCGTGGCGCGCTCGAACATCTATGGGCTGCTCACGCTCGGCGCCGAGGTCGCCGTGTGCGGGCCGCCCACGCTCATGCCACCCGCGGTGCAGGAGCTCGGCGTACAGGTCTTCACGCGCGTCGAAGAAGCGATCGAGTGGTCCGACGTCCTCAACGTGCTCAGGCTCCAATTGGAGCGTATGGAGGCCGGTTACGTGCCGAGCTTGCGGGAATACAACCGCATCTGGGGCGTGTCGAACGCGCGCCTGGAGGCGGCCAAGAAAGACCTCCTAGTGCTGCACCCCGGTCCGATGAACCGCGGCGTGGAGATCGACTCGGACGTCGCCGACGGGCCGCGGTCGGTCATCCTCGACCAAGTCACGAATGGCGTCGCCGTCCGCATGGCCGTGCTCTACCTGCTCGCCGGGGGCCAGCCCGAGAGGGCGGAAGCGGCCAAGCAGGGGGGAGGCGACGCGTGAGCCGGTCGCTCCTCCTGCGGGGCGGGCGCGTGGTCGACCCTAGCCAGAAGCTCGACGCCAAGCGCGACGTGCTCCTCGTCGATGGCAAAGTCGCCACGGTGCGCGCCAAGCTCGACGCGCCCGAGAACGCCCGCGTGGTCGAGTGTGCGGGGCTGGTGGTGACGCCCGGCCTGATCGACGTACACGTCCACCTTCGCGAGCCGGGCGAAGAGCACAAGGAGACGATCGCCACGGGCGCGGCCGCTGCCGCGGCGGGCGGGTTCACGGCCGTGTGCGCGATGCCCAACACCGATCCACCCATAGACGATCCGGCGGCGGTCGGGTTCGTCGCCGCCGAGGGACGCCGTGCCGGCTCGGCCCGCGTCTATCCCGTGGGGTGCATCTCCGCCGGACGCGACGGGAAGCGACTCGCGCTCATTGGCGAGATGGTGGAGGCGGGCGCCGTGGCCGTGACCGACGACGGCAACCCGGTGATGGACTCGGGCCTCATGCGCACCGCGCTCGAGTACGCGCTCGCGTTCGGGATCCCGGTGGCGGACCACCCCGAGGACCTCGGCCTCTCGCTCACCGGCCACATGAACGAGGGGATCGTGGCCACCCGGCTCGGTCTACCGGGCAAGCCGAACGCCGCCGAGGACATCCACATCGTGCGCGACCTGCTCCTCGCCGAGCTCACCGGCGGGCACATCCACCTCCAGCACGTGTCGACGCGCTTCGGGGTGGAGTCGATTCGGCAGGCCAAGGCGCGAGGCGTGCACGTCACCGCGGAGGCGACGCCGCACCACCTGGTGCTCACGCACGACGCGGTGATCGGGTACCGCACCGACGCGAAGATGAATCCGCCGCTGCGCGCGGCCGAGGACATGGCGGCCGTGCGTGCGGGGCTGGCGGACGGCACGCTCGACTCGGTGGCCACCGACCACGCGCCGCACCACTACGACGAGAAGGAGGCCGCGTTCGCGGAGGCCCCGAACGGTATCGTCGGGCTCGAGACCGCGCTGGGCATCATGCTCACGCGCGTGGTGGGGGAGGGCGTCATCGATCTCCCGACGTTGGTAGAGCGCATGAGCTGCGCGCCGGCCCGCGCGTTCAACCTGCCGGGTGGGACGCTCGCGGAGGGAAGTCCGGCGGACGTCACTGTCTTCGATCCGAAGGAGACCTGGGTGGTCGACCCTCGCGCATTCTTGTCGAAGAGCCGGAATACGCCGTTCACCGGCTGGGAACTGACGGGACGGCCCAAGCTGACCGTCGTCGCCGGGCGGATCGTCTTCGGGGACGACGAAGCGCGGCCTCGTCGGCGGCGCGGGGAACGCTAGCGGACCAGCTGGCCCTTCAGTCCGCGCACGAACTTCGTCAGGCTGCTCTTCGTGTGCCCGACGCGGTTCGCAGGGATGAGGTTCTTGGTCGCGGCGCGGTCCAGGAGTGCCACGGCCTCGCGCAGGCGCGCTTCCCCCGCTTCGGCAGTCGTGGCGATGCGAACGTTCTTGATCGCCGTGCGGATGCGCGCGCGCTCCGCACGGTTCTTCCCGCGGGCGGCGGCGCTCAGCTGCATCCGCTTCTTGGCGCTCTTGAGATTCGGCATGGTGCTCTGGACCCGCTGGTTTACGCTGTTTTCGGGAGTATGGAACCTGCAAACCTAGGGGAGGTGGCTCCCCCGATCAACGCCCTGGGGGGAGCATAGGGTAGACCGCTAGTTTTTCTGCCCATGCAGCTGCTCGAGCCCGCGATTCTCGTCGCCGTTCTCATCCTGTCCGTGGTCGTCCACGAGGTCGCCCACGCGTGGCAGGCCAAAAGGGAGGGAGACGACACCGCCGACCGGCTGGGGCGGATCACGCTGAACCCGATTCCGCACCTGGACCCCATCGGCTCCGTCGTCCTTCCGGCGCTGCTCGCCTGGCAGGGGGGCATGCTGTTCGGGTGGGCGAAGCCCGTGCCGGTGAACCCGATGAACTACCGCCAGTACGTTGCGGGAGACATTCGCGTATCGCTGGCGGGTATCGTCTCGAACATCGGGCTGGCGGTTTTGGCGACACTCGCGGCGGCGTTCCTGGAGAGGCTTCGCAGCATCGTGGGCCCGGTGGGCGGGGTAACCGACGTCGCGATCCTGACGCTCGACTACGCGATCTACATCAATCTGATCCTCGCGTTCTTCAATCTGATTCCGATTCCGCCGCTCGACGGCTCGCACGTGGTCGCGCACGCGCTGCCCGGTGAGCTGGCGACGAAGTACCGGCAGGTGGGGCAGTACGGACTCTTCATCGTCATGCTGCTGATCTTCGTCGCGCCCGGCTTCATGGACTTCTTCCTCACGCCGGTCACCGTGCTCCGCGGCTTCGCGGACCAGTTCATCCGCCTGTGGATCTGACCGTCGTCGGGCGCGCCGAGCGCGAAGGCTTCCTGCTCGTCGAGATCGATCGCTTCCAGGGTCCGCTCGACCTGATGCTGCACCTGATTCGCACCCAGGACATCGACGTCTTCGACATCCCCATCTCGAAGATCACGGATCAGTTCCTGCAAGCCATCAAGGGCCTCGGTGCGGAGGACCTCGACGGCGCCGGCGAGTTCCTGGAGATGGCGGCTACGCTCATCCGCATCAAAGCGCAGATGCTGCTGCCGCGCCTCTCGGAGGAAGACGAGGAGGATCCGCGCGCCGAGCTCGTGCGCCGGCTGCTCGAGTACGAGCAGATTCGGGAGGTTACGCTGCGCATGCGCGTGGCCGAGGCCGATCGGGAGCGCCGCTTCGCCAAAGGGTACATCCCCGTGCGGCCCAAGGCGAACCTCGCGGACGTGCCCCTGGAGACGACGTGGGAGGAGGTCTTCGCGGCTGCACTGCGCGTGCAGCTGCCTCCGCCGCGCCACGTGGACCACCGGGTCACACAGCGCCCGGTGACCATGGAAGAGAAGGCGGTGCTCATCCTGCAGAAGCTCACCGAGGGCACACGCGTGCAGTTCAGCAAGCTGCTCGAGGGGTTCCGGGAGCGGAGCCACGGCGTGATGACGTTCCTCGCCGGACTCGAGCTGTCGCGCCGCCGGGTGCTCTTCCTGCGGCAGACGAAACCCTTCGCCGAGCTGTGGATGTACCGACGAGACGATGAATCGAGCGTCGCGCCCGAGCCCGACGCCCCGGAGCCAGGACTGGAGCAAGGAGCTTAGGCGTGAACGCCCAGCAGATCGTGGAGGCTGTCCTCTTCGCCGCGGATGCGCCGCTCACGCCGGGCGAGATCGCCCGCGCGGACGAGTCGCTTGACGAGGATCAGGTCGAGGCGGCGCTGCAGCTGCTCAGGGCCGAGTACGACGACGCCGGCCGCGCTTTCCAGGTCGTGGAGCTCGCGGAGGGACATCAGATCCTCACGCGCGCGGAGTACGCGCCGTACCTCGAGCGCTTCGACAACGTGCCGCGGCCGTCGCGGCTGTCCGGGCCCTCGCTCGAGACGCTCGCCATCATCGCGTACCGCCAGCCCATTGGCCGCCTCGAGATCGAGTACGTGCGCGGTGTGGGCGCATCGGGCGTGATTCGCACGCTGCAGGAGCGCCGCCTGATCGACATCGTCGGGCGCTCGGAAGGGATCGGCCGGCCGCTCCTCTACGGAACGACCCGGCACTTCCTCGAGCACTTCGGGTTCCGCTCGCTCGAGGACCTGCCGCGGCCCGAGGAGCTCCCCATCGTGCTGCGCGAGCGCATTCCGCTCGGGGTCGAGGGCGAGGTGCTCGGGCTCCCCGGCTCGGAGCGCCGGATGGTCGACCCCGACCAGCGCACGCTGGACCTGCCGATCGCGGAGGTCCCTGTTGCGACCGCGGCTGAGGTCGAGGACGAGGCCGACGGCGGTGTTGACGACGACGGCGTGGTCGCCGTCGAGTCCGCGAGCGAGGACGACGTCGATCCGTTCGACGACGAGGATTCGTTCGACGACGACGACGACGCGATCGACTCCTACTCGGACGACGACGAGGGAGAGATCGAGCCCCGCCGGTGACCGCGAGGCGGCCCCGCGCCGACGCGCAATCGGCCGACGGCATCCGCATCCAGAAGTACCTCTCGCGCGCTGGCCGCGCATCGCGCCGCGAGGCCGAGGCGCTCATGCAGTCGGGCCGGGTGCGCGTAAACGGCGTGGTGGTGACTGAGCTGGGGGTGCGCGTCGTGCCGGGTCGCGACGTCGTCGAGGTGGACGGCGAGCGCGTCGACGATCGCGGCGCTTCGGCGTCCACATGGATCATCTTCTTCAAGCCCGTCGGCGTGATCACCACGCGGCGCGATCCGCACGGCGGCGCCACCGTTTACGACGTGCTGCCCGAGGAGCTCCGCGCGCTCAAGTACGTGGGGCGGCTCGACAAGGACGCGGAGGGGCTCCTGCTGCTCACCGACGACGGGGACGCCGCCAACCGGCTCGCGCACCCGAGCGGGGAGGTGGAGCGCGAGTACTGGCTCGAGGTCGCGGGCACGGTGGGGAGGCCGGTGGTCCAGCAACTGCTCGCTGGCGTGGAGCTCGGGGATGGGCCGGCGCGGGCGAAGCGCGCCGCGGTGATCGAAGCCGGACCGATCACCTCGACCATGACCGTCGTGCTCACCGAAGGGCGCAAGCGCGAGGTGCGTCGCATGATGAGCGCGGTGGGACACGCGGTGCTCAAGCTGCGGCGCGTCCGCTTCGGGTCCATTCGCCTGGGAAGTCTCGAGCCGGGCGGGTGGCGCGTGCTGACCGACGAGGAGCGGGCGAAGTTGCTCGCGGACACCTGAACGAGGAGCGATCCATGGCGGACCTTGCCAACCTCACCGTGATCGATCACCCGCTCATTCGTCACAAGGTGCGGCTCCTTCGCGCCAAGACCACGGAGAAGAAGCTCTTCTGCGAGCTCGTCGACGAGATCGCCATGCTCATGGCGTACGAGGTCACGCGCGACTTGGAGGAAGAGCCGGCAGTGGTCGAGACGCCGCTCGAGCGCACGACCGGTCACCGCGTCGTCGGCGAGCGCATCGTGCTCGTGCCGATTCTGCGCGCTGGTCTAGGCCTCGTGGAGGGTGTGCTGCGCCTCATTCCGACCGCGCGGGTCGGGCACGTCGGCATGTCGAGGGACGAGGAATCACTCGAGCCCATCGAGTACTACTTCAAGGTGCCCGACGCACCCGACGTGCGGCGATTCATCGTCCTTGACCCTATGCTGGCCACCGGCGGCTCCGCGGTCGCGTCCATCGCCGGACTCAAGCGCCGGGGTGCGAAGTCGATCAGCTTCATGTGCCTCGTCGCCACACCGCAGGGCGTAGGCGCGATCGCGCGTGAGCACCCCGACGTGCCCATCTTCGCGGCCGCGCTCGACCGGGAGCTGAACGCAGACGGATACATCGTGCCGGGGTTGGGGGATGCGGGGGACCGATTGTTCGGCACGACGTGAGCGGGGAGTCGGGGCGGCGGTGCCGAGCGCGCGCGACGCGGGCTATCTTCCCGGCGCAGGGCCCGTAGCTCAGCTGGTCAGAGCAGCCGACTCATAATCGGTAGGTCCCAGGTTCGAGCCCTGGCGGGCCCACTCTCCAAGCGGCACAAGGCTTTTCGGGGTCGCGGGCCATCGAAGACGGGCCGTTCTTCGGCTCCGGAGCGCGGCGGTCGTACCGCTCAGCGGATCCGCAATGTGAACGTCGCGTTCCCGGTCAGGGCCGGGTACGCGATCACGTGGATCCCGAACGGGTCGTTCGCGTCGGGCGCGGTGAACGTCGTCGTCAGCGTGGTGTTCGCGAACACGGGCGCCCCCGCCAGATCCGGAGCCGTGGGGTTCCCCGACCGACGCCACAGTAGGTCGCCCGGCTTGTTCATGTCGATGCTGACCTGGATCGCCTCGCCGGCGGCGAGCCAGAGTCCATACGCCTCCTGCCGCGAATTGGGCGCTCCGGCCGGGCAGTCCTCGATCACGACCACACCAGGGATATCGGCGCCACGCACTGTGTAGTTGAAAAACACATTGCTGCACGGCGTGGAGGTCGTGGGCGCGAGCGTGAGCGTGTAGTCGCCGCCGACGTTCTCGGCGCTGCCGGCGAAAATGAAGTAGTTGCCGGGCGGCAGGAAGGCCTTCGCACAGATCGTCCCGTTCCCCACCACGTCGAAGATGAGCTTCGTGCCCGCGATGTCGCCGAAGTTACCGCTGAGCATCATGACCTGTCCCTCGAATCCCGACGGCGTGAGCGTGATCAGCACCTGCGTCTGCGCGGTGAGCGTCAGCGAGTAGATGTCGCCGAGGCTCCCGTCAGGTCCGTCGCAGTCGTCGGAGTAGGCGATGCCGTTCACCGTGCCGGTCGCCGCGATGGGTGTCGGGGGGAGGCAATTCCCCCTGGGGGCCGTCAACGACCCGCCGCACGAAGTGAAGAGCACCACCGCGACGAGCGGGCCTGCCAATGCACGGAGACGCATGCGATGGAGCTCCAGGTGGAGTGATGCGCGGGTTACGGAAGGCCGGAAACGGATTTTCGACGAAGCACCGCCCGGGCGCGCTCGCGATGACCCCAGCATCGAGCGCGTGGAGCGCGGGATGGGCACCTGGATCCGCACCGTGCAAAGTATACGCCGCGGTTCCTCTCCTTGCGAGCATCGGTGTGCCGGCGACGCGCGCTGAGACTCCTCGCCCAGCCCTCCCTCAGCCACTTCACGTAGTCGGTGGAGGGCGGAACCTTGCCGAGCGGGCGGAGCATCGTCACCGTAGCACCCGGTTTCACGGCGGTGGTGGCCCATGGTGAATTGGGAGGCAGTGTCCGCGGTCGGCCAGGGCATCGGCGCGATCGCGGTCGTGATTTCCCTGGTCTACTTGGCCCTGCAGGTGCGCCAGAACACGCGCGCTATCCGCGCCGCGACTTACCAGGAGGTCATGGAAACCGCGCTCACGTTCTCGGTGGCGGTTGCCTCGGACGCCGCCACTGCACTCGCGTTCCATAGGGGGATCGCCGGCGCGGACCTGACGCCGGGTGAAGAGGCCCAGTTCACCTATCTGTTTCACGCATGGCTTCGGGTCGCGGAGAATGGGCATTTCCACTTCCAAAACGGCATGCTCGACGAAGAGGTGTGGAACGGCTGGTTGGAAACCGCCCGAGCCATGTTGGGGGGGCCAGGGGGCCGACAGATGTGGGAGCGGGCTAGGCCGCGGCTCCGCAGCTCGTTTCGCGACTTCGTCGAGCGAGAGGTCATACCCTCGGCGGGACCCGAATCCACTAAGAGGATGCTGGGCTCACTCGCATCCCGCTGAAGTGCGTGACGAGTTTGTGACACGGATTTGCCGCGGAACATCGGCCCCCCGTTTTCGGGACGCACGTTTCCGCGGAAACGCGCGCGGCGGCACGGTCGGTCTCCGCGGAATAGGCGCGTGTGGACCGGTTGTCTGAAGCCGCCGGCCGGGTCTGCCCGCCTGGCGCTGTCCTGGGGGGAGCGAGTTTCAGCAGTAACGGGCGACCGACCGCGAGTTAGGGCGGCGGCCCGACCTCCTCACCCGTCCCGGCACGTCCCCTCGACATACCGGAGCGCTTCACCCAAGAACTGGAGACGGGAGGTCGGGGGTGGGCTGCCGGCGGGTACGGCAACGCGACGCCCAACGCCGCCCAGCTGGCTCACCGGTTCCACCAGGACAGCGTCGGCCCGCGCCCGCGCCCCCACTCGGCCCAACACGCGCTCCCGTTCCTGCTCGTACGCCGTCGGGGATCCTCCCGTGGACGCGTCGCTCTCACCGCGAATGGTTCTCATCACCTCGTATTGGCACGGCACGTCGTCGGCCGAATCGAAGACCGGGACGGAAGCTCGAGAGGGTGAAGATGTCCCCGACGAGGCGCACGCAGCTGTCAGGGCGAGGAGTGCCGGAAGCCAGTGTCTGTCACTCATGAGTGACTCCGATGGTTGGGTTCAGCTGCAAGCAGACGCTCAAAACAGGTATCCCATTCCAGTGTAGATCGGCATGCCGCCCTCGCTCGACGTCCCCACGTCGAGCGCGATGACGAAGTTCTCGCCCATGCCCAGCCGCAGGCCGCCGCCGTATCCGGGGTGGAGGTCGGACAGCATCTCGTCGAGCTGCGGGCCGCCGGCCCACACGCGGCCGTGGTCGAGGAAGCCCGAGAGCACGACATGGAAGTTGCGCCGGGCCAGGGTGAAGTCGATCGCGCGCCACCGCAGCTCGGCGTTCCAGACGAAGAGGCCGCGTCCCACGAATCGGTTCTTGAGCACGCCGCGCACGGTCTTCGAGCCCCCGAGTCCCTCCTGCTGCTTGAAGGACGTCTGCACGCGGAAGAGGTCGGGAACGAACGCATCGGAGCCCGTGCCCTGGAGCAGCCACCGGTTGGCCAGCACGAGGCCGGGCGCCAGCGAGTAGTAGCGGCGGTCGGTGACCGTCCAGCGCGTATATTTTGCGTCCGCTCCGAGCGCGCTGGCGACCTGCTGCACCAAGGCCTCGGTCCAGACGCCGCGGTTGGGTGCGGACTCGCGGTCGCGCGTATCCCAGATCAAACCGGCACGCACGTAGTTGGACCACTCGCCGACCGACACGGCTCCGAGCTCGGTGGCGAAGAGGGTCCCGCCGTCGTCCTCGGGGAACGGATCGACCGAGGTGTGCACGAGCCCGCCGCCAACCAGGGCTCTCAGGCGAGGCCCCACCAGCTCGCGCTGCACGTTGAACGTCAGGCTCGACCGCTTGCGGCCGAAGCGGTAGTAGAACGGGTCGGGGCCGTCGCTGGCAGCGACCGTCTCGTCGTGTGGCGTAGTGTTGCCGATGCCGTAGTAGGGGCTCGCGATCTGGCGCTCGAGTCCGGCGAACGCGTCGAACCTCCAGCCCGCGGGGAGCAGCCCCGGTGCATCGAAGAACACGGTGAAGTCGCGTCGCCCGCGTGTGGACAGGACGACCGTCGGCTGAAGCGTCCATTCGTACGGGCTGACACTCCCCGCGCCATAGTCGTAGAGCTCGAGGATCGCCCCGTATCCGAAGCCCTCGTCGGAGTCGAAGCTTAGGGCCGGTACGCCCCCGACCTCGAAGCCGGCCGACCGCGGCGACTGGGCGCGCGCGGCCTGAGGCCTCGAGCCAACGAGCAGCGCTGCCACGGCGATGAAGGCGATGAAGCGGATCACGAGCTCGATGCGTCCGGTCACGGGTCGATGACGCTCGCAGACAAGGTGGCCGAGAGGGACGGAGGCCGGTATACGTCGAGCGACGTAGAAGTGCCCAGGCGGGCGGGCAGCGAGCGCCCGCTCTCACCCGGCGGCCCGGCCGGGGCGCCGCGCGCCCATCCCCGCTCTTGCCCCGCAGCCCTGGCCGCCAGAACTATGGAGAGCACCCCGGCATGCGAGGATGCGTGCGATCCACCCCGAAGGGCCGAACAGAGGGAGTCGTGTCGCCACGGCGCCGGCCACGGCGTTTGGTCGGGGCCGCCGGCATGCGGTGGGCGCTGGCTGGGGGGCTAGCGCTCGCGAACGGTTTTGCGCTGCACCCCGCCTCGCTTCGCGCCCAGGCCGAGTCCATCGCGACGCTGCCAGGAGCCCTCCGCGCCGACCCGCGCGTGCGAGCGTTCCACGAGGCGTACGGGGAGTTGATCGACTCCACGGCCTACCGCGACGGCGACCTGGTGTTCTATCTGCGCGGCGAGACGATCCGCTTCCAGGAAGGCCGCATGCTCAGGGCGAGCCGCGCGCCGGACGGCGAGGGGTGCAACCCGGTCTTCTATCCGTACTCGCTCGTGCCGCTCACGGAGCCGATGCACGTCGTCGAGCCTATGCCGATCCACTGCACGGACGTGCTCGAGGTGCTCTGGGGCGCCACGGAGGCCGAGGTCCGCGAGCACGGTCGCGGCGTACGGTTCCTCGATCATCGCATGTACGTGAACGAGCTGATCCTGAATCCGCTCGCGGCGGTCGAGCAGGAGGTCGACGCGCTCGCGCTCACGGACAGCGTAGTCGCCGCCTGGGTGGCCGACATCGAGATCACGTATTCGTTCACCAGCCGGGACATCGCGGGCTCACCCACGAGAAGCCAACACGCCTTCGGCATGGCGTTCGACCTGGTGCCGACCTCGTACCGCGGTAGGCATGCCTATTGGCGGTGGAGCCGCGCTCTCGAGGGGGACGAGTGGAGGGAGATTCCGATCCCCGAGCGGTGGAGCGTACCGGACGCGGTCGTCGCGATCTTCGAGCGCCACGGCTTCATCTGGGGCGGTAAGTGGGCGCGCTTCGACACGATGCACTTCGAGTACCGCCCCGAGATCCTCGCGTACAACCGCCTGCTGAGGAGCGTGGGGGTCGGGGCCGCGCGTTAGTCGTCCGCTTCCGGCCGCTTCCTCAGCTTCTTCGTCTCCCCCCGCTTCCGCTTCGACTCCCGCCGCCGGCGCTTCTCGCCCGCCGGCACGCGCGTCTTCTTTCTGGGCTTGGCCCGCCGCTGCAGCGCCTCGAGCTTCTCGCGGAGGCGTGCCAGCGCGATGTCGCGATTCCTGTGCTGGCTCCGGTCCTCGCGCGAGGCAGCGCGAACGCCGGTGGGGAGGTGCACGAGGCGCACGCCGCTCTCGGTGACGTTCTGGTGCTGGCCGCCCGGCCCGCCGGACCGGAACGTCTCCACGCGGCACTCCGCGAGGAGCGCGGCGTCGTCCGCCGGCAGGACGTAGGCGACCCTCGTGGGCGGCGCGTCACTCATGATCCCCGAAGATACGGCGGGAGAACCCCAGGGGCCCACGGCGGGTAGCCGTAACCATGCCGAGAGTATCCTTCGATGACTTGCCCGATCATGGCCGGCTCTGGGTCTTCCCCGCGAGTCGCGATCTGAGCGAGGCCGAGGCGCGCGCCTGCCTCGACGCCGTGGACGACTTCCTCGATTCGTGGAGCGCGCACGGAGCGCCGCTCCGCTCGGGGCGCGCGCTGGTGGACCAGCGCTTCCTGCTCGTCGGGGTCGACGAGGACGCGGGGGCGCCCTCCGGGTGCTCGATCGACAAGCTGGTGAACCGCCTGAAGGCGCTCGGCAGCGAGCTCGGTGTGCAGCTGATCGACCACACACCGGTCTGGTTCCGCGACGGTGACGGCGTCCGTACGCTGCCGCGCGCCGAGTTCCGCGCCCTGGCCGCCGCGGGTACGTTGCCGGTCGACGTGCCGGTGTTCGACACGACGCTCACGCGTATCGCGCAGATGCGCGAAGCCGGGCTCGAGCGGCCGGCGTCGGCCAGCTGGCACGGCAAGGCGTTCTTCCGCGCGCCGGCGGCTCGCTGAACGAAGGCGCGCACGACGCGTAGGCGCGCACGACGCAGACCGGAGAGAATGGAGAAGCCGCCCCGGGGCAGTCGCCCCGAAGCGGCTAGAAGGAAGCTCGCGCGAAGCCTAGAAACCGATCAACGTCGCGTCAAGGAATCGGGCGCTCTCCTCATCTCCCCAGAACGACGGACGCCAGGGAGACCCCGCGAGGAATCCGACGTGGCCACCTTGCGGATGGAGTACGAGATGCAGCGCGGGGTTGCGCTCGGCGGGCTCGACCGGGACGCAAGCGGGCGGCAGGAAGGGGTCGTCGGTCGAGTGCAGCAGGAGCGTCGGCACTCGTACGCCGGCCAGGAACCGGCTCGAGCTCGCGCGTGCGTAGTAGTCGTCGGCGCTCGCGAAGCCGTTCAATGGCGCGGTGATGCGCTCGTCGAACTCCCAGATGGTGCGTGCGGCCAGCGCTGACGTGACATCGAGGACAGGACGCAGCCGGTCTTCCTTCCAGCGCACTTTCCGCTTCAGCGAGCGCAGGAAGTACCCGGAATAGGCGCGCCCCATCACCGACTGCTCGAGGAGGGCGGATCCCGCGGCCAAGTCGTACGGCACCGACATCGCCACAGCGGCGTCGAGCAGCGCGCGACCGCCGTAGTCTCGCTCACCCATGAGCTTGAGCAGCACGTTGCCGCCGAGCGAGAACCCGATCGCGCCGAGCCGACGCCCAGGGTAGCGGGCGCGCAGCGTCTCGAGCACGAAGGCGGGGTCGTCGGTCTTGCCGGAGTGGTAGTAGACGAGCGCCTTGTTCGGCTCGCCGCTGCACCCGCGCAGGTTGAGCGCCGCCGGTCGCATGCCGTGCGCAAGCAGCTCCCGGCACACGTTGCGCACGTAGCGTCGACGCGCCGACCCCTCGAGCCCGTGCAGCACCAGGACGATCGGCGCGTCGGGACCCGGGTCCGGGCACCAGTCGAGGTCGAGGAAGTCGTCGTCGGGCGTGGTCAGCCGCTCGCGCTGGAAGTGCGGACCCTCCGACGAGCGGAGTCCGCGGGCCAGCAGCGTCTGGGCGTGCGGTCCGGGGGCCCACGAGGCGGGGCGGAAGGGGCGGGGCGTGAACGGCATGCGGAAGAGCGGTAGGTTGCCCGAGAACCTAACGGGCGGACGGCACTTCGCGGAGCGAGCTCGAAACGCACGAGATGCCCGTCGCGTATAGAGGAGCGGGTGGTCTTCCTTGGGTCCCTCGAGGCCGAGATGGGCATGATCAGCGTCGTCGGGGTGCTCGGTTGCGCGCTCGCGCTGGGCACGCCCGTGGCGCTCCCGGCGCTCGAGGCGCTCCCGGCGGTCCCGGCGCTCCCGGCGCTCGAGGCCCTTGCGGCGCCTCCGGCCCTCAAGGCGATCCCGGCGCGACCGGCACTCGTGGCGCCCTCGGGCCTCGAGGCGCGCCCGGGCCTCGCGGCGACTCAGGTTCCCCCCGCCCAGCAGCCCGACCCAGCGAGCGAGCGCATCTACGGTTCGGTTCGCACGACCGAAGGCGAGCGGCTCGAGGGGTACCTCCGTTGGGACCGGAACGAGACGCATTGGGCAGACTTCCTCGACGGTCGCCGAGAGATCTCCCGCGAGCACGAGCAGGAGGCGGAGCGGCTCGATGCGGTGCTGCGCGCCCGTAGACAGCGCGAGCGGAGCGTCACGCTCCCGAACGTGCGCATCACCTGGGACGAGGACGACGGTGTGCCTCTCGAGACGACGCAGGCAGCGGTGCGCTTCGCGCACCTCGCCTCCTTGGAGGTGACGGGCCCGAGGCGGGCGGTCGGCGTGCTGACGTCCGGCGACTCCGTCGAGCTCGTCGCGGGGTCGACGGACCTCGGCGGCGGCTTCCGCGGGTTGGTGGTCGAGACCGCCGGCGGGGGCGACGTCGAGCTCGACTGGGACGAGCTCGCGCGCGTGGACTTCCAGTCCGCCCCGCCGGGCGCCCTGCCGCCGAAATCGCGCCGGCTCTTCGGCACGCTGCGAACGCGAGATGGCCGGGAGTTCACGGGACTCGTCGCCTGGGATCTCGACGAAGCCCTCACGACCGACGTGCTCGACGGCGAGGAGGGAAGGGAGGAGGTCCACATCGCGTTCGCGGACATCGCCGCGATTTCGCGCGAGAGCGGCTCGAGCGCGCGCGTCACGCTCACGAACGGAGTCGCGCGGGTGCTCGAGGACACGAACGACGTCGACTCGAGCAATCGCGGCATCGAGATCACCGACGAGGCCTTCGGCCGCGTGGTCCTTCGCTGGGACGACTTCGCCTCGCTGCGCTTCCGCGCGCGCACGGGTCCGGCCGCGGGCAAGGACGCGTTCGTCGCGAGCGGGCGCGTGCGCGGCGCCGTCGCTTCCGCGGATGGCCGCAGAGCGAGCGGGGTCATCCGCTGGGACAACGCCGACGAGCACCGCTGGGACGTGCTGCATGCGACGAGCGACGGCATGGCACTCACCGTGGAGCTGGGTCAGGTCCTGTCGATCGCCAAAGGTGCTTCGGGGGCGCTCGTGACGCTCGTCGACGGGCGCGTCCTGGAGGTGGAGATCGGCGAGGACGACGCCGGGGACTTCCGTGAGGGGAACCAGGGTGTGTTCGTGGAGCCTGCTTCCGGAACTTCCGGCACGGCCATGATGGTGCCCTGGCGCGATCTTCTCACGGTGACGTTCGAGCGATGACCAGACTCGGCCCTCGGTGCGCCCACTTCGTGCTTGCGATCGCGCTTGCCGCGCAGGCGTCGTCGTCGCCGCGATCCGCGGTGGCTCAGGCGCCGGGAGCCTCCGGCCCTTACGCGGACCCGACCGCAGCCGCGCTTCACGCCGCCGCGCTCGCCCACCGTGAGCGCCGCGACGACCAGGTGATCCAGTACACGGCCGTCGTCCGCCAGCGCGTGGGCGCGGGACTCCGCACGCCGCTCAAGGATCGCACGCTCTACCGATCTGAGTCGGCGCACCGCGTGGTTTGGAACCGGGACGGCGCCCTCGTCATCCAGGGGCTCGCGCTGCGCGAGCAAACGCCGGTCGGCGTGGTGGACCGCGAGGGCGACACACCCGCCGAGCTCGACTTCTTCGACTCCGCGTTCGACCCCATGAACGACCGCCTTCTCTTCGGCCTTTCGGTCGAGGACGACGACCTCGGCGACCCGGCCGAAGACGACTTCTGGTTCGAGCATCCGCTGTACGCGGAGTACCGGGACGCATACCGCTTCACGAGCGGCGACACGCTCACCGTCTCACTCCCCGACGGGCGGCGCGTGCGCGCGGTCGAGCTGCAGGTCGTGCCGGTCGTCGCGAGCGTGCACCGCATGACGGGCGCGCTCTGGATCGAGCCGGAGACCGGTGCGCTCGTGAGGGCGGTGTATCGGCTCGCCGACACGTTCGACGCCATGCGAGACATCGCCGAGCTGCGCGAGGAAGAGGAGGCCGGGAGCTTTCGCTTCGTGCCCGGGATCTTCATGCCCTGGACGGCCGAGATCTCGTTGATCGCGGTCGACTACTCGCTCTGGGACTTCGGCGTGTGGATGCCGCGCAGCATGCGCGCGGAAGGCATTATCGGGGCGGGCATCCTGAAAGCGCCGGCCACCTTCGACGTCGCCTACGAGATGGAGTCGGTGACGACGGAGGCCAGCCTGAGCGACTCGACCGTCACGCCGACCGACGACGTCCCCGAGATGCACTTCCGCACGCGCACCGAGGCGATGGAGTACATGAACAGCCTCGTGTTCGGCGGACTCGTGCCGTACGAGGTGCGGTCGTCTACCCAGAGGGTCGACGGGCGCCGCGCCACGTACCTCCTGCCGCAGGACCTGGGCTTCCTAGAGCGCAGCCCGGAGCTCCCGCCTCCCGTCTGGCAGGATGCACCGGGCTTCGCGTCGCAGGACGAGCTCGACGGGTACTTCTCGGGGCTCGCCGCCCTGCCGAGCGCGCCGCTCCCGCAGGTGCCGGCTACGCTGCGCTGGGGGTTCCAGCGTCCGGATCTCGTCCGCTACAACCGCGTGGAGGCTCTCTCGTTGGGTATCCGCGGCCAGGTGCGCCCGAGCACGCCGCTGGGTCCGCTCTCGGTCACGGCCACCGGTCGGCTCGGCGTGGCCGATCTGCACCCGAACGGGAGCCTCGAGCTCACGCGCGAGACGGTACGCCGACGGATTGCCGTGCACGGCTACCACGAGTTGATCCCGATCGACGAGCGCGCGCGGCACTTCGGCCTAGGCAACTCGCTGCTCGCGGCCACGGCCGGCCGCGACGACGGCGACTACTACCGCCGCTCGGGCGGCATGCTCGAGTGGACGCCGCCCACCTCGGAGCGGCGCTCCTTCCGCGTGCGCGGATATGCCGAGTACCACGAGCCGGTGGCCGTCGAGACGTCGTTCTCGCTCTTCCACGCGACCAGCGACACGTGGGCGTTCCGCCCCAACTTGGCCGCAGAGCGCGGCTGGGAGTACGGGGGGGCGCTCGAGCTGTCCCCGTACTGGGGATCGGATCCGAACCTGACGCAGGGTGGCTTCGACGTGCTCCTCCAAGGCGGACTCGGCGACTTCGAGTACGCGCGCTCGTCCCTCGTGGGCCGGGTGGTCGCTCCGCTCCCGCTGGGTCTGCGCGTCGCGCTGGAGGCCGGCGCGGGGACGTCGTGGGGCTCGCCATCCACGCAGCGGCTCTGGTACGTGGGCGGACCGACCACGCTCCGGGGTTACGACCCGCGCGTCGGGGGAGGCACCAGCTTCGGGCGGGTCCGGGCCGAGCTGGCCCGTGGGGAGTCGTTCGGGCGCATCTCCCTGTTCTCGGACTGGGCGTGGGCGGGGGATCGCGAGAGCATCGACGTCGACGACTCGTTCTACTCGATCGGGCTGGGACTCTCGATCCTCGACGGGCTCATCCGCTTCGACGGCTCCTACTGGCTGGTGAGCCCCCGCGGGTTCCGCTTCGACGCCTACCTCGACCAGATCCTCTGAGGGGTCGGCCAGCGAATCCGGGCCGGGATGCGGCGTCCCGCGCCACTTTGCACTATTTAGGACTAAACGCCGTTACATCCTGTAACACAAGCCGCTGTTGATCATTTCTCGGGCTTTGTTTACAGTGTTCACCATGTCCGACCCACGCTCCGACCCGCGCCAAGACATCCTCGCCTGCGCCTGCGACCTCTACTTGAGCCGCGGTCTCGACGGGTTCTCGATGCGGGGGCTCGCCAAAGCGGTGGGCGTGACCGCGCCCGCGCTCTACCGCCACTACGACGGGCGGGAGGCGGTGCTCGCCGCCGTCATGCGCCAGGCCTACCGCGCATTCACGTCCTACATCTATCGAGCTCTCGAGGCCCCCACGCCGCTGGAGCGCCTGTCCAGAGCCGGTGAGGGGTACCTCGACTTCGCGCTGGAGCACCCGCGCTGGTACGCGATCATGTTTTCGGGTCCCGAACGGCTCGGCATGACGAAGCTCCCGGAGGACATCGAGGCCATGGGGTGCGCGATCCACCAGTTATGGATCGACCGCGTCGGGGAGTGCATGCGGGCGGGCATCCTCGCCGATGGGGAGCCGCTCGACACCTCGCTCACCATGTGGGCGCACGCGCACGGGCTGGTGCAGCTGTTCCACCAGGGGCACCTGGGCAAGGACGTGCAGGCCTTCCGTAGGATGTTCCAGGAGTCGGGGATCCGCCTGATGGGTGGACTCGGCAACGAGGATTTCGAAGCGCAGAATCGAGGCGCGCCGCGGGAACCGGCGGCGCGGCTCCAGACCACGAGGTGAGGACTTTCCAGATGACTACGAGAGGGGGGAGGGGGACGACGCGCGCGCTCGTCGCGCTGCTGCTCGGGGCGGTGCTCGCGCTGGGTGCGTCGAGAGTGGAAGGGCAGGAATCCGTGAGCCTCGCGTCGCTCGCGCGCAGCGCGCTCGATGCCAATCGGGACCTGCGGGCAGCCCGCGAAGGGCTGAACGTGGCCGAAGAGCAGGTGTCGGAGGCGTGGAGCAGCGTCTACCCGAGCATCGACCTGAACGCGTCGTACACGCGGAACCTGTCGCCCGCGGTGAACTTCTTTCCCGCGGTCTTCTTCGACCCGACCGCCGGGCCTGACGACTACATCCCCATTCGGTTCGGCGCGGACAACACCTGGAGCTCGACGATCACCTTCGAGCAGCCGCTCTTCCGCGCTGGCACCTTCATCGGCGTGGGCGCCGCGGGCCGCTTCCGCAGCTTCCAGAACGAAGCCGTTCGCGGCACCGCGCAGACCGTGATCACGCAGGTGCGTACCGCCTACTACCAGCTGCTGCTCGCACAGGAGCAGGTGCGGCTGACGGAGAACTCGGTTGAGCGCGTGCGGCAGTCGCTGCACGAGACGCGCGCCCTCAACAGAGCGGGCCTTGCGTCGGACTACGACGTGCTGCGACTCGAGGTCGAGCTCGCCAACCTGGAGCCGAACCTGCGCCGCGCGCAGAATGCCGCGCTGCAGGCGCGCCGCCAGCTCGCCATCCAGGCCAGCGTGGAGGACCAGGAGTCGCTGAGCGTGCGCGGCACGCTCGCCAAAATGGACCTCGATGACCTGTCCGCCAACAGCGCGGACAACCGCGCCGTGCTCGACTTCATGGGTTTCAGCGCGGGCGGCGCGGGCGCGGTGGACGAGGCGCTCGACCGAGCCTCCGCGGAACGGTCCGACCTGCGGCAGCTCGAGCTCAACCAGGACCTGCTCCGTGCACAGATGCGCGTCGAGCAGATGTCGTATCTGCCCGAGGTCACGCTCTTCGGGAACTACATCATCAGCGCGCAGAACAACGGCACGCCGAGCTTCTTCGCCATGGGGGAAGGGCAGCGTGCCTACTCGCGCCTCTTGGGGCTGCGCGTGACCGTGCCGGTGTTCTCGGGGTTCCGGCAGGATGCGCGCATCGACCAGCGGCGCGCATCCCTCCGACAGGCGGAGGCGCAGACGCTGCAGGCCGTCGACTTGGCCGAGAGCCAGGTGCGGGCTCTGGTCGAGAACGCAGACGAGGCGCTGCAGCGTGCACGCGGACAGCGGCTCGCCGTACGCCAGGCCACGCGCGGGTTCGAGATCGCGAGCGCACAGTACCGCGAAGGACTCGGCGGGCAGCTCGAGCTGACGGACGCGGAAGTCGCGCTGCGCCAGAGCGAGTTCAACTACGCACAAGCGGTGTTCGACTACCTGGTCGCCCGGGCGCAGCTCGACCAGGCCACGGGGCAGGTGCCGCTCGTGGACACGGATGTTGGGGCCGAAGCCCAATGACACGCGAAGCGACGACTGACATCGGCAGGACCAGGGGAGCCTATATGCGGCGGACGATGTGGACGTGGGGTGCGGTCGGCTGGGCGGCTTTGGCGCTCGGACTCGTCGGGTGCGGGCCCTCCGAGGTGGACGGCGCCGACGACGGGGACATCGCGGAGGCGTTCGTCCGCGTGATCAATGTCGAGGTCCGGCCGCTCGCCACCGAGCAGTTCACCGAGGAGATCCGCCTCACGTCCGTGGCGCTCGCCAATCAGGACGTGCAGGTCGCCGCCGAGGAGAACGGCGTCATCCGCGCACTCTACGTCGACCGCGGCCAGCGCGTCGCCGAGGGCGACTCGATCGCCAAGATCGACGACCGCGTGCTCGTGGCGCAGGTGGCTCAGGCGCGCGCGGCCTCCGAGCTCGCCGCCCAGACCTGGGAGCGGCGCCGCCGCCTCTGGGAGGACGACCGCGTCGGCTCCGAGATCGCGTATCTCGAGGCCCGCTTCCAGGCGGAGCAAACCGCGGCCTCCCTGCAGGCGCTCGAGGAGCGCCTCGCGCGCACCGTCATCCGCGCGCCGTTCATGGGCGTGCTCGACGAGCGCTACGTCGACGTCGGCGCGATGGTGAGCCCGGGCGACGCCGTCGGCCGCCTGGTCGACCTCGACCCGATCAAGGTCATGGCGGGCGTGCCGGAGCGGTACGCGCCGGACGTGCGCGTTGGCGATGAGGCCGTGATCGACTTCGAGCTGCTCGACGGCGAGCCGTACACGGCGCGCATCCGCTACGTGGGCTCCACGGTCAGCCCCGACAACCGCACGTTCCCGATCGAGGTCAGGTTGCAGAACCCGGGCGGTGTCATCAAGCCGCAAATGGTCGCCAACATGGCGGTGACGCGGCGCACGGTGACGGACGCCGTCGTGGTGCCGCAGGACGCACTCGTGCGCGTCGAGGACGGGTACGTGGTCTTCGTGGCGGTGGAGCGCAACGGGAACACGGTCGCCGAGGTGCGCCCCGTGGTGCTCGGACCGGCGCGCCGCAACCTGGTCGTGATCGATGGCGGGGTCGCGGCGGGAGATAAGCTGATCGTGGTGGGTCACAAGGAAGTCGAGGACGGGGACCTTATCCGCATCGTGGCGGAAGGGGCGTGAGGGCTCGCACATGACACCGAACGATTCTTCGGCGCAGAGCGGCGCCGACAACGGCGAAGGTCCGCGCCGCGACGCCGGGTTCCTGGCGCGCTACAAGGAGTTCGGGCTCACGTCGCTGGCGGTCGATCAGCGCACCGCCATGCTCGTGCTCTTCTTCATCATCTCGGTGATGGGGATCCAGTCGTACCGGGCGACTCCGAAGGAGTCGTTCCCGGGAATGACGCAGCCCATCCTGGCCATCAACACGATGTATCCCGGCGTGTCGCCGGCCGACGTCGAGACGCAGGTAACGCGCGTGCTGGAGGAGGACCTCTCCACCATCCCCGAGCTCGACGAGCTGACGTCGACGTCAGTAGAGGGCTATTCCAGCATCACGGCGCAGTTCCAGACCTCGGTGAACCTCGACGAGGCGCTCCAGAAGGTCCGTGAGAAGGTCGACTTGGCCAAGCCGGATCTGCCGGCCGATGCCGAGGAGCCCGCCATCGTCGAGTTCAACTTCTCCGAAGTGCCGATCATGCAGGTGAACCTCGCCGGCGAGTACGGGCTCGTCCGCTTGAAGGATCTCGCCGAGCAGATGCAGGAACGCTTCGAGATGATCCCGTCGGTGCTGCGTGCCGACCTGCGGGGTGGTCTCGAGCGCGAGGTGAAGGTCGACGTCGACCTGGGCAGGCTGCAGTACTACGGCATCGAGATCGGCGACGTCATCGACGCCATCCGCAACGAGAACGTGAACATCCCGGGCGGCTCCATCGACGTCGGGGCCAGCAAGTACCTCGTGCGCGTGGACGGCGAGCTCGAGGACCCCGCGCTCATCGAGGACTTCGTGGTGACCGTCGAGGGTGGGCGCCCCATCTACGTGCGCGACGTCGCGACGGTCGACTTCGGGTTCGCCGAGCGTGAGAGCTTCTCGCGCATGGACGACCACGCCGTGGTCACGCTCGACATCGTCAAGCGCTCGGGCGAGAACATCATCGAGACCGCCGACGAGGTGAAGGCGGTGGTCGAGTCGATGCGCCCAGAGTTCCCGCCCGGAACGACCGTCAGCATCACGGGCGATCAGTCGAAGCAGATCGTCATGATGGTGTCCGCGCTCGAGAACAACATCGTCAGCGGCCTCATCCTGATCGTGGGCGTACTCCTGTTCTTCCTGGGGCTGCGCACCTCGATCTTCGTCGCGATCTCGATTCCGACGTCGATGCTGCTGTCGTTCATGGTGCTCTATTACATGGGCGTCACGCTGAACATGATCGTGCTGTTCAGCTTGATCCTGGCGCTGGGCATGCTCGTCGACAACTCCATCGTGGTCGTCGAGAACATCTACCGCTTTCTGGAGCAGGGGTGGGAGCGGCGTCTGGCAGTGAAGAAGGCGGTGGGCGAGGTCGCCGTGCCGATCATCTCCTCGACGGCCACGACGTTGGCGGCGTTCATACCGCTGCTCTTCTGGCCGGGCGAGGTGGGCGAGTTCATGGGATATCTGCCCATCACGCTCATCGTGACGCTGTCGGCGTCGCTGTTCGTGGCGCTCACCATCGTGCCGACGCTGTGCTCCATGTACATCCAGCTGGAGGGCACCAAGCCCGAGCCGCTCCGTCCTGCGATGAAGTGGACGCTGATCGGCGCGACGGCGCTGGGCCTCGCGCTCATCGCGCGCTCGAACGCGCTCACCGCGGGTCTGCTCGTGGGCACGGGCCTCGGTCTGTGGGCGCTGCATCACTGGGTGCTCGACAGGCTGGCGCACCGGTTCCGCACGGACACGGTGACGCGCATCATCGACGCGTACGAGCGGACTGCCCGGTGGGCGCTCGACCATCGAGCGGCGACAGTAGGCATGACGGTGGCGGCGTTCCTGGCGATCGGCACAGTCTTCGGCATCACGCACTCGGACCAGATCGAGTACTTCCCCGAGTCGATGCCGCCCGCGCAGCTCCTGGTCGACGTGGAGACTCCGGTCGGGACGCGTGCGGCTGTCACCGACTCCCTGGTGGCGCGCATCGAGCAGGAGATCATGGGCGTGGGCGGCCGCGAGGACTGGGAGTCCACCGTCTCCGTCACAGGCGGGGCGGGGGGCGGCGGGGGCGCCGCCATGATGGGTGGAGGCGGGCCCAGCGGTCCGGAGACGGGCCGCGTGTCCGTGTCGCTCATCGATTTCGAGGACCGGCAGCGCGACGGCTTCGAGACCCTCGCAGAGATGCAGGAGACGATCGGCCGCGACATCGCGGGCGCGGAGATTACGGTGGGTCAAGCGTCGCAGGGCCCGCCGGCCGGAGCGCCGGTGAGCATCGAGATCGTGGGCGAGGACCCCGAGGTGCTGCAGACGCTCTCCGACCAGGTGATCGCGATCCTCGAGAACGCGCCCGTGGCGGTCATGTTGACCGGGCTCGAGAGCGACCTCGACGCGGCCCGTCCCGAGGTGGCGGTTGCGGTCGACCGCGAGAAGGCTGCGCTCTACAACCTGAACACGTCGGACGTGGGCAACGCGATCCGCGGCGCCATCAACGGCGTCGAGGCTGCGAAGTACCGCACCGGGAACGACGAGTACGACATCATCGTCCGGCTGGCCGAGCCGTACCGGCAGGAGCTCGAGGGGCTACGCGAGCTGACCGTCATGACGGAGGGCACGCAGGTGCCGCTGGTGTCCGTGGCATCGTGGAGCGTGCAGGAAGGCGCGGGCTCGATTCGCCGCAAGGACCAGCGGCGTGTTGCGACCATCACATCCGACGTGGCTGCAGGCTATGCGAACAACCAGGCGCTCGCCGAGGTGCAGACCACAATCGACGAGTTCGAGTCGTCGCTGCCGCCCGGCTATACCGTCCAGTACACTGGGCAGTCGCAGGAGCAGGCCGAGGCCCAGGAGTTCCTCTCCGGCGCATTCATGATCGCGCTCATGCTCATCGCGCTCATCCTCATCAGCCAGTTCAACTCGGTGGTGAAGCCGGTCGTCATCCTGACGTCGGTGCTCATGTCGACGATGGGGGTGCTGCTCGGGCTCATGATCTTCCAGATGCCGTTCGGCATCATCAACACCGGCATCGGCATCATCTCGCTCGCCGGCGTGGTGGTGAACAACGCCATCATCCTGATCGACTACATCGGCACGCTGCGGAGCCGTGACGGGATGGATCGCCGCGAGGCCCTCGTGCTCGCGGGCAAGACGCGCTTCAGGCCGGTGATCCTGACGGCCGTGACCACGGCGCTGGGTCTGGTCACCCTGGCGATCGGGCTCAACTTCGACTTCTTCGGCCTCTACCGTGAGCTCGACCCCGACATCTACTGGGGCGGCGAGCAGGCCGCCTGGTGGGGTCCCATGTGCGTGGCCATCATCGCGGGGATCTTGCTGGCGACGTTCCTCACGCTGGTGCTCGTTCCTGTGATGTACTCGATCGTGGACGACGCCGAGGCATTCATCAGGCGCCATTTCCTGCGAGAAGAAGCAGCTGCTTCGGCCCCGGAGGTCGCGGTAGCCGGGGGCTGACGGGCCGAGAGCGAACGCCGGACCCCTCGCGCGCCGGGGCTGCGATGAGCAGCTTCCGGCGCGCTGTTCTTTCTACGACAGGACCGCCTAGGCCATGCCCCAACCCCGGACGCCCCGTGTCGTCGCCGTCGGACGGCATGCGCTGCCGCTCACGCTTGCGCTGACGCTGACGTTGGCATTGGCGATGTTGCCGACGGATGCCGCTGCCCAACGCGCCCGCCAGGGGATGCTCTCGCTCGAGACAGCGCGCATCTATTACGAGGTGCTGGGCACGGGCGAGCCCATCATCGTCGTGCACGGCGGGCCGGGGATGGACCACGCCTACTTGCAGCCGGGGCTCGACGCGCTGGGCACGCGCAACACCCTCGTTTACTACGACCAGCGCGGGACGGGGCGTTCAGCCGCGAGCCTCGATTCGGCCACGATCAACGTGGATGCTTTCGTGGAGGACATCGACGGGCTGCGGCAGGCGCTCGGCTACGAGCGCGTGAGCCTGCTCGGGCACTCCTGGGGAGCGCTGCTCGCGCTCGAGTATGCGGCTCGCCACCCGGAGGCGACGCGCGCGCTCATTCTGATGAACCCGGTCGAGCCCGGGGCGCGTTTTCGCGAGGTGCAAGAGGAGCGGCAGCGCCGCGCGCGCACCGCGGAGGACTCCACCGAGCTCGCCACGCTGACGCAGAGCGAGGGCTTCGCGGCCGGCGATCCGGCGACGGTCAGCCAGGTCTACCGCGTGATGTACCGCCAGACCCTGCGGGACCGGACGCGCATCGACCAGCTCGACCTCGACCTGGCGGAGAGCACCGCGAAGAACGGCCCTGAGGTGATGCGCCTGCTCGGGGCGAGCATGGGTGAAGTCGACTGGTGGGACCGCCTGCCGACCATCCGCACGCCGACCCTCGTGCTGCACGGACGCTACGACCTCGTGCCGTCCAGCATGTCGCAGGCGCTCGCCTCGGGCCTCGGGCAAGGCCGCGTGGTCGTGCTCGAGAGCGGGCACTTTCCGTACGTCGAGGCGCGCGATGCCCTGTTGTCGGCCATCGCGAGCTTCTTCGTCGATCTGAGTCGCTGAGGTCACGGGCCGTCAGGCACCCTCAGCGTGCAGAGCTTCCTCGAGTGGGCGGTCGGCGCGATCGTCTGGGCGACCGCGAACGCGGTGTACTTCGATCTGAGGCGGAAGGGCGTGCGTGGGTTCGGCCGTTTTGCTGCGTTCTGGGCGGGGAACCCAGCGACGTGGATCACGTTCTTCGCGGTCAAGGAGGGGCGCGTCGAGCACGTCGAGCCGCCGCCGGACGACGACGAGCGACTGCTCCGGGAAGTGCGCATCGATCGCGAGCTCCGCACGCAGGAGCTTCCGCCGATGATCGAGGTGCGGCAGAAGCGAGCGGGCGGCGAGGAGCCGGCGAGCTGACTGGGGGGCGTGTGGCCTCCCCGGGGACAGGGGGGGGCGACGTGATGGCTGAGGCTCCGACGTATCGCCCCGAGCGGCACGATCTCGCCCAGCTGCTCCGACTCGCGCTCCCGGTGGCGATCGTGCAGGTCGGCATCATGGCCATGGGTGTAGTAGACACGCTCATGGTCGGCCGCGTGTCCGCGCTCGGACTTGCGGCGGTCGCGATGGGGCACCTCTACTTCTTCGGCGTGGCCGTGTTCGGGATGGGTGTGCTCTTCGCGCTCGACCCCGTCATCTCCCAGGCCGTGGGTGCCGACGACGACGTGGCGATCTCCATGGGCATCCAGCGGGGTCTCCTGCTCGCCGCCGCGCTGGCGGTGTTGGCCATGGCGCTGCTCGTCCCCGCGGGTAGAGTGCTGCTCGCGTTCGGGCAGCCGAGCGACATCGTACCGACCGCCGCGGCGTACGACCGAGGTCTCATCGCGGGCGTCTTTCCTTTCTACGCGTTCATCGTGCTCCGGCAGAGCCTGCAGGCCATGGCGCGCGTGCGCGCGATCCTGGTCGTCGTCATCCTCGGCAACTTCGTGAACGTGTTCTTCAATTGGGTTCTCATCTACGGCAACCTGGGGTCTCCTGCGCTCGGCGCCGTAGGGTCGGCGTGGGCGACCTCGGCCTCCCGCTGGTTCATGGCCGCGGCGTTGCTGGCCGCGGGCTGGCCCCTGCTCGGACCGCATCTGCGGGCGCTTCGTCGGGAGGTGCTGGCCGCGACGCCGCTCGTGCGGCTCGTGCGCGTGGGTGCACCCGTGGGCGCCCAGCAATGGCTCGAGTTCGGCGTCTTCGGCGCCGCGGGTCTGCTCATGGGGCTCCTCGGTGCGGTCGCGCTCGCCAGCCATCAGATCGCGCTGCAGATGGCGGCGCTCACGTTCATGGTGCCGGTTGGCGTAGCGCAAGCTACCAGCGTGCTGGTGGGGCAGGCGGTCGGGCGCGGCGACCCGGGCGCGGCGCGCCGC
>Ga0194132_10000817_pt1 | contig 63139 bp, 64 predicted proteins | sample TA2KigOf80mmetaG_FD_148612 | JGI IMG/M metagenome (GOLD analysis project Ga0194132, IMG submission 148612) | Freshwater microbial communities from Lake Tanganyika, Tanzania - TA2015054 Kigoma Offshore 80m | ecosystem: Environmental > Aquatic > Freshwater > Lake | place: Tanzania: Lake...
ATAGAAGCTCGCGCCGCTCAAGAGCACGCTCCACCTCCCAGCTCCTTTGGCGGCTTACGCCGGAACAAAAATCATTACGGTTAATCCCACACTTTGCTCCTTCATCCCTGCAATTTTCTTCCCCCCAGCAGGAGCCTCAACGGGAGTAGGTTTTTGCACGTTGTGGGCTGCTGCTGCACTGATATGAAGAGCAACCTTGCGGAGGAGAATATCTCTTTGAATCGGTTTGACGAGGTAATCGGCAGCGCCAAGTGCAAGCGCTCTGGCTCGCTCTTCACCCTCTTCTTGAGCTGTCACAAAGATAATGGGGATTGTTGCCAAGGCCGGATTTGTCTGTAGATGTGAACATACCTCATAGCCATCCATGTGCGGCATGACAGCATCAAGGAGAATCAGGTCGGGTCGAGTCTTTTGTAGTGTCGTTAAGGCACGCGCACCGCTATCGGCAGTGAGTACCGAGTACCCATTGCTTACTAGCGAACGTTCAATTGCCCGTAATGTCACCTTGTCGTCATCAACACACAAGATGACTGGGGTCGCGGAGCCGTCCATGAGTCTTTCCCCCATCACAAAAGAAGCCTATCTGACTGAGAACCCATTTGCTTTTCCAGTAGTTGTCCTTTGTTTACGTCAGCGGCTTCTCTTTTTTGTATCGGCAGTTCCTCGACTTTGTTTACTCAAGGGACCTCCTCGTATTAAACACAGAGACGCGAGCACGCCGCACGTGTTCCGTATCGATTGCTTACAGACGAGAGAGGGAACTGTCGGGAAGGGTTGCTACACACATAGTCAGTCCTACGGCAACCCGTCTCGGCACGTATCGCGAAGCTCGGCAGTAGTAGCACCCCCGCTCACACTCTCGCTGAGGAAGCGATCGGTGAGGACAAGGAAAACTTTAGTCAAGTAGGGGGTCTCTGTCCAGTCGCATTAGTTGCAATTTTTGATACGTAATTCTATTCTTAGGGAAATACTGTAGAGTAGCTTATGGAAGGGAGGTGTCTATGCTGAGGTTGAAGAGAGGTATTGCTGCAATAGTTGGAGTGGGAATGCTTTGTCCATCATTAGTCATGGCGCAGCCTGCTGGCAGAACGAAGAGCGGGGAATTTGCACGAGGGTTAGCTGCTCCATTGTTGAGTGCCGTGTATTTTCCTATCAAGCTTGGTATTGGGGTGGCTGGAGCAGTGCTTGGTGGCACGAGTGGATTCTTGACCGGGGGCAATGAGCGTGCTGCCGAAGGGATCTGGCGTCCGATGACCGGAGGAACCTACTTCATTACTCCAGAGACTTTGGAAGGCGAACGTCGATTTCTACCGCTTAATTACGGCCCGAGCGCACCACCGTATCATCCTGCATATTATCCGCAGCCCTCAGGCTCTCATCCGTAACGTTGGCACGGGTACAGCTCTGATGTAGCGGAGCAGAATCGAGGATCTGCAATATGCAGCCTTGACAGGCAGACCAGAGCGCAGTAAGAACACCTCACCTTTTAATCTATCCCCGCGAGGCTAGGAAAGGTGCAAAATGAAACCAGATAGTCAATCTTTTTCTACGAGCATATCTGCAGGCCTCCTTGGAACGCCAAGGAGGCCTTTTTTTATTTGGTGACACAATGAGTTCCACTTCGACACGCGTCGTACTTGACCGTGAGGCCATTCGTCGTGCGCTCACACGTATTGCCCATGAAATCCTCGAGAAAAACCACGGAGCGGATAATCTTGCGTTAGTTGGTATTCATACCCGTGGGGTCGACCTCGCTCAGCGTCTTGTGGCAAAAATTGCCGAAGACGAAGGCGTGCGATTGCCGAGCGGCGAAATCGACATCACCCTATATCGTGATGACGCTGGCATTAAGCGAACTCGCGCTGAAGTGCGCGGGACAAATATTCTGTTTGATGTCGAGGAGATGCGGATTGTTCTCGTCGATGATGTGTTCTTCACTGGACGAACGATCCGTGCCGCAATGGATGCCTTGATCGACTTCGGTCGACCTCGCAGTATTCAGCTCGCAGTTTTGGTTGATCGTGGTCACCGCGAGTTACCTATTCGTCCAGATTACGTTGGCAAAAACGTCCCCACCGCCCGAACTGAACATGTGCATGTGCGATTAGTTGAGCGTGATGGGGTCGATGAGGTTGTGATCGGATAGCACGGAGGGCGTATGCAGATGTTTACTCAACCTCATTTCCTTGGACTTGAGGGATTGACGAAAGATGAGCTGCTGTTCTTGCTCGATACCGCTGAGTCCTTTCGTGAAATCTCCGAGCGGGAGGTCAAAAAGGTCCCGACGTTACGTGGCAAGACTGTGATCAACTTGTTCTATGAATCCAGCACCCGTACGCGGACCTCGTTTGAAATTGCCGCCAAGCGATTATCGGCTGATGCCGTGAATATCACTGCTGCAGCGAGTAGCGTCACGAAAGGAGAGACGCTCCTTGATACGACACGCAATCTGATCGCGATGCGACCGGCGGCAATTGTCATTCGTCATCCATCCTCCGGGGCGCCGCATTTTGTCGCACGCCTGGTCGATTGTCCAGTGATTAACGCGGGAGATGGAACGCATGAGCATCCGACGCAAGCACTACTCGATATGCACACGATTCGTGAGCGCAAAGGGAAGATTGCTGGCCTCACCGTCGCGATCGTGGGTGACATTCTTCATAGTCGAGTTGCGCGCTCGAACGTCTTGGCGTTGACAACGTTGGGGGCAACCGTGCGATTGGTCGGACCCCGAACCTTATTGCCACCGGAATGTCGGACATTTGGAGCGGAATTGTATACCGACCTGAGAGCCGGGCTCGCAGGAGCAGACGTGGTGATGGCGCTGCGATTACAACAAGAACGGCAGGCGCGCAATTTCTTTCCCAGTGTTGAAGAATACGCTCGGCGATTTTGTCTGACGCCAGCGGCGCTTGCCGAAGCAAAACCTGATGTGCTGATTATGCACCCTGGACCGATGAATCGCGGCATTGAGATTGATTCGCGTGTGGCTGATGGTCCGTACTCGGTGATCCTTGATCAAGTCACGAATGGCGTCGCGGTGCGTATGGCGATTCTTTTTCTGCTGACGACGCGAGGGAAAGCGGTGCGAGAGGAAGAGTAGAGGAAGTCAATGAAGACTGAAAAATGCAAAATGCAAAATGAGCAGGACACGTTCTTATCTTCAATTTTCCATTTTTGATTCTTAATTTTTAATTGGTTTTAACATATTGACTACTATGAAGCTTATCATTCAAAACGGAACTGTCGTCGACCCAGCCAACAACCTCAACTCTCTCTGTGAGGTGCTGATTGAAGAGGGCGTCGTACGCGCGGTCGAAAAACCGGGGACGTTTCGCAAGCCTGACGCCGAGATCATCGACGCCAAAGGGTGTATCGTGGCTCCTGGTTTCGTCGATATTCATGTACATTTGCGTGAGCCTGGACAGGAGTACAAAGAAACTGTTCTTACCGGTACGCAATCCGCGGTTGCGGGTGGCTTTAGTGTTGTTGCATGTATGGCGAATACTAACCCTGTCAATGATAACGGTGCCGTGACGCGTTACATCATCGAGCGAGGGCGGGAAGCGAATCTGGCACGGGTCTTTCCGATTGGTGCATTGTCAAAAGGGCTCAAAGGCGAAGAACTCGCCTCACTTGGAGAAATGGTTGACGCTGGAGCAGTTGCCATCTCTGACGATGGACGCCCGGTGATGAACGCGAATCTGATGCGACGTGCGCTAGAATATTGTTCAATGCTGAATGTACCAATCAGTGTGCACGAAGAGGATCTTCACCTCGCCGGTGGTGGGGTGATGAATGAAGGGCCAACGGCATTGCGCCTGGGCTTACGAGGTATTCCCAATGCCGCAGAGGATGTCATGATTGCTCGTGATATTCTCCTTGCGCAATTAACTGGTGGACGAGTCCACATTGCTCATCTCAGTACGCGCGGAGCTGTAGCATTAGTACGACAAGCGAAAGCCGAAGGACTCCCAGTCACAGCCGAAGCGGCTCCCCATCATTTTTCCCTGACCGAAGAAGCGGTGAATGGCTACAACACAAATGCGAAAATGGCTCCTCCTTTACGTCTTGCCGAAGACGTTGCCGCAGTCAAAGATGGTTTACGCGATGGAACCATCGACGCGATTGCTACTGACCATGCGCCCCATCATCGAGATGAAAAAGAAGTAGAGTTCGACCAAGCTGCGAACGGTATCGTCGGCTTGGAGACTGCCTTGCCGCTGACCCTGAGGTTGGTTGACGAAGGAGTGCTGTCGTTGTCAGACGCGGTGAGAAAATTAACGGTCAACCCCGCACGTGTCTTCGGCTTACCATACGGAACTCTCACTGCCGGTGTCTCTGCCGATGTGGTGTTGTTCGATCCTTCGCGCTCATGGCGTGTCGACACGACAAAATTGCAGTCAAAAAGTAAAAACTCGCCGTTTGATGGATGGGACCTGAAAGGAAAGGTTATCCTGACGCTGGTTGGTGGGAAAATCGTGTATGATGGAAGGGCAGGTGTGTGAAGAGACTGAGAAAAAAGTGCAACTGAGGACAACTGACAACTAAAGGCTGATTCTCATGAAAGCAATACTCGCGTTAGCAGATGGCACCGTTTTTACCGGTACCGCTTTTGGTGCTGATGGAGAAACAACCGGTGAGGTGGTTTTCAATACTTCACTCACTGGGTACCAGGAGATCCTGACAGACCCCTCCTATAAGGGACAAATCGTGACGATGACGTATACCGAAATTGGTAACGTCGGAGTCAATCCTGAGGATGTAGAATCTCGCCAACCGTTTGTTGAAGGTTTTATTGTCAAAGAGTACTGGGAACGTCAGAGTAACTGGCGCGCTCAGAAAAGCCTTGGGCAATATCTGCGAGAACACAACATTGTGGGTATTCAAGGCATCGATACGCGTGCGCTTGTGCGTCACTTGCGTGATCATGGTGCTCAACAAGGAGTGATTTCAACCATTGATTCGGACCCTCAACGACTCGTGGCCAAAGCGAAAGCCGCGCCAAGCCTTGTGGGTCGCGATTTAGTCAAGGAAGTCACTTGTGCTCAGCCGTATGATTGGAATCAAGGACGGTGGGAACTCGGAAGAGGTTACAGGTTACAGGTGACAGGTGACAGGGGCGAGAAGAGTCCAGAGTCCAGAGTCCAGAGCCCAGAGTCAAAAGACCAACCCCTGACTCCCGGCTCCCGCCCCCTGTTTTCCGTTGTCGCCTATGATTTCGGTGTGAAATACAACATCCTGCGCAATCTGGTTGATGCCGGTTGTCGGGTGCGCGTGGTGCCAGCTTCTCTACCAGCGTCTGAAGTGTTAGCCCTGAAACCCGATGGCGTGTTTCTCTCGAACGGCCCTGGTGACCCTGACGCGGTTCCTTATGCCCGAGAGAATGTTGCCGCGCTGGTCGGTAAAGTTCCGATGTTCGGCATTTGTCTGGGCCATCAGATCATGGGGTTGGCTCTGGGTGGTCAGACCTACAAGCTCAAGTTCGGTCATCGCGGTGGCAATCATCCGGTGATGGATATGCAAACGCGGAAAGTTGAGATCACTTGCCAGAATCACGGATTTTGTGTTGATGTTGATTCTCTGCAAGGGAGAGCGGAAGTGACGCACCTGAATCTCAACGATCGCACTGTCGAAGGATTGTCTCACAAACAGTACCCGTTGTTTTCCGTGCAATATCATCCTGAATCTTCTCCTGGACCGCACGATGCAAACTATTTGTTCCGTCGGTTTACGGATGTAATGGCGCACTACAAAAAAGGCTAGAACAAAAACATCTTCCGTTCATGCGTCGACACCCTGAGCACGAACGGTTTCCGCCTTGGTCATCCTGAGCCTGTCGACGGATGACTCAGGTTTGGAGATTGGAAGGAAAAAGGCAAGAGACGCCCCATGCCCAAACGAACAGACCTCAAATCAATCCTCCTCATCGGTTCCGGTCCGATCGTGATCGGACAAGCGTGTGAGTTTGACTACTCAGGGACGCAAGCGTGTAAAGCACTCAAAGAAGAAGGCTACCGCGTGATCTTGGTCAACTCGAACCCGGCGACGATCATGACCGACCCTGGATTTGCGGACCGTACCTATGTTGAACCTCTCACCGTTGAGGTCGTAGAGAAAATTATCGCGCAAGAACGCCCTGATGCGTTGTTGCCAACTATCGGTGGTCAGACCGGGCTCAATCTCGCTATCAATCTGGCTGAGGCTGGCGTGCTGGAGCGTTACAACGTCGAGCTCATAGGGGCTAAGCTCCCAGCGATCAAAAAAGCTGAAGATCGCAATTTGTTCAAAGCGGCGATGGAAAAGATTGGGCTTGATCTGCCGCGTAGTGGCTATGCCCGCTCACTGCAAGACGCTGAGGAAGTTCGTCAGCGGATTGGCTTGCCTCTGATTATTCGTCCATCGCGGACCTTGGGTGGTAGTGGCCAAGGGCTGGTCAACTCACTTGAAGAGTTTCGTTCGCTGGTTGAGGTCGGCTTGGACGCTTCTCCTACGCATGAAGTCCTCATTGAAGAATCAATCGCTGGCTGGAAAGAATTTGAACTGGAAGTGATGCGCGATGGAAAAGATAACGTCGTCATCATCTGTTCGATTGAAAACCTTGATCCCATGGGGGTTCATACTGGAGATTCGATCACGGTTGCTCCGGCACAGACGCTGACGGACAAGGAATATCAGATCATGCGTGATGCAGCGCTGCGCATCATCCGAGAGATCGGCGTCGACACTGGCGGATCCAACATCCAGTTTGCGGTACACCCTGACACGGGTCGGTTAGTGGTGATCGAAATGAACCCGCGGGTGTCTCGCTCCTCTGCGCTTGCCAGTAAAGCCACTGGATTTCCGATCGCTAAAATCGCAGCCAAGCTCGCGATCGGATATACGCTCGACGAAATTCCCAACGATATCACTCGGGAAACACCGGCCTCTTTTGAGCCAACCATCGATTATGTGGTGGTGAAAATTCCCCGCTTTACGTTTGATAAATTTCCGCAAACCAAAGACTCGCTTGGCCCACAGATGAAATCCGTCGGTGAGGCAATGGCGATTGGCCGTACCTTCAAGGAGGCAATGCAAAAAGCGCTGCGGTCGTTAGAGATCGGAGTGTTTGGGTTCGATGAGAAAGTTCAGAAAAGTCCAGAGTCCAGAGTCCAGAGTCCAGAGTCTGAGGAGTGGAAAAAACTCCAGGAGCGATTACGGACACCAAACGCCGAGCGGATTTGGTATGTCGCCGATGCACTCCGCCTTGGGATGGGTGTCGAAGAACTGTATCGCATCACAAAAATCGACCCTTGGTTTTTAGAGAATATTTTACAGGTCGTTCAGTTTGAAGAATCGCTCCGCTCTCAGACCGCAAACTTCAAACTGCAAGCCTCAAATTCTTCGACTCTGGACCCTGGACTCTGGACCCTGGACGTACTCCGTGAAGCGAAACGCCTGGGCTTTTCAGACGTGCGACTGGCAAAGTTACTGGGCTGCAGTGAAACTGAGATCCGTACACGTAGGGAACAATCTGGGATCGTACCAGTGTATAAAACGGTTGATACCTGCGCTGCTGAATTCGTTGCGCATACACCGTACCTCTACTCGACCTACGAAGGTGAGGATGAAGCGAATCCCACGAACCGTAAGAAGATCATGATTCTTGGCGGTGGACCCAATCGTATCGGGCAAGGGATCGAATTCGATTATTGCTGCGTGCATGCCGCGTTTGCTTTGAAAGAGGATGGTTTTGAGACCATCATGGTCAATTGCAATCCTGAAACCGTGAGCACCGACTATGACACCTCTGACAAGCTCTACTTTGAACCGCTAACACTTGAGGATGTCTTAAGCATTGTCCGCATCGAGAAACCCTTTGGCGTGATCGTTCAGTTTGGTGGCCAAACGCCGTTGAAACTTGCTGTTCCGTTAGAGAAGGCTGGAGTCCCGATTTTGGGGACCTCACCGGACTCGATCGATCGCGCCGAAGATCGCGAACGTTTCAAAGAGGTCTTAGAGAAACTGGGACTGCGGCAACCGGCCAACGGCACGGCACGAAGCCCACAAGAAGCGCAACGCATTGCCAACGAAATCGGCTATCCGGTGTTAGTACGCCCTTCCTATGTTCTGGGTGGCCGCGCCATGCAAATTGTGTACGACGATCCCAATTTGCAGCGCTATATGAATGAAGCGGTGTTGGCCTCGCCTGAACATCCAGTGCTCGTCGACAAGTTCCTTGATGATGCAACGGAAGTGGACGTTGATGCGGTTGGCGATGGACATGACGTTGTCATCGGCGGCATTATGGAACACATCGAACTTGCTGGGGTTCACTCTGGCGATAGTGCTTGTTCGTTACCGCCACGCTCGATTTCACAAAAAGTGCAAGATGACATTCGGCGACAAACGGTCAGTTTAGCGAAAGAGTTGCAGGTCGTTGGCCTCATGAATGTTCAGTATGCGGTCAAAGGAGAGACTGTCTACGTACTCGAAGTGAATCCTCGTGCCTCGCGCACCGTACCATTTGTGAGTAAGGCGATTGGTCAACCTCTGGCCAAGATTGCGGCACGAGTAATGGCTGGCAAGACGCTACGCGAGCTTGGTTTTACGCACGAGATTGTGCCGCCCTATATCAGCGTGAAGGAAGCCGTCTTTCCGTTCATTAAATTCCCCGGTGTCGATACGATTCTTGGTCCAGAAATGAAATCCACCGGTGAAGTGATGGGCATCGATGCCTCCTTTGCCATGGCTTTTGCGAAAGCCCAAGTTGCGGCTGGAACGTTCCTTCCTGCGCAAGGAAAGGTGTTTCTCAGTGTTCGTGATCATGACAAGGATGCCGCACTCTCGATTGCGAGACGCCTTGTCGAAAGTGGTTTTTCGCTCATAGCAACGCAGGGAACCGCCGCGCATCTGCGCAACGCTGGAGTTGTCGTTGACATCGTGAACAAGGTGGGTGAAGGGTCTCCGCATATCGTTGACGCGATTCGTGCTGGAGAAATTGCTGTGGTTATGAATACCGTTGAAGGTCCGCAAGCGGTTGCTGACTCGTTCTCCATTCGACGGAGCGCGCTTGAATGTCGAGTGCCGTACTTTACGACTATTGCAGGTGCAGGTGCTGCCGCTGAAGGGATTGCTCGTTTACGAATGGGGTTGCTCGGAGTGCAACCGTTGCAGGAATACCATCGTCAGGAGAAATAAATCAAAAGGCAACCCGCAAAGTGCTAAAGTCAAAAATTTGCGGAACGGCTCCTTGATTTTTCAGTTTTGACTTTTGCACTTTGACTTGCAGTGCTAAAAAGGTTTGCATGAATCGCGAGTTGCCGTATTCGTCTGAAGCGAACGCATCTGCACCACCATCGTTCCGCTCTGCGCAGCCGCCGCTCAAAAAACCTGTTCAATTTGTGAAGGGGGTTGGTCCGAAACGAGCCGAACAGCTGGAACGTCTTGGTATTCGCACAGTCGAGGACCTCCTCTATCACATTCCGTTCCGTTATCAGGATCGACGTGAGATTCACAAGATTCGTGACCTGCGAACTGGTGAAGAAGGGGCGACAGTTGGACAACTGGTGCGTATGGGGCGTCGCTTTGTTGCCCGCAGTAAACGCTGGGTACTCGAAGCTGTGGTCCGCGATGAAACTGGTTTTCTTTTCTTACTGTGGTATTACCAGCATCGTTACTTCCAACAGAAGTATCAAATTGGCGCGACCGTTTTGCTCTATGGCAAAGTCGAAATGGGCATGAAGGGTGGTAAGTGGATGATCCACCCTGATATGGAATTACTCGAAGAAGACGACGAAACGTCGCGCATCCTTCCCATCTACAATAAGACCACAGAGATGACGGTCGGTGCGATGCGCCGTCTGGTGCATGGTGCCGTTGCTACACATATCAATTTTCTCCCTGATTCACTTCCCCAAGAACTGACGACCCGGCTCGGATTGATGAAAGTGAGCGAGGCGCTCCAAGCGTTGCATGTGCCACCGGTTGATATCGATGTCGGCGCATTGAACTCGGCTTCCTCGTTAGCTCACCGTACCGTTGTCTTCGATGAGTTGTTTTACTTACAACTGGGTATGTCGCTCCGGCGACGCAATATGGTGAAGGAAGATGGGTTGTCAATTGTTCCTGGCCCTTTGGTCATGCGGGTTCATGACGTGTTACCGTTTCGTCTCACCAATGCCCAACAACGTGTGTTGGATGTCATCTTCCGAGATATGGCCGCGCCCCACCCGATGAATCGCCTGGTGCAGGGCGATGTTGGCTCAGGAAAAACTATTGTCGCTTTTTGTGCAGCGCTGGCTGCGCTGGACAGTGGGTATCAAGTGGCATTCATGGCGCCAACGGAACTCCTTGCTGAGCAACATTTCCGTACCCTTGCAGGATTAGCCAAACAACTCGATATTTCGATTACCTTGTTAACTGGCGACACCAAGCCCAAACAGAAACAAGAAATCTACAGTTTGATCGAACAGGGAAAAGTGGAGGTCGTAGTTGGCACCCATGCGCTGATTCAAGAAGGACTACGGTTTCATCGCCTAGGATTAGCGATTGTTGATGAACAGCATCGTTTCGGTGTGATGCAACGTGCGGCGCTGAAGAAAATGGGCACCAATCCTGACATGCTGCTCATGACCGCGACACCGATCCCGCGCACCTTAGCACTGACCATTTATGGGGACTTGGATGTCTCGGCGATTGATGAACTTCCGCCTGGACGCAAGCCCATCACAACTCGTGTTTTTCACGAGGGCGAGCGTGAGAAAGCCTATCGCGCAGTGAAAGAACAGCTCGATAAAGGTCATCAAGCGTACATCGTCTATCCATTAGTCGAGGAGTCGGAAAAGTCCGACCTCAAAGCTGCGACGACGATGGCTGAACAACTGTCACGGACTGCCTTTGCCGGATACTCCATTGGCCTCGTTCATGGTCGCATGAAGAGTGACGAAAAAGATGCGGTGATGACCCGCTTCAAAAAGGGTGAACATCAGATTCTGGTGTCGACGACTGTCATTGAAGTTGGCATCGACGTACCGAACTCGACGGTGATGCTCATTGAACATGCTGAACGCTTCGGATTGGCACAGTTGCATCAATTGCGTGGGCGTGTTGGACGTGGACAAGCGGCATCGTTTTGTTTTCTCTTGGCGCAGTATACGCCTGCAGACGAGTCGATTCGCCGCTTGCGGGTGATGGTTGATACCAACGACGGATTCAAGATCGCCGAAGCTGATCTTAATTTCCGTGGACCAGGAGAGTTTCTCGGAACGCGACAATCTGGTCTACCGGACTTTCGGGTTGCCAATATCGTCCGCGACAGTCGCATCTTGGAACTTGCACGTGACGAAGCTGAAGCGTGGTTAGCAAAAGACCCTGATTTGACCGCACCCATATCACGTCGAGTGCGAGCGATCTTGGAGGATCGGTGGGCTGGGCGGTTAGAGTTGGCACGGGTAGGATAGTCTTATGGGGAACAATTGGTGAGTAAACGTATCGCAGTCATCGGTGCAGGACCCTCAGGACTCGTCACCGTCAAGGAGTTACTGGAAGAGGGGCACTCGCCAACGTGCTTCGAAAAGGCCGATGGTTTGGGTGGGGTGTTCCGCTTCGGTGAGCATGACGGCGTTGTTTGGGAGTCGTGCCGCCTTACTTCGTCTGGTCTGCTGACGGCGTTTTCTGATTTCCCCGTACCCTCGAATCGTGCTGGCCACATGGCGGTAGGTGAGTACGTTGACTACCTGACGAAGTATTGTGAAGCCTTCGACGTGATTCGTCACATCCGCTTTGGGACGAAAGTCGAGTCAGTGACGCAAAACTCCAGTGGTGATTGGACGGTGCGAACACGTGATGCACAAGGCACTCATGAAGAGCAGTACGATGCGGTCGCGGTATGCTCTGGGCTTCATCAGCATCCCTATCTGCCAATGCTACCAGGACAAGAAACCTTCACCGGAACCATCATGCACGGTGCGCAATACCGCCGTCCGGCGCAGGTCGCTGGTCAGAAAGTCCTCATCGTTGGGGCTGGAGAGTCCGGTGCCGACATCGTTGCTGAGGTCTCGAAGCACGCTGCGGAAACAGTCCTCTCGCTGCGGCGAGGTGTTGCTGTTCTTGCGCGCAGCATGTTTGGTGAGCCGAAGGACTATCAGACCTCGCGGGTGCACAATAGCGCTGCGCACTGGGTCTTCCAGACCCGTAATCCCCAGAACGACCGCAAGCGAAACCTCTATCGTCTGATGTTTCTGCCGCTTGTGGTGGTGGACAAATGTTTGCAGATTCTCTTTCGCGTGGTGTGGGAGTTTCTCCCCTTGCTCTATTCATCACGCCTGTCAGAAATCAAAGCCAACCTCAAAACGAGAAAAATGAGCAAGGAACTGCTCAAGGAATCGGGCGGGACGCTGAACGAACAGTTTGGTACCAAGACCGATGATTTTGTCAGAGCCATTGTGATGGGACAGTGCCAGCGTGTTGCTGCGGTTGAAAGGTTTGAGGGAACGCGCGCCTTTTTCATTGATGGGCGCAGTTTTGCGCCTGATTTGGTGATCTTCTGTACAGGTTTTGACACCAAGATGCCGTTTCTTACTGAAGCGATGGCTGGAGCCCATCGCTATCTGCATACCTTCAATCCACAGATAGGTGCAAGCTTGGGCTTTATCGGCTTTTTACGTCCGGCTTTTGGTGCGATTCCACCGTTGGCTCAATTGCAGGCACGTTGGTTTGCGTTGCTACAGAGTGGGAAACTGGAGCTGCCGTCAGCCGAAAAAATGCAGGAGTCGATCTCGCGATGGACTCACTTCCGCGCTCATATGTTCAGAGCGGTCCAGGGACGCTTGGATCATCTGGTTGATCATACGCCGTTTTGTGACGAACTTGCTGCCCAGATTGGCTGTAAGCCGACACGATGGGCAGTATGGCAGGAAGGATTGAATTTCCGTTTGCGCTTCTTTGCCGCTCCCTTCGTTGCTGCTCAGTATCGTCTGATTGGTCCACACGCGAAACCCAAGATAACGCGGGAAGTGATCGCCCGTCTGCCGATTATGCATCCGCTTCCAGATCTTATAAATCTCTACCTCCGCTGGGCGATGTCTCGTGTCCTCCATCGCATACTTGGACCTGAGTTCTCACCAAAATTGGAACTACAAGAAAGATAAGCACGGTGGTGAGAATCTCAGTTATCATTCCAACTTTTGATCGCCCCGACTCACTCACTACCTGTCTCCAGGCGCTTGCCCAGTCATTTCCAGTGGATGCAGAAACCATTGTGGTCTCAGATGGTGGTTCTCTTGATCTTGAACCACGACTTGCGCCGTTTGTTAAGCCACTACGATTACGCTACTCCTTGGTTCCCCATGGTGGGCCGGCATCAGCACGCAATCATGGCCTTGCTGCAGCTCTAGGGGAGGTGGTGGCGTTTATTGATGACGATTGTCGCCCTCGGCCAGGATGGTTACAAGCCCTCACTACTGGTGTCTCCTTATCGCCGCCGTGTGCAACGGGAGGAAGAACACTCAACGGTCTTCTGGCTAACCCGTATGCGGAAGTCTCTCAACTCGTTCTTGATCTCGTTGCTCGCTACGAGCGTGAAACGCACGGTCACGAAAGCTTTTTCCCGTCGAACAATTTTGCCTTTCCTACAGTCGCATTGAGACGAATCGGTGGATTTGATGAGTCGTACCGGACGGCGGAAGATCGAGAACTGTGCCGTCGCTGGCGTAAGGCAGGGTTCGCTCTCGCGCAGGTTCCCGAGGCGGTTGTGGATCATGGATGCACGGCTGAACTTCACCGGATTCCTGCGGCAGTTCTTTGCGTACGGACAGGGAGGAGCGCGGTTTCACGCCTCAGGCGATAACGCGAGCTTTGGTGGGAGCGTTGCCTTCCATCTCCAGCTTCCGAGGCTCATAGGTTCAGAGTTGGTACGCAATGGCCCCAGACGTGGAGTTTCCCTACTCATCCTCTTGGCCTTGTGGGAGATCGCCAATCTTGCGGGATTTCTGACGATAATGTCGAGCCGACCAGCTCTGCGTTCGCTTGCCGTAAAGGCAGAGCAGAGGGAGAACGAGTTGTGACGCCCCGAGTTTCCGTCATTTTGCCTACACGGGACCGGCTCGACAAGCTGCGTTGTGCGTTAGCATCGGTGGAGAGGCAACGCTTCCGCGATTTTGAGATTATTGTCGTTGATGACGGTTCGACAGATGATACCGCTTCGTGGCTTCACTCGCAGTGTTTTACGGCTCAGGTCCTGAGAATGGAAACGACTGGTGGTGCGGCTCACGCGCGCAATCAAGGTCTTGCACGCGCGCGTGGTGAACTGATTGAGTTTCTTGATGACGACGACCTTTGGCCTCCAGCTTATCTGGAGGCACAAGTCGAACACCTCGACGCTCATCCTGCAGCGACGCTCAGTTACGCAGATCATGTCGAACGGCACGCCAATGGGCACACGACCCGTCCTGATACGCAACCTCTTTTGACTTATCCTAATCCCCTCATTCGACTGCTGGCGGAAAGTTTTATCCACACCATGTCTGTCGTCGTCTGTCGTCGTGAGGCGTTCGATCGGTTCGGTCAGTTTAATGAACAGTTTGCTATTGTCCACGACTTGGACTGGTATGGTCGCATCCTTGTTGGTGGTGGTAGTTTTGTGTATCTCCCTCGTACTCTGGTTGAGCGCAGGGTTCCTGGAGGTTTGGTGACGGCGCATCGTAAATGGTTCTGGGAGGAGCACACTGCGCACACGCACGCGCTGATGGCAAACCCAACGGTTGCACGGCATGAGCACCTGGTCCGTGCCTATCGCTCCCTCTTTTTCGCGCGTATCGGTTTGGCGGAACAAGACTGGAGCTTTGGAATTACACGGTTGCTGATGGCTTTCTTTGCCTCTCCGTACTGGACAATGCGCATTACTGCATTGCGGCTCTTACGTCGACTACAGTTTGAACATCGAGTGTCATAATGATGAAAGATTCCATTTCTTCCTTCGAGCAAATGCTTGCTCTCGCGGTGGCACCGAGTCCAGCTCCGAAACCACTGTACACGCGTAGTCAGACACGAAAACTGACCCGACGAGGTATTCTCTGGCTTGGACAGACCTGTAACCTTCGCTGTCAGTTTTGCTATTTCTTGGATCGTATCGAGAACGAAAATCATCCTGAGCATCCTTTCATGACCCTCGAAAAAGCCAAAGAGATCTGCCGGACGCTGGTTGAGTACTATGGCAATAACTCTCTCGATATTCAGGGCGGTGAACCGACGCTGTGGACGGATATCTACGCGCTCGTCACATACTGTGCTGAGATTGGCCTGTCTCCGACAATTATTACTAATGCGCAAGCGTTGGCCAATCGCGAAGTTGTTGCTCGCCACAAGAAGGCGGGGATTAGAGATTTTCTTGTCAGCCTGCAAGGCCTTGGGGGAGTGTACGATCGACTGGTGCGACGCGAAAGGGCTCATGTCCGACAACTGAAGGCGTTGCGGAACCTGCAAGAAGAGGGAGTGCCGTTTCGCTTCAATACTGTTCTCTCGAAGCCTGCGCTGCCACAGCTTCCCGACATTGCACGACTGGCCGTGCACACAGGTGCGGAAGTCGTCAACTTCCTTGGTTTTAATCCGTTCAACGATCAGGAAACTGGGAAACGGAGTGACGAAAGCGTCCCCCGTTATAGCGAGCTGGGAGAGTCGTTGAACCTCGCGCTGGATATCTTGGCTGATGCGAGGGTCGAGGCGAATGTGCGCTATCTTCCCTTCTGTGTCATCGCTGAGCGTCACCGCAGTTCGGTCTATAACTTCCCACAGATTCCCTACGATCTTCACGAGAACGACTTTGCCAGTTGGTCGTGGACCGACCTCCCGGCTCAGCGCCAGCGCGATGCCACACTAACACCACCGTTTGGTCTCGGACCGCGGCTTGCGCTCGGTTCGCTACGCGGTCCCTTACGGCGACTCGCGGTACGAATGCCTGGAGTTGGCACTACACTGCACGGGGTTAAACAATGGCTAGAACGACGATGGGCAGAGCGGAAGACGGCTCTTTCTCTGGAAGATCAATATCAGGCCGATGCGCAAGTCCGCGCGCACGCCTACACCGGCTATAAACACGTCCCCGCATGTGCGCAGTGTGACGTGCGGGCTGTATGCGATGGTTTCTACAGTGACTATGCAAAGTTCTTCGGCTCGGATGAAGCCCAACCAGTCAAGCTCGGCGCGCGAGTGGCTAATCCTCAGTACTTCTCTCAACACCAGCTCAAAAAGATTCATCCCCTCGATCAGACCTGGCTAGAAGCGCGCGAGCAAACCATTGGCTCTGTGGCTGCAGTAGAGTGATAAGGAGGATAAAGTATGCATCTCGATACAATTCTCACCGTGAGTGCTTTCAAAGATGTTGCCCAACTGGCACGGACAGTTGAAGACATGGGCTTCGACGCATTGTGGAGCCTCGAAAATCGCCACGAACCGTTTATGCCGTTGGCAGTCGCTGCGAGTGTCACTGACAAATTGTACCTTGGGACTTCGATTGCATTGGCCTTTGTTCGCAGTCCCATGAACCTGGCGTATACCGCGTGGGATTTACAAGCCGGATCGAACGGACGCTTTATCTTGGGATTGGGCACGCAAGTCAAAGGTCACAATGAGCGTCGTTACAACGTCAAATGGGAATCTCCCGGACCAAAGCTGCGAGAGTTGGTGCAAGCACTACGAGCCATTTGGGACTGTTGGCAGAACGGTACAAAATTGGATTTCAATGGCAAATTCTACTCCTTTACGTTAATGCCGCCAGCGTTTAGTCCCGGTAAGATCGCGCATCCGCATGTTCCGATCTATGTCGCTGGGGTGAATCCGTACATGTGCCGTTTGGCTGGTGAACTGGCTGATGGGTTTCATGTCCATCCGTTTCATTCGACGACCTATCTACGCAATGCCGTTCTGCCTCAGATCGGAGAGGGCGCGCGAAAAGCGGGGCGGAGCCGTACGGATGTCGTCGTTACCAGTTCAGTCTTTGCCATCATGGGTGAGAGCAAGAAAGAAATTGACGAAGCACGCGAAGAAGCACGCCGCCAGATTGCTTTTTATGCATCAACGCGCACGTACAAACCGGTCTTGGATGCCCACGGGTGGGGCGACGTCTGTCTGCGGCTGCACGAAAAAACTGTGAAAGGTGATTGGGCTGGAATGCCGCAAGAGATTAGTGATGCAATGATGGCTGAATATACAATCACCGGTTCTCCCCAAGAAATGCCCAAGCTCATCAACGAGCGCTATAACGGCCTGTTAGATCGCGTTGCCTTCTATTATCCGTACCACCCTGGACAAGACGAAAAGCGTTGGCGGAAGATTGTTGAAACATTTCGCTCTTAAAAAGGTCCTTTCGTCAGATTCCGCCCTGGCTGTTGCAACAGAGGCGGTACTTGGTACCGCTTTGGGCTTTGCGCCCATTCAATTGCCATTCGAGTATACTCTGAATCGGTGCTGCCACGTCATGAATTCCTGTAACCGTGAGAAACTTCCCTGCTGCTCAATAACGTTAGCGTGATCAGGGTAGTAATAAATAATCCAAACACGTCTTGGCTTTGCCTGAAGAGAGGCCGTGATGTTGTGAAGCACTTTTGTCAAAACTGTTTCATCGAAGGGGTTGAACAAAAAGAAGACGTTCTCATCTGGGTTGATCGCATAATCAATGACGTCACCCTCGACAATGCGATAGGTTGTAGGAAAGCCTTTTTTCGTCTTATACTGGGCACAGTTCTTCTTGGCGATCTCGTAGAGTTCGTGCGCGAATTCTATCCCTCGGACTTCTCGAATGCCGACTTCTGACGCTGCCATCAGCACTCTTCCTTTCCCGCAGCCAAAGTCGACAAGGACACTATCAGGCGGAATCTGTGACTTGAGCGCACTGAACAGTTGCCGCAAGGCGACCATCCTTGTCGGTTGGTAGTTCTGTCCTCTTGTTTTGTTCGTGCTACTGATTGTTAACTCAGACAATCGTGCCCATCGACACGTATCGAGTCCGTATCTGATATCAAATAAATGATCTACCAGTGCCGTGTGCAGTTTGAAGGCGTTTGTGATGAACCTCGTGCGCATGAGTGAATTGCTAATGTTTTGTAACGTACCCATAATGATGAGCTATTCTCTTCTCCCGTCTATCGTTTTGCCCCCTCGGTTGTATGGCAGCGTCCTACTTTAACTCAAATACATCTTTATTATGCTCTCCTAACTGTGGGGCGGTCTTGTCCAACGTAGCGCGCCTGCCATCGAAAGACATTGGTAAATGGGCAAGCATCGTATCAATCCCTGCCTGCTGGCGGAAAAACTCAAGTGCAGCGGTTTGTGGCTGTCCTAAGACTTCAGGTAACGTGAGAATCGGTGCACACGGGACTCCTGCTGCTTCGAGTATATCAATCCATTGCTCCTTGGTTTTCTCTTGGAAGGCCTTGCGAATTTCTGGCAAGAGATACTCTTTGTGAGCTAAGCGGTCAGCATTCGTACGAAATTGTGGGTCATTGGCCCATTCCTTCCGGCCTAATGCGTGAGCAAGTTTGGCAAAAAGCCGATCGTTGGCGACGCCAATGATAAGGGGACCGTTCTTGGTCTCAAAAGCGCCAAACGCGACTTGTCGCGGACTACCGGTCGGGTGCCGCTCGGGAACTTGTCCTGTGACTGCATGTTGCGCGTACGAATTACAAATCCAGAAGAGGCAGGTCTCAAAGAGTGAGGTATTGATGACACAACCGCGACCGGTCTGACCACGACGATGGAGTGCAGCCAGGGCCGCAATCGTCGTCCACATGCCAGTGCCAATATCCGCGATTGGCGCAGGGGTGCGCAGTGGTGGCCCACCTTCTTCGCCAGTCAGGCTCATCGGTCCCGCGAACGCCTGCAGAAGAATTTCGTAGCCAGGTTTCAACTGCAGCGGACCGGTATGACCAAAAGCAGAGATCGAGCAGTAGATCAGGCGTGGATTCTTTTCGAGGAGCACGGCGGGACCAAGGCCGACCTCTTCCGCATTTCCTGGGCGCAGATTCTGAATGAAGATGTCACTCTTTGCTATCAGCGCATACAACTGTTCCATGTCAGCAGTCTGTTTGAAGTCAACAGTGACCGAGCGCTTGTTACGATTGACTAGATGAAATGTCGGCGACGCATCTTGTATGAATGGCGGACCCCAGCCACGAGCGTCATCACCACCTTCGGGACGTTCGATCTTGACGACCTCGGCACCCAGACCGGCGAGGATCTCTCCTGCCATCGGGCCTGCTAGATTCAACCCGACCTCAACGACTGTGACTCCTGACAGCAGCATCTTTTCCCCCTTTTTTCTTTGCCCTATCGGTTTGCCTTCGACTGCAAAGGGCGTTACAACTGACACTGACTGCTTCTTCAATATCTCTACTGCAATGAAGGATTCTCACTGGGTTTAGCGTATGGAACCTACTTCAACAATCCAGACGATAAAGTTGTTTCTTGTTGCCTTGACTGGGCTCTCGAAAGACGCCTTGCATGTGCACGTTGGCTTGGGGACGATGCTTGGTGCGGCGATGGTCTTTCGCCGGGCGGTTCGCTCTTTCCTCCCCTGGCTTATGGTGTTGCTCGCAGCCGTCTGTGGGGAGATGCTTGATATGTATGACGACATCATTGGCTCTCCAGGGTATTGGCAGTGGGAAATGAGCGTGCATGACATTGCCAATACCCTCTTTTGGCCGACGATTTTGCTGCTGCTGGCACGCAGTGGCGTGTGGTCTCGGATGATGCAAAACCGGCGTGTGTAGCCTGATACTGAGGCTGCTACCTTTACTATTTCTGCTCTTGCAATTCAAAGAAAAGGTCTTTGCCCGGATTTTGCAACCCAGGGTGTTCGCCGAGACGGATTACCTGGGCAGTGATTTTTCCAGGAGCTAAGTCCAAGATTCCGACTGTTCCGAGGCGTGTGGACCATAAGTGCGGGTGCGTTGGGCTGCCAGAATTAATCTGCAACACGTTATCGCGATAGTCGAGCCGCTCAAAGTGCGTGTGGCCAGTAATGATGATGTCAGCATGCTCACCTTTGAAGTGATATTGGATCAGCTCTTCGATCGGGCGCTCTTCGGGCTCCATGTCGTGGATCATCGCTACACGCCAGCCTTCGAGATCGAGCCAGTGAATATCCTTGACGCGCGGATCATCCCAGCCGCTATCGTTATTGCCGCGGGCAGCTAAGGTTGGCGCAATATCTTGTAGCCAGTCGAGGACACGCGGAGTGACAATATCTCCGCCATGAAGAATGAGGTCTACGCCAGTGAAGGCTGTTCGTACTTCATCCCAAAGGTCACGAATAGTGCTGGGAAGATGGGTATCTGTTAACAGGCCAATGCGCATGTATTTATTGTCCTTTAGATCAGTGTTCAGTTGGATATAAGCTGCCCACGATCCTTATCTGCCCTCACTGGACTTGATATTCCCTCTCCCTGGCAGGGAGAGGGTTAGGGTGAGGGTCGAGAGCTGGGCTCAGGGTAATAACAAACTACTTTAGTTGAGTCCGTAACACTCCAACACATTCGTCCCCAGAATCTTCGCCCGTGAATCCTCAGGCAGAAGACTCACAAGCTGTTCAAGGTTGGGAATGTATTTGGGCGGATGGTCAGCATGGGGGAAATCGCTGGCCCAGAAGAAGCGATCATCGCCGACAAAGGGAATGACTCCAGCGAGCGAGCGTTCATCTGGATCACCGGAAACCCAACATTGCCGCTTGAAGTAGAAGCTTGGCTTTTCTTTGAGTGGAACACTCTTGCCGATCGGCGATTCGTACACTGCATCCATCCGGTCCAGCCAATAGCCGACCCAGCCTGCGCCGATTTCTAAGATTACCACGCGGAGCTCAGGAAACTTATCAAACACGCCATACTGAAAGAGCGAAGTGAAACCTTCACGAATGACATTGCCAAGCGCGACGTTCTGAAAGAAGGCCGTATCCCGGCCAGTCATGCGGCCAAAACGGGTAGGAGAGGCCCAATGCGGCTCAAACGAGGGGTGTAGTCCAAACGGCAACCCCAGCTCTTGGGCTGCGGCAAAGATACGATGATGGTCTGGATGGCCATGGATTTTCCGACTCCAAATGAACGGCGCAGAGTAGAAACCTTTCACTCCATCTTTGGCAGTACGACGGAGTTCTTGTTCAGCGAGTTCAGGAATGCCAAACGGAATGTGAGCAATCGGCAGCAGGCGACCATTGGAGTCCGAACAGAAGTCGACAATCCAACGATTGTAGGCACGTGCGTATGCCATCGCCAGTTCGAGATCTTCGCATTCTGGTTCCCACAGCAGACCCAGGGTAGGGTAGAGGAAGACGCGATCAATATTCTCAATGTCGAGACGTTTGATGCGTTCCTTAGGGTCCATCGAGCCGCAGGAGGCATTATCGACATACCCAGAGCCGGTTGGCGTGCGCTCGTACTTGATGCCTGCAAGTTGGTCCATCACTCCAAGTGAAGACGGGGCTCCATTGCGCGTCATCTTGGCTGGTTGGCCGTCGACTTCGAGGTACTCCAATCCACGTTCATCTTTGCGGATGCGCACTGCACGGTCGCGGTATTGGGGTTCGAGGTATTTTTCCCACAGGTCCGGGGCTTCGAGAATATGGCCATCGGCATCAACGACGCCGGAATACGATAAACGTGGCAGATCAGCGGGAGTCATAGTTGTGTTCCTTTTTCGTGAAGTCGGGCGGATTGTAGACGAGCAAGCTATAGGTTCGCAAGAATCCAACAGATTATTTTGCCGATACAAGATCCTTATATTCGCTCGCATCTATTTTCACGCGCTGCTCTACGAACGCATCGAACGAGTCGTAAAGATCAGTCTCCGGCCAGGAGGGCCAGCGTTCTTGTTTACTGGTCCAGGTGAGGTGGACAGCGGCATATTGCTCAGGCGGTCCGGCAACGTAAAAGAGCACGTCGTCACAATCATACCGTCGGGCAATGGCAGCAACCGTGTGATTGAAAAGCGGATGAGCCGGTGCCAATTCTCGTTGCAGTTCTGTGACCAATCCTTGTGCATGTGAAGGAGGTTCGTCTGCGAGTGAATGCCACGGCTCGATAAAACGCGAGCGATACACTTTGGCATGTTGCCACATTGCTTGGACTGCTCGGTTCTGATGCACCGCCTCCTGCAGAGCGCGAGTGATCGTTTCGAATGCTGATACCGAGAAACGGTAAAGATTGAGGACTTGTCTCTGGCTGCCATACAAGCGCACGATTACGCGACTGACCGAGACAACTTTGACTGCCAAGATTTCTTTTGTTGCGATATCGACCCATCTTCCATCCTGGTAGACGGAGATAGTTGTTGGTGAGACTATGTAGCGGCAGAAGGGACGAATGAGCCACTGGATGAAGGAAAACATGAGGGCATCCTGAACGCTGGATGAATAGAAGGATCATAATCTTCAGACAGTACACTTGCATCCACACTCAAGAACGATGTCTACGGGCGAAATCTGCCGAGTCGTACCATCACGACGCACATGCAGCACTAACAGCGTGTATGGGTCAAACACAACTACGTCTTTGACGCCTTGTGACAAATAAAAGTGCGGCCCGATTTCGAGATCCTTTGCTTCATACCCTTTGCTGACAATTTCGATGACCGCCTCGGGGACGAGCGTGATCGCTTCGTCTTCTTCTCTTGGTTCTTCGCAAAAAATTGCGATATCTGGCCGTTTCAGTGAGCCGTCGGGGAAGCTGACATAGACATCAGAGATATTGACGCATTCACACCGAGCAGCTTGTGGGTCAGAAGATGAGGTGTGTTTGCTAACCGTTGCGCGGATACGATCGATCGCCTTCTGGTGACGATAGAGTGGGTGTGGTTCCCAAATGGGGAGACCCGCTACTATTTCGAGACGAATACCGAGTTCATCGGCGCGGAGGAATTTGGAGTTCATCTGGTGCTTCCGTTAAGGATTATGGCAGGGCGGTAATAGTCACCCTTCCGCCATCTGCGGCTTGGATAGTCAGTTCGTAACCGTCCAATAAAGTCATACCCACAAGTGAATCATCGTCGAGTGCTTCTACCATAACTCGACGTGGAGTGCCGTCCCAAAGCACAGTTGCTTCATAAAAATTGACTAGGCGTTCACTGCCACCTGCAAGTGTGACGCGCCCGTGACTAATCCACACAAGACCGAGTGTCATGATAACGGAGAGTGGGAGGGTGAGAGAGCCGGTAAACCCTGTATCAATAATTGCTTCAATCTCTTGTGATTGTCCCTGCGAACCTAACACAGTAACGCGAATAGTTGCCTCCCGCCGATAGGCGTTCATACTCCCGGCAATCATACGATCGCTGATTGACGACGTGGCCCAAAACGATGCACGCCACGAGAACCAACGCGTACCATCCACATCTGCGCCTCTGGTCGGCGAGCACGAAGTCGATCAGAGGCCGCGATTTCGTCATCATCTATCTCATACAATCCCGTTTCGATATCGATCATAACGAACTTCCCCTCATCAGCGACTGTTAAGTGAGGTCGTATGACGCGCTCGTAGATGTCATCTCCACGCCGGGCAAATTCTTCTTTGCTGTAACGCGGGTAGGGATGTGAGGGTGAGGTTGATTCTTTCCCATGGGGCACTTGCATGATTTTATCCTGACCTTGAGAGCGATCTAGACTGCCATGTGAAGGTTTACGCCTGGTATGAGCCATGCAATTTATCTTATCAGTGTGAGGCGAAAAGAACATCAGCCTCACACTGATAAGGGACGTAATACGACGCTCCTTCGTTGCTCTATTTCTTCTCCAACTTCACCCCCAACGCCTTCTGCGTTTCCGCTGGCAAGCCGGTTGGGTCGAGTAACAGATTGTATAATTTGAGCCAATGCGTATGCGCGAGCTGGTGCAACGCAAAAGAGGTTTGCATCGCCTGCTGACGACCTTGCACATCTTGCGCGGTGTTCACGGCTTCCTTGGTTAGCTTTAGCGCAAATAGTGACTTCTTGGTAATCTTAGCGGCCATTTCGAGCGCAGCCTCTTGCAGCTTTTCGCGCGGGACAATCTGGTTGACCATGCCAAGCTGTTTCGCTTCCTCAGCTGAGAGAAAATCAGACGTAAACAGCATTTCCTTCGCTTTGCGTACACCGACTTCCCACGCATGTTGGAAGAATTCCACGCCGCCAATCCCGAAGCTGACGACTGGATCGCAGAACTGTGCGTCCTCACTGGCAATGATAATGTCACAGGGCCAGACCAGCATGAGCCCACCGGCGATGCAGCGACCTTGCACGGCGGCGATCGTCGGTTTGGCCATGTTACGCCAGCGTTCGCTAAAACCGACATAGATTTCTTTTTCGCGAGCCATCTGCGCTTCAGCGCCGGCACAGGTGAAACCGCACCAGGTGCCAACTGTTCTGAACTCGGACATTTTTTGATATGAGCCTTGTTCTCGCAGATCATGGCCGGCAGAGAAATGTGGACCATTAGCGGCGAGAATAACGACCTTGACATTATCGTCTTGCGCAGCGACATCGAATGCGTCGTTCAGTTCGTACAGTAATCGGGTGTCTTGTGAATTGCGAGTTTCTGGACGGTTGAGCACGATACGAGCGACATGCTCGGCTGGGGTTTCATACAAAATCGTTTGGAACTCTGGCATAGCGATTCCCTCCTGTCGGCAGATATTGCGCGATACTCTACACCTCTATATCTCAAGAGCCAATGGATCATTGAGGGGACGATATGGAAACAGTACGTGGGAATTTGAAAAAAATGATTGCGATGGCGGAGGAGACGGTTGCGTATACCTTACCGCTGGGGGAGGCTCGCCTGCCGCTGAATCCGCTGCTGGGGAAAACCGTGCGGCTTTCCTATAGTGGACAGATTCAGTGTGTCGGCTGTGGCCAGTCTACCAAGAAAAGTTTCAACCAAGGCTTTTGCTACCGCTGTTTCTCGACCCTGGCACAATGCGATATGTGTATCGTTAAGCCGGAGCTCTGTCATTTTGCTAAAGGCACCTGTCGCGAACCAGAGTGGGCGCTAGCGCATTGTATGCAACCTCACTATGTGTACCTTGCCAATGCGTCGGGTTTAAAAGTCGGCATTACCCGTGGCAGTCAGATTCCGACCCGCTGGCTTGACCAAGGCGCAGTGCAAGCTCTGCCAGTGATTCAGGTGCAAAGTCGGTATCATGCCGGATTAGTGGAAGTAGCATTCAAGAAGCATGTATCCGATCGTACTGACTGGCGCAAAATGCTCAAAGGTGAACCTGAAACCCATGACCTCACTGCACAGCGGGAAGAGTTGTTCGCTCGCTGTGAGAAAGATTTGGCGGCTTCGACCGAAACCGCGAGGACCGAGTCGCTAGCGCGATTGATGACGGAAACTATTCGCACGTTCACCTATCCAGTGTTGACCTATCCACAAAAAGTCACCGCTCTGAACCTCGACAAGACCCAAACGGTTGAAGGAACGTTACTCGGAATGAAAGGCCAATACCTCATCTTCGATACTGGCGTGCTTAACGTGCGCAAGTTTACTGGCTACGATGTCGCGGTTTCTTTTTAGTTCGCAGAGGTTTCTCCACCGCCCTTCGACAAGCTCAGGGCGTACGGTAATGAGGAAAAATTGAGATACCCTTCCGTTCGTGCTGAGCTTGTCGAAGCATAATCAGGGAAGGTAGCCGCAACTGGTTTAGAACCCGATGTGAGGAGTAACACTATGGCTGATCTTGCAGCATCAGCACGTAAATTGCCGATGACCGGGGCGCAATACCTCGACAGCTTGCGTGATGATCGCGAAATTTGGATCAATGGCGAACGTGTTAAGGATGTCACGACCCATCCGGCGTTTCGCAATGGCACGCGCTCGGTTGCGACCCTCTATGATGCACTGCATGATCCGCAACAGCAGGACGTGTTGACCGGGGTGACTCCTACCGGTGCACTGACTCACAAGTCCTTTCTCCTGGCGAAGACACCGCAGGAGTTGCTGGCGCGTTCTGAAGCGATGCGCGCCTGGAGTCGCCTACATTTCGGCTTTATGGGCCGTAGTCCAGACTACAAGGCTGGACTAGTTGTGAGTCTTGGTGCATGGCCCGAGTACTTTGAACCATACACGAAAAACGCGACTCATTGGTATCACAAGCTGTCTGAAGGATGCCTGTACCTTAATCATGTCGGTATCAATCCGATGGTCGATCGCTCCAAGCCTTTACATGAGCAGAAAGAGATCTTCGTTCGCGCCGTTGAAGAACGAGATAACGGCATTGTCGTCAGTGGCGCCAAGATGGTTGGAACTGCCGCGGCCTTCACGCGTTACAATTTCGTTTTCAATTACGGTGCGGTGCCGCTAAGTGATGGCGATAAAGATCACGCCTTGGTTTTCATTGTTCCAACCAATGCACCCGGTGTGAAGTTACTCTCCCGTCCGTCATACGAATTAGCTGCCAGCCGTTCGCACCCTTATGATTATCCTCTGTCGAGCCGCTTTGATGAGAACGACGCGACCATGATCTTTGATCGTGTCTTCGTGCCGTGGGAGAATGTGTTTGTCTTTCGTGACATCCCCAAGACCAACGGCTTTTTCCCGCAAGCGCAGGTGTTACAGAACCTCATGTTGCAAGGGGCCACACTATTTGTGACTAAGATAGAATTTCTGACTGGGCTCTTTTTACGTATTGCCGAGTCGAACGGCACTATTGGTTTTCGCGGTGTGCAAGAAAAAATTGGCGAAGCGATCGCCTACGTGCATACGTTCAATGCCTTGGTGCGCGATGCCTGCTTGTATCCAGATCCAGCCGCCAATGGGCACGTCGCGCCATCGCACCGCTCGATGTGGGCCTATCGCGTGCAAGCTCCTAGTGTCTATCCTCGCTTTCGTGAATTGATCGAGATGGTTGCTGCCGGTGGGTTGATTCAGATTCCTTCCAGCGCCAAAGACTTTGCTAATCCTGCGCTGCGGCCATTTCTTGACCAATATTACAAAGGCGCGAATATGGACGCCGAACAGCGAGTGAAGTTAAGTAAACTTGTGTGGGACGCAATCGGCAGTGAGTTCGGTGGTCGCCACGAACTGTATGAACGTAACTACGCTGGCAATGTTGAGAACCTCAAAGTCGAGACACTCTTTTCCGCCCAGGCCGACGGTGATCGTGCAGCGTTGGAACAACTCGTCCAGCAGTGTCTTGATGCGTATGATCTTAGCGGCTGGACCGGTTCGACGTGGCTCGGACCAGAGAAGTAATTGAGAAATTGAATCATCGAGTCATTGAAAGAGATTTTTCTCAATGACCAGATCACCCGGTGGCCTGATGGCTCAATCTCTCATTTGAGCCATTTCTTCATACGTGGAGAAGAGACGGTCAAAAGACGCGAACATCACGCTTTTGTCGCCGCGATCATGACGGACGCCATTGTGCTGTACACACTGCTCCAGGCTTCTCTCACACTTGGTGTGAAGTCGCTCCCCAAGCCTTGTCCAAGAGTCTGTAAGAGTGCCGCGCCGACCGTAGTGTAATCTGCCTCTTTGACCCCATACTTGACGTGACGCTTCGCCAATTGTTGTAGAACGGGCACGACTGCTTGCAAGTCATTCAGTTTATTGACAGCGAGTCCAATCATTTCCATTAACCGCTGGCCTTGGAGCGTCATATCGCCAGTGAATAGCTTCTTCAGACTTGGGTCTGCAGAAAAGAGATTGTTATAGAACAGAGCCGCCACTTGCGGAGCAATCGCTTCCACTTTCTTCCATGAGTCTTGGACCAGGGTAATCGTCTCTTGGGTCATTACTATTCTCCTCCCTCACCTGCCCCATCGTTTGAAGATGAGTGACGTATTGATTCCACCAAAGGCGAAGTTGTTGGACATGACATAGTCGACTTGGCGTGGACGAATGTCAGTGAGATAGTCGAGTTCTGCGCAGCGTGGATCGACGCGATCCAGATTGATCGTGGGTGCGAGCCAGCCCTCAGCCATCATCTGGATACAGAGCCAGGCTTCAAGTGCGCCACAGGCACCGAAGGTGTGTCCCATGTAGCTCTTGAGTGCACTAATGGGAATCGGCCGCTTGAAACAGGCTACGGTTGCTTGGGATTCGGCAATGTCGCCAACTTCGGTGGCAGTGGCATGGGCGTTCACATAATCGATCATGTCTGGGTCGAGATGCGCATCTTGTAGCGCCATCTCCATCACTTGCTGCATCCCCTCAGGTGATGGATTGACCATGTGTTCACCATCACAATTTGTGGCAAAGCCGACAACTTCTGCCAAAATGGGCGCCCTCCGTTGTTGGGCATGTTCGAGCGATTCAAGAATGAGTGTGGCTGCTCCTTCCGCCGCTACCAGACCATCACGATCGACATCGAACGGACGGGGTGTTTTGTCTGGATGATCGTTCTGTTTCGAGGTGGCGTAGACGACATCAAACACAACCGCACTGGCAACGTGCAGTTCCTCAGCCCCACCAGTAATCATCATTTGTTGTCGCCCATATTTGATCATTTCGTATGCATACCCAATAGACTGACTGCTAGCGGTACAGGCAGAACCAATGGGCAGAATTCGTCCTTTAATCTCAAAGAATTGGCCGATATTGGCGGCGCACGTATGACTCATGAATTGGGTAAAGTGGGAGCCGGTAATGCCTTCGAGGGTTTTATGCACGCCGAGCTGCTCCATGAAGTATTGCAGTGCTGGTGGTGAGCCCGAGGCCGAGCCATAGGCAATCCCGGTGCTGTGTTCGTGTAGTACGGGATTTTCGAGAAGTCCAGCCTGCATCAATGCAAGCTCTGTCGCCCGTGTTGCCAGAAGCGCCACGCGACCCATCGTGCGAATCTTCTTGCGTGGATAATGCGGCGGGCGTTGAAAATCTGGAACGGTCGCTCCTAACCGGGTCCGCAATCCTGCGATCGAGTCCCAGTCGTGTTGTAGCGTGACTCCCGACTTTTTGGCGAGGAGTTTCGTTTTTACTTCATCCCAACTAGTTCCCAGCGGACACAACCCTGCCATTCCTGTCACCACCACACGGTGTGTCATATCAAACCGCCGTTCACAGAAATGACCTGGCCGGTAATATACGCGGCCACTTCGGAAAACAGAAAGGCCACGAGACCAGCGACCTCGGCTGGCATGCCAAAGCGACGCATGGGAATCCGTTGTAGGAGTTCCTCTTTGGGGAGTTTTGCAACCATATCTGTTTCAATCAGCCCCGGAGCCACACTATTAACGGTGATTTGCCGTCGCGCCAACTCTTGTGCCAGGGATTTGGTCGCGCCAATGACGCCCGCTTTCGCTGCCGCGTAATTGGTCTGCCCACCGTTGCCTACCAAACCCGACACTGAGGAAATCGTCACAATCCGTCCTCCGCGACGCGCTTGCGCCATTGGTAAGACTACTGGATGTAACAAATTGTAAAAGGCATCGAGATTGGTGTGCACGACACGATCCCATTTGTCGCCAGAGAGCATGGGAAAGAGGCCATCGGCGGTAATACCCGCATTACAGACGACTCCCCAGTAGATGCCACGAGTGTTCATGTCTTGGGTAATGGCCTCTTTTGCGGCCTCGCGGTCTGCGACATCAAAAGGAATCAAGTAAGCAGCGCCCCCAGCCGCAGAGATGGCTTCCAGGGTTTCTTGCGCTGCCACATGATTGTTGAGGTAATTGATCCCGACCTCATGCCCTTGCGCGGCTAAGGCAATGGCGATGGCTCGTCCGATACCACGGCTAGCACCGCTGACTAGTACCCGAGTTGTCATGATCAATCTCTTCTAGATAAGCCTGCAAGGCTCTCGGCTTAAAGACGCTGAGATCAGCCTGCTGAAGCAGAGGCTCGCTGGCAGCCTCAGAAGTGATGGTGCAGTGAAATCGCATGAGTTCGTGTTTCCCCCATATGTGCGAGACATGGATACGCAGAGTTTGGCCAAGCTCGAAGAATTCACAAGATGTCTCCCAACGGCGCGTTCCCATCAGTAAGCCTACCGTAATGGGAGCATTCACTAGATAGGAGTAATAGCCGCCAAACGCAGCTACGGATTGTGCCATGTACTCCAGGCCAACGAACGCCGGCACCCCGGACGCTTCCAAAAACATCGACTGTGGGGTAATCGTCACCTCACACGTGCCTTCCTGCTCTGTGGCCTCCACTAAGCGATCGATCAGGATCATTGGAGGTCGATGGGGAAGGAGTTGTTCTATCGGAGGATAGGTTGCTCCTGTCATTCGGTACCTCCTCACCGCGAGCATATTTCGACCGTTTGCGCTCGCAGACGTACCAGTATCAAAACATCTTGTAAAAACAAGCCTGGGTGCGACACCGTTTCGGTTGCTTGCTGCATCACACTTAGGGGAGACCGTTGGCGGGCGCGACGCCCGCGCTCCCAGGGTCAATATGAATTAGCAACCGATACCCCAATGACATATTCGTCAGTTCAACGTCGCCTTGCGTGGAGGGTGCTCCGTGATAGCGAATACGCGTGACGAGTTGTTGCCGAAACGAGACGCGTCGCTCATGCGTGTGGGGATCCTCTACAACGTGCCATTCGCCTTGATTGGGGAGACGTGGCCAGAGGACTTGTTGGAGGTATGAGAGCATAAACGCAGCAGGGAAAGGGATCTCACGATCGGTGAAATTTTCGTACGTTAACGTTTGCCCATCGTAGCGAACGAGAAAGGCACGCGTTTGCCAGGGCGTGAAGCCCACGAGCACGATTCGGTCTGTGTCAATTTCGACCTGTACCTGGAAGACAAAATCTTGGCCACGAGCCTGGCCTTCAAGCAGATGTCGGGCAGCATACGTCCGACCGTAGGTTGCAGGGGCAAGCAGCGGATAATAGGGATGAGGCAGCGTGGGATTGCGCAATGGGGCGAACATTCCCGCCGTCACACTACAGCCTGGCAGTACGAGGAGAAAAAAAGCGAGAACGCCCAGTCGCTTCACAAGGAAGACCGTCCATAGTACGCAAGTGGAGCAAAGAACAAGGCTCCAGCAATGCCGATTAACACGGTTAACCCAATAGCTTGGAGCACGGCTTGACCGCTCAGACTCAACAGACCAAACGAGAGTACCGTGCTCAAAGCGGATAGCGTAAGCGCGAGCAATGTAGTTGGCCCCTCGGCAAGCGACCCTTCGGCGATGAAAATAGTAAAATCAATGCCCATGCCGAGAACCAGAAGCAGCATCAGGAGGTGGATAAGGTGAAAGGGATGGCCGAGCCAGCCAAAGACACTGATGGTGACAAGAGCTGCGAGCACCGGCGGCAGCATAATGATGACGCTTCGAGCTTTGTAGCTCCACACTAAGATGGCAAAAATAAGGACATACGCACCGCTGACGAGCCAGGCCGCTTGCCGTCGGTAGTGTTTGAACACGCGGGTGAAGTCGGCTACGGGATCGACATAGTGGATACCTTCACTCTTATCGAGCAGCGCTGCGAATGCATAAGGATCATGAATATGAAAAACCTGGACAAGTAGTGAGGTTGAGGAGGTGGGAGACGACGGGTCTCCTAACCACAAATGTCGCAATCCTCGGGAGGCTTCGTGTTGTTGCCATAACTCAGGGGTGAGAAAGGTTTCCGGTGGCGCGGCGATGGTGTGAAAAAATTGTTGTATGACTTCTTCGGTAAATCCGAGTTGTCCAAGTTCCTGCGCGAGGAAGGGCCGCTGGTCGAGCAGTCGCTGGACGGTTAAAAGATTGGCTTTTTGTTGTTTCATACTGGGAAGAAAAGACGTTATCACCGGGCCGAGTTCGACGGATGGACGGGCGGGCTGGTCAACCAACGGCGCAGTCAACTGTTCGAGCTTCTGTAGTGCGTCTTCTGCCGTGTGTCCCTTTACAATGAGATGGGTTTGGTTTTGTGAGAGACCCATGATGGTACGGATAAACTGATCTTGCTCCTGAAGATCCTTTGGTAATGCGTTCAGTGCCCGCGGACTATCGCTGACGTGAAGCAACCACAAGCCTGGTAGGCACAGAAGGAGCACGAGTCCGTACACGATGAGCAATGGCTTCCGATATCGATTCCCGAACGCGAACGCATTGAGGGTTGCGAAATAGAGGGCAGGAGGATGCTGCGCGCGTGGATGCGTCTCGTTGAGGAGATATGGGAACCACAATATAACTGTTGCGAAGGCGACGAGTACTCCACAAGAAGCAAACACCGCTATCTGTTGGAGGCCGACCAATGGAGTAAAGGCAAGGCCAAGGAAGCTGAGAATGGTCGTAAAGGCGCCGAGACTCAACGCCAGAAGCAGGTGACGCATAGTCCGCTGTGCATGCCACGGGGTCGTCAGGCGATGGTAAGTGAAGTAGTGAAAACTGTAATCATCACAGATGCCAACCAGGCTTGCGCCGAAGGTGAGAGTGACCGTGTGCAGGTCGCCAAACAGCCAGAGCGTGATCCCGATGGCACTCCAAATTCCGATGACAATGGGCAGAAGAGCTAAAATAAGATGCCGCCCGGTCTGAAAGGTGCCTAGAATCAGTATGGTAATCCCAAGGAGAGAACCGATACTAATGATCGCGATATCTCGAACAATGGTCTTCTGCGTGGCGGCAGCGAAGCGTACCGCCGAGGTGCCAATGATATCGATGCCTGGCCACGTCTGTTGCAGGGATGAGACCCAGGTCTCCCATTGGGCGTCGAATTGCTCTTGGGTTGCGGTGGCAAAAGGGTCCAGTGCCAGTTGCGCAGTGATGACATGATACCAGCGACCGTTGTGATGAGCAGTGAGGAGCCCGTCCTGCATGTGCAGTTTTCGCTTTGGCGGCTGCCAGTCTTGGGTGAGTGCTGGGAAAAACAGCAGCGGGTCTGCCTCTAAGAAGCGAGTGAGCAGTGATGAGGTTGGTTGGTAGAGAAGTTGCTTCAGTCGTTGGATAAGGGCGAGGTGTCCATCTGGAACGTTGAGGTCGTGACGGAGAGATGGGCTGAGCAGGTGATAGCGAAAAGGAAAGTACAAGTCGAAAAATGCTTGCTGCGTGCGGCTGTGATCCCAGTGCACGGTGACAAACAGCGGGCTCGCCGCGAGCTTTTCTCCCAGGAGTCGAGTCGCCTCGCGCGCAGCGGATTCTTGGCTGTGTCCCACTACGAAGAGTACGGTCCGCCCGAGGTTGCCAGAGGCGATTTGTCGTAGTGCGGCTGTGGCTGGGTCTCGCTCGGTGTCGGGAAGCAAGGCGAGAACATCGGTTTGTAACTTCCAGTGATAAATGATCTGATAGCAGGACAAGCCACACAAGATGACCACCACCACACACCAGGCGAGCGCAGTCTTGGTTCCGAGCATGCTCTACCGATACCGTTACCGAGCCCAACTGAATTGCGATTGGTAATTGCTCCACTGTGGTTCTGGGAGCATGTGTGGGTCAAGAAAGTGATCGTGGGTCACATCGCTGCTGGTTTCCTGTATCCACAGAGAGGTAATGTGTGCCTGCTGCCCTTCAAGTACAAGGCACGCGATCGAACGTGCCATCGTGGCATTCGTCGGTTTCAGGCCAAGTTGCCAGCGTGCCTCTTGGTGAGAGAAATACACGTCGAAATGTGTGTACAGCGTATCCCATGAGCCGGAAAAGAGGGCGAGAAAGGCACTGACAAATGCTTTCGCTCCAGGCAGCGCGTCTAATGCTAAGGTGTGTGTCGGGCCGTTCGCCTGGCGCTGGAAGATCGCATCTGGAGTAATCACTAGCTCTTGGGCGAAGGGTTTTTGCAGTTGTCGATACAAACCGCGTGGCGGGAGGAAAACTAATTGACCAGAAGAAGTTAATGGGGTGCGTAGTACAGTGATCCGTTTTTCTTCGGTGAAGGTGGTGGCAAAACCATAACCTTTATGGCCGGCGAGGATCTTCACTAGTGGTTCGGGAATCGTGGTGTGGGTGAGACGTTGTGAGAAACGCGTCTCCCAGTCTGCACATGGCATCTGCGTTGTGGCTGAGCGTTCCGCAGCGCTGATTGAGGCAATCAACAGCCACGGCAAGACGAGCCATAGAGATCCTCCCCACTTCATATGGCCACTATAGCCTCTTCGGCGAGATTTGTCATAACACCGAAACCGCTATACAGGGTTGTTCATCTTTTGACGTTCTCAAGGATAGCCAACTGCTTGTGAATCTGCTAATACGACGAACGTGGGGACTGATCCAAATCACGTGACACCGTCGCTTCCTCCGCATCCGCTCCTCCATCGCTACTATCGAGATGAGCGTGCGCGCCGTAGCTACCTGAATCAAGGGTTTGATGTATCTGCACGTTACTATGACGGCATCAGCCGGGTCATGTCGTTTGGCACGGATTGTTGGTATCGCCGGCAGGCACTCGTACGGGCTGGACTGACTGCTGGAATGTCAATGCTGGATGTGGGATGTGGAACTGGACTCAGCGCTGAAGCTGCAAAGGATATCGTGGGACCGCAAGGATATGTTGTTGGGGTAGAGCCGAGCCGAGGCATGCTTGGTGAAGCGCTTGGGGCTCAGCGTCTCCATGCCGGTGTACGCGGAATCGCGGAGTTACTGCCTATCAATGATGGTCAGTTCGACTTTGTCTGCATGAGCTTTGCGCTGCGGCATGTTGCAGACCTGCAGAGTGCATTTCGCGAATTTCAGCGGGTGTTGAAGCCTGGAGGAACCCTCCTGATCGTGGAAATGACCCCACCTCAAGCCAGCCTTTCTTATTGGCTTCTGCGCATTCACCTGAAATATGTCGTGCCGCTTGTCATGCGTCTATGGTCTGGCAGCCAGGTGACGCAGGACCTCTATCGTTATTGTTGGGACACCCATGATCACTGTGTCCCGCCTGAAACAATTTTATCGGCGTTGCAAGTGGTCGGGCTGCAAGAGGTCAAACGTTGGATTGATATCGGCTTGTTCAGTGAATACACGGGTAGAAAAGTCATAGCGTAAAGTGGCGTAACCTCAAAAAGGCAGAGCGAAATCGAACCTCACTACTGCCGACGTAATAACTGCGGGATACGAATCAACATACCCGCAAGCAGGCGGGTATGTAGCCAACTGATCCGGACATTGTCCCGCAACATCCGAAAGTGTGACAATCCTTCTGCGGGATAGAAAACCCGAGTCTCAACATTTCGTATTGCAACACCTGCCCAGTAGAGACGAACGGCGATATCAGGCTCAAAGTCCATCCGCGCGCCGATGCGGTGCTGCTTGAGAAGGGCGACCGTTGCGGCAAGTGGGTACATACGAAACCCGAAGAGGGGGTCCCCGATTGCACAGGACAACGTCTCTCCCCAGACCAGCCACTGCGAAATTTTCCGGCCAAAATAGCGTGCGAGCGGTACGTCTGCACCAAAAATAGGCTTGCCCAGAACCAGTGCTGTAGGATGGGCGCGAGCTTCCGCTAAGAAGCGTTCGATGTCTTGAGTATCGTGCTGGCCATCGGCATCAATTTGGATGGCATGGGAATATCCTTTGTCATACGTATGCGAGAAACCCGTACACAAGGCTTGTCCTTTACCACTATTCTGTTCGAGACGGAGGACCTGGACCCAGGTGTATCGTGCAGCGATATGGGCAAGGACTTGCTGTGTGGAGGTGTCGGACCCATCATCGACAATAATGCACGGCAAACGATATGGGGCGAGATTGGCAACAACTGCAGCGATCGTGTCTTTATGATTATAGATCGGAATGAGAACACACGGATTCATGCTGGGTTCACAAGCAGACACCCAGAGGCGAAACGGTGGGTGTCGGTATAAATCTCATACTGCCAACTTGCAGGTTGTGGTACGTAGTTCAGTTCAAGGGTGCACGCTTGTCCAGGAAAGAGGGGGCGTGAGAATTTGACATCCTTCATCGCCTGAATGTGTAACGGCGCTCCTGTATAGATTTGAATGTAGTCGATAACCCATTTCAACTGGCACACTCCAGCGACAATTGGCACTTGGGGAAAATGCCCATCGAGGTACAACAAATCTTCGGGGATATACAAACGCAGGAGATATCCGTTGCTTGTGCGTTCCGTATCTAGAAGTTGTGGATGGGAAGGGCGAGATGGTGTCCCGGACATGCCTTATTCCTTCGGAGGAAAGATCCTTTTAAAGAACGCGTCCGTTGGTGCTCCTACATAGCGGCGAAATCGCCAGTAACGGTAACACAACTCTCCCACAAATAATAATCCGAGGAGGCAGTAGGAAATAAGGCCATTGTACAAGCTCCAGGTTTCAAGGCTGCTGCAACAGGCGGTGAGGCCGGCAATCGTGGCATTGAAGGCAAAAAATCCGACCCATATACCAGTCACCAAGCGACAATAACGAACCGCCTCAGCAGAGAGGACGCTGGAGTACGTGGTGGCGAAGATCTCGACGATACTCGGCGGACGCAACAAACTATACGCGAACGAGGCGCCGAAGTTAAGAGAAATAAGAAGGGGAAGGTAGAGAATAGCACGTGATTGATTGAACAGTGCGCTAACGAAACTCAGCACGACCGTGCCAATGACAGGCACGAGCAAGCGTGTATGTCCTCCGTTTGGTCGCATATACAGGAAGTTCGCTACCGCCCCGAGCCCCAAGATAAGAGCGATGAGGCGAGGAGAGAACCTTTGCAACCCCGCGTACATCACCAGGGGATAGAAAAGAAAGAGGCAGGTAACCAAGACCCGAAGCGTTTTTCCCAACATCGCGGAGGTATGCCTCTCATGACACAATGAGGGGAGAAGACAGCATACACCCAGTGTGTCTTACCGATTCATTCGGTAGTGAACAATATCAACGGCGTCACCAATTGTGCGAATTGCACGGAGTTCTTCTTCTTGCAGACTGATGCCAGTTTCGACTCCTAACTTGACGGCAAGCTCAACCGCATCCAGGCTGTCAAAATCGAGGTCTTTATACAAGTGCGCCTCCAGCGTAATGTTCCGCTCCTCGACTTCAAACACTTCGACCAGTATTTCTCGCATCCGGGCAAAAATGGCGTCTTTTGTCTTCATTGGAGGGGTCCTCCAATGGGGAGTGGTGTCCCAGCAGCTTCAGAGATGTTTTCCTCTGAGGGGTCTAGGGCAGAAGATTTTGCCATATGCAGTTCTTGACGGAAAAAATTCTCCCAATACGAGGTCAACGCCCGGGCCTGAAGAGGGAGGTGTTTCTTTTCAGTGACAGCAGTCGGAATCTCAAGCGAAGGGAAAAATCGTAAGGTCAAGTCGATCGGGCGGGAAGGAACGGTATACCACGGGTCCCCTTTATGAAGGGTAGGTGGCTCACAGGTGACGGCAACCGGGACCACTGCGGCCCCGGTCCGAAGCGCAATTTGTGCAGCGCCGCGTGAAAATCGCTGGAGGCCTTCGAGAGGGGAACGTGTTCCTTCAGGAAAAATCAGGAGCGAAAAACCAGCGTGCAACCGCTGCGCGCATTCTGCCATGAATTCGCTAGAATCATGCGCGACATAACCGGCTGCTTGTAGGAGCCTGCCGAAGTATACGTTCTGTAAAAGTGACTTTTTGACAATGCATTGGCAGTTTGGGAGGCTACTCATGATTGCGACGACATCGATTAACGTCGGATGGTTGGCAATAAAAAGTGCCCCCTTTCTTGAGGACACGTGTTCGAGCCCGTGCACCTGAAAAGAGGAAATCGGATTTAACATCTGCATGTACCGCATAAAAAACTTGAACGCATAATGAATGAGTAGCAGAGTTCTGCGTTCCCTCTGTGCTGGTGTCGCCGAGAGGAGCAGAATCAACGGCAATGCTGTGACCGTCAGGATGAGGCCCCCGCAGAGGAATGTAAGAAAACATACCCCTGTCATCACCACTCGCCATTTCCGCGCGAGGTTGAGCTTACCTAGCATGGCTTAGAGACCCTCGTTCTCCCTCGTCCACACTCCGCGACGCACTCCCCCGAAAAGCGTGTGGGTTCTGCATTCCCCGTCTCGTCTTCTACTATGTTCTCATAAGCAACTGTCATTCAGCAAGGGCCTACCATCGCGCCTTCTCCTGTGCCGCGAGGTTTTCACTGTTTGACCGCGGCAGCACGCTGTTTCGCTTTGACATAGGCAGAGAAGGTGTCGAGAGAATTGACCAAACTCGGAGAGAGGTCGTCCTCTTCTACGATGATGTGAAACTTATTCTCGACCTGAGTGATGATTTCCATGAGACCGATAGAATCAATCCCTAACTGGGTAATCAAATCGTTTTCGCCGATTTGTGCCGGGGCAATTGGCAACCGCAGCGTGTCAACCAATAGCTCACGGAGGGCACTTTTGATCTCTTCCATGTGGCTACTCTTCTTTCGATTTTTCAGACTCGTACAGCTTCGTAGGGCTGGCGCTTCTTATGAAACGTGAACGGTCGGGTTTTCCTCCGCTGGTTCGCGGAAAGTGTTCATAGAAGTGCCACACCGTCGGGAGTTTATATGACTCAAGATATTGTGCCGCATGTCGTCGCACGTGCTCAATAGTGAGTCGCGTCGTGGCGGTTTCAATATGGGCCTCAACAATGTCTTCTCCATAGGCATCCCGTCTGCCGACAACAACAACATCTGTTACTTCAGGATGATTTTTGAGCGCACGTTCGACTTCAGCGGGTTGGATAAAACGTCCCCCTCGACGAAGGCCATCCCCTAGTCGTCCTGTCACAGTGATCCACCCGTTTGCATCCTGAGTGGCGAAATCACCAGTAGAATACCACCCATCTGGGCTGACGCGACTCGCATCGATTGCGGTAGGGGAGACGTACCCGAGAAACGGTGCGGTCACACGTATGAATAAGGAACCAGGTCGCTCGTCTCCCATAATTGCGGCTTCGACCCCTGGGAGTGCACTCCCGGTGACACCGTCAGGAACAACTTGCCCAATCGTCCCCAATGTTGCCCCGGTTTCCGAGCTGCCATAATTGCGTGCTGGCACGCGACCAAGCCGGTCCACCACGTGACGTTCAAGTTCTGGAGAAACAGGGCCAGCGCCAATGACAATGTGTTGTAGGTTCTGTGGTTGTGCTCCTCCATCGCGAAACGCTGCGCACAACAACCGAGCTGAGGCTGGAACGAGAGGTACGATCGACGCCACTCCTTCACGCAGCAAACGTTGCGCTACACGAGGAACAAAACGAGGAGTGAGATAGAGCGTGCACCCTGAGACGAGCGCGCCACCAAGTGCAAGACCGAGCACAAAGGCGTGGCAGAGCGGCAGAGCGACTAAAATGCGATCCGCGGGTGCAAAGCCGAATCCATGTAAGTAGCGCTCACCTTCAATGAGGAGGCTTTCATCTGAACGTAAGGCTAAGCGAGGTACCCCGGTTGAACCTGAGGTTGGTAAACAGAAGCCAGCACGTTCTGGAAAGTGCCGACGCTTTCCAGCGGGATTGGTGAGGGTGCCTATGCCGTGTGTTGCATCAAACACATAAAACGGCCCGACAGTCTCACCGAGTTCATGCCATTGTTCTGTTGTGGTTTCTGGGGAAAACGGAATGACGACGAGTCCTGCGGCTCGTGCCGCTAAGAAACTGAACACCCATGTGGAGGTGTTCAGTCCGTGAATGACGACGGGCGAACCATTTGCGGCACTGTGAAATTGATGAGCCAGCTTGGTGATCTGTTCAGCCGCGCTTCTATATGTGTAGGACTGCTCGCCGTCAAGAAAAATCCCTTCTGGATAGATTTGGGCAGTACGGAGAAATGTGCGCACGAGTGCAGAATCGGTGTTCATGATCGACGACGGAGGGCAACTCTAGAAATGCAGCAGGAAGCATGTCGAGTTACGCATATGGGTTCCTTCCCTAGTGAAAAGGTAATGGTGTGAAGGTAAGGAATAGCTGTCATGGCGAGGAGCGTGAGTGACGAAGCAATCTCGCTGTTAGCAGAAGAGAACCAAGAGATTGCTTCGCTGCGCTCGCCATGACGTTGCCGCTTCACTTCATGTCATTGCCCTGATGGAGAAAGAGAATCGGCATCATAATCCACATCTGGTTCGATTTTCCTTACTTCAGCTTGACCACTGTTCCCTTGAAGGCCACACCCGCCATGATGGCGCCTGCTCCGCACTGGAATTCGGTGGCACTGACGAACTCCTTATCTCGATAGTTGCTTTTGATATCGATTACGGCATCGCCACCCTCTTTCAGGGCTCGTTCTTGCAACGACTTAATAGCCGAGAAGAAATTCCAGTGGCACGCTTCTTTATCTGATTTGTTAAAAGCATTGGTTTTCTTGTTCGTGCGAAATTCCCCGAACGATTTCGCAACTTCCGGGTGTGGCTGACCTGCGAAAAAAAGTTTCACATCTTTTTGTATTACTGACTTTTGTTCGCCTTCTTGCAAGGCCTCTTGAATGCTCAAGTTCAGTAGGGTATCGCGTGCCGCAGTTGGGGTCGCAAAAAAAGCGCTCATCGCTAAAGCGACAAAGAAAAACAATGGACGGTGTGATCGCTGCATTTTTTCCTCCTCCTCATTGCACGAACGATGATGATGATGCTACCTAAAGCTGCATACGTCAAAAGGGCGAGCCCATGCCCCGAGAAAGCCTGACAAGCTCACCAACTTCCGTGTGAATTGTCAAGGTGTTGTTCTCGTGCCAGATCCATTGAGAGATGAGCTCGTGTTCTCTATAGTGTCACAAAACGGCGTATCGCCTTCTTTGTTATTCCGTTGTTATGTCACCGGAAACGCATCTTGTGTCATCTCCACCGAAGTCCAGGTGGTATACCCACTCGTATGATGGGCGAACGCTCTATCAGTTTGTCGCGCTATGTGCGCCGTTGCTTCCTCGCGCACTTCGTTTTGGCATAGCGAGAGTCGTGGCGGATTTTTATCAACGCCGTATGCCCGCGGAGTATACCGCAGTCCAGCGCAATCTTGCACACATTCTTCCTGACGCTGATCCTGCCACCATTCAACAAACCGTGCGGTCACTGTTTCGTCATTTTGCCTACTATTTTGCTGACCTATTGTCCCTCAACCGTCAATCCGTAGAAGTCCAACAGCGACACGTCCGTCACATCCACAATTTTGCGCGATTCCAGCCGATCCTGGAGGCACATCAAGGATTTGTCGCAGCGACGGCGCATTTGGGGAATTGGGAACTCGCGGGACGGTTGCTCAGTCCTTTTGGGAAAACCGTGCACGTGATCATCTCTCCTGAGCAACACGCTGTTGTACGGCGCCTCCTCCAGGGCGAGAATCAATCTCCCTCACTTCGTTTTGTTTCTAACGATAATACTGGTGGATTCGTCCAATTGCTTATGGCTCTCCGCCGTGGTGATGTGGTGGCTGTGCAGATGGACCGCGCGACCGGCCATCGCAGTGATATCGCTGTCGACTTCTTTGGGAAACCTGTCGAGTTTCCTGTTGGGCCTTTTATTTTGGCCCGCGCGGCTGGAGTGCCAGTTATCCCGTTTTTCTGCTTGCTGCGGCCCGACTATTTCTACGAGATGCATATTGGAGAAGTGATTCCAGTCGAGCGTGGAGGCGAAGACGTCGCGCTTCGTCAGATGGTTCGCGTCCTGGAGCATTATATCGCTATGGCTCCTGACCAGTGGTTTAATTTTTATGACGTCTGGAATACTCCCGCTGCAACCCACTGATCAGATCGCAATTACCGGCATGGGCGTCGTGAGCCCGATCGGTCAAGATGTGAGTTCGTATTGGTCGGGATTGGTCAATGGTGCCTGTGGTATCTCTCGGATCGAGCGGTTTTCCACCGACGGCCTGCGCGTGCAAAACGGCGGAGAAATCAAAGCTCTGCGGGAGTTGGTCGGACCTGCTGCATCTCCGTTGCCAGAGTGTCGAGCCTCGCAATTTCTCATTGCTGCGGCTAGCGAAGCGCTGCAGATGGCTCAATGGAATAACGTGACACGTAGTGACCAGCGCCTGGGAATCGTCATTGGCACGGCTTTGGGGGGCATTGGCCAAGCCGAACGGCTTCTGGATAAACCCCATGACCTTCATGCGTTGACTGGGGCACCATATGACGGTCCTACGCGTCATCTGGCACATTGGTTCCGGGTCACTGGTCCGGTTATGACGATCTCAACTGCGTGCGCGTCAGGAGCAACCAGCCTTGGTATTGCGGCGGATCTGCTGCGTGCTGGAACTGTGAGTGCGGTTCTCGCTGGTGGCGTCGATATCCTCTGTCGCTTTGTTATGCAGGGCTTCAACCGCATGCGGTCATTGACGCGCGATAAAGTACGTCCGTTTGACCGCCGCCGCAGCGGCCTTTTATTAGGCGAAGGCGCAGGCCTCGTTGTCTTGGAGCGAGCCTCTACCGCGCGACAACGAGGCATCTCTCCATTGGCACTCCTGCGTGGCCATGCCAGTTGCGCTGACGGTTCCCATATCAGTGCGCCTGATACCGCAGGGCGCGGACTCGAACACACGATACGGTTGGCTATGCAGAATGCTGAAGTGACCCCTGAGCACATCGACTTTATCAGTGCCCATGGCACTGGCACTCCTCAGAATGATCGTGTTGAGACGAGTGTTTTTAAAAAAGTTCTTGGCTCACGTGCGTATGCGATACCGGTGAATTCGATCAAAGCACACATGGGCCATACGATGGGAGCCGCAGCAACGTTGGAAACCATCATGTGTGTCCTGGCCTCGCGTCACGGACAGATTCCACCGACATTGAACTATGGCGAACCGGATCCGGAGTGTGACCTCGATTATGTGCCAGGAAGCACCCGCGTGTTTCGTCCGCGCATCAGTCTCAAAACTGCGGCTGGATTTGCCGGGTGTAATGCCTGTCTTGTGCTTGAGGGAGTCGTATGATGTTTCGCGGTGTCAGTCTGGCCACTGGCTGGGGGGAAGGTCTGCACAGTCTGCCCAAGGATGCCGTGGCTGCAGCCGCAGGGAAGCAGATCCTGCCTTTGCCAACACTAATAGTTGATGATGATCGACTCCGTCGAGCCACGCGAGAATGCCTCTTGGCTATTGCTGCAGTTGAGACCGCTTTGCGCCACAGCCCGTGGTCGGCTGCTGATCTGGCTGGGCAGCGGACGGCGCTCGTGTATGCCAGTGCCTCCTCATATATCTCAGCCAACTGGTCATTTTTACATGCCGATGCCAGTAGCGTTGTCTATTTTCCCTACACTGCACCCAGTGCCGTTCCTGGCGAAGTGAGCATGTATTTCAACATCACTGGCCCCTATCTTTCCTTTCTCAGTGGCGCGAATGCCGGGCTTGAGGCGCTGTGGCACGCCGTGACGCTCCTCAACACTGGCCAATGTGAGCGGGCACTGGTGCTGGTGGTAGAAACCTTCAGCGAGTGCGAAGAGCTTTTTCTCCTCACCCGGAGGTTGGTCAGCTTTCCCTTGGTGGAAACGACCCTGTGTGTACTCCTGGAGCGTCATCCTACGCTTGGAACAGTGAGTTATGACGCTGGAAACGCGACGAATGGCGGACTGGTGCACGCATTGGCCACGTCTGCTCTGTTTCAGGCCGTGCAGGAGAGACAGGGAACGCCAGCTCTCGCCCTCTGCGGCCCAACATTGCGCGACGGTCATGAGATTGCTCGGCAACTGCAAACACACTGGCCGTTAGTCGCAGATCTTCCACTTGCGGTAGTGAATGCGCGGACCGGTACGTGTCTCGCTGCCACGCCGCTCGTTGGTTTGCTCCTCGCCCTTGCGGAAACGCAACGCGAGCAGATACTATGTATTTCGCACTGGGGAGAGGCCTGGTCGATGGTGGGCTGGCCGCGTGGTTCTCTCTAGACAACGCGTTTGGGGGAAAAGTCGAGATCAGACGGGGTGCGCGTGATGACACAAGAAGCGATTATTGGCGAGGTGAGAAAAATGCTCTCTCAGCGACTTCGTGTCGCGCCGGAGCGCGTTGCTGCTCTTGAACCGGATTCTCCATTGCTCCGGGGTGGTCTGGGACTTGATTCGCTTGATTGTATCGAACTGCTCTTAGGGCTAGAGGACGAGTTCGGCTTGCAATTTAGTGAAGATGCAGACGAGGGGTGGATCGAACATTTCTCCAGTCTAGAAAAAATATCACAGCTGGTTATTCACATGAAGGCCGAACTGCCAGGAGAACGTCTGCGGTGAAACCGCACGCGCGGGATGTCGTGATCACTGGTCTCGGTGTCATTAGTCCCTATGGACGTGGATGTGACACCTTGTGGGCTGGTCTTGCGGCTGGGGCCTGCGTGCTCGGCCCCCTCAGACTCTTTCCGACAGAAGGGTTTCCTTCGAATATTGGTGGCCAAGTTCCCGAGGCGACCGTGCGGTCGTTAGGTGCTGCTCAGCGCTCACGAGCGAACCGTTTTTTGTTGGCGGCAGGAGAGGAGGCGGTAGGGCAGGCGGGTTTACCTGACTCTGCTTTGACCACGGCAGCAGTCAGTATTGGTGGGACTGGTGGTGGGATGCTGGAGGTCGAAACCTGGTATCAGCATTATTATCAGAAGCAGAATGATCGCCGTGTCCGCGGTGCCTTGCGTACGATGGTGCCAGCAGCACAAACCGAAGCGTTGGCACGACAGTTTCACATCGAAGGGCCACGCGAAAGTCCGATTCTTGCGTGCAGCTCAAGTGCGGCAGCGCTGGTGACTGTCGCCGATTTGATTACCACTGGTATGGTCGATGTCGGGCTTGCTGGTGGTGTCGACAGTCTGACCCGTATCTGTTTCATGGGATTCAATACCCTCAAGCTGGTCGACAAGAGTCCTTGCCGTCCATTTGCTCGGGATCGGCGAGGGATGTCGGTCAGTGAAGGCGCGGCGGTGTTGGTCCTTGAGTCGTATGAACATGCGCTTGCGCGCGGTGCGCAGATTCGTGCTTTTCTGTCTGGTGGTGCGATTTCTTCGGATGCTTTCCATCCCATTGCTCCACCACCCGATGCCGAAGGGGCGGTGCGGGCCATGCGTGAAGCCTTGCAACGGGCGCACTTAACTCCGAGTGACATTGGCTATGTCAACGCGCATGGAACGGGGACTGTGCAGAACGACAAGGCTGAATCTGCGGCACTTGAGCACGTGTTTGGTGCGGGGAAGGTTGTGATCAGCGGTACCAAGTCGCTGATTGGCCACACGATGGGAGCTGCAGGGGCTGTGGAAGCAGCGACGACCATCCTGGCACTTGAGGCCGGACTGTTGCCTCCGACGGCGAACCTCAGTGAACCTGACCCTGAGATCCCCTTTGATTGTATTCCGTATACCGCTCGCCCTGCTGTTGTTGATCACGCCATGTCGAATTCCTTTGGCTTTGGCGGCCAGAATGTCAGTGTGATCTTCAGTCATCCACGGACACTTGAGTAACACTATGGCAGTGCGCTCTCCTCGTCGTGTTGTAATCACTGGCATTGGCTGTGTGAGTCCGTTCGGCGTTGGTGGAGCTGAGATCGTGACCACCATGTTGCGGACCCAGCAGACTGCGATTGCCCCGGTTCGTAACTTTACAACTGAGGCATTGCAGCGTCATCTCGGCGCTGAAGTTCCTGCTGCTGACCTCGTGCATGATGAAGAGGGGCGTCGTTGGAGTCGTGTCACACAGATGGCGGTTGTGGCCTGCCGTCAGGCTGTGGCTGAAGCGCAATTGGCGCCTGGAGAAACATTACATCCCTTCGGGCTCGTTATTGGCACCGAGTTCGGCGACTTGCGCTCAACGGAAGCATTCGACGCGAGTTTTCTTGAACGGGGACCGCGAGGACTGCGCGCTTTCTTATTTCCGAACACGGTCATGAACTCTATGGCTGGGATCGTGAGCCTTGCGTTGAGTATCAAAGGGCCCATACTCACACTCAACCAACCGGGTGTTGCTGGCGAACTGGCTGTCGTCCGCGCACTAACGTTGCTGGCGGCGAATCGCACACAAGCAGTGATCGTGTGTGGTGTCGATGAACTCTTTTCCGCGCTCTATGAAGTGCTTGGGCGCTTGCAGGTGCCTTCTCCATGCGACAATGGGGAAGAAGCTTGTCGCCCTTTTGATCAACGACACAATGGCCCAGTGCTGGGAGAAGGGGCCACGGCATTAGTTCTTGAGACGCTTGAGCATGCGCAGGCGCGTGGCGCCACGATTCTCGCCGAAGTCCAGCAGACGTGCTGGGGTGCCGTTCCTGCACGTTCGTATCGCTATCCGTCGCCTGCTCGATTGCACTATCGCTTGCTCGACGAGCTGTTGGCCTCGGCAACGCTCCGCTCCGCAGATATCACGGCTGCGTATCTTTCTGGCTCTGGCACTCCGCAACACGACACGGCTGAACTGTCGTTGATTGCAAAAGCGTTTGGCGTGGAGTGTCCACTCCTGACTTCAGTGACTCATCTCGCCGGTGAATATGGCAGTCTTGGGGCACTCCGGGTTGCGGCTGCCAGTATCACCGCGAGAGAGGGACTTCTGCCAACCCTTTCGTATCTTGATCGGCCTATCCGAACTGACGTCCGTTTTACACGGCAGTCTGAAACGTCATCTCCTGGCGTTGTTCTTGTTCATGGACTTGCCCGTGGCGGAGTCCAAACGGCGCTCCTGATCGGACCGCCATCCACTCACTAAACCCAAAGAAGAGACGAGTAAATCGTGATGACTACCCCAGACCTCAAAGATGAGAGCGTATATGATGTTATTATTGTCGGCGGTGGCCCGGCTGGCTCAACCGCTGCTACGCTGCTGACGAAACAAGGATTTCGCGTTGCCTTATTTGAACAAGAAGCGTTTCCTCGTTTCCATGTTGGCGAGTCGCTACTGCCAGCCAACCTTCCGATCTTCGATCGTCTCGGTTGTCATGAAGCTCTTCAGCAACTTGGACTCATTATTAAACCTGGAGCAACCCTCTACGATGAATACGAAGGGCGGGGGCGCGTCACATTTTTATTCCAACAGCTGTCATTTCAACCAGCGAATTCGTATCAGGTGATTCGCTCGTCCTTTGACGATTTTTTGCTTCGCCATGCGGAGAATTCAGGGGCGCATGTGTACCGACAGCATACAGTCACCCGGACGCAACACGACCCAGATCGAGTGACTGCATGGGTCACTGTCCCACAAGGGGAGACCCGCGAAGTGCGGGCTGCGATGTTTGTTGATGCAAGCGGACGTGACGCGTTTCTGGGGACGACGTTCGGCAAACGCGAACCGCTGCCCCACTTAGGGAAGGTCGCGCTCTTTGCGCATTTTCGTGATGTGAAACGAGACCCAACCGTGCCAGAAGGGAATGCACGCATTTACCTCGTTCCGCAGGGGTGGTTGTGGTGGTTTTCGTTCGGGAATGGCAGCGAAAGTATCGGCTGTGTGCTGCATTCTCAGGTTGTGAAGTCTCGCAAGGGGTCCATTGAGGATTTGTATAATGAAGTGTTGGCGTCATCACCTCGTGTCAGCGCAGGGATTGCCAACGCTCAACGTATCACGGATGTCCATCCGGTCTCCAATTTCTCGTACCGTATCTCACCGTGTGTCGGGGATCGCTACCTCTCTGTCGGTGATGCGGCAGGGTTCATTGACCCTATTTTCTCTACTGGCGTTTTCCTTGCCATGCGTTCTGCCGAGCTTGCGACTGAGGCGATTGTCCATGCCTTCCGCGCACGCGACTTTCGTGCTCGACGGTTCCAGCGCTATGCCAAACAATTTCGCCGGGGCATGGGATCGTTTATTCCTTTTATCAGCCGATTTTACGATCCTGACTTCTTAGATATTCTGTTCTCGCAAGATCCTCCCCTGCACCTTGATCGACCTGTCGTGTGGGTGCTGAGTGGTGCTGGCTTTGATCGTAAGCCGTTCAAACTTCGTCTTGGTCTCGCGCTGTTTTTCTGTATCGTGCATATTCGTAAAGCTATTCGCTGGGCGACAGGTCTCTCGGTCGCATCACGGCGGTCGTGGTAAAGGCATTTGCCCTTTACGCCAAGAGCGAATAAGGAAGAACAGAGAGAGGAGCCTCCTATGGTTGTACAGCTTCTTTTGGTCGTAGGGATCAGTCTTCTGAGTGTTGGGTTGTCGGTGTCGCCGGCGATTGCGCAAGCTGCCGTTGACAACGCGCCAGAGCCGCCACCAGAGCCCACACCAGACCCGCTGGTGAGCTTTAATCAGCCGATGTTCGAGTTCAATCTCAAAATGGATGAATATGTCCTGTTGCCGATCGCTAGAAAGTATGACGCGGTCATGCCGAATGTTGCCCAACCAGGCGTCCAACGGTTCCTGCGCAACTTAGGAGTGGTCGGACGTTTTGCCAACAATCTTTTTCAGGGGAAAGTGCCGCAGGCCGGACAAGAGGTGGGGCGCTTTCTGGTCAATACGACTCTCGGCGGTGCCGGATTTGTCGAGGTTGCGGAGCCGCTGTTGGGATGGAAGGAGAGTCCAGAAGACTTTGGCCAGACGTTGGCTGTGTATGGCGTATCTTCCGGTCCCTATCTGGTGCTGCCGTTTTATGGTCCCTCGACTGTTCGTGATGTTGTCGGAGTCGCGGCTGATGGGGCAATGAACCCGATGACGTATTTCCTCTCGACGCTGCAATTGCTTGCTGTACGTGGCGGAACCACCACTGTTGGGGCGATCAACTCCCGTTCGTTGAACAAGCAACTCTTTGAGAATATCGATCAATACGCGGTTGACCAATATGGTGCTGTACAGGATGGCTACTTGCAAATCCGCGCGAAGCAGATTGCGGAATGACAGTCAGCACGAGAGCCAGCGTATGATTGAAGGATTATTTTCCTTTCCACTGATACGATAATCTCTTTCTAGCTCCTTTTTGGCTATTTTTCTTTCTGTCGCTACACTCACAGTGCGCGGGAAGAAACCTCACCCAGAAAGGAGCCTGCATGAAAAAACTGCGATTACGGCTCTTCCTCTTTTTGCTCTTATGCGGTGGCGGAATCCCTTCCTTCATTTTCTGTGACAGTCTCCTCTGGGCAGCGGACGCAATTGCGACATTGCCTGAGGTCGTGGTGCCCAAGAACAGCCGCGTTCCAGTACGTTGTGAAGGGACGGCGCTTTCTGTCAAACGTCCGACGTTACCCAATGGCAAGCCTGATCCCTTACGGGCGACACTCGAATGTATCGACACACGGCCAACGGCTGGTCGGATCGAACTCTATGCTGGTGCTCCAGCGTGCCCTGATCACAATGCCGCTACGTGGCACGGTTTATGGGATTACCGGCGTGGGTGTCACTATAATCATACACATAATGCTGATCCTGCTGCGGTTGCCAATATCTTCGGGCCTGCTGGTCAGCTGGGGGGACAGGCGATCTCGTATCCGTGGGAAACTGGTGGTGGGTCCGAGAATCATCATAAACACCAAGGTTACAAGTATGCCTGGAATAGCCAGCTCCGGTGTGAGCATGACTATGGATACGTACAACCGCCACCGCATTGTGTCCGGGCCTTCCGTATGCAGTATCACTTATTGGGTGGGGTGCAAGATGCGATTATCCCCATGCATTCGTTTTTTGCCGAAGTCCAAGTCTGCACCAAGACAGGCCGCTGTGGGATCGTGCGCACCGGTGGACATAGTAACTTTGGAATTGTGCGCGCACCGTATGGTACTGGTCAACGCTTGCCGCTGCCCAGTGACCCGCCTGGAAGTGAGAATCAACAAGTGGATGATGAGCCCTATCGTGCTTTCAATCTCGCCGAGGACAATGCCTTTTTTGCCAGTACGAATGCTTGTCTTGGCTGTCGTGGGAGTATTCGTGGTGGCGATAATATCGGGTATTGGTCAACCGATGATCCACTCGCTCCCAAGTATGGGTCTAACCGTCTGTTAGGGTACAAGATTTGGACCTACGATGAGTGGGGAGGGCTGGATCGCCAAAACCCAGGCCAACAAACCTTCATTTGTCAGGACCGTACCTGTCGCTTCAATAGCAGCGAACACTTGGTGTACGACCTGCTCGTGAATATCCCACGAGCACTTGACACTGATGGTGATGGCTTTGTGTCCTATACAGGCTGGACCGATCTCACTGGTAAGATTGTTTCGACATGTACGACAGCAGGACCGAATTGCGTGCCACTAGTTTTAGAGAATGTCCCGGTTGGTGTTGCCGCATGGACTACCAGTAGTAATGTCGGCTACGAAACTGTGACGAACCCTGGGAACATTCTCGGGCCGGTTGAGTTCGATCTCACGCCGCCAGCGAACGGGGTCAGTTGGATTGAATATCCGAATTGACGTAGGGACACGAGTTGGACTCGCTTTCGCTTGGTGTCATGCGTCGGCGTGTGTTGCCTGAGGTCAAGCCACCTCTTTTTCGGTGACCCATCGTAACGAGAATAACCCGACCATGCCGATGACTGTCAAGACAAGCCAAGAGGTACGATAACTTCCTGTTATGTCAGCGAGCAAGCCGAACAAGGGAGGTGCCAGCAGTGTTGCTGGCATAGAGAGACCTTGCACGAGTGAGATCGCAGTGCCAGCGGACTCTGCCCCCACGATTTCAATGACTAAGGTCCCGAGAATCCCGGTCCAGGCGAAAGCTGAGATTCCGAAAAGAACGGCAAGAACCCCGACCAGCCAGAGCGGTGTCTGCGCGGGAACGAGCGCTGCCCCGAGCGTGCTGCAAACTGTGAGGGCAATGATGATGACCAAGACAGGACGTCGTTTCCCCTGAAACTGCCGATCGCTCACTAACCCCCACCCAATGCGGGCAATCATTGCGGCGATATTGACCACGACAAACAGGACGCCGGCAGTGACGACCGAGACCGCAAATGTTTCATGCAGAAAGAGGACAAAATAGGTTGTCGCGGCCATCTGCGCGAAGACCTGGCAGTTGAAGATCAGCGCTAAGAGTAAGAGCTGTCGGTCGCGCATCAAATCGCGAAACGAGCGCACTGGCGTGGCGCCCGCTGCCTGCTTCCGTGGTGGATCAAAGTAGGCAAAAACAACCAAGAGCGCACCAATAAAAGATAGCAGGCCGCCTGCGAGATATGCGGAGCGCCAGCCGTAATATAACGCCAGCACTGGCGCAACGCCCGCGGCGAGCATCCCACCGATAGGGACGCCAGTCTGGCGAATACCCATCGCGAGACCGCGCTGATGTTGCGGAAACCAACGCATGATCGCAGCGCTGCCAGCTGGATTTTGCATTCCATTCCCCAATCCGAGTGCTAAGCAGCCCAGCACCAGACTCCAGAGTCCACTACTCCACGAAACTGCCAGTGCTGCGAGCGCGCCCATAAGGCCCGAGAGGATCAATACCTGCCGTTCGCCGACACGATCCGCTGCTCGTCCCCCAAACAAGGCAGATGGTGCTGCGGTGAGAAACACAGCTGTCGAAACGAGACCGACTTCCGCTCGGCTGATGTGTAAATCGTCTTGGAGAAAGGGCGCAAGCGGCCCAAACGCTGAGGCGAGGATATTCGCCGCCGCTTGTCCCAGGGTTGTCATGCCGAGTGCGTACCAGCGGTAACGCTCGGAGGCCAGTAAAGAAGTACGATAAGAAAACACCGAACGGGTGTAGCAAGGATCGCGGTGCGGATAAACGGCAGGGGCGATTTGTCACGTGTTGAGGATTGTCAGGTGGAAGGCGGGGAAGAGTGGATGTTGCAAATCCGCGATTGACAACGTCTCGCTGGCTTATTCCTCCTCACCCCATTCTGGGAGTGGTTGTGGCTTTGACGGCGGTTGCTGCTCTGAAAGCAGTTCTGGCTCTGCGGGTTGTTGTTTGGTTGCGGCTTTTCGTTCGGTTGGTGCTTTGCGTACCGTCTGGGCTTTTTGCCGCGCCCGTTTGGGGCGATTGACCTCGCGACGTTGACGCTGTGAATCTTGTTGTAGACTGGTCTCTGGTGTTGGTGGGAGGGGGGCAGGTCGTGGGCGATGTCGAGAGCAACTCGTGAAAATGAGGAACACGATCGTACTCAGCGTTAACCAGTAGCGGCATTCCCTATAGGTCATATGTCTTCTTCCTTGCCTGGCCCGAGCGGTTTGCGCTCCTGATCTCCTGGCCTCTTGATCTGCTATCGGTAAACGTTGAAACAATCAACGTCGCATGATTATGGATCAAGAAACGTACCGAAAGAAACAGGGGATTGTAGGGAGAGGAGAGGTGCGAAGAGAAGAAGCTCTTCCGAATGCTCTTCGCTTCGCACAAACCTACGATCTCAGTGTCATGGTGTCGCGGCGACGACACTGGCCCACTCGAAAGGTTACTCCTCATCTCCTGGTACGCGCCGTGGGCGGGTCGTTGGCTATGGAGTTGGGCTTGGAGCAGGGGAAATGATGCCACACTTTTCGAGGAGGTTACGAGCCTGTGCCTCAGAGAGATCTGATACGTTGAGAATGCGGGAGGCGAGATGACTCAGTAACTGCCCTGCTGCTGCTGATATGCCGGCCGCATTTGTGGCGGCAGGTAGCTCTGAGCAGGCGTTTTGGTAGAACGTGAGATTGATGCGATTCGAATTCGGAACCGATCTCAACGGACCGGTGACCGTGAGGATTGCTGCCTCTGGCCCGGTAGCTTCCTCACTGTTGTACCTGACGTCAACCAATGCGGACGCGGCGACGGGTTCCGAAAACTTACCGGTGACCACAATTTCCATCCATTTATCTACGTTAAAGGTGGAGTCAAAGGTGTTGCGTATGCGGTTACCGACATTTCGCAGTAGATTACTGTCGTTTGCAACATTAAACACTGTTGAGACACAGGCCAAACCATTAGAGTAGATGCCACCACCAAGGAGGGCCTCGCGGAACCGTGCTTCGATTGCCTCTATCTTGTTCGTACACGGTGGTGGAGGAGTAATAATTGGGCCAGTGTAACAGTCAGTGCAAACACTACTAACGGGGGTATACGCGTCGCGCCAAACGAGATTGCAGGTTTCGGTTCCATTGAAGACGAGCCCGCCAGGGTTGTACGGATCATTGGGATTCTCTACTTCATTGTCCCAGACGACGTTAGCGCGACAACTGAGCCAATCGATTTCCCACGCCGCACGCGCAGACAAGGGTGCGAAGACCAGTATGGCACACGTAGTGATCAACGTTGCGCAAGAGCGAATGGTCATGGTTTCTCCTTACGTAACAATTTCGGGTTGATGAACGTTCTTCCTGGGGAAGGTGTGGACGGGCAAAAACGTTACTTGCTGAGAAGAGCACCATCCTCATGGGCGTCACCGCAAACCAACGAATCCGGACGGCACGCCTCGCACGTTACCGTAGTATACACTGCACGTCTGCGCTCTTGCTGAAAGCCGAACCTGGGCGGTAGCACGAGGTGGCTCGTCAGGGTAATACGCGGAGCACAGGCATCGACGACGGTCTCAGCACTGGCAACCCCAGGAGCCTTGGATGTAGCACTGAAAAATATCGTTGGATTCCCGTGCACCGGAATCTGAAGTGCAACCTCGCCTGCCAAACCGAACGTATTGAAATCATCAAAAGGGACTGGCCCTTGGTTCACATCAATGAAGGTTACTGGGTTATTCAGGACCTTCAGACCGCCGTCGATCTCGGCTACGGCGCTGAGCTGACAAACGTAACGTGAGGAGGGATGACACGCGTCGGTCTCTTTCTGTGCAAAGGCAGGCGTGGTGAGAGTCGAGACGAAGACACTGGCTGCAAATACGATACTGGCGATAGGATACATAGTCACTCCTTGTCATCTGCGGAAAAGAAAGACGTTGGTAAACACTGCCGCTTCACCTAAACCCATCGCATTGCGGAGGCGCACGGGGGCAGCGAGAGTAGTAATGACACATGGGTGCGTTGCTCCTGATAATTGTCGGTGTCGATGCAGCCAGCGGGGATCGTTGTTGTTCTGAAGGACGAGTAACAAGAAGTGTGCCGGAACCAATGTAGTCGCTGTTTTCTCTCTGAGGCTGGAATTTCGCGTGAGTCTTTTGCTATTTGGCAGTCGTGGCGCTTTCGTTCCGAGCGATAAAGCCGCAGCTGTGCCGAGAAATGTTATCGAAACGATACAGACAAGAGTATTTTTGTTGTCGAACTGAGTCGGGTAAAAGGGGTGGTCTCAGGTCAGCCAAAGGACAGGTGCAGCGGAAGGCAACAATGCTAGCCCCCGATTCTCTGCTCGCCTCATTGCAGTTCCTGTAGGGGCAAACATTTGCTACACCATGACTGTTGATCTTGTTGCTTGAGGAGAAGGGAATGGCACACAGCGGAACCCTGTCGTCCACCGCGTATGAATTTGCCAACCTGCTTGATGTGAACGAACTCTATCAGCAAAAAGGTTGGACCGATGGACTCCCGATCGTTCCACCGACAGAGGAGCGCGTACGCGAGTTTTTAGCATCTGTCCACCTCACGCCTGGAGAGATCGTTGGTATTGAAACCGTACGCCAACGCCCTCTCACTGCTGAGAAAGTGGCGATCAATGCTGTCATGGCAGGTTGTTTGCCGACCTACATGCCGGCGATCGTGACTGTACTGCAAGCGATGTGTGACGAAGAGTTCAATCTGCATGGGAGCACGGCAAGCACCGGTGGGAGTGCCCAACTGATTGTCGTGAATGGTCCAGTCCGTACGGCTCTTGGCATGCACACTACGCATAACGCGCTCGGTAATGCCAGTCGCGCCAATGCCACGATTGGGCGGGCAATCCGGCTGTTGCTCATTAACGTGCTTGGGTGCATTCCAGGGCAGCTCGATCGTTCAACCCTCGGTCATCCAGGAAAATTCACGTTCTGTGTTGCTGAGGATGAGGAAGATAGTGCCTGGGTACCGTTGGCGCAGGAGCGGGGTGTGGCGTCTGGTCAATCTGGTGTGACCGTGATGGCGTGCGAATCCCCACATCAGATTATGAATGAATGGACCAAAGACCCGGAAGAAATAATGGAGACCTTTGCGGCGGAGATTCGTCACAACATGTTGACGTATTCTATTTGGGCAGGAAATTATGCGATCGTGATTCCCAAACAGTTACGCGAGTTGTTGATCGCCGCAGGTTGGCAGAAGAAGGATATTCGCGAATACATTTTTCGTTCCGCCCGAGTGTTGCGTAAAGAATGGGCGACGGTCGGAAAGAAAAACATCGTTGAACGGGGCAAAGGGCCAGAGCAGGAGTTCATTGCGCTCCGTTCGCCTGATGATTTATTAGTTGTCGCTGCAGGTGGACCAGCCGGTGGCTTTGGTGCGGTGATTCCGCCGTGGCTTGGAACGTGGTCACATGCGGTGACGAAAACAGTAGTCAGCATAGGAGAAGAAGTAGCCAGTAGTCAGTAGCCAACAGGGTTTTGTTGCTTTCCCTACTGATTACTGACTACTTTCCCGGAGGTTTTTATGCCGATTCGCGTTCTCGATCCAACATTTGAGGAACCAGTGACAACCAACACAACTGTGAAAGGACTCACCTCACTCGCTGGTTGTACAGTAGGTTTGCTTGATAACAGCAAGATCAAAGTCAAAGAAATTTTGAATTATGCAGAAGAGCTGCTCCGCACCCAACATGGTGTGACGAAAGTAGTGCGACTGAAGAAACCCGATGCGAGTCGACCAGCGCCACCTGAGGTAGTAGCGCAGATGGCGGGGTGTGATGCCGTGATCTCGGCGGTGGGTGATTGAGGGAGCTGTTCATCGTGCAGTTTGCACGATGCCCTTTCTGCTGAGACAATCGGGATTACCGCGACTGCAATTATCACCGATCGGTTTTCGCAAACAGCGCAGGTGATGGCACAGGTGTCTGGTTTTCCACAGTACCGCTTTGCCGTCATTCCTCATCCCATTGCAAACAACAACGATGACATCTTGCGTGCCAAAGCCGAAGCTGCAGTGCAGCAGTGTGTGGAGATTCTGCTGAATCGGTAGTCCGCGGTGTTTGACCGCCTGTGGGAAATCCACTATACCCTAAAGACACCCAAAATTTTCCCTACTGAAAGTGTAGTGATGAGAGGAGCTTACAGGTACAGCTATGGATTTTCCACGCATTAAACGACTTCCTCCCTATTTGTTTGCCCAACTCGATAAAATGAAGATCGAGGCCCGGCGAGCCGGGGAAGATATCATCGACTTTGGCATGGGAAATCCTGACCACGCTTCCCCTCCCCATGTCGTCGAAAAACTCATCGAGGCGGCAAGGAAACCACAAAACCATCGCTATTCGACATCCCGTGGGATTCATAAACTACGGTTGGCGATCTGTAATTGGTATAAGCGCCGCTTTGGCGTAGAACTCGACCCTGAGAGTGAAGCGGTTGTCACTATCGGTTCCAAAGAAGGGCTGTCCCATCTTGCGCTGGCGATGCTTGGGCCAGGCGACGTCGCTATTTGCCCGAGCCCAACCTATCCCATTCATCAGTATTCGATCGTCATCGCCAATGCCGATCTACGTGTGGTTCCCCTCGTGCCGGGCTCTGATTTCTTCGCCTCGCTGGAGAGCACCGTGCGACAATGCTGGCCGCGCCCGAAGCTTTTGCTCATGAGCTTTCCGCATAATCCAACCACCGCGGTAGTTGATCTCGATTTCTTCCGCCGTGTCGTTGATTTTGCCAAAGAGAACAATCTGTTTGTCATTCACGACTTTGCCTATGCCGACCTGTATTTTGATGGCTATCAGCCCCCCAGTTTCCTGCAAGTACCAGGAGCCAAAGACATTGGCGTTGAGTTTTTTACGCTGTCGAAGTCGTACGACATGCCAGGTTGGCGGGTCGGTTTTGTCTGCGGCAACCAGGAAGTTCTCGGGGCACTGTCGCGACTGAAAAGCTATTTCGATTATGGCATTTTTCAGCCGGTGCAGATCGCCGCTATCCATGCGCTCAACGGGCCACAGGATTACGTTGAGAGCGTGCGCCAACGCTATCGTCGGCGACGCGATGTCTTGATCGATGGCTTGGACCGGGTGGGGTGGCACATTCCCAAGCCGAAGGGCACGATGTTTGTGTGGGCAGAAATTTCTGAGCAATTCCGACATCTCGGATCGATGAAGTTTGCAGAACTTCTCCTCACTGAGGCGAAGGTTTCGGTCTCTCCTGGTATTGGTTTTGGTGAATATGGCGATGACTATGTGCGATTCGCGTTGATTGAGAATGAACATCGGACGCGGCAAGCGGTACGTGGTATCCGCAAAGTCTTTGGTGGAGTCAGCGTCCCGGAACTCAAGAAAGCTAGCGTAGGGTAGCAATGCCAGGGGGAGAAGTACGGCTCGGCGTCATTGGCCTTGGCACTGTCGGGGGCAGTGTTGTCCAATTGCTGCAACGCAATGCCGTCGCAATCAGCAAAAAGCTTGGGCGGCCGGTTCGCTTGGTTCGCGTCGCAAGTCGTAGTCTGCGCACGAAACCGCACCCTGATGTGGGCACGGCTCGGGTGAGCACCGACCCGTGGGATGTTGTGACCGATGCTGAAGTCGAGATTGTCGTCGAACTCATGGGTGGTATCGATCCCGCCCGTGAGTTGATTCTCGAAGCGATCAAGCACGGCAAAGATGTGGTTACCGCTAATAAGGCCCTGCTGGCGTTGCACGGGGCGGAAGTGTTTGCCGCGGCTGAAGCGAAGAGTGTATATCTCGGCTTTGAAGCCGCGGTTGCTGGTGGTATCCCGATCATCCGTACGCTACGTGAAGGGTTGGCTGCCGATCGTAACTATGCGCTTTTCGGCATCGTGAATGGCACGTGCAACTACATCTTGACGACGATGAGTGACCAAGGCGAGGAGTTTGCCACCGTTCTCCGTAACGCGCAGGAGCAAGGGTTGGCAGAAGCTGATCCGAGTTTCGATATTGACGGGATCGATGCAGCACACAAATTGGCACTGCTAGCGACGCTGGCGTTTGGCGTGCGTGTCCCATTCGAGTCCGTCTATATCGAGGGCATTCGCCATATCAGTCAGACCGATGTCTCTTTCGCCAAAGATTTTGGCTATACGATCAAGCTTCTTGCTATCGCCAAAGATGAAGACGGTGCGGTTGATGTGCGCGTTCATCCGACGATGATCCCTCGGCGCAGTTTGCTGGCAGGCGTTGGTGGTGCCTACAATGCCATCTTCGTACAAGGTGAGGCACTCGGATCGTCGTTGTATTTTGGTCGTGGGGCAGGGGGGATGCCGACAGCGACTGCAGTTGTTTCTGATGTGATTGAGATTGCTCACAATCGGAGTGCTGCCAGTGAGGTGCGCGTGTCGCCGTTAGGCTACGCGTGGAAGGACCTGCGGTTGGCTTCCTTTCGTTCTATCGATGATGTCGTGAGCGAATACTACTTGCGTTTTATGGCGGTTGATCGTCCTGGCGTTTTAGCCAAGATCGCTGGTATTCTTGGGGAACAGAGCATCAGTATCGCTGCAGTGATCCAGCGCGATCGAAGCGAGGGAGATGAGTCGGTTCCACTAGTGATGCGGACGCATGCGGCCCGAGAGCGCAACTTGAAAGCTGCCTTACGGCAGGTTGATGAACTGCCCATTGTCCAAGGAAAATCCGTCTCGATTCGTATTGAGGAGAATTTGGGATAGTGATGGAGAGACGCTCCGACGGGGCGCCTTTACCTGGGGAATTTACAGAGCCTCTTTCGTGTGACGGAGGAGGAACAGAAACGCGAATACGACGATGACTGATATCGCATTTTCTGAACGAACGCCGTTCCCTTCATCAGTGGTTCCGACATTCCGCGCCTGGTTTGCGTGTGCCGCGGGCTGTAGTGGTGAGTTGCCAATCAATCAGATCATTTACTATTGCCCGAAGTGTGGCAGTTTGTTGGATGTCCATCATGACCTCACTGCACTGAGGCGCCGTTCAGCGCCTGAATGGAAAAGACTGTTCGATGATCGCTATTGTCGGACGACCTACCCGTATGGAAGTGGTGTGTGGGGGAAGAAAGAAATGGTGTGCCCATCGGTCGAAGACTCCAATGTTGTTTCGATGTACGAAGGAGCCACCAATCTCTTCTGGGCGGAACGACTGGGCAAGCAAGTTGGCCTTGAGGATCTCTGGGTCAAACAGTGTGGGAATTCGCATACCGGTTCATTCAAAGATCTGGGCATGACCGTTTTGGTGTCGATGGTCAAACAGATGATTGCCGAAGGAACCAAAATCCCTGCCGTTGCCTGTGCGTCGACTGGGGATACTTCTGCGGCGCTTGCTGCTTACTGTGCTGCTGCAGGTATTCCCGCCATCGTTATTTTGCCGCGCAATAAAGTCTCGACCGCTCAGCTCATTCAACCCCTGGCCAATGGTGCACTGACGCTGTCGTTGGATACCGACTTCGATGGGTGTATGCGGATTGTGCGTGAGCTGTGTACCAAAGAGAATCTCTACCTGGCCAATTCCATGAATAGTCTCCGTTTGGAAGGGCAGAAGACCATTTCCTTGGAAATCGTGCAACAGTGTGATTGGGCTGTCCCCGATGTGGTGGTTGTCCCTGGCGGAAACCTTGGCAATATCTCTGCTATCGGGCGCGGCTTTTTGCTCATGCGAGATCTCGGCATGATCGATCGGTTGCCTCGGTTGGTGTGTGCCCAAGCGCAACACGCCAATCCGCTCTACCGCAGTTTCCAGTCCGATTTTGCTACTTATAAACCGATCCGTGCAAAAAAGACGCTCGCTTCAGCGATTCAAATTGGCGACCCGGTCAGTATCCATCGCGCGATATCGACCTTGAAAGCGTTCGATAGTGTAGTGGAACAAGCGAGTGAAGAAGAATTAGCTGATGCTGCCGCTTTGGCAGATCGCACTGGGCTTTTTAACTGCCCACATACTGGTGTAGCGTTGGCTGTGCTGTTCAAACTGCTGGAGAGAAAATGGGTTCAGCGACATGAGAAAGTCGTGGTGATTTCCACTGCGCACGGCTTGAAGTTCACTGACTTCAAGCGTCGCTATCATGAGGGGCAACTCCGTGGATTTACTTCTCGACATGCGAACCGACCAGTTGAGTTGCCAGCAGATTATGGGCAGGCACGGGATGCGATTTATCGGGCACTTGAAAAATAGCTATGAGCTGTCAGCGCTCAACGTTCAGCCTCAGTAAGGAAGAAATTTTAAGAGCTGAAAGCTGAAGGCTGAAAGCCGAGGAAGAAAAGATGAAATACATAGTACTCCAAGGTGATGGCATGGCCGATTGGCCGATTGCTGAACTCGGCAACAAAACCCCACTGGAATACGCTCGTACCCCGAATATGGATCGTATCGCCTCACTGGGTGTGCTGGGAATGGCGCATACGATTCCTGAGGGGTATCCCTCAGGGAGTGATGTCGGGACCATGAGCCTTCTCGGTTATGACCCCCGCCAATACCATACTGGGCGCTCGCCGATTGAAGCCGCCAGTATGGGTGTGGAACTGAGTCCAACCGACATTGCGTTTCGTTGTAACTTGGTCACGCTTGGTACTGGTGCCAACAACGAAGAAACAATGGTCGACTTTTCCTCTGGTCATATCACCAGTGAAGAAGCAGCGGAGTTGATTCGTGCGGTCAACGCCGAGCTGGGAACAGACGACATTTCCTTCTACCCAGGTGTGAGTTACCGTCATCTGATGGTGTGGCACGGTGGCAAAGAAAAAATGCAGACCACGCCACCGCACGATATTACCGACCAACCAACGGCAAATTATTTCCCGGCTGGTGAAGGCAGTGAGCGTTTGTGCGACCTCATGCAACGCTCGCGAACGATTCTGGCCGGTCATCCGGTCAACAAAAAGCGGCAACAGAATGGAAAAAGACCAGCCTCGACAATTTGGTTGTGGGGCCAGGGACGACGCCCTGCGGTGCCGACGATCAAAGAGCGGTTTGGTTGCGAGGGGTCAGTCATTTCTGCGGTTGACCTCGTGCGTGGGATTGGGGTGCTGGCTGGACTCGAAGTGATTCTCGTTCCTGGAGCGACCGGATTTCTTGATACGAATTATCTAGGCAAAGCGCAGTATGGTCTCGCCGAATTGCGGAAAAAGGATTTCCTCTTTTTGCATGTCGAAGCGACAGATGAGGCTGGGCACATGGGGGCACCGGATAAGAAGGTGCAAGCGCTCGAAGATTTCGACCAAAAAGTCGTGGGCACGATTCTCGATGGACTGCGTGAATTCCCTGAATGGCGCGTACTTTTGATGCCTGACCATGCGACTCCGTGTGCGATCAAGACGCATTCCGACGATCCCGTGCCGTTTGCTATACTTTCCTCAGACGATATGAAACGCGGAGTGCAAAAACCTGTGTGTTACAACGAAACCAGTGCCAAAGAAACCGGGATCGTTGTTCGTGAAGCGTGGCAGATTCTTGACCGCTTTGTTCGTGGGGAAGCCGTCTCTGCTTAAAAGCAAGAACCAATACGGAGGGCGCAGCATATGGATCGCAACTTAGCTCTGGAAGTTGTGCGAGTAACCGAGGCTGCGGCATTAGCTTCTGCGGAACTGATGGGGCGCGGCGACGAAGCTGCAGTGGACGAGGCCGCTGCGGTAGCAATGTACAAATTGTTTCCTGATGTCGATTTCAATGGCCGTATTGTCATTGGCGAAGGGGAAGCCGATCTGATCCCTGTCCTCTATGTTGGTGAAACTCTAGGAACAGGGAAAGGACCAGAGATCGAAGTTGCACTGGACGCGCTTGAAGGGGCGACATCGTGTGCTACAGGCGGTCCCAATACCATCTCGGTTGTGGCGATCGCTGAACATGGTGGTTTTCTGCGCTGTCCACAACATGTGTACATGGAAAAGATTGCTGTCGGCCCGGCTGGCAAAGGCGTGATTAATCTCGACAAGTCTGTGAAAGAGAACCTGTTTGCCTTGGCCGATGCGAAGAAAGTGCGGGTTGAAACGCTAACGGTCGTGTTGCTTGATCGTCCGCGCCATGAACAGTTAATTACTGAGCTGCGCCAAACCGGTGTCCGTGTCAGACTGATCAGCGATGGCGATCTCTCTGCGGCATTGGCGACCACACGCGAAGATACGGGTGTCGATATGCTCGTAGGGACTGGAGGGGCGGCACAAGGGATTATGGCGGCAGCGGCGCTGTATTGCCTTGGTGGGGATATTCAGTGTCGCTTTCGGCCGCGGAATCAAGAAGAGGCTGACCAGCTTCGGCGAATGGAAATTTACGATTTTCACAAAAAGTACACGATCAAGGATATGGTCAGTGGCAATGTCATGTTTGCCGCGACAGGAATCACGAACGGTGAATATCTGAAAGGTGTCCGTTTCTTTCGTGGTGGTGCGGCAACGAATTCTGTCGTGATGCGGTCGAAGACCCACACGATCCGTTTCATGGAAACCTTCCATCATTTTGACGTGCATCCGGAGTATTAATATGGCGTATGAAAACATTGTGTTCGAGAAAGATGGGGCAATTGCCGTCCTGACGGTCAACCGTCCGAAGAGCTTGAATGCGCTCAATCCCGCGACTGTGCGTGAGATTGGCGCGTGTGTCGAATCGGTGCGAAACGATTCGTCAATTCGTTGTTTGATCATTACCGGCGCTGGCGACCGCGCCTTTGTCGCTGGTGCTGATATTTCGGCGATGGTCACTATGAGTGCGACGGAAGGAAAGACCTTCTCTGCTCATGGACTTGGCGTCATGCGCTCGCTTGAAACTCTACCGATTCCGGTGATTGCTGCGGTCAATGGCTTTGCACTGGGTGGTGGAACTGAACTTGCTCTTGCGTGTGATTTGATTATTGCTGCAGATAAAGCAAAATTTGGGCAGCCAGAAATCAATCTGGGCATCATTCCCGGATTTGGTGGCACGCAACGTCTGGCTCGTCGTATCGGACTGCCGCTCGCTCGTGAGTTGATCTACAGCGGCGATATGATCGATGCTGAGACCGCGCTTCGTTATGGCTTAGCCAATAAAGTTGTGCCATTGGCAGAACTCATGAACGAAGCCAAAGCAGTAGCGAAGAAACTGGCTTCCAAGCCGCCGATTGCGATTCAACAGGCGAAAGAAGCCATCAACGCCGGTATCGACATGGACCTTGATAATGGCAGCCGTTTCGAGAATGAGGCTTTTGCTTTGACATTCTCGACCGCTGACAAAGTCGAAGGTATGACCGCCTTTCTCGAAAAGCGCGATGCGAAGTTTACCGGGAAGTAAATCCTCTGGTAAATGAGGCAGCCCTCGCACCTCAGAACCCGCTCACCTTTCTGCACGCTACAGGTGAGCGGGGTATTCTTGACCCACCGCTAAAACGACGGCACCAACGGCTCCCCACCCATCAACACCCGCCCAGCCGAGTGCTGGAGTGGACGACCACCCTCTAGACTAAAGGCAATGGCATGTAAATTTCTTAGAAAGTGTTTTTTAATTCGTATTTTCCGTCGTCACCATCCGCAGCGTGCGCCGGATACTGGCCAAGTACACCATAGCGTCACTGGAAACGGTGGTATGTTCGAAGTCCCGACACAAGCGCCGCTAGCGCCCCAGCCAACCGAAGGACCGCTCCACCACCCAGCGGCGGGGCAACACGGT